>Ga0256405_10007429_pt1 | contig 16524 bp, 17 predicted proteins | sample RumenRJG_02DNA_FD_189096 | JGI IMG/M metagenome (GOLD analysis project Ga0256405, IMG submission 189096) | Bovine rumen microbial communities from Lethbridge, Alberta, Canada - RJG_02 | ecosystem: Host-associated > Mammals > Digestive system > Stomach > Rumen | place: Canada: Alberta...
ACCATCAACAGTCTCTTTGCTGCCATCACCCACCAATGATTTCGTTATAGATTTCCAGATACCTATCTACCGTGACATGGATATCATACAGCTTCGCACGCTCCGAACATTTTCCTGCGATCTGCTTGTAATAGGATTCGTCATCCAACAGCCGCGTCACCATGGCTGCCAGACACTCCTCATCACCCACAGGAAATAACAACCCAGCTCCCTCCACAACCTGCCTCAAGCCCTCCACGTCTGTAGCGACAACTGGTTTCCCTGCTGCCATCAACTCCACAGCCGTCAGTCCGAAGCCCTCCCATTTGGATGACTGGATGCCCACGTCAGCCTTCGCGATCCAGGCACTGACATCAGACTGGTTTCCTGCAAACAGAACCCTGTCGGACAATCCCTGACTCTCGGCAAAAGCCTTACAAGCAGCAAAATTCTCACCATCACCAACCAATATCAGGTGGATATCGTCAGGTAAGAGACGCATGGCTCTCAATACGGTCATTTGGTCCTTTGATGCCACAAACCTTGACACCATGATCAAGGTCTTTGAGGAGCTATTTTTAGTAGGGTTTCCCGAGAAATTAACCAAGTTCACCCCATTGTTGACAACTACAAATCGGTGATCAGTTGATGGGGCACCAACCCATGCTACCAAGGCGTCTCGGGCCTGTTCGCTGATCGAAATAACTCTTTTGTATCTGTTATAGGCAAAACTTTCAATGGGACGGAAATACCACTTCCCTCTTCGTCTGTTTGACGTTGAATGTTCTGTATAGACAAGGTTCACCCGTGTAAATAGGGATGCCAATGCGGCCCAATAGAGTGAAGGGAACAGATGAACATGCACAATATCATAGCCCTTCATCATCTTCATCAACAAAAAGATATTCTTAAGATGATATGGATTAGGGCATTGCATGGATACGATCTTCACGCCCGCCTCTCTGACTTTTTTTGAGAAATCATTATCGATATCCTTATTGACCAGCAGCGTCACCTCATTTCCTTTGGCCATCAGTGGTAGGATGTCCGACAGCAACCGTTGTGCGCCTCCTGTTTCTAACGAAGAAATAATATGCAGTATCTTCATCCTTTAATCTGACGCATCAAATAGTAACAGCAACCCAGAATTCTGTCATACCAAGACTTTGAGGACCAGGCATGGGCAGAGAGCTCTTGATAAGAGACGAAATCCTGACCATTACTTTTCAGGAAGCGTTCAAGCGCTTCAAAATGGTTGTCGTTCATTTCATTGGGATGATAACAAGCAGACCAATAGCCCGGTATGGGCATCTGACGGAACCTTCCCAACTGGCAAGGCACGACCAACATCCCATTTTTCAGGGTATAGGGTCGAAGCGCAATCATATCACTGATCTTCCTGATGTTGGTTTTATTTTGTAAGGCTTTCAACGTATTCTCATCAAAAGTATGGCTCGGGGCGAAGAAATAGTCTGGTTCGATGCTATGTTCCTTCAGAACCATGAGACCCTTTTCGATCTTCTCACACTGTTGCTCATAGGTCAGCCCAGCAAACTCCGAATGGTGATGGACCGGATTCAAACCGCCGGATTTCGTGATATAGACATGATCATAACCATGGAGTGCAAAGGACCAGCCTTTCTCTTGCCAGCGATGCACCTTCTCCCAGAAACCAGCGTCTTCAGGATCTATCATGATCTCAGGATCCGCATTCGCTGGGATGATACCGACAAGTGGTTGGATACCATATTGATCCAGGAGATCCTCCATCCGCTGCCACTTTCGGGAGTCCATTGTAGGACACGCATCATCTAAACGGATCAGGTATTGAGTCTTCATCATGCTGTATCAAAGATTTGTCTTCATCTTTTTTCTCCGGCAAAGCACTGGTCAGCAATATCAAAGAACAGATCTTGGCCCGATGGCGAATGGCCGTTCCTGAATTGGTCGTACCAAAGGAGAAGATAAAAACCGTGAAAAACAAAGCTATCAACGCGTAACGTCTCAGAAGTCGGAACTTATCCGTCACACGATGTCGTTTGATAATAAACCATGAAGCCCCCAAATAAACGGAGCTATCGAGCAGGAATGCAACAATGTCGTTCAGACCTCTCCAGTTGAGAATGATGGGGGAGTACAAGAAATAGAACATTTTTATCGGAAAAAACAACAAGATATTCACCGGATTAGAGAAATCCAGATTGGTCAGGTAGTCGCTCTCTCCACCTTCTCCCTCATTTTTGGATGACAAGGCTTCTCCCGGGTCTTCGAGTGCTTCCACGAACTTATCACCTAAGATACTGATGTTGATGACGAAAACTGCCACCAATATCAGAATAAAGAAAAGTGACACATAAGATGTCTTACTAATCCGAAAAGTATTCGTCTGCCTATTGTATGTCACAAAAGCCAGGAAATAGCCCACCAGCAGACCGATACATCCGGCATGCATCAACATGGCAGCAAATACACTAAGGACGCACAAAACAACTGTGCGAGGGCCCGCTTCCGGACTTAAATACCAGCGAATAAAATAATAGAAGGACAGGACCACAAAGAATGATACCCATGCTTCTCTCAGCAACATGCCAGAATAAATAATGAGGAACGGCATATAGGCACTGATCATCATCACCCATTTCTTGGCGGTGTCATCGGCCTCTAACATAAAAAGAATCTTTCTAATGTATATCAACAACAGGACACCAAACGTCACATTGATATATTGTGCGAACCATTTGGCACAATCTGTGAGGTAATATAAGCCGGTGAGAAAGACGGAATAATTTGTATAATAGACAAAGAAGGCCGAATTCTGATTACCTTCAGCCGTCTCATGGAAACCATCCGCATCATTATGAGAGAAAGGAATTTCAATGATCTCAAAGTAGTCAATCAGCAGGATGAAAAGTCTGAGTATGAAACCATTCAATATCAAAGCCGCATATTTCCCGTCACAATCCAACATCATGGATCGGAAGAGCAGAACGGCCATGATGACAGCCACGAACAATAAGATGAAGGTCATAAGCCGATTCTAGTCTGATAAAAGGTTTTAATACTTTCCTTGAAGTCCTCCATGGATGCCTGGTGGTCGATGGTAGCCTTCATGCCAGTCTGAATATGACTCCGAAGGGTCTTGTTGCCGGTCAGTTCAAGCAATTTCTGGGCAAAGGACTCGACACTTTTATTGACGGCCAGCATCCCGTTGACACCATCTTTGATCAAATACGGCATCGCCGAATTGTCAAAGACCACAGGCGGGACGCCCTTGTTCATCGCCTCCACGATCACCATGCCAAAGCCCTCGAGCAAAGACGGGAATGTGAATACTTCCGCTTTTTGATACAAGTCCTCTAGTTCCTCATCAGAGACTCGACCTCTGAAATGGATCATACCCTTCACATCCAGGGCTTCCGCACGCGCCAGTAAGTTCTGATAATAGTGTTCGTCCTTGATCTTACCCACCACATCCAGCATAAGATTCATCTCCGGGTGTTGACGACGGATCAGTCCCATGGCCTCCACCAGATATAACAAGCCTTTTCTTTCTTCGATGGTCCCTACATACAGAAACCGCCCTGTCTCGTATGTCTCAGAAGGGTGAAACGCTTTTTGAAACGGGATGGGGATATACCGGATATCCTTATGAGGATACAACCGTTTAGCCAGATCCTGGGTATATGGACTCGGTACGATGATTGTCTTACAAGGCAGATAATAAAAATATTGGATGATAAAATTCAGGAAGCGAGCTACACCTTTATAATTCAAGTAATCGAAATGATGGATGATCACCGCCGTATCAATCTTCCTTCTCATGGCAACCAATAACGCCAAAAGCACATGATATTTATGGCTGGTATCATTATAAAACAACAGATCACCAGCATGAAAGGCTTTCAACCATTTCAGTTCGGCAAACGGGGCATAGATCTTTCTCCACGACGGATACAGTCTCGTACAACTGGGAGTGTTAATCACCTGCCTGTGACTGATCTGATGCAGGTAATCACTGAACAGGTCATTGTATTTGTGCCCACCAGTGATAGCCTTATCGTGATAGCTCAAATTAAAAATCCTCATCTTCCATCAAACTGCTTAGGCATGAAGAAGTCTTCTCATATAGGCACGCTTCTCACTGACAGGATAACGTCCATCAAACAACAACATCGGGATAAAAGCTATCGCCCAGCCATATTTCATCATCTGAGTTTTCTTGTGACCATACATCTTACGACAGCAGATCACCAGGCTCTCCACATCCCGATCACCCCAAAGGCTCTTGGAAGAGACATCGCTTCCGCCAACCAGATGCTGCACTTTCGGGGCATCGGTGATCGCACTGATATAGCCGTGCTTCCTATACCGATATTGCATCTCGCACTCCTCGTAATACATAAAGAAGTCAGGATCAAACAATCCCAACTGATCTGCCACCGTCTTCCGTACCATCAAGTCTGCACCGGTTACATATTCAACTTCAAAACACCCGTCGCCCATCACAGACAACGGTCCGTCATCATAGCCGTCAAACCTGTGTCGGATCAATGGAACCCGTTGCAAGGTCCGAAAGGGCTTCCTCACCAATTCATTCCAAAACGTCGGGAACCGCCCGTATGAATGAGTCGGTTTGCGTTTGGCATCTATCAACAGACATCCCATACAGGCAACGGACGCATCCCGCTGTTCCATCTGAAGATAAAACGCCTGGATGGCATTGTTCAACAACAACGTGTCAGAGTTCAATAGGAACAGATACTTCCCCCTTGCATACTGATAACCAAGATTATTCGCCTTACCAAAACCGAGGTTCTTACCACTTTCAATGAAACGAATCCTTTCATCCTTCTCAAACAGCTCTATACTGCCGTCTGTCGAGGCATTATCCACCAGAATCACCTCGAAGGAAACGCCTGAGGTCATTGCAAAGACAGAATCAATGCAGGCCTTGGTGAGTTCCTTGGTGTTGTAATTGACAATGATGACCGATACGTCCATTAGAGAAACTATAATACTCTAAATATTAATAAATAGTCCAGATTTCCACATCAGATCCAGGTCTGGTCACACGACGGAACAACAGAAGCAACTGTTTCTTAAGTCGTAAATATGACAAATATGCACGATAAGAAAAGCCAAAGTTATCCTTAATGACTCTGCCATAGTCATGTTGAAAGCGATAATCATCTCTACGACTCGACAGACCATTGACATTAAAATAGGCCACCGTTTCGCCTAAGTAACTAAAACGGAAATCAGTATCTCCCATACATCGAATATTCAGATGCCAGTCTGCATACAATTTATAGGTAGTATCATAGGCATATTTCCTGAAAACACTATTAGGGTACAAGATGGCTTGATGGCAGATATTTTCCCTACACAATCTTTTGCGATCGAAAGGACCTCCATACAATTCATGCATTGGCTCTATCACAACATTGCCATAATAGACGGTGTTTGAGGAGACCATTTTCTTGACCAATCGGCTTAAGGTATCCTTATCATAAAGGGTATCATCGCTGTTAAGAAATAGAATCCAATCGCCGCTGGTTTGTTTGACGGCCTTATTCATCGCATCATAGACCCCTTTATCTGGTTCTGAGATCCAATAGGCTATTCTATCCTCGTATTTCCGAATGATATCAACAGTACCATCTGAACTTCCACCGTCAACAATGATATGCTCATAGTCTTGATAGGTCTGACTATAAATAGAAAGCAGTGTACGTTCTATGGTAGAAGCCGCATTGTAGGAGACTGTGATAATTGAGAATTTCATATTTTTTCTCCTTTAGCTATAGACCTAATCACGCGACAAGGATTTCCCCCTGCAACAACATCTGAAGGAATATCTTTTGTAACAATGCTACCTGCCGCAATGATTGAACGGGCCCCAATACGCGCCCCTTTTAATATCTGGCATCGTGCTCCAATCCATACATCATCCTCTATATAAATAGGAGCTGACGGGATCATCTCTTCAAAGAATCTTTGCCATCCCATCTGTTCGGCATAGTCATCCCGTCTTTTCTGATAATCATGAGGATGTGCATCATGATCAATGATGATACAATCACCACCGATCTTGACGTTATTTCCGATTTCAATCCTGTCTTTGGCCCAAATACAGGAAGAGCTAATACCAACATGATCCCCGATCTTTATGACTGAAGATGGGTGCATAGTGTAGAAAGTGCCGCGGATATTTCTACAAATAGGATTCCAACAGTCTCCTGACGTCAACACGAAATCATCGCCTATCTTTACTTGACCACACCCTAAGACATAGACCTGATTGTAAACTTTTAGATTTTTGCCAAATTGAACCCTACTACCCCTCAGATATAAACGATTATATCGAATATACCATGCCTGTTTGATTATACGACATGCATTGACACATTTGCGCAGAAGAACACACAAGCCCTTTATCATCATATCGGATCTACAAATAAATAATATACGGAAGATGTTTCCAAGATGGACGAATATGACACATCACCTTTCTCACCAACTTGAAGGATCTTACCCATTGTTTAAAACGATCATCTTGAGTGATGGAGGGATGATGTTTGATTAAAAGATTGATGCCAAACCTGCGGCTTATCAGTTGTTTTTTTTCATCTATATGCCTCAGATAGGGCTCATAGATCTGTTCCACCATCTGGTAATCAACCGATGGGTTATTTGACGCCACATTGGTATTGATCTTTTTACGAGAGAAATAAGCAATGGATTGGAAATGATAAAAGACCACAGGAACGGTCACCTCGTTCTTTTGATAGACCACTGTATTGGTTGCCAAATCATAATTTCTGTACCACTCGAGATTCCAAGGAGCCACCCCAGCCCCAGGATGTTCACAGACATGCACCTGATCAGTAAACGCCACCGGCCATTCATCCATATATTTCTGATCCCCCCAGTGAATACCGTCACCCAGATTACTACAGCACTCTAAGCACTGTTTACACCAATGGTTTAACACCTCTATACCTGATGGGTCATTTTTAAAAACATTAAACTCGACACAATAGGTTCCGACCTTTTGTGCTTCACTTTCATTTTGAGACGTGAATCGATGAGGTACCATCATCACCGATTTTCCAGCATCTAACATCTCATTCACCAATAGCTGCGGGTCGTGATAGAAATACATGTCGGCATCAATATAGGTACATATAGACTCTTTGTATTTCTCAATAACGTACAAAATTAAGAAGGGTGTACAAGTCCAGCAATATTCCCCAAAAGGACGATTTTGTTTGGCATCATTTAATGATTGTATGTCTTTCTCAAAATCTGCCAATCGAATGAGAACTATTCTTTCTACATTGATTTCTGATAACACTTCATAACTTCTATCATCCATACACAGGACATACAGAACATAATCTGGACAACATTCCTTCAAAGAATCATAAAGGACTAATCCTTTATCTAAATAAAGGCTATTATATAAAGTACAGAGTACTGTCTTCATTAAAATTTATTTAATATGCCATGAAGTACCTCTGATACTATTTTAACTTCCTCATTTGTCAATGACGGATACATTGGCAGGGAGAATATTTCCTTGGCAGCAGCTTCCGTCTCTGGCAATGATCCTTCTTTCCAGCCCAGATACTGATAACCAGTCATGGTATGAATCGGCCAAGGATAACTGATATTTACGAAAATATTGTTTTCGCGTAGTTTTTCCATAATCTCATCACGACGCGGATGACGGACGACATACAAATAATAGGCATGACGTCCATAACCAGCCTCTTGTGGAAGGATTAAACTTGTGTCAGCCAACAGTTCATTATACATGGCTGCGATTTCACGACGACGGGCAATATACTGCTCAATCTTTGGAAGTTTTGTCAGTAATATAGAAGCATGTACTTCATCCAAACGGGAGTTATAACCATGTTCAATAGCATAATATGTTTTCTCTGCGCCATAGAAACGCAAGCGGCGTAGTTTACGATCCACTTCTTCATCATTCGTGTTAACCATACCACCATCACCATAACCACCTAAAATCTTTGTAGGATAGAATGAGGTTGTTGATGCATTACCCATACTACCTGCTTTCTTACCCCGATACTCAGCGCCTTGACCTTGTGCACAATCCTCTACCACCATCAGATTATGCTTTTTTGCGATCTCAAGCAGTGGGTTCATATCAACGCACTGACCAAAGAGGTGAACTGGAAGAATGGCCTTTGTCTTTGATGTGACAGCCGCCTCCAATTTGGTAACATCCATTAGATACGTTTCTGGATTGATATCTACAAATACAGGAGTAGCCCCTGCTGTAACAATTGCAGAGACTGTCGGAATAGCAGTATTAGATACCGTAATAACCTCATCACCAGCACCAATGCCCAGAGCCTTCAGAGCCAACCAAATAGCATTTGTTCCATTATCACATCCAACACCATATTTTGTGCCAATATAATCTGAATAAGCCCGTTCAAAATCCTTTCCTTTCTGACCTAAGATCAATGTACCTGACTCAAAGACATCTGTAACAGCTTTTAATATCTCATTCTTGGTCTCGGCATACTCTTTTAAATAGCCCCAAACTGTTATTTTTTCCATATACTTTATATTTTTATTTATTAATATTATCAATAATCATTTGTTTTACTTCTGCATCCCATAGCAAATTATGATAAGCAGGAAAGAAATCTCCAGTCTCCAATGTATCAATGATGAGCCTCAGGTAGAGTTCAAAGTTATTACCAGAAGGAGCTCTCATGATTGAACGCTCATTCATATGAGTGACAATCAGTTCATTTTCCATCGTATCAGGTATTGTAAAGATACGATTACATAGAATATTAGTTCGGTTGCCCATCAAGTATATCTGGTTTATATACTCTGTATTAAAGCCAAAATGACCAATCAACGTCTTTCCATGAGAATATGACATCAACAGACTATATTCTATGTCAAGACCATCGCTTTGACGTTCAGATACAACACAATCAACTCTTTCTGGTTTTGATTCAAAGAAATAGCGCCCAATAGATACGGCATATGGAGCTGTATCCATAATAGCGCCACCGCCTAAAGATTTCTGATAACGGAAATTATCAGGTTTAAATGGTGGCATGCTAAAATGTACCGTTAAAAGTTTAGGCTCATCTGCATTATTTTTAAAAATATCTTTCATACACAACAACTGAGGATGTTGCAGATATACGGTTGATTCTCCCAGAAACAGATGTTGAAATTTAGCCAAATCGACTAAATCAACAGCTTCCTGACAAGTCATTGTCGCCGGTTTGTCTACAATGGTATTGAACCCCGCCTCAAGTGATTTTCTCGCATATTCAACATGGGAGCTGTTCACTGTTGAGACATAAACCAAATTCCCTTTGAATTGAGCTAATCCTTCTTCATAGGTATCATAACAAGTGACTGGTAGATCACACTTCTTAAAGTCATCATCCCAGGCTTGGCCCGCAAATTTTGCTATTGAGACCTGGCTAAAGCCTGCTTTAGATAATATCGGCAGGATTCGTCCTTTGACCAAATTCGAATACCCTAAAAATAATATAGACGCCATAATTAATCGATAAAACTGATAGCAGAAATAAGACTTCGAGCCTCGATATTAAACATACCATAGCGCATAAATTCTTTCATTTGCGCCAAGGTCATCCAAGTAAAGTTATAAGGTAATTCCACTTTTGTATTCTCGGGAATCTCAACGATCATATTGCGATTTTGGATCTGATAGAAACGACCACCTTCTTCTGATTGTAAAGCATCATACATAACAGTGGATTTGGTATCAAATACTGCATCTAACATGAACGGTTCATGACCACTACTTCTCCTATACTTATAATTAGAACATGATACAGAAGGAGACAATTCAATAATATCCAAGTTACCAGGCTCAACCTTTGCCTGTACTAAGAAATGAAGTACTCCATTAATCTCTTGACAAACAAATGCCAACAAACCTATATTGGAATCTTTCAATAAGGGTTGCATCCAATGAGTTACTTCACGGGTACCAGCTGTTACTTTGACACCAATGACAGAAAAGTAACGACTGTTACTCTCGACTGCCATTTGATTAATTTTCCAACCCTCAAGTTGACATAAAGGCTTCTTTGTCACCTCTATTTCCCAATAGGTCTTCTGTTTGGTGTACCAGGAAAGGAGATCTTCTATCGAATACACGCTCTCCTTACTAACATACGACTTCAGATACTTCTTTCCAATTTGAGATAATGATGCTCTCAGATCAAAAAGATCAAAAGGCTCCAAATGGTTTATAACATCATCCTCTATCAAAGGTATAGTAGATAGCACTGACCGAGTATCCATATTCAACACGTTATCTTCACGCATTAACGCCTTGAGTTCACCCAGTGTCAACCAACAGAAATCTTCCGACAACTCAATATCTTCATCAATCTCAATGACAATATTGCGATTCCTTTTCTGATAGAATCTACCTCCCTGCTCTGTCTGAAGATGGTCTGTTAATATCTTAACTTTCTTCTCACCATTAAAATACTCCAGATATGTTGGACGTTTTCCTTTATGTACCTGAGAAAAATTACTCTTTGTAGCTTGTAATGATGGAGATATCTGTAAGGTATTAATATTACCAGGTTCCATCTTCGCCTGCATCAGGAAATAGCGAGTACCATCAAACACACGGGTTATAAAACCTAGAAAGCCTATCTCCGGTTGGTTGATGATGGGTTGATTCCACTCACGATTCCCTCCAAAATTGGTTTTCACATGAATACCCTCAATATGGAAAAACCTTCCTGAGTCGTGGGAAATGCGGATACCATCCTTATCCAACGACCACTTTTCCATCTCACCTATAGGTACCATCTCCACTTTAAATTCCTCAGGGCGACACCGTTCCTTCAACCAATCATGAAAAGTCTTGAGGTTTTGGAACTTATTCTCTCGTGATAACGAAGAAGCAAAGAAACTGTTCTTATCAATCATACTTAAAGCAAACTATTCTCTTTTAAATATAACATATATGCCTCCATAGACCTAAGAGACTTACTCATATCATAATGCGTATTTGCCAAGACCAGACAAACAGCATCTGGCGAAAAATCATATAAATCTGTGAATGTTAGCCTTGGAATATAAAGAGCCTTGGTGCAATCATCCATCTGAAAGATCTTATTTTCTTTGCCGTCAAATAACTTAATTTTAAATGACCCAGAGATGGGAATAACAACTTGATCAGTGTCTTTATGAGCATGTCCACCACGATCTTCCGTCACATGATGCATATAAAAAATCCGCTTGATATCAATAGGTATATCAAGTATTTCTTCGATAGAGGTTAAAGCACCTCTGGGGTCCGAATTTGTTTTTAATTCAATAATAGCGTATTTCATTACAATTCATATTTGACATTAGCTCTTCAAATGTATGTTTTTTCTCAGGATAAATCATATTTCTCATCCCATGAACAATAAGATTTCTTATCTTTATAAAATAGTAGCAAAACCTTAAATCATATCTCTTATAAATCGCTCCATAGAGTTTATAGGCAAGTTCTGGATAAGCACTTTTGCACTCTAAAGCTAGCAAATATAAGGACATCTGTTCCCAGAAGTTCTTACCCTTGAATTCCAAATGGCCGATGAAGTCCTCATCAATATTTTCCCTAGCACACGCAGCAGCAGCAGCATCTCTATCGGATATCATGACAGGTACAGGACTCACAAAGACCCGACACTGTCGCATCGCATGGTATTGCCATTCCGCATCTTCGTATCGTCTCAACCTCTCGTTAAAAGGATGATCCAACAACAGTCTCTTCTTAATGATTGCTGAGCCTGCTCTTTCTGTCAGATCCCTGACCGCTTCCAAATAGAAGGGATTCTTGACATCCCCATACTTCCTGACCTTTGAAAACAGTTTGATTTCATGATTGTCCTTAACATAATAATTGCAAATGTAATAATCCCTCCCTTTCTCAATCAAAGATGCAAAGTACTTCAATGAATATGGCAACAGGAAGTCATCTGCATCCAATAAGACAATCCAATTGCCCTTTGCCTCTTGGACACCCCTGTTTCTCGCAGAAGAGGGGCCACCGTTCTCTTTTTCAATCAAATGGATCTTTTCAGAAGTAAAATGCTGTCTGACCACCTCTGCACTATGATCTGTCGAACCATCATCAACGATCACAACCTCAAAATCATCAAAAGACTGATGAAGGACAGATTCTATCGTCTTAACGATAAAAGGTGCTTTGTTATATAATGGAATGACAACAGAAATTAGGGGCATTTCTTTATTTTTTGATTGATGAAAGAAACTGCTTTCTGCCTTAGCACTTCCCGTTCACTGGTATTAATCCCAATCGCCCAAACCAAACCTATCACAACGGTACAGCTGAATAGGACTAAGGCTATCAGTCTGAACAGTGTTTCATCTAACAGATACAAAAAAGGAATTGTCAGGGCACAAGCCATACCCAATACAACAAAAGCCCTCACAAACACATGCTTGCAATATACAGAAATCGAGAGTCGGACCTGTTTCCCAACAATCAGTAATTTCACGATTTGTACAATCAGGCTGATGATGATATTAACCACAAAGACGATTTCCGGCACGCTCCATATCAAAAGCGCCAAATAAGAAAGGGGTAATATCAGAAAACACAATAAACTCACAGTCATTTGGTAATTCTTCATGTCACCAGTAGCCTGAGCGGCTGTCAGCAGAGGATTAGCCAAAGAATCGATAAGTAACAAAAGAATGGTCAATCTCACAAAGTTGACCGTATGATCTGGTACTTCGGCTAACCACAAATCCAAGATCTGTTTTGTTTCCAATAAGATCGGGAACGATACCAAAAGCAATGCAAAAAAAGACATGCGGGCACTTACAAAAATAAGCGTATGCATCCGAGAAAGATCATCTTGGGAATATGATTTGGTGATTTGGGGTTTAATCGCATTCTCAATGTTATAGGAGAAGTTTGAAACGACCGTCTGGATCTGAACAGCGATGCCTCTTGCTGCGTTGACGATTGGATTGAAAAAGACATTCAAAAGGAGATTCAGCCCTTGCGTATAACAGACATAAGACAAATTGCCAAGAAGATTCCAACTGGCAAATTTTGTCATCTCAATCATGACAGGTTTGTCTATAATATAGTGGTATTCCGACTCCGGGAATTTTAGACGGCAATATCTTATATAGATCATCATGTCAATCGTGGTTACCATCAAAAGAAGGAATCCATAGAGAATCAGACGATCCCAATTGGAAATCAGAAGCAAATAAACAATCCCCAATTTAAATCCAGCATCCAATAAAGAAATATAGGCAAAGGCTGCCATTTTCTCATGAGCAATGATCAAGGCGTTGTATGGTACGCTCATAATATTCACAAAACAAGAAATGATACTAAACTGAAAAACCCAAAAGGCGGCATTCATTCGATCTGGCGGGATAACCATCTTGTTATAGAGGAACCACAAGCCTATTGTTTCTGAAAGCAAAATGATCACCAAAGCGATCACGGCATGAATGTTCATGCTGGTAGAGAAAATCAGGCTTAATCTCTTTGAATCATTTCTTCCTAACTCATAGGTGATGTACCGTTGGGTCGAGTTGATCATGGCATAATTGATAAAGACGAACATGGTAACAATCCCACCGACCACATTAAAGATACCATAGTCTGATATACCCAAAGCAATCAGTGTCACTCGCGAGGTATATAAGCCCACAACAAGCAACACGATCATCCTCAGATACAAATAAATCGTGTTCTTTGCAATTTGTTTATTATCAGAAACAGTCTTCATCACCAATACCCACAAAGACCTTATCTATGTCGCTTTTTAAAAGCCCGTATCTCATCGATTGTCCATCTGCGATGCAGATCCATGAAATAATGAGAATGATGAGATACGCGTTTCTCTACCGGTGGTAACTGCATATAATCACCATAAACCTGGGTCAGAATCTCATTGTAGCCAGCAGGCGCATCTACCTCCATATCCTCAAATGGCAATTTCACAATTTCGGCGAGCCATTCTTTCTTATAGATCTCCCGCTCTTGATACAACCCGTCAAAGGCCACATACATATCACCTTTAGAAGACTTGATCTTCTGCACACAGGCTTCATACTCTTGAAGGTACTTCTTATAGCCTGGGCGATAATACAAACTATCTTTCAGATATCTCACAAACGTTCCTAAGTCACGATGAGCTAATAAGGTCAAAAATTGGCTCATGCTGTGTTTTGCCATAGCATACGTCAGTTTGAAAGAAGTCTCATCGTATTCTTTTCTTAAAGCCATCGCTTTATCTGCATCACATTCATCCAAAGGGAAAATATCGATATACACGCCTGTGATACAGGGATAATGCTCAAATTCCCAAAGTGTCGTATCGGTGTCGACAAACTTGGCTAAAGACAATAACCAATAATTCTCATCCCGACTGTCCATGATGTCATAATGTCCCTCAACCTGACCACGGAACGTCAGAAAACGTTCATAATCTTTTCGAAGCATCCAGACATCCACATCATCATCCCAAGGAATGAGTCCTTGATGTCTGACTGCACCAATCAGTGTACCACCAGCGGTATAGTATTGAATCTGATGACGCTTACAAAAGGCATCAAAAGCCCTGAATGTTTCAATCAGTTTGAGCCTGAATTCCTTGTTTAAATCCTCATTCATCCACTATCACAATTATTTTAACCATGTATCTTTATCCATCTTCAGATAGCCCTTAAACATCTCCAGGTCATCTTTGGTCGTCAGTTTGATATTCTTATCTGAACCGGCTGCAAAATGAAGCGTTTCACCCAACTCCACCATCATGGTATTCGTGTAAGAAGAACCATAGATGCCAATCTCCTTCTCAAAAGCTTCATGATAGGCAGCATCTAATCTGTCAAACCGATAAGCCTGAGGGGTTGAGACACGACGTAAGGTCTCACGGGGGATATACTGTTTGGTGGTAGCCGGGTCATCCGGGTTCACAATAAAGATCTGTTCATTATAAGGGAGCGAGGTGACACCATTCCCATATCTCTTGGCCGTCTTAATCACATCTGTCAACACCTCTGCATCAACCAGAGGCCGAATGCCATCATGTATGACCACAATCGCTTCATCCTGTACTTTCCCTTCCAGATGAAAGACCCCATTTCGGATGCTCTCCTGTCCGGAATTTCCGCCAGACACAACCCATTTCAGTTTTGAGATATTAAACTGGTGTGCATAGGCCCATAAGATCTCATGCCACCCGTCAATACAGACCACCTCGATGGCATCAATTAATGGATGGCGCTGGAAGCTCTCCAGCGTATAGATGAGGACTGGCTTATCATACACATTGATAAACTGCTTAGGAATGTCCTGTCCCATTCTACTGCCAGATCCGCCAGCTATAATGATGGCAATATTATTCATTGAGGAATTATTATTTTAAAGGCTATCGCTCAAATCGGAACGGACTATCAAAGTCCTCCAAAAGGCAATGTTTGGTATCTTTCTCAGAAAGAATGGCTTTTTCCATCGGGATTCTCCAATCGATGCCTAATGAATCATCCAAAATGGAGATGCCACCATCGGCTTCGGGATGGTAGAACTCATCACATTTGTATTGGAAGACCGCTGTTTCTGACAAAACCGCAAAACCATGGGCAAAGCCTTTCGGGATAAAAATCTGGCGATGGTTTTCTTCTGTCAGTTCCACAGCTACATGCTGACCATATGTCGGACTGCCTTGACGGATATCGACTGCCACATCCAACACGGCTCCTTTAACACAACGTACTAGTTTGCTCTGGGTAAAGGGAGGACGCTGGAAATGCAATCCGCGCATCACGCCATAGGATGATTTACTCTCATTGTCCTGAACAAAGACAACCTTTCCGATCTTCTCATCAAACTCCCTTTGGGAGAATGATTCAAAGAAGTAACCTCGTGCATCTTTAAAGATACGGGGTTCAATCACAACAACCCCATCAAGAGCGGTTTTAATGACTTCCATAAAAATAAGGCAAATAAAATATTACCAACGTATCAGCATAACAGACTCATAGCCAAAACGTTAGACTTCTTTTAATTTCAAATTTCAACTAAAAAGGGTCCTATTTTTGGAATCGATTCCCTTTTTATTCTGCAAAAGTACGATTTTTTTTTTATTAAACCATAAAATCTGACTGAATTTAGCAGATTTTATGGTTTAATATTAGGAGAGTCCGAGAAGCGGCTTCAATTGCTTCTCTTTGGAAAGGACGTAAATGGTGGTTCCTAAGGCTGCCAAGAAAAGACAAATGATCATGATCAACTCTTTCTTGGGTCCAGAAGGTCCTAAGGGAACAGTAGCTGACTGAACCGTCGTAAAGGAAGGCGTTGTCTCTTGAACCTTCGCTTGGGCTGTCAGAACCTGTGCACTCGTAGCCGTATAATTGTTATACTGCAGCTGCATCTCGTTTTCCAAGTCATTCTGTTTCTGCATGGCAGAGAGCAGATAGATTTCCTGGTTGGCATCCACATAC
>Ga0256405_10007432_pt1 | contig 16519 bp, 20 predicted proteins | sample RumenRJG_02DNA_FD_189096 | JGI IMG/M metagenome (GOLD analysis project Ga0256405, IMG submission 189096) | Bovine rumen microbial communities from Lethbridge, Alberta, Canada - RJG_02 | ecosystem: Host-associated > Mammals > Digestive system > Stomach > Rumen | place: Canada: Alberta...
CACGATCTACAACACGATCGCCGGCATCCAGGACACCAACAAGCATCCGCTGTTCATGGCGTCCGCGATGGATGATCCGACCGTCGCCGGTGTGATCTATGGCGCGAAGGTCAAGGAAGACGTCAATCTCGCGGACGGCGTTTTCTATATCGTCGTGAAGGGCCAGCTCCTCGCGAACGATTACGACGACCTGACGATCTTCTCTTCCACGCTGCCGAAGTCCGCGGCCGAATGCAAGACTGCATACAGCCTCTTCGACGCTGGCCTGAAGAACCCGAAGGGCGCCGTGAAGGGCACCTTCGCCCCCTGATCTGAGGCAGACAACAAAACCAACGGGAGAGCCTGACAAGGGCTCTCCCGTCCTTTTGGAGGGTTAGACAATGGCGACGAAACTGCTTGACACCGTCAAGGCGGATCTCAGTATCACGCACAGCAAAAAGGACAATGAAATCGAGGATGCGATCACCACGGCAAAGCAGCGCCTCTCTCAGATCGGCGTCGGCATCGTAAGCGAAAACAACAAAACGACGGCAACGGCGATCAAACTGTTCTGCCGGTACTGGTTCAACTTCCAGGGCGACGGCGACCGGTATCTCGGATCCTTTGAAGCGCTGGCGAATGCCATGTCGAAAGCTTCCGAATTCCGGGAGGAGGACGGGAGCGAATGAGCAGAGCATTCAGCCCGGACAAAACCAACCGGACACCGTGGACGGACGTTGTTTCGCTGATCAGCGAGAACACCACCGAGGACAGCGCCGGATTCGTGGAGCATGATCCTCCTACGCGAAGGGAAATCTTCTGCACATTCGTCGAAGGTGCATCAAGAGCGGAGTATTACGAGGCCATGAAGGCGGGCGTCAGGATATCAGCCACAGTGGAGATCTGGGAAGATGACTTCCAGGGCGAGCGGAAGCTGGAGCGGGGAGACAAGACATACGAGATCGGCCGGACGTATCCGACCGGCCGCGGGACACTGATGCTGTATCTGACGGAGGTGTGGAGATGACGACAAACGAGCTGCTGAAGGAAACGCTCGAGCCGCTGCTGCCGGGGAGAGTGGCGCCGATCGAGTACACCGGAAAAAGCGAAGAGTATATCGTCTGGAATCACTCCATGATCCCGGAGGTCTTCGCGGAAGGAGTCGCACACGCTGCCCGGTATCTCGTGCAAGTGCACTACTTCCTCCCGAACGGGAAGAACCCGGATCCGATGAAGGTGCAGATCTGCCAGGCTCTCCAGGCGGCCGACTTTACCACGCCGTCGATCCAGGACGCGAACGAGGCGGCAGGGCAGCATTACGTCTTCGAGTGCGAGTGCTGCAATGGAGGCCCAACCTATGGCCAGGCTTGAATTCACAGGTACCGATGAACTTCAGAACGCGCTGACACGAATCCGTGAAATCCCGTGGCCTGTTACTGAACAAGCTCTGGACGGGATGGCTAAGGTAGCGGCGGAGGAGATCAGAAAAACAGGTGAAGCCATGGGCGTCAGAGATGAGGAAAGCAACGTCCATATCCTGGATCACATCACAACAAAAAAAGCAAAGCAGAATGACGACGGAGGCCGAGAGCAGATTACATTCGACGGCACTCGCAGAAGAGGGAAAAAATCGACACGCAATGCAGAAATTGCCTTTGTCAACGAGTACGGAAAGAAAGGGCAGAGTGCAAGACCGTTTATCAGAACTACGCTTGAGCAAAAAGAAACAACAATTCAGGAGCCAGGCGTAAAGATAATCGGGGACTGGATCGAAAAGAATTTCAAATAAAACGGAGGAATATAAAATGGCAAAGTATGACCTGCGCTATATCCAGTGCGCAAAATACGTCAACACGGACGGCGTCATCTCCTTCACGGACAAGCAGAAGGTCGGCGACGCCATGACGGCAAACATCGAGCTTCGGTTTGCTGAGGGCCGTCTGTATGCCGAGAGCACGCTTGCCGAGTACATCCGCAAATGCACCGGCGGCACCATCTCCCTCGGCGTGAAATACATCAAGAACGCCGCTCAGAAGCTCATGTTCGGCATGACGGAGAAAACCCGCTCCATCACGCCGCAGGGAGGCAGCGCCACGCAGGTGAAGTCCCTCGTGACCAAGCGCAGCACGGTGGGCGCCTATGTCGGCATCTCCTTCTACACACCGGCACTGTACGAGGGTGTGGAGAAGTACGACTGCATCTTTGTGGGCAAATGCATGTTCGGCGAACCGAGCGAAAGCGCCCAGACAGCCGGTGAAAACATCCAGTTCGGCACTCCCGTCACCAACGGCGAGTTTCTGGCGGATGACAGCACCGACGGCCAGATCAAGGAAGTCGTGACGGTGGATTCCGAAGCGCTTGCCATCGCCTGGTGCGACGCCGTTCTCAGCGCATCCTGAGCGAAGATCAATGAAAGAAACAGAACACGATGACCAGTATCAAGCTTGAGGAGAAATCCATCGAACTGAACGGACGGACCTATGTCCTCCGGATGAACATGTCCGTGCTGGACCGGATCCTGCAGGTCTGCGACGGTGAAGTGAAAAACATGCTGGAGAAGTCCGTCTATGACTCTTCGGCCATCACCGTGGCGGCGATGCTCAACGACTACGCCGAGGATCAGGGCTGGGATCAGGACTGGACGGACCGGAAGGTCAAGAAGATCTTCAACCCGGCCATAATGAAAATGCTGGACGTGACCGGCATGTTCTATCGGGCCATGACGCCGGAGAAGAAAGCGAACGCAGCTCCGGCCGTAGGTCCGAAAACCGAAGACAAGAAACCGGACGAAGACTCGGGAAACTGACGGACCGGGCGGATCAATCCACGTCAATTGATTTCGCCCGGTATCTCAGCATCTGGCTCTTTTCTCTGCGGATGGATGAACGGCTCTTCTGGAAAACCATGAACCCGGCAAGACTGCACGCCTTGTACGACACATGGTTCCCACTGAGACCGAAGGCAAAGGAGCAAGGCTCTGTCGGCCCTGTCAGCGCAGGAGGAAAGACAACCAGATTTGTGGACCTTGACGTTCCGGCAGGGAACGAGAAAAGTCTTGCACAATACTTCATAGGAAGGTGATGCGCCATGGCGGGAAGCTCAAGAAAAGTGAATGTCGAGGTTGCCATCTCGGGCGAAACCAAGTACAAACAGGCAATCTCTGAACTGAATGCGGCCAACAAGACCATGGGCGCGGAGCTCAAGCGACTCTCCGCAGAGTACCAGGGAAACACGGACAGCCTGGACTTCCTCACCAAGAAGGGCGAGGGTCTGCAGACCATGCTGGACCAGCAGAAGGAAAAGGTCGCACAGCTGCAGGAGGCGGTCAAGTGGGCGGCACAGCAGTACGGTGAGGCAAGCACCAAGACCCAGAGCTATGCCGCTCAGCTGGCCAACGCCGAAACCTCGGTCATCAACCTGGAACGGGCGATCGAGGACAACAACAAGGCCATGGAGCAGCAGAAGTTCAGCACGGAGACTTTTGACCAGCAGATTGCCGTGCTGAACTCAGAGCTGCAGGAGCTGGATTCGGAACTTGTAGCCGGAGCGGACGCCACGGAAAACTTCCGGGCCAAGCAGGAGACGCTGACGGCCATTCTGGAACAGCAGGAGGAGAAGTACGAGACTCTGTGCGCGGCTCTTGATGCCGCCATGAACTCCGAAACGGCCACCGAAGAAGAAATCAACGCCCTGAAGATTCAGGTCAATCAGGCTGCGACGGCCTACAACAACACGTCCGCTGCAATTCAGAAGAATTCCGAGGCTATGCAGCAGCATCTGGCCAAGCTGGGCATGGAGGAACAGGGGCTTACCGGGATCGGGGACGCACTGAGTGGTATTTCCAATAAATTCGGCATTCAGCTTCCGGATGCCGCCAAGTCCGCCCTGAACGGGATGGGATCCTTCTCCACCGGCACGGTCGCCGCCATGGGCGCAGCCGCCGCAGGCGTGACGGCCCTGTATGAGGGAATCAAGGCACTCCACAACATGACGGTGGAATACGCCGCCTATGCGGATGATATCATCACGAAAAGCGCATCAACAGGTCTCTCCACAGAGTTTCTGCAGGCGTATGAGTACGCGCAGAACCTTGTGGACGTGGATCTGGACACCTTCACCGGGGCCATGCAGCGACTCACCGACAAGATGGCGGACGCCAGGGACGGAAACGAGGCGCTGGCGGCAACTTTCGAGCAGCTGGGCGTGTCGATCATAGACACAAGCGACGGAAGCCTGCTCCCGGCAGAACAGGTCCTCATGCAGCTGATTGATGCGCTGCATAACATGGAAAACGAGACCGAGCGGAACGCTGTGGCCAGCGATCTGCTCGGCAAATCATATCAAAGTCTGAACCCTCTGATTGTCTCCGGGACAGGAGATCTGCAGGAGTACATGGAGGCGGCAAAGGACAATTATGTCCTGACAGAAGATCAGATTGCAGCCCTCGGCGCTCTGGACGATCAGGTTCAGATGAACAACAACGAGTGGGAGGCGCTGAAAAGGCAGATTGCGGCCGAGTTTGCTCCGGCTTCAAAGGAAGCTCTGGAAAACTTCGCAAAGCTGGTCACCGCAGCCGGAAACGCCCTGATCGACTCCGGCATTATTACCGGTGTAGGGGAGCTCTTCACATTCCTGTCGAACATGATGCAGCCGCTAACGGATCTGCTGGACACGGCCGACAGTGCGCCCGGAAGGCTCAGCCCTGTCTATGAGGTTCTTCATGGCATTGCCGGCGTGATCGCATGGATCAATGATGCAGCCAACGTAGCAATCGGCCTGATCCAGACACTGACGGTGGTCGGTGCTCCTTCCGGTCTGAAGCGGATCGGAACAGCGCTCGGTTACGGTGCCAGCTCGGGGAACTACTCCAACATGCAGAAGTGGCAGCAGAGCGGAGACCGGTTCTACGCAGCAGCAAACGGGAACTATTACAACTCGCAGACCGGCAGATGGGAAGGCAACTACGGCCGGAACGCCGGCGGAACGGACAACTGGCGGGGCGGTCTCACATGGGTCGGAGAGGCCGGACCGGAACTGGTCGATCTGCCGATGGGATCGAAGATTCTCAATGCACAGGATTCCAAAAAGATGGGCACGATATACATCGGCTCCGTTGTGATCGATGCGAAGAACGTCAAGGAATTCAATGACATTGTCCGGATGGCGCAGACGGCAGCCGTGGAAACGATGATGGGGTGAGCAGATGGCACAACAGAGCATCAAACTATATGCCCGGAAATGGGGGCTGACAAACAAAAGCCAGCCCTCCACCGTACAGGATATTTCATCACTTAACCAAGTCTATGTCACTCCTGGTACGCAGTGGCTGTTTGTTGGGTTCGATGCATTTCCGGCAGCGCTCGGAAGCAAGCGAATCTACTACTCCAGAGGGTACTTTTGCGCAGACCGCAAAAACAATCTGCAGGTGGCAGACGCCGACTTCGACCCACTGACCCTTACATGGTCCAATCAGCCGAACAACAAGCTTCTCCTATTTATGGCAGACCAAAGCAGCAGCAGAATGCAAGACCGAACATACGACACTATCGTAACATCGGTCAGCGCTATCTCCAAGTCAACAGCTGCGTTCTGCCAGACAAAAACCTGCTTTTTTGTAGATAACGACCAAACCGAGACCGTCCCGCGAAGCTATATCAAACTCCGCACTCTCAACGACGGGGTGAGCCTGCCTTACATCGAGGTGTGGTACGATGACGAGATCGACGTCACCGGCCAGATCTCGGCCCTTTTTAACGGTGCAAGCCCAGCAGACGGTTCCGTGCAAAATCCCGCATCAGACATCCGGTTCTACTGGCGGTATGACCCCAGCGGCGACTATTCCTGCGCCAATGGAATCGCCCAGGCAAACGCAACATTCTACTGGCGAAAATCCGGCGAGAGCTCGTGGAACCAGATCAGCATTGCCGACAGCACGCTGGCGGTTACTGCCCCCGCCTACACCTTCCCTGGCGGCGCCACGATCGAGTGGAAAGTCCGCGGAACGGACACGACCGGAACCACGACCGAAACGCCTGTCTATACCTTCACGACGCCCGCGTCCCAGATCAAGGCAACTGCCTATCCGTCAGGGAAAAGCATCGACCCGAGGACTGCACTCACCTTCTCGTGGGTCTATCAGAGCAGCGTCGGGGACTATGCGCAGAGCAGCACGACGATCCACTATCACCTGGTCGGTTCTGCGTGGCAGACGTACACGGTCACCGGATCCGTGCAGAGCGTTTCTGTCCCGGCGAACACGTTCCCGACAGGCGGGACCGTGGAGTGGTATCTGGAAGGCACGGACGCCTGCGGAACCAGCAGCTCCACCAGCACCATGAGCTTCAAGACGGTTACTACCAAGGTGACCCAGCAGGGCGGACCTACGGACGGATACTGCGATCCGCGGAACGCAATCACCTTCTCCTGGTATCTGGCCAGCGACGTCGGGGACTATTCTCAGGATCACGCCAACTTCTTCTGGCGGATCTCCGGAGCATCTTGGACGGAAATCGCAGTCTCCGGCAACACGAAGAGCATCACATTCCCGGCGAACACGTTCCCGGTTGCCTCCACAATCGAGTGGTACATTTCCGCGACAGACACAGGCGGCATGACCACACAGACGGATCATTACAGTTTTTCCACCGCAGCCAGCACGGCGATTGCAACATGCGTCTCGCCGAGCGGCACGGCAGAGGATGGTTCCAAACCGATCACATTCCGATGGACCGTCCAGAACTCTGACGGCACCGCGCCGACACGCACTGTGCTGCTCTGGAAAACGACGTATGAGAGCGCCCAGGAGTGGCACACCATCCTCGACACGACCGATAACATCACAGAATACTCTGTCGCAGGAGGAACCTTTGCTGCCGGCCCGATCCAGTGGAAGGTGTACGCATATAACCGGGACGATGTCAAGGGGCCTGAGAGCGATACGTCTTTTATCTGCATCGTTGCGCCTGCTCCTCCTTCTGGCCTCACAGCAACCACGGTGCCTCTGACAGCCATTTCCTGGCAGTCAACCGGTCAGGAGGGATATGAGATCACCATAGACGGAGAGATCGCCGTCAAGGAGTATGGACCTGGCGTATACAGCTACAAGGTTCCGGAACCGCTTCAGGACGGAGAGCATTTCATCACGGTCCGGATCCAGGGCCTGTACGGAATGTGGTCGAACCCGGCCACAACGTCCATCTTCATCTCAAACGCGCCGGAAGGCTCTATTGAGCTGAGCGGGGAATTTGATGTGGATGCGGAACTCGTCTTTACGGAAACACCGTCCGAGTCAGGGTTCACGGCACACTGGTACCGGGACGGGATCCGGATCGCAGATACGGAAGATGTACGAGAGTACACCGACCGGCGCGTTCTCGGCGAACACAGCTATTACGTCGAAATCTGGCACGACAGCGGATACTACACCAGATCCAACACCGTTACCGGCGTGATGGAAAGCACGTCGCCAAGGATCGCCGCTTTGGACGGCGGCGAGTGGCTGGATCTCCAGCTCAGTGAGAACAGCGACCGGGAGCAGGGGTTTGACTGGAGCATTGAGGCTGCACACTTCAAAACCACGGCGTCAAGATGGCCGGTTCTGGAACTGTCTCCGTATGAGACTCTTTCCGGAAGCTACGAATGCGCGTTCTCCGACCAGGAAGATCTTCGCAGGTTTGAGAGCCTGCGCGGCAAGGTGGTCATTGTGAAGACGCAGCGTGGAAACGTTGTGATCGGCGGTCTCATTCAGATTTCAAAGAGAGAGAAACCGTTCTTCACCACGGTTTCCTTCTCAGTGCAGCAGATTCATGTGGAGGAGGCCTGAGATGGTAAGATCGATTGACTTCCGCTACATGATACAAAAAAACGGCGCGGACTACTGTGAGCTATACAGCCTTTCCAGCAGTAACCCGACCATCAAGATGAATGAGAGCAGCAATGTCAAAATCTCCATGAGCGGAGACTTCCTCGTTCCGACGAAAGAGATCAACTGGCTCACGGACGAGATTCAGGCCAAGATCATAATTGACGGGGTGCCGACGTCGTGCGGCGTCTTTCTGCCGTCTGTTGTGACCGAAAATGAGGATGGAATCAACCGATACCTTCACATCGACGCACTGGACCGCTGCTGGCTTGCCCAGGACTGCAGAACAGAGCACAGAGTGTTCATTCCGGCCGGAACGAACTATGTCGAGGCGGTGGTTTCCGTCCTCGGCCTGGCCGGGATCTCGCAGATCGCATCGACACCAACGACGTTCGTCACCGCTGAAGACCGGGAAGACTGGGCGGTCGGCACCTCGATTCTGGAAATCGTGAACCAGCTTCTGAATGAGATCAGCTACAAGCCGCTCTGGTTCAACGGTGACGGCGTGGCCATGCTGGAACCGGCATCAAGCCCGACGGCACACAACATTGACCATTTCCTCGATGACACCAAAATCGAAAGCCTTCTCGCACCCGGGATCAACAGGAGGACGGATCTGTTCAATAAACCGAACGTCTTTGTCTGTGTCTGCTCGAATGCCGACAAGGAAAACGGCATGGTTGCCATTGCGGAAAACACAAATCCGCAGTCTCCGCTGTCCATATCCAGGCGAGGCAGGCGGATCACGCAGACGGTCCCGGTGCAGAACATTCCATCACAGGAGGCGCTGCAGCTGTACGCGGACAGAATGGTGACGGACAGCCTGACCACCGGAGAAACCATCGATGTGACGACGGCTCTTCTTCCGGGGTTCGGCGTCGGGGATGTGACCGCCATCAAATATGGCGACCTCATGGCCATCTGTCTTGAGCGGAGCTGGTCGATGGAAATGAGAGTCGGGGGCGCTATGACGCACAACTTGGAACAGGTGGTGTTGAACCTTGACTGAGAGAAATCTGTTCAAGCGTGAGATCAAAAGACCGGAGACTGTCGCAAAGGCGGATTTCGTCTGCGCCACCATCACCGAGATCACGGCTTCCGGCCTGCGTATTCTGGTAGACGGCGAGACGGAAGCTACGTCGAAGGCATATAAGCAGCTGCTCACGGAACATTATCTGGCAGTTGGGGACCGCGTCATCGTCATGCAGCAGAACGGAACCTATGTTGTGCTTGGGACGATCGGAATCCAGAGCGGCCAAAGTGAAGAAGTTTACTATACGACGGACGTCTCCGAGATCTGCACCCCAAGCTCCGATTTTACAATAAGCAGCGCCGCTTATGCCCAATGGGGGAAAATGGCAACCCTTAATATATGGGGCTCATTCACAAAAGCCTCGAGCAGCACAAGCGATGACACTACGGCATTCACCATGCTCGCAGGGAAAAGGCCCATCATGACCACCTTCGCCAGAGCCTGGCGAAATGCAAATGCAATTTTGTATTCCAACGGGAATATGGTGTATCACGGCCTCGCGACCAGTGGAACCGGGGCGACATTTCTGGCCACCTATCTGCTGGCGTGATGCCGGCGAAGTAATAAACCAAAGGGGGAAGATAAATGTTCCTTGTAGCAGCAAATACCAGACGGGCGCTTGTCGGGCAGAAGGAATGGATCACGACCGGGTCGAGCGGGATTCAGGTCCAGTTCCTATTCTCTGACGATTGGGAAGGCCTGTCAAAGTTCGCGGTCTTCCGGAATGCGGAGATCGAGGAGAGCAAGATCCCGATCGCGCTGCCGGAATCCAACCTCACAGAGCTGCCGGCCGAAAACTGCGCGGCAGAGTATGTGGACGAGAAAGTCTATGTCGGCGTGTACGGCAGCGACGGCCTCGGACATATCATCATCCCGACGATCTGGGTGAGCCTGGGCATCCTGAAAGAGGGAGCGGCCTACGAGGGCATGGATCCTCCGCAGCCTACGCCGGACATGTGGGCTCAGATCCTGGCCATTGCGCAGAATGCCGGAGCGGAGAACGCCGAGGCAGCCGAGAAGGCAGCCGGGGAGGCAAAGGACGCGGTAACGCACTATCCGAAGATTGTGGACGGATACTGGTACGTCTGGAATTCGGAGACTGAGACATGGGTTAACACGGGAATCCGGGCGGAAGGCCAGAACGGATACTCGCCGGAGGTTACTATCACAGAAATCGAAGGCGGTCACAGAGTTACCATCACAGATGAAGATCATCCTCAAGGGCAGACATTCGACGTGATGGACGGCCAGGGCGGAAGCACCGGAGACTATGACGAGCTGACCAACAGGCCGCGGATCAACGGACACACACTGACCGGGAATCAGAGCGCGGCTGATCTGGGGCTCGGGACGTACAGCAAACCGGCAAGCGGGATTCCGAAGACGGACCTCGCAAGCGATGTGCAGGCGTCACTCGGCAAGGCGGACACGGCACTGCAGACGGCGCCGGTGCAGTCCGTCGCCGGCAAGACCGGAGCGGTCAACCTGGGCGCCGGTGACGTCGGGTTTAACAGTTCGGAGGAGTATAACGAGGGCACTGTCGGGGCAAAGGTCGCTGATTTGAATCGCCAATTAAGTGACAAACCGGACATCAACCTTGGCATCACCAGAGCCTCCGTCGGACAGATCATCAAGGTGCTGACGGTGGACGCAAACGGCAAGCCTCAGACGTGGGAAGCCGTGGACGAAGACCGTGTGGTCACGGTGAACGGAACGACTGCAACCATCGTTGCGGAAGCCGGTGTGCGGTATGTCTGCGGCGAGTTGGCAGAGCTTACCTTTACCCCTCCCGCATCTGGCCTGACTGCGGTCCGGTTTACTAGCGGCACGACTCCCACCGTGATTTCACTCCTCCCGGCTGCGGATGTCAAAATGCCTGACGATTGGACTGGGACGCTGGAAGCCAATCAGGTGTATGAGATCAACTTTGAGGATAGACTGGGGCTGGTGTCACAATGGAGTTAATTCAGCGGCGGCGTGGAATGATCGGGAGTAAGGAGCCAGAGGAAGAGTTGTATCCGGTCGGTACGCACATTCTGTCTATGTACATTGGTGATAAAGACGGTGGAGAGAGACGCAATTTTGAATCGGGTTACGGTATTAACACATCAACTGGTGAATACTACGCCACAGGAAATGGAAACATATATGCGAGTGATGTCTATGTTCCTGTCAACCCAAAGTATACCTATCAGAAAAACGATTGGAGATTAAATACTTGGTGCTTTTATGACAAGGATAAACAGTACATAAGCAAAGCACCGTCATATAATAACTTAAATGTGCAGACGTTGGCAAAGTTTCCTGCTAATGTGCGCTACGTTAGAATCCAAGCATACAACTTCGCAAACCAAAAAATCGAAATCACAAGAATCGCATGAGAGAGGGGATAAATAATGCTTGACAAACTCATAAGACCGGGCGAAAATCCCTTACTTGCTTACTTACTTACTTACTTACTTACTTACTGCCTGACCTTTGCCCGGAGGTGTCGCTATGACACTTCTGGAAAGACGGAGAATGCTGATGCAGAGGCATGGAGAACCGGGCGAACGCTGGAACTATATCTGGACGTTTCCAACAAGTTCCACCGGAAGATCTTTAGCAGTAACAGAAGGACAAACGCTTACGGTCAACTGGGAAACCACGACAGACAACCCAAACCTGAACGGGTGGGTGCTGTATGGTCGTGGATACTGCCCAGATTTAGGTCAGTTGCGGTACATTGGACTGAGTGGAGAGCAAACACTAGTTGTCACTTCCACCGGCAGTGTTATCGTAGGCTCGCACGGAGCTCAAGCGTTTGGCGTGAGAGACTGTACAATCAAGATCAGAGTGTCATGATTCCAAAGGCGGTGGCAGCATGAACGATCTGCTACGCCGCCGGAGGGGAATGATGGCAAAGAAAGCTACAGAACCTGGAATTCTGCCGGACGGTTATACTCAGCTTAAATACATCCAAGCAAACGGCAAGCAGTTTATCAATACCGATGTATATATCACAGACTACACGGACATTGTTAAAGCGACGTATGCATTGACTAGCGGTGCGACGAGCGAAGACCATGCTATTAGCGGCGGCACTTCCGGCACGTGGTGGATAGACATCGGATCAAGAACACGGAAAGCTCCATATACTCAAAAGCCAATAACTGCACAATATAGCGCAGGCGGCGGTTATGGCTCGACTTTGCTTGCGGATTTGAATACCTTTGTGACGGTAGAAGTTAATCCAAACACGAACAAGGTTGTAATTGATGGTGCTGAATATGATTACACAGGCCGATGGAACCGCTACGAAGTCACACCTGCATTGTATCAGTTGTTCAACTACAACAGCAGAACAACTGGATGCTCGTACCTGAAATTGAAGTATGCAGAAGTTGTTAACAAGGGCATCTTCATCCCTTGCCTCCGCAATGCAGACGGCGAGATTGGCTCGTTTAATATCACAACCCAGACTTTCTTGGCAAACGCTGGAACTGGCACATTTGGATACGAAACCATGAACGGCACATATGTTGCACCAGTATAATTTTTTAAAAGGAGATAGAACAATGAGACAGATTTACATCGTAAACGCTACACAGGTAGTCACCAGCACCGCGCATCCTGAAGGAGTTTATAAAACTCTCGACGGTTTCCCGAAGACTTTCGACAGCAGAAACTATGAAGCTACCACCGAGAATCCGAACGGCAATCCTGAGCGTGCTTATGAGGTCGCGGAAGCAGAATTTCACGCTCAGTGGGCTGAGTTCCTGCGCTCCACCACTCGCGCTATGTGGGCTGTGACCTTTGAGAGAGCCGACGGTCGGCAGATTTCTCAGGATTCCAAGGGAGCCTTCCCGGATATGACACCGCAGACAGAACCGGAACCGGCTGAGTGAAACGTCTTTTGATTTGGATACTCAGCACCTATAACGGAGCAATGACGTTAACGGTTTGCATCGTGATTCTGACCGTTGTGGTGTGCTGGTATCTTGGACACGTAGTCACTTAACGGCCTATTTTCGTCACTAACTCGCCTCGCCGGTCCGAACGCTTGCGATCCTCGCGGGCTTTTGACGTAGGACCGGCCGGACACCTTAGACACAAAAGGCAGGGAGAAAAAAGACAGTCTCCTCAGTTGAGGAGACTGTCGATGGAAACATGGAGGGCATCGGCTAAAGCCTTTGCATTTTTCAGGGTGATGTTGCCGATCTGAACCTCGCCGGATTCAATCTTTTGGATCTGCCGGATATTGATTCCGGATGCGGTTGCGAGCTTTTGTTGGGTCAGGCCAACGGATTTCCGGAGATCGGCAAGCATTTCATACCTCGTCTACCCATACGCAGTTATTCTCGGTCTTGATCTCGCCGAGAAAACCTTCGTTGGTTTCTTTCCATTCCATCGCCTGATCAATGCAGTAGTCCACATCGTCAACGGTGTAAGTGTCTGTATCTTCGTTGTAGGGCAGGGAACCGGCTTCAAAGAAATCCTGACTCCAGTCGGGAGAATACCCAGAACCTTCCCACACCATCATACGGATGTTTACGGTTTTCTTTCCATCGGTGATTTTCATTTTGTTTTCCTCCTGTCTTTTGATGGTTTTATTATACGCTAATATTGGCGTAAAGTCAAGAGGAAAAAGAAAAAAATCTCGTGAAAATCTTGAGGAATCACGAGATAGTCACGAGATCGGAAAACAGGCTGCCGTAGCTCAGTAGGCGAGAGCAGTTTCTCAGGTCGGTGGTTCAAGTCCATCCGGCAGCCTGACATTTCAAAAACCTTTCAAAACCTTACAGGAGGAATGCAGATATGCTTATGGTCAAGATCTCGGCAACGCTCATTATCTTCTGTGCACTGGCCGGAGGTGGGAAAGAGTGACAGACATCAACAGAAAAGCTCTGTACATCGCCCAGGAATGCCTTAAGGCGGGAATGACGGTGGCGGGCGCTGCCGGCGTCCTGGCCAACGTGGCGGCGGAGAGCGCCTTCAACCCGAGGAACCTTCAGGACACCTATGAGCGGGCACTCGGATACAATGACGACAGCTACACGGATGCAGTCGACAACGGGACGTACCAGAACTTCACAAGGGACGGCGCTGGATACGGTCTGCCACAGTGGACGTCCGGAGAAAGAAAAGCGAAGATGCTGACCCACTTCAAACAGCGGGGCAAGAGCATCGGAGACTTCGAGACGCAGGTCGAGTACATGATCCTCGACATCCGGACGTATGGCAACGGAAAAGCGTGGAAGACGTGCATCAGCAGCAACAATCCGTATGATTGCGGGTATGCGGTATGCAAGTATTATGAGATCTGTGATAAGCTGGAAGAATCGTCACAGTATCGAGGAAATCAGGCACAGACGAAATGGCTCGGATTTATCCAGGCATCTCTCGACAGCGGCCTGACCGTGGAACCGCCGAAGGAACCGGTACCGGCCAAGGTCGACGAAGAGGGAATCCCGATCCCGCAGACATGGCCGCCGAGGACGATCGATGCACACTGTTCCGGCTGGCCGGAAGTGTGGCTCCTGCAGGCCCTGCTCAAGTGTATGCGCTATAACGTGCTTGTGGACGGTATCTGGGGCACGTCGCTGACGGACAAGGTCATCCTGTTCCAGCAGGCAAACGGCCTCAGTGCTGACGGCGTCGTCGGCCCGATGACATGGCAGCGGCTCGGCCTAAAAGAGGAGCTATTTAAGAAATAAGGGCCAGAATTTAAAAACTGCGACAGAAATGCCACAGTTTTTAAAATATTTTTTGAAAAGGAGAGAATAGCATGGAAGAACAGTATGGGAAGAAAAACGCGGAGCGGTACCTGGTAGTGACGAAGCATGGAATGCCTATGACAGTATGGGCGGAGAGCTTCGCGGAGCTGCTGGACGAGCTGCAGCAGGATGACATTGTGGTCAGAGACGGGGACATCATCTCAATCACAAAGCTCGATCTTTGGGAGGATGAAGAATGAATGCACCGGACAAGGCAAAGGAGATCCGCGGCGTGGTCGCTGCGGCGATCGGATTCTTGACTGCCCTCTGGGGCTGGGCCGGATGGGCTGTCCTGGTATGGGCTGCCATGATCCTGATCGACTACATCACAGGCAGCATGGCGGCCAGGCGGGAGAAAAACTGGTCGTCGGAAATCGCCAGGGACGGGCTTTGGCATAAGGCCGGCGAGATCTTTGCAGTTCTGACGGCTGCCCTTTGCGATATAGCGCTTAAAGTGGTTGTCGAAGGATCTGGGATACAATTCCCGTTTGACCTGCCGCTGATCGTGACGCCGATCGTTCTGCTTTGGTACATTCTGACAGAAGCGGGATCAATTATAGAAAACTGCGGACGCCTCGGTGCTCCGGTTCCTGCCTGGTTCAAAAAACGCGTCGATACATACAAGGACGTGCTGGATCGGGAACAGGGCATCACAGATGATAAGCCTCCGGAGATCGAGGCCGACGTCGTAGGCAGGCACGAAAAACAAAACGAATGATAAAAAGAGAGCAGCGGACCCGATGCGGATCCGCTGCTCTCTTCTGTTTTTCGGTCATTCGACCGGCCTGGGGAGGACTATGCCGAGAAGACCGCCTGCGAAAATGATGGCGGGTTCGACTTTCGTCTCGGATGGTGGTCCACTCGCCGCGGAGGTCGAACTCTCGGGCAGGTCGTCGTCAGGGCCGGGGCAGCCTTCCTCTCCGTAGCTCTCGAGCATCTCGACGTATGAGACCTGCTTGCCGCCCTTCACATTGTAGTAGATGATGATCTTGTCGTCAAACACAAAGACGGAGTTCACCAGCACGTCAATGATCCGGCGACGGAAGGACAGGTCGAAGAGATCACCCTTGCAGAAGGAACGGAGCCAGGAGACGATTTCATCTTCGGTCAGCTGGATCTTGTTCGCGACGCGAAGCTTGGCCAGATCGACCTCGAGCGCTTCCTTCTCATCCGTAAGGCGTTCGATTTTGTCATAAAGGGAAGAGCGGGCACTCTTCGGAAGGTCCACGACCGCGTCGATGTATTTTTCAATCTCGCGGCCGAGAGCGGCGATCTGATCCTCCAGCTGCTTCACGCTGTCGCCGCCGAATTCCTTTTCATACTCGGCCACGACGGCCGCGGCGATCTTCCGGACGCGCTCCGGTGCAAGGATATATTCGACGGTCTGTTCTACGACATACCACTCAAGGAAATCTTTCTTCTCATGCTTTTTCGTGCAGCCGTTCCGGTGCTTCCGCCTGCCGGTACACTGGTAATAATACCAGGTGTTCCCGGTCTTGCCGGTGCCGGAGACACCGTGCATCGACATCCCGCACGCTCCGCAGAAGACTTTCCCGGTCAGAAGGTATTCGACCTCGGCCGACGGCGGACTCTTTGCGCCGCATCGGTGCATCAGATCGAGACGGGCCTGCACACGCTCCCAGGTGGCCCGGTCGATGATCGCCGGACAGCCGCCATCAACGCGGACGCCGGACTGCTCAAGAACGCCGACATACTTTTCGGAGCGGAGCACGCGATGGATCGCGTTATGGTCAAGCGGCTTCCCGTTCCGGTTCCGGAAGCCGCGCCGGTTCAGATCGTCGATGATCTCGCGTTTCGGCACGCCGTCGGCGTAGAGCTCAAACATCTGCCGGACGTATGGCGCCCGCTGCTCATCAAGAACGAGGTATC
>Ga0256405_10007433_pt1 | contig 16515 bp, 14 predicted proteins | sample RumenRJG_02DNA_FD_189096 | JGI IMG/M metagenome (GOLD analysis project Ga0256405, IMG submission 189096) | Bovine rumen microbial communities from Lethbridge, Alberta, Canada - RJG_02 | ecosystem: Host-associated > Mammals > Digestive system > Stomach > Rumen | place: Canada: Alberta...
TAGGGGGTCATTTTCAAGCGGACGAGGGGGTCAGTTTGCGAAGGGACGCAGGGGGTCACTTTGCAGCGGAATTTCCAAATAGCGCAAAAGATATGGACGCAAACGAAAACATAGTCGCGCGACTGAAGCAATGGATGGAGGACGAGGGTATCTGTTGATGTGTGACAGGGAGGAATATTCTATGATTTTTCATTCTAAATTTTAAAAAAGCACATTTTAAGCAATTTTAGGAAATAAAATGCTTTTGTTTCGGATTTTATTTGTACTTTTGCACTTGAATTAGAATGGCACAATTATGATACAGGAACTCAAAATCAAGAACTTTCTTTCGTTCAGGGATGAAGTAATATTCAACTTTGAGGCGAGTGGTGACAAGTTTGCTGAGGCGTCGCAGGTAGTGACAATCAATGAGAATACCAGACTCCTTCGCTTTGCCATTATATACGGGTACAACGCATCCGGTAAATCGAACCTCTTGACGGCGTTGGATTTTTTGTCTTATTTCTGGTTTGCCGAAAAGAAAGATCTGGATTCAGAGACAGGGACTGTACCCTTTAAATTGGACCGCTTGTCGGCGGATGAGCCCTCGTGTTTTGAGTTAATCTTTTATGTACAGGATACAAAATATTGGTATCAACTGGAACTAGACCAGCATCAGGTGTATTTGGAGAAGTTGTCGTATTACAAGACGACGCAACCTATAATGCTCTTTGAGAGGACATTGAACAATGGCCAGTCGGAGATTCATTTCAATCCCAAGGCGGAAAGAATCAGTTCGGCCGCTAAAGATCTGATCAACGTAAACTGCCTGAAGAACATTTCTTTCTTTGTGGCGAGAAACAAGGTCAATGTGAGCTTGCCTATTATTGACGCGGCAAAGGAGTGGATGCGGAATCAATTGATGCCAATCATTTCACCGACAATGGGGCTGACCTCTTATGCGCAAAGAAAGACTTCGGAGAGTAAGGAATTGATTGCATATATCGTGAAGTTCCTTCACGAAGCGGACTTTAATGTTACTGACATTACTTCAAATGTGATAACCAAGCAACTTTCGGACGAGGCGGTCAAGTACCTGACGGAAGACATCAGAGATGGCGATGAGGCTTCTGTGAGAGAAGTGGAGAGAATCAAGAAAGAAAGGACGATCAAGCAGATACAGACTCTTTTCCAGCATACTGTTGAAAACGCTAGGGGGACCGAAGTCTATCAGATGGATAAGAAGGAAGAGTCAACGGGGACTATGCGGACATTTGGAATTGAGGCGGCTTTGTATGAGGCCCTGAAGGGTGAAGCGGTCTTGCCGATTGATGAACTTGAAACCTCTCTTCATCCAAAATTGTTGGAAAGGATTTTGTTTGAATACCTCAAGATACCTTCGAGATCTCAGTTGATTGTGACTACCCATAATGATGGGTTGCTGGATTTGGTGGATGACCTGATTCGAAAGGATTCGGTATGGTTTACTGAGAAGAAAAAATCCGGCGTGACAGAGTTATATAAACTGTCAGATTTCAGGGGCGTCAACCGTCTTTCGTCAATCCGGGAAGCTTATAGGAACAAGCGCTTCGGAGCTACAGTGGGAAAGTAAGCGATGAAGGAGAGAGAACTGGAAGAAGATGTTAAGCCGCAGCAATACTTCAAAGCGGCACCGTCTCCTGTGCCAGAACAAGATGAGGGCACAAGGGAGATGGGAGAATTGCACCCCTTTCTTATTAGTGGTGGAAAAAATACGGAGCGTTTCTATTTTACTCACATTAACGATACTACAGCGTATAAATTCAATATAAGGCCTCGCTATTTCGGGGACGAGTCCAGCTATACCGACTCTTTCTCCAAAAGAATAAAGGAGATATTGAGCACGAACAATGATGCCAAGATCTTCTGCGTGTTCGATTGGGATACTATTTATGGGAACGAGTCGCGATTGAATAGCCACGAACTATTCTTACAACAGTTTCAGGAAGAGATTTCGAACGGAACGGTCTCCATCTGTCCCAGTATGCCTAGTATCGAGTATTGGTTCTTGCTTCACTTTACGGATTACACGGGCTTTTTACGTGATTATGGTGCTGCTGCAAACAGGCTGGCACCTTATCTGAAACCTTGCTTTCCTGAGGCCAAGAAGCCGCTGAAGAAACTTCTGAAGATGGAGAAGTACTTAAAGGACCCGTCGTGGGTGGAGCGGCTGTGTGCTGACCGGAAGTTGGAATCGGCAATAGAGAGGGCTGAGAAAAATATCATTGTCGCTAAAGCTGCTGGTGAACTGGAAAAGCAGTCGTACTCTTTTGTATTTGAGGCGTTTAAAAAGGCGGAGGTTCGAGGGGACGTGGCTGTATCGGTCGCCGGTGATGCTGTCGGCCCTGTCCCTGATTGAGCACGCCCTGGGCGATTTCCTGCACGGAAAGCTACTGCTGAAGCACGTGGTGGACTGGGAGGCTTTCGTGGCGAAGTGCAAGGCGTTCCACTTCGACCGGTTCGTGGCTTTGATAGAGGCTCTGGCAGATGTGGTGGAAGGGAAGCGCGAGTACGAAACATTGCCGGATGCTTACAAGGTGGCCTTCGACGAGATGCTCCGTGAGCAGGAGCCACAGTCAGGCCAGCGCAGCTGGTTCCAGCGTCGCGTGCAGCTGTTTTTTGAGATTATCAGGAACAGCAAGAAGTTCCGGAACTACGGATATACCTCAATGTACTCGTTCCTATTCCACTCTGTGTGGACGCACTTCTTTGAGAGGGAGGTGAGGGGAATTTAACGCTAACAATTACCACAAAAGATATGGACGCAAACGAAAACATAGTCGCGCGACTGAAGCAATGGATGGAGGACGAGGGAATCTCGTCCCCCACGGAGTATGGTGCCAACACACCGATGTACATCTACCGTATGTGGGGTGGCGAGGTACCGCTGAAGGAGATCGAGAAGGCTTTTGCTGGGCTGAATTCCGAAAAATAGTTATGCTTTATGAATAGTTGGTTGACATATTTGATCATTACTGTTATACTGCTGGCAGCGGAATTGGTTTATTTCCGCATAGCTGACAAATTTAACATCATCGACAAACCTAACGAGAGGAGTTCACATACGAAAGTTGTTATTCGTGGCGGGGGAGTGATCTTCACTATCGGCCTATGGGTGTGGAGTGCGTTCTTCGGGTTCCAGTACCCTTGGCTACTGGTGGCGGTCACATTGGCCGCAGGGATTAGTTTCGTTGACGACATTCATTCGCTGCCGGACAGTGTGCGGCTGGTGGTGCAGTTCGTAGCGACGGGACTGATGTTTCTGCAGATTGTGCAGAGTCTTGGCTTTGCAGGCAGGGAGTTCGCCTGGTGGGTATGGGCCCTGATTGGCATCGCTGCGCTGATTGTGTGCGTGGGAGCAACGAATATTTATAATTTTATGGATGGGATCAACGGCATAACGGCCGGGTATTCGTTGGCGGTGTTGGTGCCGCTGTTCCCGTTGAACTGGAAATCAGACTTGACGGGACGGTTCGTTGATGGGAGCCTGATCGTGGTGATTATCTTGGCTGTGCTGGTGTTCAGCTTCTTTAATTTCCGGCCGAAAAACAAGGCTAAGTGCTTTGCGGGGGATGTTGGCAGCGTAGGGATGGCCTTTATTCTTTTGTTCCTGATCGGATGCGTAGTCATGAAGACGAAGGACGTGACCTGGCTGATATTCTTGTTGGTCTATGGTGTCGATGGATGCTGCACGATTGCGCACCGGATTATGCTGCACGAGCATCTTGGCGAGGCACACCGCAAGCATGCCTACCAGTTGATGGCGAATGAACTAGGAATGAGCCACATGGTGGTATCCCTGATATATATGACGCTGCAACTGGTGATTTCGCTGGGCTTTGTGTATCTTTGTCCTGCTACGGTGCTTGCACATTGGGTTTACCTGATTTGCGCAGGCTTTGTTTTGGTTGTGGCGTATGTGTTGTTTATGAAAAAGTATTATCATTTACATGCTGAATATCTTGAATCTTTGAAAACGAAGAACTATGCAAATAACACAAGCTCTATTGGATAACCTGACAGAGCAAGCAAAGGCTTCTCCTAGATTGAGGATGAACCTGGATCTCCGCAACTCTCCGGACGATCTGTCGCAGCGCATGCTCAACGCAATAGAACCGGGCTCACCGATGCCCATTCATCGGCATCGGAAATCCTCTGAAACTGTCGTTTGCCTTCGTGGCCGCCTGATTGAGGAATTCTACGATGACCATGAGCGTATTTGCACGGACACAATCGAACTCTCACCCAATGGACAGGTTGTGGCCCTTAATATTCCTATTGGCAAGTGGCACACGGTTCGCGCACTGGAGTTCGGGACTGTCATTCTGGAATGCAAGGACGGGGCATATGAGCCTTTAGGAGAGGAGGATATATTGAAATGAATGTGATTGTTTGAGTAATCAATTGATATGAAAATACTTGTTACCGGCGCAAAAGGGTTTGTTGGGAAGAACCTATGCGCACAGTTGAAGAACATCAGGGACGGCAAGGCCCGTTGTTATGGAAGCGTTGCCGTTGATGAGATTTATGAATACGACCTGGATTCGACTCCGGAGGAATTGGATGCATGGTGCGCTTCCTGTGACTTCGTGTTCAATCTGGCGGGAGTGAACCGGCCTAAAGATCAGTCGGAGTTCATGGAAGGGAACTTTGGTTTTGCCTCAGTACTCCTGGATACTCTCCGTAAGCATGGCAACACCTGTCCGGTGATGTTGTCTTCGTCGCAACAAGCCTCGCTGACGGGCCGTTTCGGAAATTCGGAATACGGCCGGTCGAAGAAAGCAGGGGAGGATTTGTTCCTTAAATATGGGGAAGATACTGGCGCCAAGGTACTGGTGTATCGTTTCCCGAACCTCTTCGGCAAATGGTGCCGCCCGAACTACAACTCCGCAGTGGCTACCTTCTGCAATGCGGTGGCCAATGATTTACCATACACGGTGAATGACCCTTCTGTTGAATTGGAACTCCTCTACATTGATGACCTGGTTGATGAGATGATCGCTTGTCTTCGTGGAGAGGAGCACCGCTGCGAATTCGAGGGGCTTGATGTGATCCCTTCCGCTGACGGACGTTACTGCTATGTTCCCACGACTCATCGAGCTACCTTGGGAGAAATCGTTTCCCTTCTGGACAGCTTTGCCGCCCAGCCGAAGACTCTGATGATTCCGGAGATCCCTTCCGGCTCATTCGCAAAGAAACTGTATTCGACGTATCTGTCATACCTTCCTTACGAGAAGGCCGCTTTCCCGCTGAAGATGAATGTAGATGATCGGGGTTCGTTCACGGAGCTCGTGCATACGCACAATGCCGGTCAGGTGAGTATCAATATCTCAAAGCCTGGCATTACGAAAGGACAGCATTGGCACAATACCAAGTTCGAGCAGTTCATTGTGGTTAAAGGACATGGTCTGATCCAGCAGCGGAACTTGAATGATCCCGATGGAAAGATCTTGGAGTGGGAAGTCTCCGGCGACCATATCCAGGCTGTCCACATGCTCCCGGGATATACGCACAACATCATCAATCTCTCGGCGACCGAGGACCTTGTCACCGTGATGTACTGCAATGAGGTGTTTAATCCTGATAAGCCGGATACATTTTTTGAACCTGTTAAGTAAAGATATATATGGCACAATTCAAAAATGACGGCAGGCTGAAGCTGCTGATAATTGTAGGAACCCGTCCGGAGATCATCCGTCTCGCTGCGGTGATCAACAAATGCAGGACATACTTCGACTGCCTGTTGGCGCATACCGGCCAGAACTACGACTATAACCTCAATGGCGTTTTCTTCAAGGACCTCAAGCTCGCTGATCCCGACGTGTATATGGAGGCGGTAGGCAAGGACCTCGGCGAAACGATGGGCAACATTATCGCTAAAAGTTACCAACTGATGGTGGAAGTAAAGCCCGATGCGGTACTCGTATTGGGGGATACCAACAGTTGTCTTTCGGTGATCGGCGCCAAGCGTCTTCACATTCCGATTTTCCACATGGAGGCCGGCAACCGGTGCAAGGATGAGTGCCTGCCGGAAGAGACAAACCGACGCATCGTTGACATTATTTCGGATGTGAACATGGCTTATTCCGAACATGCCCGTCGTTATCTGGCTGATTGCGGTCTTCCCAAGGAACGGACCTATGTCACCGGCAGCCCGATGGCTGAGGTTCTTCATCAGAATCTTCCCGAGATTGAGGCCAGCGACATCCATAAGCGTCTTGGGCTTGAGAAGGGTAAGTATATCCTGCTTTCGGCGCATCGGGAGGAGAACATTGACACCGAGAAGAATTTCTTGTCGCTCTTTACCGCAATCAATGCGATGGCGGAAAAGTATGATATGCCAATCCTGTATTCCTGTCATCCGCGTTCCCGCAAGCGTCTGGAAGCTTCCGGATTTCAGCTTGACCGTCGCGTAATCCAGCATGAACCTCTCGGGTTCCATGATTATAACTGCCTTCAGATGAATGCTTTTGCCGTGGTCTCTGACTCCGGGACTTTGCCTGAGGAAAGTTCTTTCTTTACTTCTGTCGGTCATCCATTCCCGGCTATTTGTATCAGGACCTCGACCGAGCGCCCCGAGGCTCTTGACAAGGCATGTTTCTTTATCGCCGGTATCGATTCGGGAAGCCTTCTGCAGGCTGTGGAGACGGCTGTCGCGATGAATGCCGCCGGCGATCACGGGACTCCTGTGCCAGACTATGTCGATGAGAATGTTTCCACCAAAGTCGTCAAGATCATCCAGAGCTACACTGGTATCGTAAATAAGATGGTCTGGCGTAAGTTCTAAACATTGTCGGGGGTATGACGGTAATTGTTGGCTGGATTCCTTTCGAGAAAGTAAGTGATAGTTATTATCCTGCATCTGCTTATATTGCATCCGATAGTAGGGTTACTCAAGAACACTTTAAGAATATTGATTGCGCTCAAAAAGTTTTTTTCAGCCAGAATAGCCCCAATATTTTTGGTTTCTGTGGAGATGTGATTGCCGGAATGAATTTGATAAGCCATGCTATCACTCTTTTAGATGCTGGAATAGGAAGAGAGACTAGCATTGAAGAAAGGTTCAAATTGGTGTCCGACCTGATTGAAAGAGATGATATTCAAAACCGAAAAGTAACTATCATGCATATAACCAGAAAGGGGTATAGAGGTTTTGGCTGTTGTTGCTATTTAGTTCAAGATGGGAAATGTACCATGAACGTATATCCAATTGAATCAAATTCACAGAAGCCTTTTTCTGTAGTGTTCGGTACAGGAACTTCAGAGTATAAAACAAAATATGCTACTTTTGAATCGGGTAATTCAGCGAAGACAAGTAGAAACGTTTTCCAGGCATTGGGATCTATGATTGCATCTGTAACGACACCGTCTTGTGGTGGTTCAATTCAATTGGTCGGATTATATCATGAAGGATACGGGCGCCCTTTCGGTTTCGTTCAAGATGATTCTGTTTTCTTATGCGGCCACAAAATTCCTAAGGAATTGGTCCCTGGAGATATAGAATTACGAAATTCCCTCTTCGAGAGATGTGATCCCAAAACACTTATGTTGATTAAAGGGGCGCAAGCCCAGCCAAACGAATTGTTATAAGCGATTCCTCCTGACCGTGCCAAGTTTTTCTTTTTTATTCATGCGGTCAACTGGTTTATGAGCAGTTCAGTCCATGCCTTTAAGCCTCCAAAACTTAGAGGCATGGGCCATGAGGAGGTAAAACCAAGTTTATAGATGCAAGACGGAGAGTACAATTACATTGAGGCCTTTAGGAAGATGATGTTTCTCAAGGAACATCATAGACCGATGGAGGCTATTGTGGCGGATTTGCAGTCTGAACTCAGGCCCGTCAAGGAGGAGTCGTTGCTCATTCATGCGATGAGGATGATTCTGGAATTGGATTTCAGGTCCACGTCTCCGTTGTATCAATACTTGCAGTCCCCGATGAGGCAAACTCTTTACCTGGTGGATGTTTTTTACTCCATTATTGACAGGGAAGAGTCGGTTGAAATGAACGATAAACGCTGGGATAGGATAGCCGTTCTTCTCGATGAAATTGAGATGACCTATTTCATCAATATCGGGTTTTCTAATGACGGCGATTATTTTCATGACGAGCGGGATGAGCAGGTTGGGGTTGCCTTATCTACATTCATGGGGTATTTCGGGAATGCCCTCATGAGCTATGAGGAACAAACTCACGATAGAATTCTCAGATACCTTAAGCCCTACGATTCCTATATCCAATCTCATTATGGTTTCTCTGTAGAACAGGCTTTGTTGTTTATAGTTCACGTCAGAAAGCTAAATAACGACAAACTGAATGAGGTTATCCATTCATATACAGACACATACTCCTTTTATTCGACACATCCGGAAGAATGGTATAAACTTACGCAGAAGTTTATTGAGCGGGGTGTGACAGATCCTCACGATTGGTGGAACCAGCCAGAGTTAAGCGGGATGATGAAGACCTTGACGACAAACCCTGGTGAAATCCATCTTCATTCTCGGGAGGAACTTTTGGATGTGGAGATTGACAGTACTGTCCTTCAACGGATTCTTGAGTTCTTTTCCTATGATAAGGAATCAATAAAAGGTCAGACTGTTTATTATGCGGATAAGCATCATTCTGAATCTCATCCTCTTATACAGATAGGCGAAAGATATGTGTGTCCAATTAATAAGTTTCTGCTAGAAGGGATGTTCTATCGCATGGATAATGAGTTGATGCGTGATAGTAAGGTCGGGCAGAAGTATAAACAGGATAAGGACAAAGCTTTTGAGAAGAAGGTGGAAGAATTGTTCCGGGACTTCTTTCCATCAAAGACAAAGATCTTTACCAACTATAGTGTGGATGGTGTATCGGAGAATGATCTGTTGGTGTTAATAGGTGATAGTTGCATTATTGTAGAAAGCAAGAACTGCGGTTTCCGTGAACCTTTTCGTGATCCTCTCAAGGCTTTCCCGCGTATCCAAAGGGATTATTCCAATGCCATTCAATTGGGATATGAGCAGTGCAGGCGTGTTGAAGATGTATTGCTTTCAGGGAGAGATATAGACATCCTTGATGCTGCCAATAAGAAAAAAGTTCATTACCATCTGAAGAGCAAGAATATTGTCGATGTATGGTCAATCGTGGTCACGGATTTTAAGTATGGAACTATTCAGACTGATCTTTCCTCATTACTGAAGAAAGATGAGGATGCCTTGTTCCCGTGGTCTGTGTGTATTGATGATATTGAAGCTTTCTTCTTGTTGATGCGTAAATTGCTGAAAGGAATCGCATCAAATCGCTTCATCGAGTTCCTGGATTACAGAGAGCGGCTTCATGGACATGTGCTTTGCTCCGACGAACTGGAAATCTGTGGTTGGTATTTGAATGACCGGGAGCAGTTTAAAGAGTACGCAGACAAGGAATCCCTAATCAATACGACCCCCAATATGGGGACCATATTTGATGCCTATTATCGTGTGGGCCTGGGTTTTAAGAATGAGTTTGATATAGTGTACAAGAGACAATATCCGTTGCCTGACTATCCACGGCACTTTACGCTGAAAGAAATAACGGGAGAAGACCTGTCCAAGGAGGAATGATAACTTTCTGTTGATTATGAACGATACAGTAGTAAACCAATACGGAAACCACCCAGTATACTTCGGAAACGTAAACGGGGATGTATACATGAACTCATCTGGCGGTAGTGTTGATTACCGTCAGATTTTTCATGATATATCCACGGACCTGCGTGTATGGAGGTCGGTGCTATATGAAGAGAAGCATATTCCCCGTCAGCAAACAGACGTCCTTCTCTCCTGGATTAATACTGACTTTGAGAAGGATAAGGAACGGGTAGCTATTCTGGTTGGGGCACCTGGGTCTGGAAAGTCTGTTGTGATGCATGACCTGCTGGAGCAGCTGGAGGGTAAGGAAGATATTTGGGTGCTCGGACTAAAGTCAGACCAGATTGGATTTGAATCCATGGAGTCGTTAGCATCGCAAAATGGGATATCTCGCCGTATGGAGGATGTGGTTCGTGAGTTAGCGCGTTCAAAAGGCACGAGGCGGGTCGTTTTGCTGGTGGACCAGATTGATGCGTTGTCTCTTACTCTGTCGTCTAATAGAAAGCCTTTACGCTCCATTCTGCGCTTTATTCAGAATGTCCAGTCGGAGGATAAGGTGCGTGTCGTGGTATCTTGCCGGCCGTATGATTTGGAGTATGACCCTTACCTGGAACAGTTTCAATTTGGTACCAGGGTGCAGATGGATCCTTTAAAGCCGGAGGTTGTGGAGGAGGTGCTTAAAGAGAATAAAAGGCGTCCTGTCCCGCAGGGGACAAACTTGTTCAACACCATAAGGACGCCGCTATTCTTGTACTTGTTCCTGAAGTTAAAAGAATCTAACTCGCCGGATTATCAACTGACAGAGCATGGCCTTTATAATCTTTTGTGGGTTCAGAGTATTGAGGGTAGTTTAGAGTTGAATTCTGGTAAGGTTAACCATCAGCGCTTATTGAATCTTCTGGATCAGATTACGGGCAAGATGTATGATACCCAGTCATTGACGCTCAGTAAACTGGCCATTGATTCTGCAAACTCTTATGAGCTAGATTATCTCCTGCATGAGGAATTGTTGCTTGAAGTCTCGGAGAATAGAATCCAGTTTCTCCACCAGTCCTTATTTGATTACGTCTACGCCCGGCGTTTTGTTGGCCGTGGAGATGACCTCTTGGAAGCAATTAATGACAAGCATCAAGGCCTTTTTATCCGCGCACTTGTAAAATCTGTCCTCACATTCTTGAGAGAAGACTCATGTGATAAATATTTGCATGCAGTTCGTTGCATTTTATTTGAAAAGGATGCAAAAGGCAAAGATGTCTATCGCTACCATCTCAAAATGCTGGTCTTATCCATGATGGGTTATTCGGTTAATCTTAGTCCCGCAGAAATAGCCTTCGTACGCGATGAGATTTCGGCAGACGCACACCTCAGGGATGTGTTCATCAAGGGAATCCGCTCTAAAGAATGGTTCTCTGCAATCAAGGGAATTATTGACCATACTGGAGGCTGGAAATCTATGTCGGAGAAGGATTGTCTGCTTATGGTCGGCGTTTGCTCGCGAATTATCTTTTCGGAACAGCGTGAAGTGCTTGACTATTTCAATAGTTATTATGCGGATGATATATCTCCGGAGATTCGTCATGGTGTTGTCAATACTCTTAATTCTTTTAAGCCTGAATGTGAGAATGTCGCACTTGCCGAATCCTTGTATGATAAGATCATCTGTGAAAGTGGGGACATTTCTTTGAGCAATCTCCTATCCAACATGGTTGACTTGGATCCGGACTTCGCTTTGAGCCGATTACGTACGATGGTTTCATGCGCTATCGATATATATAAAAAGAAGAGAAGCGGTATTGATATCCAACTTAATCACGAGGTTGAGCACGTTTACGAAAAGCTTTATGAGCAATACCCGGACAAATGTTACGATGAGTTCCTATCTATCGTGCTTGAAATCTGTGACAAAACGAAATTGAAGAAGCAAAAGGATACCCTGGTCTGGAGTCGAGCCTATTGGATGTTCAAACCCATCAGCAATCCAAGGATAGGTTATAAGTTTGCTGATGATGTTCTAAGTATAGTCATAGCAGAAACAGAGAAACGCGCCAAGGAAGAAAGGAAGGATGTTGTTCCCTTGGTTAAGAGGTTGAACAAGTCAAAGTACGACACAATCAGACTGATTCCCGCATGTGCTTTTGTAGCTAATCCGTCGTTGTTTAAGGAGCAAATTCTGGCGGTGTTCACGGACACATGGTTGCTCTCCTGTTGTTCGGGCCTTCTCAAGTTCTATTACAGGAAGGCATTGAATGTTTCTTTCTCCTTGTTTACAAAAGATGAGCAAGGAAGAATCCTTAATGCCATCATGGGAACGGCTCATTTCTTGGAAAAAGAATACACAATTAAAGATCACCAAAAATGGGCAGTCGGGATATCACTTATCGATGAACTGAAATATGAGTATCTGTCAGAGATCCCGGATGATCTGCTAAAAGAAGAATTCAAGGAGGTCTATAAGAAGAAGCAGGAATGTATGCGCAGGTTTGGTGCCCGGGAGAACAAGATGCCATATCAGATCACCTCACATTGGGGGTGGACCAGTCTTGACATTACTCCGGAACGGGCAAGGAAAATGACTTCCGCACAGTGGCTGAAAGCAATGCGAAAATACACATCCAACTCTTATTTGAACTTTGATACGCCGACACTGCAGGGGAATTCCCAACTGTTTGAACATACAGTATCCACGGCTCCGGAAAAGTATGTGGAGACTATTAAGGTCATCTTAGCAGATTCGGAAATCCCCAATGCTTACGCCTATGCTGGTCTCAGGGGGCTCATTTCAGCGCAATATGAATATTCGGTTGTGGAGGACATCTACCTTAAGATGATTTCGCTGCTCAATCCGGACATCAATGAAAATAAGCCTTCGGAGTTGCTCTCGCTCATCCGACAGTCAGAATACTTTGTCGAGAGCAAAAAACCTCTGCGAAAAGAGATTGTGGACTTCCTTACCTTGGTTGTCAGAGAGTACAATGACAAACGGGAGGACAAAGAAGAGGACGAAAATGAGAGCGCTCCATATCAGACAGGAATAAACGAGGTCCGTGGTTCGGCATGTGAGTATCTAATGGAGTGCTATCGGCACAAAGAGTATAAAGAAGCCATCTTCTCAGCGTATGAGACACTCCCGGGCAATGCAACCATACGTACCCGTTCAGCAGTGCTGTTCAAGATGGCGCTTCTGAATTACCTTGACACAAAGAGAAGTTTGGACCTCTATCTCAAGTTGATGTCAGATTTCCGGCCTAATCTGATGGCCATGCCGCTTCACAACTTGAATCCGCTTGTATACTACATCAACTATGGTTTCGACCGCTTGATTCCGTTGTTTGAAAAGGCTATAGAAATCCCGTTGTGTCATGAGGAGATGGCACCGCTTCTATGGTTGGCTTGGGCCAAGAAAAAAGAAGGGGCAGATGACCTGCTTTCCAGGATGCTTCAATCTTCCGATAAGGCGAAGGGGGCTCTTGTAAACTATTTGGTCAGGAGCCATGACCAAAAGATTGATCAGAGTCTTGTCATTCCTTGGATAAAGCATTGCCTTCTTTCAAAGCAAATCGACGGGGATCTCTCTCAGACGTATGATGGTATCTTTGACGATCTTGTCCCCATGTGGCCGGCAGAGGACAGAAAAGAAATAACAAGCCTGTATATATCGAGAGGTTGGTTATCTAAGGAGAGTAGAGACTTTGTTAAGTATCTTGGCTCTTTGGCCCTTTTCAATCCGTCAGAATGCTTACAATGGTTGCGGCTAAGTCTTAAAGCGTGTCCTGCTTTGATGGAAGGTTATTCATCATCAAGAATTATTGAAATCCTGATTCAAGCTTACAACGGCCTATCCGACTTCGGCTCCAGAACTCAGGACCTTGAGTTCGCTATGGACTTGCTGGATGATATCCTGAGCAATCAGGAACATGCCGCTCGCCTTGATATGTTCTTATACCAGTTGGACAATGCCTAATAAAGGAACATATCTGCCAAATATTTGGTCTGAAAGGTTTATTCCTGTAATTCCCGAGTCTCAATCGAAAGACGTTCAGGAATTATTGAATGAGACCGATTGCACGTGTATATGCGTGGATGAATATCCTGCTAATGGTCAGGACTGGGTTGAGACAGTCTTAATGTTCTTGGGAGAAAAGTTTGCAAGCAATCTTTTTGTTACCCAGACAATGGAGGCCCTACAAGATGCGAGCAGGACCGCCTTCTCGCCTCCAGCAAGGCGTGGTATGGCATTAAAAGCCATACTGCAGCACTTGTCAAATGGGAAGAAGTTGGTTTTATATATCCGCCGACCGGTATCTCATATGATAGAAACTGATTTTGAGCATCTTTCTCATTTCATTGGCCCCACTATAGGAATCCTTTGTCATGCCACAAGCGAAACGAATGTCCCGCTAAGTTTACAGCCCACAATTCGATATCATATTATGCGACAAATGATTAATCCTAACCAGCCCGTCTTCTTTTCATACTCCAGAGAGGATAGTACAGGCTTAGTTGACACCATCTGCAGAGCGCTTGAGTCAACAGATATAGAGTACAGCCTTGATATGATAGACACAAGACTTCAAGATTCAATTAAAGAATATGAACGGAAGATAGGCGATGCAGAGTATATCATTATTGTAATCAGTGATAATTACTTCTATTCGCGGGATTGTATGTATGAGATGTCTGCCATAATGCGTCGTGATGATTTTAGCAAAAGGGTTGTCCTTATAGACAAGCTGGGAAAAATAAAACGAAATAAGAAATCTCATGATATTGTCCTTGCTCATTGGAAAAAGGAGTATGATGATTATATTGACATAGACCCTTCAAACCAAACGATGACTGAAGAAAGACATCATTTGGAAGGCATTATTCAGAAGTTCCCGGCTTTTTGGCGTCATGTGGTAGATGATCTCGCCGAAGACTATAAGAAAGTTGAGAAAGACTCCGCCAAGACGCTGGCAGAGTTTATGTCCACAATGATTAAAAGGAACAACAATGCCGTTCAAGCACCACAAATGCAAATACTTAATGATCCCGTTCATAGTGGAGACACTCCATCCATAGAAGTCAGACAAATCGGTGACCACCCTGTGTATATTGGTAACATTAATGGTGATGTTCATTTCGGAGCTTAATACATAAGAGGCCACATGCCATTTCATTTCCACTATACTCAGGATATAGACGCCGCGCAGATTCAGCTATTCGCCAAGGTGGTTAAGTGTATGCTGGATGATGAGTTTTCAATGAAGAACGCTCAGTGGGTGGATTGTGCAATGCCGCAGGAAGTCCAGAACCTTCAGCAGCTTCAAGACTTATGTGACTCCGGTCAGATTGGTTCTTATTTCCAGATCACTACACCACGTTATGAAGGTCTTGAATATGTGTCGAAACGGTCTCAGCAGATTCCAAATTTGGACGCCAGTCTCCATTTGTCTGCCCTTCAGCCTCAATTCTATGCGTTTAAGGTGGATAATATCCAAATGCCATATGTGGCTTTAGTGGATTGGCTTCTCGCATCATTTGTATTCATCAATACAGAGCTCACAAATTACTTTTTCAATCGAGCATATGAGGATGGCTCTTTTAACTGGAATGACAAGTATGGGCCGTGTTTTTTTGATCGTGAACGATTCTCGCTAGTGCGGGACCGGATTATTGGTCTAGAAATGCAGGCGCTTCATCATGGCGGATATACCTCAACTATGGCGGATACTGCTAAAGCAATCCTAATGAGCTTGCTCTACCAATGTGGATTCCTTGCATTTTGGTGTTGTTTGGCAGATATTATGACGTTCCCTGGTTGTGAGGAGAAAGAAAAGGAGGTACTGGAGAAGCTATCGGCATACATGCTTGCAAATTATGCCAATGTATATGTGTATAATACGGTTGTTGAGAATAATCCTCTAGAAGGCAGCGAAGTGGCCATGCAGAGAGGCTCGGCGGAAAACACAACGCGGGTAAAACTCTACCTGACTAGAGAAGATGATTCACCGGTTTTGTTTCGGCTGGACTTGCCACACGAGGGATACCCATATGTTCACCTGAACATTGAGGAAAATGGGAATAACAATCACATTCCCTTATCCGGCGAGGCGCATGGGGACGAATATGATCATGTCTTTGACAATCTTGAAAAGGCATTGTTGAGGTACAATTTTAATGTGACAGAATATGTCCATTCCCCAGTTGCCCAAGACAAGGTCATCATCAAAGACATGCGTTACAGAACGGCGCTATTGAATTATGCACCATGCTCTTTCTACTGTTTGGCATATTCGAATCTGGCGATAGAACAGGAACCAGAGTGTGTCGCGCATCCATTTCTCATTCAGACTCGCAACATACTTATTGAACTTCTGGAAACTGATGGATATAACAAAGAGGAACTTCTTCGTCTTGATCCGCCAAATCTGCTTGAGATGGCATATAAAGAACTTATTAACAGATGTGATAAAACGGTTACCGGGCTATAATTAATCTTCCCATCCTCATAGCTGATACATCTTCTTCTACTGTAGTGAAATAGACATTTATGACCCAATCCGAACTCTGGCTCGCCAAATGGCAAGAAGCCATCGACTTCCTGGAAACCAACCACCGCAAACCCTCCAAGTTCATCCCGGAGGAACGCAACATGCGTTCTTGGTGGAAGCATAACAAGAAGCTAATGAATGCCGGGGAATTGAAGCCGGAGCGGGTGGAGATGTTTAAGCAGCTGCTGGTGTTGGGGGAGAAGTATAGGCGTAAGAATCAATATGAGTAGGTAGTCGGCCCTGCTTTAGTCAAAACTGATTGATAATCAATAAAATAAACCCGAAATATGCTTGTTTTATTTGCAGAAAATGCTTATATTGAGGTCAGAAACCTGCAAATAATTGAAGC
>Ga0256405_10007435_pt1 | contig 16507 bp, 10 predicted proteins | sample RumenRJG_02DNA_FD_189096 | JGI IMG/M metagenome (GOLD analysis project Ga0256405, IMG submission 189096) | Bovine rumen microbial communities from Lethbridge, Alberta, Canada - RJG_02 | ecosystem: Host-associated > Mammals > Digestive system > Stomach > Rumen | place: Canada: Alberta...
CGTGCCTGCATCGAGTTTTCAAAATGGGAATTCGGTATGACGGGATAAAATATCCCGTCACGACTATGAGGTGGTGAAATACCACCTCACATACCTGAGTCGGCAAATCGCAGGCTCAGCAAAGGGTACGCCAAACGACCGTACCCATAACAAAAATTTACAAAGGAGTAATGAAAAATGAACAATGTAAATCACATCAGACACAACCACGAAACAAATAGAAGGAGTATGATTGAATGGCTGAAAACAAAACAGAAACTAAAATCGTAATGCTTACAATAAAGGAAGCAGCAGCTCTGGTCGAAGGGCTGACTGAATACAGAGTACGCCAGATGTGCATCAATGGTCAGGTGCCGCATATCATGGCGGGTAAGAAATATCTCATAAACAAGGAATTATTCCTTAGATATCTGCGCGGCGAGACTGCGTAAAAAATAGTATAAACGGCGCGATTTTGCTGGACTTCCACAAAGAGTTGTGGTATGATGTCGTTGGCAAAACCACGCCGTATTACTGAATGGAGGTTATATATGGCGACAATAAGACAAAGAAAAAGCGGCACTTATGAAATCAAGGTCTCCTGCGGATATGATGTCAATGGAAAACAGGTTCTCCAGTTCAAACACTGGAAGCCACCCGAGGGACTGACCAATAGACAAATCGAAAAGGAGCTTCAGCGACAGGCGGTACTGTTTGAAGAAGAGTGTAAGAAGGGAAAGATAACTGCCTCTATCAAGTTCCAGACGTTTGCGGAGCAGTGGTTCGAGGAATATGCCAAGATAAATCTTAGACCAACATCATACGAGAGAATGAGACAGACAACACAGCGCGTCTATCCCGCACTCGGTCACATGAAGCTCGATAAAATAACAGCAAGACATATTCAGGCGTTCATTTCGGACTTATATGTCAATGGTAAAAATCAGCGAAACGGTAAGCCTTTGTCAAGAAAGACCGTGATACATCACTTGAACTTCATATCGGACGTATTTGCGTATGCAATAAAAATGGATATGCTCAGCGACAATCCTTGCCGCCGAGTGACCGTTCCCAAAGGCGAGTCGAAGGAGAAAGAAATATATACCATTGATGAGGTCAAGCAGATTTTTCAGAAGCTCGACAGCGAGCCGCTGAAATGGAAGCTGTACATTATGCTCGCAATATACAGTGGATTCCGCCGAAGCGAGATGCTGGGACTTGAGTGGAAGGATATAGACTTTGAACACAGCACAATATCTGTTCGCAGGACGTCGCAGTACACAAAGGAGAAAGGAATATACACTGATACCACTAAGACTAAGCGTTCAAAGCGAATGAGCAAGTTTCCGCCAGTTATAATGAATATGCTCAGACGCTTCAAGGCGGAGCAAGACGCAGAAGCCGAGCAGCTCGGAACCAAGTGGGAGGATCATGACAGGCTGTTTGTAAAATGGAACGGTGAACCTATGAATCCACAGACCCCATATGGTTGGTTCAAAGAATTCTGCAAGCACAATGGTTTCCGCTTCTGCGATATTCACTCACTTCGACATCTCCATGCGAGCTTACTCATCTTCGAGGGCGTGGACGTAGTAGCTGTCTCGGCGGACATGGGACATAGCATCGTAGGTACAACCTTGAACTTGTACAGTCATATGTTCCAGGAAGCGAGAGTGAGAAACTGTGATGCAATATCGAACGCCCTGTCGTTTAATAATGAGCCTGCGGAGGAGGCTCAGGATTCTAATGAAAATGAAGAAAGTGACGATATTGAAGAAATCAATGACGAGTCGGAAGAAGAAACGATGAGCCTGACACTGTGAGTAAGAAAGCAGCCGCAGGGAGAATACTCCCTGCGGTCGTGCAAACAGTAAACCACAGTCCAAGTGGCTGTTTTTGAAAATAAGGGGCTGACAAGGGGCTGAGGACATTTTTGAGAAAAAAGAAAGCCCACAAACGGCTATTCTAAGCCATCTGTGGGATTACGTAATGGTGACCCGTACGGGAATTGAACTGACCGAAAGGCTTCTGCCAGTTTCGAATATTATGCGAAAACCACCGTTAAATAGCCTGATTTTAGAGCTTGATTTCGAGTGGTTTTTAGTTTTTTCAAGCAGTTTTTAGCAACAATATGTGGCAAACAAGGGGCTGAGTTTTGAAACACCACGGATATAGATTTTATTTTTCCTTCAAGCTCTCCCCGAAACCCTTAGTTATAGGATCAAGGAAGTATTTCATAATGGAGCGTTCACCGGTTTTTATCTCGATACTTCCTGATAAGCCTGAGATAATGTTAATATTCTCATTCCAGTCAGTAATTTCGATTTTCACAAGATAAACGCTGCCCAAATTCTCATTCTGAAAAGAGCTCGGACTAATGTACTTTACCTTGCCTTTGACAGTACCATATTTATTGTACGGATAGGCTTCGAGCTTTATCTCAGTGTCCATTCCGACACTGACATCAGCAATATCCATATTCTTTACATAGCACACCATTTCTGACGGCATATCATCAGGAACTATCGTTATAAGCTGCTGTCCCTGAGTTACCGTGGCACCGAGTGTATTGACAGATATTGAATTCACATATCCGCTTACCGGAGCAGTAATGTTCTGACCATCCTTAGACAGACTGTATTTCTCGATAGAACTGTCTATCTCCTGAAGCTTTGAATCAATTTCAGCAGTTTTAGAACTTATTTCAGCCATATATTTGCTTTTACAATTCTCAATGTCAAGTTCAGCTTTTTCAACTGCTAATGAAGCCTGCTGAACCACTAATTCCTGTGACTGTCTCTGTCTCTGAGTGCCGTTTGCATTGTACTCATCAAGCTGTATTTGCGCTATCTGCTTGGATAATTCCGCATTATCCTTCTGTTTTTCATAATCAGAAAGACTGGATACATATTCTACGTAGGAGTCCTTTATTGACCGGACATAGGTCTGCACTTCTGCATCAAACGAATACACGCTGATACTCGAAACATCTTCACCGTTGCGAATTCTATTGTATATCCCTTTCTGAACAGAGTATGTTTTCTTCTGAACATTGAGTTTCTCAATGTCCACATCAAGGAGACCAGTGTCAAGTTCTACGAGAATTTCGCCCTTTTCAACGTGCGCTCCTTCAGAAGTGTTTATCACTTTTACAACGCCATTAGACTGCGGCTGTACTATGCTGAGATTACCGGTCGGCTGAATACTTCCGCTTGCAGTAACTACTACATCAGTTTTGGAACAGCAAGCCCATATGATCGCAGCAATAAGTAGTGTGAACACACCAAGTATAATGACAGTACCGCCTTTATGTGCCGGTCTCTCGATTATTTCAAGCATAGACGGCATAAAGTCATATTTAAGTTCCTTATCGCGCTTACGGCTGTGTTTCAGTATGTAATTTGTTTCCTTATTATCCATCTACATCACCTCTCAGCTGCTGATTGTAAAGGTAGGCATACAGCCCGTTTGAAGCAAGCAGTCTTTCATGCGTGTCATATTCGACGAGTTCACCCTTGTCAATGACCATAATCTTCTGAGCGTCCTTCAGCGTTGAAAGTCTGTGCGCGATTATGAGAACTGTACGTCCCTTACATATTTCTTTCAGATTATTCTGAATTATGCTCTCGGACTCATAGTCAAGTGCAGAAGTTGCTTCGTCAAAAATCAGTATCTTCGGATCAGCGAGAATGGCTCTTGCGATCGCAATACGCTGCTTCTGACCTCCGGAAAGTCCCATTCCTTTTTCACCGATTATAGTATTATAGCCATTAGGAAGCTCAAGTATAAAGTCATTAGCGCCTGCAATGGTTGCACATTTAATTATCTGATCCATAGTCGCAGTCGGGCAGTGAATAGATATGTTTTCAGCTACTGTGCCGTTGAACATAAAGTTCTCCTGTAAAACGACACCAATCTGTTTTCTCAGCATAGCCGGATTAACAAGGGAAATATCCATACCGTCAACAGTTATCTTACCGCCCTCGGGGATATACAGGCGCTGTATCAGCTTTGAGACTGTGCTCTTTCCCGAACCGCTTCGTCCGACAACTCCGACTATCGTTCCGGATTCGACCTCAAAGCTCATGCCCTTGATGACTTTACTGCCCTGTGGATCATATCTGAAATGAACGTTTTCAAAAGCTATTCTGCCTTTAAGCGTCGGCATAGAAGCCTGATTTGCATTGAGAACAGGCTCGGGAGCTGTATTGAAAATGTCGCCGATACGCTTCACAGAGAGTGAAGCCTGCTGGTATTCCTGCCACAGCTGAACAAGTCTCAGCACCGGACCGCTGACTCTGCCTGATAGCATACGGAATGCAACAAGCTGACCGACAGTAAAGTTTCCGTCCATAACAGCCTTTGCACCAAAGAAAAGTATCAGCAGGTCAAAGACCTTCTGGATGAACTGACCGACTGTTCCGGCAGTTGCAGATACCATTGATGTCTTATAGCTTGCCTTGACGTAATCAGCCTGCAAATCTCCCCATTTCTTCTCGAATTTAGGCTCAAGAGCATATGATTTTACAGTCTGAACGCCGGTTATGGACTCTACTAAAAACGACTGAGTATTAGCTCCCGTCTCAAACTTTTCATCAAGTCTTCTCTTGAAAAGCGGAGTTACTATTGCTGAAAGGATAGCATACACCGGTATTGAACACAGAACGATAAGTGTAAGGAACTTGCTGTAAAGGAACAGGACTACTATATACACAATAATGAATATCAGGTCTATCATAGATGACAGTGGAGTACCGGTCAGGAAGCTCCGTATGCTGTCGAGTTCCCTTACTCTTGCAACTGTTTCACCGACTCGCCTTGACTCAAAATACTTCAGCGGCAAAGCGAATAAGTGGTTGAACAGCTTATAGCTCAGCATAACGTCTATTCGGTTAGTCGTATGCGTGAATACATAATTCTTCGCCAGACTCAGAATAAGTTCGTAGATGTATACTATTGCAATTCCTATCGCAAGGACATTCAGAGTTGACATACTGCGGTGTACGAGCACCTTATCCACAACTACCTGAGTCATTACCGGAGTAAGTATCCCAAGTATCTGGACAGTAAATACTGCTATCAGTACCTGTATGAACTCTTTCTTGAATTTGAGTATAGTCGGAATAAACCATTTGAAGCTGAAAACGGCTTCGCGGTCAAGAATACCTTTCTTGGTGATGATAATAGCAGTTCCGTCCCATATCTGCGACAATTCCTCACGGCTTTTGACCTCCGGCTGAGTCTTATCGGCAAAGAGGATCATAAACTTGTCTTCTTTTGACTTTGCAACTATGAAGAACTCACCGTTTCTGTCCTTGGCAATTATCGGTGACATTACATTTTTCAGCTTGCTGACATTCAGCTGACACAGCCTTGCTTTTGTCTTCAGAGTCTTAGCTGACTGTATTATCTCAACTTCTCCGGTCTTCTGTTCCAGATCAAGTACTGCAAGGCTTTCTGCCTGTTCCTTAGTAATTGGTATGCCAAGGAACTTCATAACTATCATAAAACAGGACAGTCCGCTGTCTTGTTTTTTTGTCATTATATAACCTCCATTTACGCAAAAATGTGCAGCAGCGCAAAGCTGCTGCACGAACTATTGGATCAGTTCATCTTTACTGCACCGAAGAAGATACAAGAAGCTGGTCTAAAGCTGTTGTATCCGCAGTAATATCAGTAATGCCTGCATTGTCATATACATTGCTTGCATCAGAGAAGGCTGACATATTCTCAGCAAGTATCATAGTCTGAATATCTGTCATATCGGATACTTCATCTGTATCTTCTGAAACTGTGATACTATCAGTTACTTCCGAGATAATAGTGCTGTCGTTTTCAAATATATCTGCTCCTAACTCATCGTCAGAGTATATTTCGTTGAGAAGCTCAGCATTGGTCTGCTCGATGTCTTCCTCAACCGGATCAGGCTGCTTCGTTAGTATGAGCTGCCATGTATCCTTATCTACATAGCCTTCTGCACCGTCAGCAAAATTAAATGTATACGAAGCCTGTCCCCACTTGAAGTTGCTGATAGTAAGCACGTCCTCAGTATCGTTCACAGCGATAAGGAGATTTGATCCCCACTGATCTGATACTGTTATCTCATCAGAAGCAATATCCTTTAATTCAACGATACTGTGATCGCTGCCCCATTCATTGATAGTGTCATGAGCATAGCCCTTGCCGAAGATGTAGGTATCTTCACCGCCGCTTCCGCATAGGTTATCGTCACCTGCGCCGCCGTCGATAATATCATTGTCATTTGTACCCATAAGGTAATCATTGCCGTCTGTACCATAGAAAGGAGCAGTCTTTGCAGTAATGTCATATTGACCGAGAACCGTTCCGTCATCGAAAATGAAGTTATAGTCCCGATTGCTGTTGTAGTCAAAGAACGCCTTAACGATCAGACTGTCACCTGTATCTGTACCGAAGTCGATAACAAGATCGTTATTAGCTTCTCGTGTATTATTCATATCGCTGACACGATAATCGTGAATGATTATCTTATTAAGATCTGACGAAGCAGCAATAGTATCAACGTCATAGCCTTCTGCGAATATATATGTATCGTTACCGTGATCTCCCTGGAGATAGTCGTTTCCGGAACCGCCGTCGAGAACGTCAGCACCGCCGCCACCATAGAGTTCATCATTTCCTTCTCCGCCACTGAGGTAGCTGGAATCATCGCCGTCATAGATCTTATCGTTTCCGCCTTCACCGTACATTATGTTTGTACCGTTTCTGCCGAGCAGCGTATCATCGTTCTCGCCGCCGTACATAATGTCAATATTTGCGCCGCCTGCGATAGTATCCTCGCCGTCTCCGCCGTAGAAGATATTGAAACCGTCACCTGCTTCAAGATAATCGTTTCCGTCAGTGCCGTTAATAGTCTCCTGAGCGTCACCGCCGCCAATAGTTGATTCATTATCGGCAAACGCTATCTTGTAGCTGTCATGCAGTGATATAAAGTCAGGCAGGAATATCGTATCACCGGTCTGCTTGTTTGTTAAAGTGAAGCCTATCTGGTTTTCAGATACTGATATACCTGTGTCGTAGTCTTCTGCACTTGCACCGTCTGTAAATACGAGCTTAGTTTCACCGGCTCTGTCATTAACAATATCATTACCATGATTCTTGGCAAAGAAATAAGTATCGTTTCCGGAACCGCCGTTCAGTACATCATTGCCGGCGCCGCCATAGATGAAATCATTTCCGTCTCCGGCATTTATTGTATCGTTTCCAGAATCGCCCCAGAATATCTCACTTGCATTTGTACCGTCAAGAACATCATCATTGTTTGTTCCTAATACAGAATCAGCATTGATAACAGTATCGAGAACATCAGCATACTCAGGATATCTTTCCTTAAATGCTCCGAAGCAGTTCGTTCCGCAAGCCTTATCATATGTCTTCAGATAAGAGCCGATGCTGAATACTATCTTTTCCACATTTTTACCAAGCATTGCTGCATTCTCTATGGTTATATCAATGTATTCAGGATCAATTACGATATTGTTGTTTTCATCAATTACCTCTTCAAGGTATTCGATATATCCGGTTCCGTCAAGCTCATTATCAAGCAGGCTCAGATACAGATTTTCAAACTGAACATACAGCTCTTTCAGTATGGGAGCAGCATTGCTGTTCGGAGTTGCAGAACCATCTGCTCCTATGAAGCTGTCAATACCCATAATCGCTTCTATAACGTGAAGGTCTCTTGCATCAACTGTTCCGCCTCTCGAATCAGAAGCTATCTCATTTGCTCCGGTTATGAAGTAGAGTATCTTCTTTGTTATTATCCTCTTCTCAGCAAAGTCATCAGACTTCTTGAAATCTTCAACCAAAGAAGCTAATTCTCCGCTTTCATCAGACGCAAGAGCGTTAGTAAGACTTGGCATATTACCAAATGATGTCAGATCGTTTTCCACATTGTTTACAGTGATTTCCTGAGTGTCTGCTCCATTGATCTCAAACCAATGTTCCTGAATATCACGAATGCCTTCTTCAAGAATTACAGAGCCGGTTTTAATAAACTCGACTGTATCATCATCCGGATCTGCTTGATTTTCTGGAAGTACGATTGACGTTATACCTAAATCTGCTAAGGTTTTGATTTCATCAGCTGTGGAAAATCCGTCTCTTTCCGAATCTACCCAAACACGAAGATCGAAAAATCTTGAATCTTTTTCATCAATGATACCATTGTTATCTTCATCAAGATCAGCAAGTGCTTCAAATCCGTCAGAGGATGTAAGACCGTTTTTCATTATCACATGATCACTGAACAACTCTCCGCCGTCATCAATTATTCCGTTGTAATTTCTGTCTAAAACAAGGAATCCGTCTTCTCCATCAGTCCATACTGTCTTTTCAGCAAAGCCGTTTTTGTCAATATCAAAGTGAACACCGTTTTCAACTGTAGAAAGATTAATACCCTTTGTTCCCAAATCTATTACAAGTGGATCACGAGGTGGTAAAGCCGTAGCTGCTTGAGTATAACTATGTACATTATTGGTCGTTGAATTGGTTTTAATCTTACCATATACGCCGTTATTCATCGATGCAGTATACTCAAATTCATATTCTTTTTTTACAAAATTAAATACCCCATCATTGTCTTCAAGAGTGTAATAGTTTCCAGTTTTTTCAAATTTAAACTGAAATTTATTTTGTAATTCTTTAAAATCTATTATTGTAAGTGTATCAAAAGTTGAAGCAACATTTATAACGAGATATTTACTATTCGTTTCTGAATACGATGGAATAAGCTCATCATAATCTATATCTGTAAATACAATGGTATTAAAGGCATACGGATCATATATAATATCATTATTATATCCTTTTCCAAAAATATATTTATCGTACCCATCACCGCCGCAAAGCTTATCATCTCCACTTCCGCCGTCAAGGGTATCATTCCCTTTATCTCCTCTTAGCTTATCATTATGATCTCCACCATAAATCGTATCATTATCATTTCCACCATTTATAGTATCGTCACCGGTGTTTCCAAATATTGTATCACTATCCGCACCACCGTAGATTATATCGTTATTTGATCCACCATATATTTTATCATTTCCATGTCCGCCGAATATTTTATCCTCACCTTGACCTCCCCATATTAAGTCGTCGCCGCCACAACCATATATGATATCATCTGAATCTCCGCCAGAGATTTCATCTGCAAAGCCAAGCCAACTATCCACATCTATTTTATCATCTCCATAAATTATATCTGTTCCAGCACCTCCCAATATGATATCATTTCCAGATCCTCCTTCAATCTCATCGCTACCACTACCAGCAACAATAAGATCTTCGTCCGGACCTCCATATAGAAAGTCTCCTTGATCTCCTCCGCCTTCAATATAGTCATTGCCGGATCCTCCCCAAATATAATCTGTTCCTTCTCCTCCAAATAGTCGGTCGTTTCCAGCGCCTCCTTTAATAATATCGGTATCATCGCCACCATTAATTAAATCATTATCATCATCACCAGATAACGTATCATTTCCTTTGTCGCCAAAAATCTCGTCATTACCTGGACCACCTTCTATTCTATCCCAACCATCTTGTCCATATATTTTATCATGTCCAGTTTCACCATAAATATAATCTGCTCCGTCTCCTCCTTCAATATAATCATTTCCTGATCCACCTTTTATTTCATCACCATATTTATAACCTATTATCCAATCATCGCCACTGCGACCATCTATGATGAGTTTATCCTCAACGTCTGTTTTTATTAATCCATTTTTAATAACACCAGAACTAAAATCTAACAAGTCATTATAAACTGTACCTTCGATTTGATTTGTTGTACCATCAATTAGTTTAAATAGCCCTTCTTTAGTATCAGATACTAAATTGAATACTGCACTATATATTTTTTCACCGCCAATAGCTCCAACTATGCCGGCAGCTGCATTAAGGACAATATAAGTTATTCCAGCAACTATCGGATTTACAGCCGTAAGAGACTCGGTAATTGACGATATAGCAGGTTGTGCTGCTGTTATAGCACACATTGCTCCAGCTATGCCCCCGACATATTCGGTAACTATTTCAGCAAATTCATGCGAATTGATTTCTCCTTTTTCGTAAGCATCGGTGACATCTACTATAAAGTTTGCTGTTTCATAAATGAAAACTGCAGCCAGAGCAAAATTTGCAGTTTTTTCAAATGTTCTAAGCCCTTTCATTACTTTAATCTTAGTTTGGGCTTTTTTAATAGACTTTCCGACTTCAGGAGATGAGTACATTCCCTTTTCTTTTTCAGAGAATTTAAGGAAATCATCAACGCTTAAATCTTTTGCCTCACGAGCTATAATACGTTCCTCAAGTGAAAGCTGAATATCGGTTTCTTTTATCCAGTCGCCAACTTTTATATTAGCGACATCTTTGCCTTGACTTGAATAATACTCCGCTTTTCTGTAAAAGTTTATTATTTCTTTATCTCCAACCCCCTCTATTAATCCATACTTATTTCTTATAGTGCTATCACTTAATATGCCAGTCTTTTCTATTGTTGGAGAATCAGCACCAATCGATTCAAGATAGTCGTAAACGGTAAACTTATTTTTAGCGCGATAATATTCATCTCCTGATAAATCATTCAAAAAAGAATATTTTGACTTTAAATCTGCTTCATTTATAAACTTTTTCGTTTCTTGTAACGTTGTTTCAAACAGATAATCATCAGGAACAATGTCTGAAACTCTTAAATCCAATGAAGAGCCTCCGAATGTTTGACCAATTTTGTTTCCATTTGCATCAAAAAATACTCTTGTGCTATTCATATCGCTAACTGTCCAATCTTGAACAGCCTTAAATCTTTCTGTTTTGTCCATAGACAACAATTCAACTTTTGTATATCCGCCCATTTTGGCAGAATCATCAGCTACCTCAAGCCATGTGGGAAGTTCATCAGCAGCAAAAATTCTTGTTGGAGAAGCATTCGCACACAGGGAATATGCATCACCTTTGGTGTCGGCAGCGAAACGGCGCGAAATCTCTGTCCAGTATCCTTCGCCTTTTTTCACTAAATTGCCAGATAAATCGTATTCGCTTGATTCATAAAATAATCTATTCACTTCATTACTTATTTGATTATCCGTCCACATAGGATGTTCACAGGTAAGTGCATATTCAGTAATCTCATATAAATTGTCATTTGCGACAAAATCAAAAGCTTCTGTTCGCCTGATCATACGAATCATAGAACCATCTTCAGAAATAGTGTTAATAAGTGATTCTGGTTCGCCGCTATAAAAAATCGTAACTGCATCAGGAGAAGCGATTGGATCAATTATAGAACGTGTTGAAATCGCCTCATTAATATCTGATATTGTTATTACTTCACCATTGTCTTTCTTATCCAAAAATTCATTAATTAATTCTGTGTTAGTTTTACCAGCGCTTATCATATTTTTTACCTCTATGTTTTCTAAATTTATCAGAACGAAATTATAACTTTAGTCGATGGTCTTGGAATGCTATTAGGAGTTGGAAATCGGTATCCTGACACTCCATATACCATAAACGCTTCTCTCAAATCATTTAAAACGTCTTGCTTGTTAATTGACTTTTCTTTGTGATCTGCTTGGTCTAAACTCATTAAAGTCCATTTAATAGTATATCCGTCTATGAATGATGACAGCATAACAGCTTTGAAACAAATGTCGTTCCAGTAAAAAGCAAAGTAGTCTATATGAGGTGGATCTATATCCTTCCAATAATGAAACAAAAATATGTTTCTTTCTTTATCTATCGTCCATCTACCTGGAGTTACTTCCCGATAATTGGGGATTTTGTAAGGACGCATCATATTCCTGGGTATAGGTTCATTTATAAATCCCATTGTTAATTCCTCCATTTTTATAATAATAAATACTTCTTTGAAACTAATAATATTAGCAATTTAATTATATTACTTTTTCACAAAAAAGTCAATATTATACCTCGCTTTGAAATATTTATATACAATACGTATTTTAGCATTTTATATTAAAACAGTCAATAGTTTTCACAATGAATTATTCATCAGTGAAACAAAGAGTATAGAAGTTACAACGAGTGCACAACATATCACTATGAAAGTCAATCCAAGGGCATCTGTTCACATTGTATGGTGTCGTGGTAATCTTCTCTTTTAGCTCTATGTATAGTAGTTCCTCCTCATCAAAATTAGGCTTAAGTCTGCCCCAGTATTTATTATCTCGTTTTTTAAGATCAATTATAGTATTCCTTATTACTTTGAGTTCATTAATATTGCAGGCAGCCAAAACGGTTATAAATAAAAAAACAGCCATAAAAAGTGGGGCAAAACATAATCTCTTAATTTGCGTTGGCGAATTGATTCCTAAGTGAAAAATATGTAATGATTCATAATACGCTTTATTTAAAAAAGAAAAATCGTCCTTATTTGCTTTAAGTATTTCTAAAGTTGCTGAAGGAAGAATAGAAAAAGAATAGAATAATAATTGCACTAATGTTTTAATTCTTTTTTTATTCCTATTAAATAATTGCTCGTTAAATAAATATACATTTGTAAGTCTATTATTTGTTATTTCACTTTTTATTCTTTCTTTACGCGATTCCCATTTTGGCTCGAATATCCATTCTATATAAATTGTATTTAGCAAAAAGGATATTATTATAGTATTTAAAGTGGACGTACTTATAAAACCTATTGCAAGAATAAAGATGCTAATTGTTAGTAAGCCTTTGTATTCTTTTACACAGTAATATATGTCCTGTGGCAATACAGCTAAAGACATAGAGATTAATAAAAGACTAAAAAGATTATCTGAAAAATGTATAAAAATAACAAGTGCTACTATAAAGACAATTATAGCTATTATAAGGGATTTTTTCTTTGACATACAAATACCTCTTTTCAATTAATATACTATAAAACATATTTAAGTTTATCATTTTCTCTTAATCAGTCAATATTATTTTATGGAATCTACAAAATTAATAAACGGCATATAAAATTATAAAATAAAGTTTGTAACAATAACCTGTAACAAAACAAGCTTTTGTGGTATTACGTTATCTGAACAAAGCCAAATACGCATTTATCCAATACTTTATCTCGCTGTCCCAAACATACTCATACAGCTTTTCGAGAGCTTTACGAATCTTCTTTTGAGCAGTATTCCTCGTGACCATAAGCATATCAGCAATATCAGATACTGGCATCTTGGCGTAGCCGAATATACCCAGGTAGCAACCGAGAATGTGCTGTTGCTCTGCCTTCAGTTTGACATACTCCCGTCTCAGCAATGGATATACCGCTCGTTGGAGAGCTTTCTTGCTGACGTTGTCGCCGATAGGAGTAATGCGAGGATTCTGGTCTTCGTCAGGATCGTCATCAAATGATAGCATGAGTTGTTCGTATCGAAATGTGAAGTTCAGACAATCAACAACTAACTTCTCCTTTATATTCAACTCCTTTGCTATCTTCTCAACTGAAAGCCCATCGCTGTGCAGCTTTTTACACTTGCGTATTTGTGTCATAGTGCCGTGTGAGATATTTATGAGCCCATAGTATTCTTCTATATACCGCCACATCTTTCCGAAGATGAACGGATAAAGATACGTCTGGAGCTTGCTTACTGTTGGATCAAACTTTTTCTCACGCAGGCGCTCCACGAATTCCAATGCACCGACCTGTTCCAGGTCCTGCTGCATATCCTCGGACAGCTTCAATCCGCTGCGCTTGGAAATGTCAGCAACGATATTATGGATGTAGCATATATTCTGTCTGTACAGCATATCGAGGGCTGTATCATCGCCGTTATAATACTGCTCAATAAGTTTATCCGTTTTCATCTTTCACCGCCTTTGGACGTCCTCGCTTCGGAGGTTCGATACCGCACAGCTTATAGAGATTACCCGAGCTCATCTGCTCTTCAAACTCCTGATCACTGTACTTAGGACTTGTGGCAGCCCTGTGATATATAGCTTCGGCTTTATTTAATAATGTATCGCGTATATCTTCGGAAATAGTGCCTCGCTGGCAGCTGCGCATTATTCGATTAATAGCTTTCTTGTACATCTGGTACTTCGGATTGTTGTCGCTGCTATCCTTGAGATGTGTTTTCCTGTATGCTATCTGCTTGCAGGTATACTTTGGATCTTCAAGTGAAGGCTTGTCACAGAAACGAGTTCTGTATGCATTGGTTACAAGATAAAACCTCTTGCAATGTTCACACCTGCGAATACAGTGACCTATCATAAGTCCCTTCATGTAGTCAATTTTCAATAATGATTGCAATGAAGATGTATGATAATACTCAGCAATAATGTATTCACCGCTGCCCTTGAATTTTTCTCTCGGTACAAGAGTGAATGATGACAGCGCATCATGGTATTTATACATACCTCCGCTATGCTGTATCGGGTTTATAATATACTTGTACGCTGATGGTGAATATACAAAATCATAATATGCTGCCGCATAGTTCCATGGCTCATATTTCCCGAGATTCATTATCCAGTTTATAATAAAAACGAAGATAGTCTGATTAAAGCTGTATATATCTTGAATTATAATATCATATTTAATAACCATAGGAAGAAAAACAGTTATTCTTTCAAGGAGATCATTTCTGCTTACTAACGAACGCAGTTCCTCAACCGGATCACCTATTACTTGAAAAATCATATGTTTCCGCATCAGACTGTCAATTTCAAAGAGTTCATCTATCCATGAATCAAGTAATTTTTCATTACGGGTTTCATTTATAATTTCAGGCTTGATCTTATCCTTTAGTTTTTTATGCCTGTCTCTTATCTCATGGAATTCATCAGGAGTAATATTCAGGCAGGACTCAGTAAGCTCACCAAGCAGGAAATCCTGTCCGTTTACTTCAATAGTCTTTCCTTTGACGTAAAAAGTTATGTTAGAAAACATATGTTCTTCACCTCCGATTATAGTATATCACACCTCAAATCAAAATGCAAGTAAAATTGTCGTTTTGAACGAAAAATAATTGTTACCTGATTTTATGCAAATTCAAAAAATCGTACCATAATATATTTAGAGGGCAAAACGCTTCGCATTTCGCGGGGCGCTTTTTTATTGCCCACGTTCAAGGAGGTGACGAATTGCCCGACACAGTCCACACAAATAGTTCGCGCGAGCAGTTACCCGTAACGAAAAAAGCTGTCGGCTGTGTTCGGGAATCTTATGAGGAAGGAGGAATCGTATGAGTAATATGTTACAAACGAAAACCGCAGAAGAAATACTGTCAACAGTATTCAAACCAAAGGAGTTCATCATTGACGGTCTGCTCACCCAGGGACTGTATATCCTCGCAGGAGCACAAAAGATTCGCAAGTCGTGGTTGGCAATGGATATCTGTCTCAGCATTGCGACAGGAGTTCCTGTACTTGGTCGAGAAACTATTCAGGGTACTGCGCTGTACTTGTGCTTGGAAGATAACTATCAGCGAGTACAGGACAGATTGTTTCAGATGAACGCTGAACCTATTGAGAATCTTCACTTTGCTCTTGCTGCTGATAAGATCGGTGCAGGTCTTGAAGAACAGATCGAATCATTCAAGAAAGAACACGACGACTTGAAAATAGTTGTAGTCGATGTTATGCAAATGGTGCGCAGCAATGTTGAGTCAAGCTATGGAACTGATTACGCAGAACTTATTGCGCTCAAGCAACTCGCATATCGCTTAGGTATCTGTATACTGCTGATACATCACACTCGCAAGTGCAGGGACAATGATCCGTTCAATTTGATATCAGGCAGCACTGGAATCAGCGGAAGTGCAGACGGAAGTTATGTCCTCATAGAAACAAGGCGTGGTTCCGGAAAAGCTATTTTGCATTGCGTTGGTCGTGACTTCGAGAACGCTGAACTGCAAATGCATTTCGATACAGATGTTATGCGCTGGATAGTTGAAAACGCACCCGAACAGAAGAGCCGCGACAATATTGTTCTCTCCGCTGTTTATCTTTTCATCAAGGAGCGGATACACTTTGAAGGCACTGCAACTGAGTTGATTGAAGAATTGAAATCGGTTACCACTGAGATCATTTATCCGAACAGAGTTACAAGAGACCTTGTACAAAATGGATATGAACTCAGCAAATATGGTATTGATTTCAGATACGAAAGAGTTCACAAAGGTCGCATAATTATTCTTCACTACAACGGTGAGCGTGTCGGTAGTGACGGTAGAAATGTTACCGTCACGCAGGCGCTGCCTGACAGCTCACAAACGTCTATTTAGCTTCATCTGCGAGGCGTGTCGGTAGGATTTCGTGTCGGTAGAGTTACCGTCACGGCAGAGTTACTGTCACGCACAAAACGTGCCGTTTTTGCCGCCAACGCACAAATCGGGTAGTTATTCCACCTGCGGCGGTGAAAGCGGTTGTCGCGCAACGTGGAGCGAATGTGGCGAATAAAACAGTTACGAAACGTTACGGAATTATTTGCGAAGGGAGGAGCAGTGGCTGGGGGCGAAAAAATCGGCTCTGGAAAAGCCGG
>Ga0256405_10007436_pt1 | contig 16506 bp, 15 predicted proteins | sample RumenRJG_02DNA_FD_189096 | JGI IMG/M metagenome (GOLD analysis project Ga0256405, IMG submission 189096) | Bovine rumen microbial communities from Lethbridge, Alberta, Canada - RJG_02 | ecosystem: Host-associated > Mammals > Digestive system > Stomach > Rumen | place: Canada: Alberta...
TGGGCTCTACTCTGTTCTCGACGACGGTCTCGCCGGGTACGTGCTCAGCTGTTACTTCGATGACCATCTCGACTCCGTAGTAGTTTTTGGTGTGAGCCTTTTCGGGTTCGTTCACGACATCCTCAGCCTCTTCCTCTGCCACGTCCTCGAGGGCTACTCCTTCCTCGGCCGCGAGTTCTTCGTCTGCAGTCTCTTCGACGACTTTCATCTGCTCATCGACCGCAGGCGCATCGACCGCAGGCTCATCTACCGACACTTCCTGTCCATAGAACTCCTTCCAGACGACCTTGCCGCCTGTGACGTTCACTGTGGCATCATCTGCGAATACTGCATCCTCCCAGGTAGTGCCGTCAGAAGTCTCGACGAGCTTTCCCGCAACCACATATGCATAGAAATAGTACTTCTCACCGCCCTTGACTATGGTAGGCTCCTCCATCATAGAGTATCCTTGATACCCTTCCGGATCAGGTACGAGCCATCCGGAACTGGCAACGAAATAAAGTGCATCGCCCGATACAGTGATGGCAGGCAGCTGCTCGTCAGATGCAGGCACTCTGTCGATGGCCTGGGCTGAGAATCTGGAGCTCAGCTCCGGAACCTGAGGCTGGGGAATTTCCCCGTTTCCGATCTTAGTTCCGCAAAGGAGCTTTTCTACGGTGAGATCCACCGAAGAAACCTCAGGCGGTTCAGCGGGATCAGTGGTTTCAGCATAAGCAGCCAATCCGTTCATGGGGATCATCGTAAGGGCCAGCGCAAAAGCCACAGCGATGATCAGTAACTTAGATCTTTTTTTCATGTCGATCACCTCTTCATGAGTTTTTTGTCAACAAAAAATAAAAATATGATAGCTTTGTTCATATATTATACACCAGCTTAAGCCGTGGCCGCAACCACGAATATTCGCCGAAAACAGCATAAAACCCCGCGGTCGCCCGCGGGGTCATGGTGCATTGTTTCTGACGATTACTTGTTTCCGTCCACCTCTGCCATGTGGTTCAGCATGTTGAGCATGTTGGAGCAGTAACCGAATTCGTTGTCATAGTATCCAACCAGCTTGAAGAAGTGATCATTGAGCTCGATGGTCTGACGAGCGTCGAAGATTGATGTGCAGGGATCGCCTACGAAATCTCCGGATACCACCTCGTCATCAACGTACTCCAGGATGCCCTTGAGAGTGGTCTCGGATGCCAGCTTGATCTTCTCGCAGAGGGAAGCGTGGCTTGCGGGTTTCTCCAGAACTACGTTTACGTCAACGATGGAAACGTCAGCTGTGGGTACTCTGTAGGAGATACCTGTCATCTTGCCCTGAAGGGAAGGGATTACCAGACCTACTGCCTTGGCTGCGCCTGTGGTGGTGGGGATGATGTTTCCGAATACGGAACGGCCTGTTCTCCAGTCCTTGAGAGACTTAGCGTCTACAACCTTTTGCTTAGCTGTAGCAGCGTGGATGGTGGACATGAGACCTTCCTTGATTCCCCAGTTGTCCTCAACTACCTTGAGCATGGGAGCCAGGCAGTTTGTGGTGCAGGAGGCGTTGGAGATGACGGACATGGATGAATTGTATCCCATGTGGTTTACTCCGTAAACGAAGGTGGGAGTTACCTTGTCCTTGGCAGGTGCTGAGATCAGCACGTGCTTCGCGCCGGCCTTTAAGTGATCGAGGCACTTGTCTGTGGTGGTGTATGCGCCTGTGCAGTCGATGACGTAGTCAACGCCCGCTGCCTTCCAGGGGATCTCCTGAGCATCTGTAAACTTGTAGACGTCGATGTGCTTTCCGTCGATCAAAACACCTGTGTCGTCGTGATCAAGGCTCTTGGGGAACCTTCCGAACGTGGTATCATACTTAAGCATGTAAACAAGATAATCAAGGTCTGCATTTCTCCAGTTGATCGCCCTGATGTCGAACTCCGGGTGATCCTGCATCGCACGGATGATGACCCTCGCGATTCTTCCGAAACCATTGATACCTACTCTGATCGCCATTTGTTGCCTCCTTTTATTTGACCTTATGACGCGTTTGTTTGCCGGGCTCAGCCTGCCTTGATCAAGCGGCGGCTTGGGACCGGACTGATTGATTGTTGTTGCAGGGAGCAGGATCGGCTGTTGCCTGCCCTGCGGCAGGACGCCGGACTCTCCCTTATATCATCAGTATACAACCGTAAAGATGGATTTGCAAGGGAACAGTTCTCTACTTGGACCTCCCCTTATCCTTAAGCCACAGCACCGTGTCCCTTATGCTGTTCTCCAGCGGGCGCGGAGCATAGCCGAAGGTCCTGGCGGCAGCGGACCGGCTGAAAGTCCCATTGGAATCCAGGACAGCTATGGAATATGGGGTGAAGTACAGCGGGCGTTTTTTGTGGAGGCTCCTTCTTTCAAAAGCCGGGGCCACCATCTTTGCCAGGCAGATCGGCAAGAAGGAAACTGAATGTTTTGCGCCGAGGGTCGCCTTTGCTGTGGTCAGTATCTGGCGGATGGTCCCGTAGTGACCCGATAGGATATAGCCGTGGCCCCGCTGCCCGCTTTCCGCGCAGCGGACGATGCCCTCGGCCACGTCCCTCACATCCACAAAATCGTAGCCCCCTTTCACTGCCAGGGGCAGTTTTCCGGAAATAAAAGAACGCAGCATACTGGTGATGCTGCCGTTTCCCCTGTCCCCGGGCCCAATGATCCCCGACGGAAAAACCACGCTGGCATCCAGGCCGCGCCGGGCCGCCTGAAACACAAGGGCCGTAGCGATGGCCTTGCTCTTGGCGTAGCCCCCTCTCACAAGCCCCGGCGAGAATATGGTCTCCTCGTCGATCTCCGTGCCCTTGGGCTTCTCGGGGATCGCGTGGACCGAACTGACATATACGAACTTTCCTACCTTCCGAGCCTCACAGTACCGCAAAACATTATTGGTGCCGCCTACGTTCACCCAATAAATGCGGTCTCCCGGGTCCGTCGCCACCGAAACCATGCCTGCGCAGTGAATGACACAGGCTTTCTTGTCTGCTCCCTCAAAAAACCTTGCCAGGGAGCTGTCGTCACAAATATCCCCCTGCACTACCGTCACATTACCCGGAAGCTCCCCGGCCAGCGGGTCGCCCTTAAGGACCAGGGCCCGCACTTTCGCGCCCTTTTTCTCAAGTTCGGCGATCACGGCCCTCCCCAGAAATCCCGTGGCGCCTGTCACATAGTAATTACGAAACATTTTCTTCTACCCCCCTATCCGAACATAGCGCTCATCTTTGATCACAAGCATCATTCGTACTCAAAACTGATAGACTCAACTGATAAGAGAAAAAACTTGGGGCTGATCAGGGTAAAAAGAATTATACAATACGGAGACTAACGAGTTACTAATGTTGCGGGGTCAAGCGTTGCTTGGGGGGTGAGCTTTTCTTTCTGGCGAAAAATAGGTACATCGGCAAGGATATCAGGGCGGTCACGGCGGCGCAAATATACATGTTGCTGAAGCCCGCATCCCTCTGGATCATTCCAAGCACCACGGGGCCGCCGCCCATTCCAATATCACAGCAGATCCAAAATGCCGCAACCGCGTGACTTCTTCTGTCAGCGGGGCATGCCCTGCAGGCGATGGCATTGCAGACGGAATTCAATGTTCCGTACCCTAAAGCGCAGCATATTGCGCAGATCACGATGGTGACCATGCAGGGCCTGAGTGCTATTGCCAGAAGTCCAATAAACTGTGTTACAGCGCCCACTGAACACAGCAGATCATCCCCATACTTGTCCTGTATCTTTCCGGCTGCAGGTCTTGAAAAGACCAATACGATGGAGTAGATGATGAACATCACCGAAAACTGTTTGACCAGGTCTTGTTCCTCAGCGTACAGCCTGTAGAAGCTTACCAGTGCAGAGTATGAGAAAGCGTGGAGCAGAGCGCAGCAACCGATCGGAAGCGCCCGGATATCTATGAGTTTCTCGATGCCCCTATACCCTCCGTCATCCTTTACGCTTACAGCTTCGTTGCCGCCGGCCTTAGCCACCCCAATTCCGCCTTTACGAAGGTCCCTGTCATCAAACATCAGCATGCACACGAATCCCATAAGCGACAGCAGGATGGCACAGAAGAAGCAGCCATTACCGCCGAAGTTATTGTAGATGAAACCTCCCAAGAACGGGCCTACGCCTACTGCCAGCGTGGATGAAAGCATGAATATCCCGTTGGCTTCAGCATATCTGCTCTTCGGGAAGGTGGTGGTGGCCAGAGACATCACCGCATTGCCGAAGGCTCCGCCGCAAAAGCCGTGTACGAACCTGATCACAAGGAAAGGAAGCGTAGAATTTGCGAAGTAATAAAACAGGCAGGTCAAAGCCTGAAACCCCACCGCCAAAACCGCGAAAGGCTTCCAGCCTATCCTGCCCATGAGAGGACTCACAATCATCCTCGAGAATACTCCTCCTATAATATATATCCCTGCTATAAGTCCGGAAATGACTATGGATCCGCTGAAGCCGGAAGAGTATTCTGCCACGGTAGTCATGAGCATGTACATGACCATCGTGGCAGAAAGCATAGAAATAAATGAAAGTGTAAAGTTGGAGGAAAGAATAATGTTTTTAGCAGCACTTCTGTTTCTCATCTTTAAATGGCTCCACGCATATTGCTCCGTCAGGCGATCAGCCCGGTCATCTTCCAAAGGGGGAAGTTCAGCAATATTGCGATAATGTTTATCACCATGTACGCCACCGACACCATGGCGATCTTGCCGTATTGGATGTTTTCCTCGCCGTCATAGGCTGCATAGGCCTGCATGGCGAAGGTGTTCTGGTACAGCACGTTCCAGACATTTGAAGAGGTCGCTGAAACAAATGCGCATATCCACGGGCTTATTCCGGCCGCCTGACAAAGAGGCAGGAATATGGTCACGAAGATAGGTATGGCCGCCATCTGAGCAGTCAGGAAGAATCTCATGAGATAGATCAGGACCGCCATGCCGATCAGAAGAAGCCACTGCCTGTCCCCGAATACCACGGTCAGGGGACTTACCTGTTTTGCGAAGAATTCATTTATTCCGAGCTGACCGAATATATTGCTCAGGCCGAACAGGACTCCAATGACGATGAGCATGTTCCAGCTCACGCCCTGGGTGAAGTCCTTCACGTCCATGACCCCCAGCATGAGAAGAAGCACCGAGGCGGTCACGGCTATGACGTGGGACGGCAGTCCGGTCTGATTTTCAACAGCCCATAGGGCTACACTTATTACCAAGATCACGAGCGAGATGATCTCTTTCTTGGAGAGCTTGCCCATCTCGTTCAATTCATTTAATACGTATTCCTTGGATATCCCGCTTTTTTCATGTTCTGGCGAGAACATCTTCTGGATCACAAAATATAAAAGTACAAATATTATCACCGTCCAGGGGAGGGACGCCAGAAGCCAGGGGCCAACGGTAAACTGGTCCTGAGTCTCCTGCGGTAGCATCCCCCTGGCCACCACCAAGAAAAAGTTAGCAGTATATAGCAGAAAGGATCCTAATGTGATCCCAACGTAGGCGGATGCATAGATGCCATGCATCCCCTTGCTTCTGGGCTCGTAACCCATGGCGTCAGCCACGCCCTTTGAGAAGGGCATCATCATAGCCGTCTTGGCAGTGACTGACGGTACGATCGGATTAATGACCACGCCGGTAATGATCAGCCCCAGGGACTGACCTTTGAACGTAGGCGAGAATAATTTCATGATGAGAAGTGATATCCTCCGCATCAGACCGCTCTTAGTCAGAGCGACGCTTATTCCCATAGCTCCAAGCATGAAACAATAAATACTTGATGAAAATCCCTGAAAACCATCATTGAAGCTTACGGCCCCGCTCAATACGAGTCCACAAAACATACCCAGGCATGTCACGAAGAAGGGGAACACATCCCCGATCCACAGGCAGACTGCACAAAGGAACACGCCCATGGCCTTCATGGATTCCACCGTTAGTCCTTCAGGAGGTGCAATATTTGAGACCGCAAAAAACACAACTATCCCTGCGATCAGCATTACCGTTTTCTTTGCGTTCACTTTGACCTCCTTCTGAATTACATAAACTTAAGCGCTTACATGCAAATGCGATGCTGCGGACTTGACCGGTCACCCGGTCAAGTCCGCAGTAACAGCTACTGCCAATCTTTCGTTATATCCTTGGCTATTTCTTCATTGAATAGTGCCAGGAAAGATCGTATCGTTGTCAGTAAATGTGCCAGAGCAAACAGCAGTAGTCCCACAAAGCATATATAGTAGAAAGGATAGTATGGGATCCCTGTCAGTACTCCCTGAACTGTGGAGCCTGTCAGTTTGATTCCCTGCCTCAAAACACAGACTGCTAATACAAACGCTGTGGCTGTGCCCAGAATGTTAACTAGCGTTAGGAAAAAGAACGCCAGCTTCTCCGGCATCAGCCTAAGGAACATAGTAACCTGCACATGCCCTCTGCACATTTCACAGTAACCCATACCGCACATTACAAGTAAGCACAAACCAAATGAAGCGTACTCTGATGCTCCCACGATGGAGCTCTGAACTGTTTTGCGCAGAACCACATCGATGAATGTAGCAAGCATCATCGTCATCATTCCGATCACCGAAATCAATGCAAACCAGAAGGTAATGTTTTTTGATACATTTTCAAATCTTCTATATTTCTCTACCATGATTCACCACTTTCATTTCATTCGTGGGGCTTACGTAACTAACCTGTCAGCAGCATCAAACTTCAGGAGCCTGTCCTGCAAACATATCCAGAGCAGCCTGAACTTCGTCAATGAGGCCCTGAGCGTCATATCCGCCGGCTGTTCTCTCTTCGATCCATGTCTTCTGACCAAGTTCCATTGCATTCTGAATGGTAGCCATCACTTCATCATTAGGTGTATAGATCGTAACGTTCTTCTCGGCAGCAAGATCATAAGCTCTGTTCTCTACGCCCTTGAAGACCTTGTAGAATTCGTCTACCATGGGCTTCGCAGCTTCGATCATGACTTCCTGCAGATCCTCGGGAAGGCTGTTGAAGGAATCCCAGTTCATTACCAGGTAGCCCATCTGGCAAGCGATGGATACATCGCATACGCTGTCGATTACGTCATACATTGAGAATGATTCAAGAGCAAGATAGTCGGATGTGCAAGCCTGAATGGTGCCCTTCTGGATGCCTTCATACCTGTCAGGAAATCCGATTGAAACGATATTCATTCCAAGAGCCTCGGACATTGCATTTGTGGGTCCATTGGATGAATTGATAAGTGTTCCCTTGATGTCATCGGCGCTCTCCCAGGGGGCCCCAACGTGTGAAAGCGGGCATCTGTTGTTGGATCTGAATCCAAGAACCTTGACATTCTTGATCTCGTCTGAAATATATCCGAGTTTGGAGTTACTATACAGGTACTCGAGAGCTTTGCCTACCTGCCATGCGGATTCATACTTCAGTCCGGGAATTGTGAATACCTCTGTGCATGGGAAACGTCCTGCATAGTGGCCGATTCCAACGTGGGTAAGGTCTACAGCTCCTTCTTCACACATGTTGAGCTGTTCGCCGGATGATCCCAGAACTCCGCCGTAATACGGCTCGATCTTGATCCTTCCTTCGGACAGTTCGCTTACTCTGTCAATAAATGCATTCCAAACTTCAGTTGATGCAGCTGTAGCAGCATCTTCACAGGCAAAGGTGAAAGTAAACTCAGGTTCAGTGTTTTCTTCTTCACCGCCGCCTCCATTCTGGCCTCCACAGGCTGCAAACGTAAATACGAGAGTCGCAATGAGGAGGAGTGCTATTACTTTTTTCATACCTTTCATTTTCATTCTCCTTTTAATAAAACAAAACTATTTCTTCATATATTTAAGTCTCGGTAAGACTTAATAACTGAATTTCACCTGATTTCGATTCATCAGGTAATGTATCCGTAAATAGCCTTGGGCAGGAATTCGATGATCTGCGGGAACATGATTACCAAAATGAAGGCAATTATGAAGGCTATTATGAACGGAGCGGCTCCTCTGAACACCTTGGCAAGAGGCACCTTCAGAGCGCCGGAAGTAATGTATGCACCTGTACCTACAGGAGGTGTGATGGCTCCGAGATTCATTACCATGGTGATGATGACTCCGAACCAGACCGTCCCGTATCCCAAAGCATTGACCAAGGGAAGCATGATGGGTACAGTCAGAAGCACCAATGCCAAGCCGTCCATGATGCAACCGAGGATCGCATAGATAAGGATTATGATCGCCATGATTATCATCGGCGGCAGATCCAGCGATGCGATGGAGTTTGCCAGAGACTGAGGCAGATTTGTGACTGCCAGGAAGTAGCCCAGCATATAGGCTCCCAACATGATCATCATGGACATACATGTGTTTCTGACTGCGTCCCAAAGGCATTTTTTGAGATTCTCCGGGTTGGCTTTTTTCTTGAATATCATAATGATCAAAGCCACAGCTGCACCTATTGATGCGGCTTCTGTAGCAGAGAACCAGCCGGCAAACATGCCTCCGATAACTACCGCGAACAGAATTACCGTCAGCAGGCATCCCTTAAGGGAGATGATCTTTTCCTTCAGGGAATAGGAATTGCCCTCAGGTGCCATGCTGGGATCTCTCTTGATCATTACGACTACAGTGAGAACGAAGCAAAGAGCCATCAGTATCCCCGGGAAGATACCTGCTGCGAATAAGCTTCCTATGGATGTTTCTGTAATGATTCCGTACAGGATCAGCGTTCCCGATGGAGGAATGAGGCAGCCCAGAGTGGCTCCGGATGCGAGAGATCCGGAAGACAGTCTGTCATCGTAGCCCCTATTCTTCATTTCGGGATATGCTATCAGTCCCATTGTAATGATCGATGCGGGCAGGTTGCCGCACACAGCTCCAAAGGCAGCGCATGCAACGATTGTCGCCATCGCGATGCCCCCTCTGACTCTTCCGAACCATTTCTCTGCGGCGTCGAACAGCCCCTCACCCAGTCCTGCGTAGAACACGAACTGGCCCATCAGAATGAACATAGGCATGACCGTGAACGTATAGTTCATGGCCGTACTCATTGGCTGCGACATCAGAAGACCTATGGCAGCTTTCAGATTCACAACCGATGCATATCCGAGGAAACCCACGAAAAACATTGCCAGTCCAATGTTCATTCCCAGGAACATAAGCACGATCATCACAACTATCCCGGTGATTGCTATAGCTGTAAAGCTCATTTTGTGACCTCTTTATTTCTCTTCTTGTTTTTTTCTGTTTCTAACTTCTTCTGCTGCCGCCTCAATCTTGCCATGCATCTTTCCGAAGTCATGTGCAAACTTACCTAACTGGACATCGTACATCTCACAAAGGACGTGAACCCTCTCATCCTTGTAAAGAGCATCTCTCCAGGGTCTGATGGCAAGTTCGTGAGTCAGCCTTCTGGTGGTTCTCGGGCTCTTCATAATCTGCCTTGCCAGCTCCCATGCTCTCGGAAGAAGCTGATCGTGAGGAAGAATCTCGTTCACGATTCCCCAATCCAAAGCCTGCTGGGCATCCAGCTTGTTCACTGTCATGGTGAAATAGTTTGCCCTCTTGAATCCTGCAGCATATTTCATGGCAAAATACATGCCGTCGCCCGGGACCAGTCTACTGAAATGCGAATCGAAGAAAACATAGTCCTCGTCGCAAAGCGTCACGTCGCTCATTATGGCGAATTCATAATGCTGCCCAAGGCCGTTGATGGCTGCGATAGTTGGAATCTCGATGTCATTGATGAAGTTCTCAACAAAGTTCATCGTATCCGTGATATTGCAGTCGAACTGCCTGTCTTTGGGGCCGTTTTCGATCTCTACAAATGATTCCGGATCATTGTGATTGCAGATCCAATACGGATCTCTGCAAGTCAGAATCAGCACCTCATTCTCCTGATCATGACCGATAGCCGTCCAAAGCTGACTTAAGGCATGCTGGGTCTGGTATGACCACATGGACGGACCACCCTTCCAGGAAATCGTTACCTGCAGGATCCCATCTTCACGATGGAATTCAGCATAGTCTTTGAAACGTTCTGAGTACTCTTCAAGCGTTTCTACGTGTACCCACGGTTGAATTGACATCTTTTCCTCCTTTTCTTATAGATAAATGATCTTAATTATTATTAAATCAGTCACGTTCAAGCGCTACCGATACGCCCATGCCGCCGCCTATACAGAATGTGACGAGGGCACGGTGAAGATCCCTTCTTCTCAGTTCGTAAAGTGCTCTTGCGGTCAGGATGCCGCCGGATGCAGTAAAGGGATGGCCAAGGGCGATGGCGCCGCCATTCACATTTACCCTGGACATATCCGCGTTGAGTTCTCTGAGACAGGCCACAGACTGTGACGCAAAAGCCTCGTTGATCTCAATAAGATCGAAATCATCCATGGTATAGCCATTTTTTGCCATCAGCTTACGCGTGGCGTACATCGGTCCCATACCCATGATGCAAGGCTCACAGCCTGCGGACTGATATGCCACGCACCTTCCGAGGATCTCTGCACCAACTGCCTTAGCCATGCTCTCTTCCATGATGACCATGGCTGAAGCACCATCGGTAATTGGCGATGAGTTACCTGCAGTTACTATTCCCCCCTTCATGAATGCAGGCGGAAGCTTGGCCAGAGACTCCATGGTGCAGTCCGGTCGATAGATCGTATCCTTCGTTACGATCTTCGGAGCTCCTTTTCTGTTGGGAATCACTACGGGAACGATGTGCTCATCGAATCTTCCCTCAGCCTCTGCTTCCGAAGCTTTCATATGGCTCTCATAGGAGAACCTGTCACAGTCCTCTCTTGTGATATGGAATCTTTCTGCTACACGTTCTGCAGTCTGCCCGTTGTTAAGGTTTTCGTAAGGATCCTCCGGGCTGAAAATATTCTTTGCGAATCCGGGATGTACGTTGGCATTCTTTCTGTTTCTGGCAAGGGTGTACACTCCATTGGTGCAGCTTTCCACGCCGCCTACCACGTAGCAGTCTCCCTGACCATGCTCAATAAATATGGATGCGTAGGCCAGTGCCGTAAGGGATGATGCACACGCCCTTTCCAGTAGGATCCCGGGAACGGATATGGGAAGTCCTGCGCCCAGTCCGAAGACTCTTCCTGCAGTCTGGTATTCCCTGTTCCTGAGGTTTCCGAACATCACCTCTTCAATGTTCTCAGGATCCACCTTTGAACGGGCCACCGCTTCTCTTATTACCGTCGAAGCCAAGTTCATGGCATCCGCATCGGCAAGATCCCCGTTATTTTTGCACAGAGGTGTTCGTACAGCAGACACGATAACTGCTTTTCTCATATGTCCCCTCCTTTACTTCTTTGATAAATATACGTATTCTTTGGCTTCTTCCTCGCCGCGCATCACACGGAGAGCCCCCTGAGTCAGCGCTTCCAGTTCCATTTCTCCGGCCATGATATATACCGGCGCAATAAACTCGACCCGCTCTCTGATCCATTCGGTAAAGCGTTTTGAATTGGCTATGCCGCCGGTAAGGACTATGGCGTCTACATCGCCACACATATCCACAGCGCCACATGCCAGAGTCTGAGCCACCCTGTGAGCCATACATTCAAGGACCATTTCGGCTTCCTTATCGCCGGCATCGATCCTCTGCTCCACTTCCTTCACACTGGTGGTCCCGAGAAGAGAATTCAATCCGCCCTTACCGTGATTGATTGCGAACAGTTCTTCGGGAGTCATCTCTTTCGTGAGTTTGACCACCTCATCAAAGAACAGCGCACCACATCTCTCGGGAGAGAAGCCCAGGTCGTTATATCCTAGTGATTCCACTATTCTTCCGTGTTTGAAGAAGGTGGCATCGATCCCTCCTCCCAGGTGGGAGACCAGCACATTGATCTCGTTGAAGTCCTTGCCAAGGCGTCTTGCCATTTCGAAGGCCACCCTTCTGGTATTCAGCGTGTGCTGGAATGTGGGTTTGTACTTACCTTTGATCCCGGTAAGCTTGTACATCGGTTCCCACTCGTCTGCGGAGACTGCGTCGTATATGAACGCCGGTCTTCCCAGAGGTTCCATGAGCCCGTAGGCTATGGAGACACCGATGGAATGCGGCCTCATGGGAGTATCCGCGATATACTGAAGCATCGCCTCATTGATCCTGTATGCACCGGCTTTGACATTTCCAATTACGCCGCCTCTGGAGACCACACAGTCGAAGTCTTCCGGCTTGTAATTCTCTCCTTCAAGGAAAGCCATGACAGTCTTTAGCCTGTACTCCTGTGCAAGCTCCTTGGTATTGCACCTGTCTAATTCCGCAGGATCAAACTCCACTGCCATCCTTCGGATCTCTCTGTCGTCCTCAGAGATGGATAGCTTGATCGATGTGGAACCGGGGTTTATCGCTAAGATCAGCATGTCCCTGCACCTCCTATTTGGAGATCACTACCAGCATGGCAGCGGGTTCTGAAGACTCGTTCTTGACGCTTCTGCCGTCTCCTTCCTTGAAAAATACGGAGTCGCCTTTTTTGAGCACAAAAGATCCATCGTCGGTGGTCACCGTCATTTCGCCCTCTGCTATGTAATAGATCAGTTCGGCGTTTGGCCCCACCTTTGAATACTCTGCGCCGCCTCCCGGAAGGAACCATGAGATACCCATGATCATATGGTCTGCGTCACACATGTCCTTGTTGCATATTCTTGAAGTGCGAACATCGAAATGTCCCTTCGCTTCGTACGGAATTACTTCGTTATGTCTGACAACTTTCATTTTTTGCACCTCTATTCTTCAACAAAACTATTGCTGGGTCTGGAGTCCGCCATCGGCGTAGATTCTCTGGCCTGATACGAAGCACGCTGCTTCCGATGCCAGGAATACTGCTATGCCTGCGCAGTCGGAGGGTATGCCTATCCTTCCCAGAGGAACACGACCTGCGATCATCTCCTTGAATGTCGGGTTTTTCTTGAATATCTCCACCATCATCGGAGTTTCTGTAATGATGGGGCAGATATTATTGATGGTTATGCCATACTGTCCAAGGTAACCACACATATTTGTGGTCATGGAATCTACAGCGCCCTTGGTGGAGCCGTAGCCTACGCTGTTCCCTCCCTTTGTGGAGAGGATGGCGCCGATGGAACCTACGTTGATGATCCTGCCGGATCCTTTCTCGATCATTCCCTTTGAGAACTCCTTGATGGCGATGAAAACGCCCCTGACGTTTACGCTGTACATGGCGTCCCAAAGATCCATGGGCTGCTCTGTCATAACAGCCTTTTTGTTCAGGCCCTGTGAGTTCACCAGGATGTCAGCTGTTCCGAAGATGGCTTTGGTCTCTTCTACCAATGATATGATGCTTTCCTCACTGCTTACATCCACCTGACATGCATGGACCTTGTAGCCGGTTTCAGACTCCATGGTCTGAGCCACAGTCTGAAGTGCTTCAAGATTTCTGCTGGCTATGACCACCTCAGCTCCGAAAGTTGAAAGAGCTTTGGCGATCTCCTGACCTATTCCGCCGCCTCCACCGATGACAACGGCCTTTTTCCCTTCAAGTGAGAAAATATTCTTATAGTCCATTTTTGCTCCTATCTGATCATCATATTTTCTTGTGAAGTTTAAGTATTTCTACAAGCATGTCGTCACGCCACTTGGATATGCTCTCGATATCCCGTCCGGTCTCAGGGTCTCTGTGCTGGATGGCCTCTTCAAGACCTGCGCCAAGAACCTTATCCCAGTTCTCCGGGTAGGCATCCCAGTTGGCCAGAGCCTGAAGACGGGGCACGGGTACACCGTACTTGGATCCGTATTTCTCACAGAATCCAGATAATCCCTGAGGAGCTGCCCCCAGATGGAGCACCATTGCCTGACCTATAACTCCCCAGCGAATGCCTACGGAATATACCAAAGCCTTGTCCACATCCTCTACTGAGCAGATACCGTTCATTACGATGTCTACAATTTCTCTGTGGATGGCGCTCTGCAGACGATTTGCTATGAAACCGATGCTCTCTTTTTCAAGCACCACCGGCTCCTTGCCGATTGCGGAATAGAATTCCTTTGCTGCTGCTACGTACTCGTCGGATGTTTTTTCTCCCTTGGTGATCTCCACCAGAGGAAGCAGGTAGGCCGGGTGATAGGGGTGTCCGCCCATACATCTTTCGGGGTGTTCCATGTTTGCAAATATCTTCGTGATGGAAAGGCTGGATGTGCTCGTGGCGATAATGGTGTCTTTATCCACTAACGCTTCTATCTTTGCAAGCATCTCCTGCTTGATGTCCATCTTGTCGGGAACCGATTCCTGAACGAACTGTGCGCCTTCCAGTGCCTCGTTTAAGTCCGTTGTGAACAGGATCCTTCCCATGCATTCCTCACGCTGTTCAGGAGATATGATTGCCTTTTCCTGCATAAAGTCCAGGGCTTCCGTTACTCTGGTCCTGCAGAGGTCGATCTGACGTCTGGTCTGGACCGCAACGTTCACTCCGTGGACCGCAGCATTTACTGCGAGTCCTGTCCCTATCAGTCCTGAACCTATGAATGCCGCCTTAGTAATGTTTTTTGCCATAAAGATTTCCCCTATTTCACTTCAACATCTTTGAATACTTCCACCCAGGTGTCTTCTGTAAGACCTGCTGCATTCATTTCATCGAAATCAATGTGCATCACAGACCTGGCGGCGCCGGGGTTTCTGCGGACCAGCACCTGGCCGAAGAGCAGTTCTCTGTCTGTTCCCATTCTGACCCAGACGAAGTCACCGCCCTGAACGCCAAGGGCCTCCATATCATCTTCTTTCATGTGGATGTGTCTTCTGGAGACGATTACTCCTTCTTTGCAATCCACAGATCCCAATGGTCCGATAATAGTGATCGGGTCTGATCCCTCCAGCTTACCGCTGTCTCTGAGAGGCGGCCTCAGGCCGATGGCTCTTGCTTCTGTATATGACATCTCGATCTGACTCTCTTTGTGGAAAGGTCCGATGATCGATACGGTCGTCTCACCCTTGGGTCCTCTCAGGGTGACCTTCTTGTCCGAAACAAACTGTCCGGCTCCCATCATAGATTTAACGTTCAGCTTTTCTTCGGGTCCGAAGATCTTATAGAAATCTTCTTCGCCAATATGGATATGCTTACCGGAAGCCCTGACCAATACTTTTACGGTCTCCATGGTGTACTCCTTTCCTCTGTTGATATTTCGTCTGTCTGATCAAAAGTCTACTTTCTTCGTAAGTCCCAGGATCTCACGGGTGTCCGCTGCCGTAGCAACTTCTCTTCCCGCTATTCTTACCAGTTCCGCTGCTCTTGCGACCAACTGCTCGTTGGTGGCCAGAACTCCGTGAGACAGATAAAGATTGTCTTCTAGTCCAACTCTCAATCCGTCGCATCCTGCAGCAAGACCTGCCAGCATCATGGGCATGTGGGCTTTTCCAATTCCGGAGATCGACCAGGTGCATCCCTCGGGGATGTGATCGATCATGTATCCGAAGTTGGGAACATTGCCCGGCATGGCTCCGACCACGCCCATCATGAACTGAATGTGTAGAGGTGCCTGTAAGATTCCCTTCTTGAGGTAATACTGCAGATTGAACATGTGGCCCGCATCGAAAATCTCGATCTCAGGCTTGGTGTTGGTCCTCTGGATCTCAGCACCCAGCTTCTCCAGGAAGGGAGGGGTATTTGCGAAAACGAAGCGATTTCCCCAGTTCATGGTGCAGGGGTCAAAAGTGCACATCTCAGGTTTGCAGGCTTCAAGCTGGGCCATTCTCATATCGTCCGGGAAGCTGCTGCCGGCAGTTGAAAGGTTGAAAACTATATCCACTCCGGCCTCGTGGCAGGCTTTTCTGCAAGCGTCTACCACAGCTACATAGTATTTTGTCTCCATAGAAGACTTGCCCTGTTCGTCACGGACATGGATATGTGCAATGGCAGCGCCGGCTTTGGCACATTTAACTACATCTGCTGCGATCTCCTCCGGCTGAAGGGGCACATAGGGAGTCATTTCCTTTGATGTGCCGGCTCCAAGCAGCGCAACTGTTATGATAACCTTATTTGTTTTAGCCATCTTATTCCCTCCTATATAAATAAATATTCATGGTCGTAGTATTCTTTGTTATTATTATATCACTGCGTAATAATTTGGTTAAATGCCAATAATACATATGCTTATATCAAAAATGGTATAAGCCTTTTGCAATAAAAAAAGCAGTTGGATCAACTGCTTTCAATCGATTATGAACATCATTTGTCATTATATTGTGATTTGACCTCTTTGATAGCCTCAATAAAGGCCTTCACTTCCTTGGAAGCTTCGTCTTTTCTCCACACCACATGCCTCTCAGCCAGCGGACAATTTTCAATGGTGATCTTCCTCAGCATCGCCTTTTCCTTATCAGAGCAGGTGTCATATGTTATCTCAGGACAGATGCTCACTCCCCTGTTGCAGGAGATGTGTGTAATGAGGCTGCTCTTGTTTGACACCCTCTTTTGTATCATCGGAACCACCCGGAAGTACTCGAAGAACCTCTGGCAGAAACTCCATGTGCGCGACAGACTGTCATCATGCCTTAGGTCGA
>Ga0256405_10007437_pt1 | contig 16505 bp, 7 predicted proteins | sample RumenRJG_02DNA_FD_189096 | JGI IMG/M metagenome (GOLD analysis project Ga0256405, IMG submission 189096) | Bovine rumen microbial communities from Lethbridge, Alberta, Canada - RJG_02 | ecosystem: Host-associated > Mammals > Digestive system > Stomach > Rumen | place: Canada: Alberta | collected...
TCCTGTTTTGCCTTTCAGATACTCATTGACCACCTTGAGTTTAAACTCATCGCTGTACTTCTTTTTTCCTGACATTTTAAAACCCCTTTCATTAGAGTTTTTTGTCTAACGAAAGGGGTTCACTTCAGTATTCCGGTCTCTTTTTTTAAAAAACCACAACAGATTGTATTATTAAAAACACAATAGTTACTTAACTTTTTTTTATTGTTTGCTTGATAACTATAACTTTTTAGAATATAATATAGTAAGTTATAAGGTGGTTGAGGTATGCCCTCAACTGGTATTGGTTACAGTTTTTCCGGAAGACGCAACCGGAGCGGACTGTTTTATATATTATATTATTTATTCCAAAATGGAGGAATTGGGGATGAACAAATCTAAAAGAATTGGAAGGATGGTATTATGCCTGATCGTTTCATTCGTAATGATCATGACACTGATACCACGTATGCCGGCAGGACTGGCATATGCAGCCGCAGGCGATACGCCGCCACATTCTAAGACTCTGGCCGACAATGGAGACGGTACTTACACGATCTCCCTGGATGTTGTCGGTGAATCGGAAAAGAAACCAAACAACGTTAATGTTGTTGTAGTTTTCGATACATCCGGTTCGATGACAACTAGTCGAATGAATGCGGCTAAAACTGCAGTTAACAGCTTGGCGTCATCGCTTTTTGCTTATAACACATCAAGCGCGCCTAATACTGTTGAGATGGCTCTGGTTGACTTTTCGACAGATGCCACAACAGCTCAGGCTCCTACTAACAGCGAGACTACTTTCAACAGAGCTGTTCGTAATCTGAGTGCTGAGGGTGGTACCAACTGGGAGGCTGCTCTTAAGCAAGCAAAGAATGTTGACTTCGGAGACGATGACCAGACATTCGTTATATTCGTGTCAGATGGTAACCCAACATTCAGAGATACTCGGGGTAATTATGACAGGTATTTTAATTATTACGGCTATAGGATCGATGACTGGCAATACTACAATTCAGAGGGAGTATATGGAACAGGAAGCGATGATTATGGTGAAACTGTAAGAAGATGCTATAACGAAGCGGTAGATGATGCAAAAGCTCTTGCAACATCTGTTGGAACTGATCACTTCTTCGCCATCGGCGCGTTCGGCAATGTTGACCGTATGGAGCAACTGACTGACGATGCAGGATCAGATTCCACCACGAACTACTATAACGCAAGTGATACAGCGGCACTCAATCAGGCAATTTCTGATATTCTTGCCAAAATCGAGATGTCTGGTATCGCTAATGCGTCTATTGATGATGGTACAACCAATCAGGTTAAGACGACTTCAGGTGAAGTAGCAGAACTGCTCGAAGTTGATGAAAGTTCCTTCAAATACTATAAAGGAAACTCAACATGGGCTGATGCTCCTGAAGCACACCTTGTGAATGGTGCAGTCGAGTGGGATATCTCCGAGGCAGGAGTACTCGAAAATGGCGTTCGTTACAGAGTAACATTCGATTGCTATCCGAGCCAGTACACCTATGACACGATAGCTAAACTGAAGAATGGGGACATCACCTACGATTCACTTGATCCAGAAGTAAAGAAGTATATCGTAGACAATGGTGGTGGCAGCTATAGCCTGCTCACCAATACCAACGCTACACTGAGCTATGATGATACTCGTGACGATGCTGATCAGAAGACGGTAGATTACAAGAACCCTGATCCTGTAGCAACCGGTGCTGCAACCATGTCCGTAACCAAGGCTTGGGAAAACGAGCTGGATGCTCGTGCGGTTGGAAAAATCGATATGACAGTACTTATGGATAAAGCAAAATTCCATGATGTTACTCTCAGTAAAGATGATGATCCGGCATGGACTAAAGATAATATATTCATCTCTCCTGGTATCATTAAGAACGGACAGGTTCTTAAAGGAGCAGAAGGACACGACTTTACCTTTGCAGAGCTTGGATCAGAGCAGTACAATTGGGAACTTGTAGCTCCCACCGTACACCCCATGATCATTGATGGTACACTGACCATGCTCACCATGGTAGATGAGGCGCACCCTGCACCTTCAGGAGCTAAGACTTATACTATCAATAACAAGACTTACTTTTCAAACGGAAAACCCGCTGCAAGTCTTGACGCATACAACTATCGTCGTTCCAACCTGAACCTTACCAAGGTAGTAACCGGCGAAGACGCACCTAAGGATGCAACATTCCCGTTCACACTTACAGTTAACAATGGTAAGGCATCAACAGGTTCAGCTGACGACACAAATTCGGATTACTACGTTTGGTTCTCAATAGATTCAGACCCCGATCCGGATGTATTTACACCGGTTACTGATGCAGAAGTATCAGGAACAGGCGTTGTACAGTCAGGCAACTACTGGTATGCACCTAGTGGAACAGCAATTACCGTTCAGATGAAGGCGGATTGGAACCTGCGTTTCACCAACTTACCTACTGATACAACATATACCTTTGCTGAAGGCGACCTTGCAGAAGGATTTGCTTTCAATAAGGCAGAACTTACTTCAGGCGAAGACAGCACCTTCAATGCCGGTAAGACAACAACAGGTACTGTCGAAGCTACCAACACAACTTATACTGTAACATTCACAAACGACTACAAACTTACAGACCTTGAGATAACCAAGGTTTGGGAGGATAACAACAACCAGGACGGAAAGCGTCTTACAGCAGACGAGCTCAAGGCTAAGCTGACACTTTCACCTGCAGTTGAGGGCAAGGAAGCTACAGTTACTGATAATGGAGATGGTACATATACCATCAAGTATACCGGACTTCCCAGATTCAGCAATGACGAAGAAGTGACATACGAAGTGACTGAATCCGCTGTCGATGGTTATACTACGACAGGAAGCCCTGCTGAGGACCATGGTACCATCACCAACACCCACGAACCTGAAGTTATAGATATAGACGTAGAGAAGGTCTGGGTAGGACCTGCGGGCGATGCAGTTACCGTAACACTCTATGCTGATCATAAAGCTACTGATAAGACTCTGACCCTCAGCGCTCAGAACCAGTGGAAGGGAACATTCAAAGATCTGCCCGTATATGCTGCAGGCAAAGAGATCGAGTACTCAGTAGTTGAGGACGGAGTATCAGGCGTAGATGCATCCAAGTACACCACAACGATAGAGGGTGATGCAGAGAACGGATTCACCATCACCAATACTAACACTGAAACGGTTGACGTTACTGCAACCAAGACTTGGAGCGATGCTAACAACCAGGACGGCAAGAGACCCGCAGAGCTTGAGCTGACAGTTAACGGACTTCCTGATGGAAAAACAGCGCCCGAACCTACTATCATCAAGGATGGAAACAACTGGACATACACATGGTTCGAACTTCCGAAGTACAAGGCTGATGGCACACTCTATACGTATACAGTAAGTGAGAATGCCGTTCCTCAGGGTTATACTAAATCTCCTGAAGATCCAGTACCCAGTGGCGGCACTATCACAAATAGTTACACACCTGAAGTAACAACTGTATCGGTTACCAAGGCATGGGCAGATGCTAACAATCAGGATGGTAAGAGACCTGATGATCTCACACTGACTCTCAACGGACTTCCTGATGGAGTCACAGCACCTGAACCTACTATCGTCAAGGATGGAAACAACTGGACATACACATGGTCCGGACTTCCGAGATACGCAAATGGTAATGAAATCGCTTATACTGTAACAGAGGGAACAGTTCCTGAAGGATATGAAGTAAGCTATGGCAGCGAAGAAGCCACAAGTGCACCTGCAGGCGGAACCATCACCAATACTCATACACCTGAAAAGACAGAAGTAACTGTTACCAAGATCTGGGCAGGTGACGAGGAATGGAAAGACAGCGTACGTCCTGACAGCGTGACCGTAAGTCTTCTTGCAGACGGCAAGGCAGCTGTTGACTATGATGGAAAGGCTGTTGCTCCTGCTCCTATAAGGGGAGAATCCTGGACCTATACGTTTACAAACCTTCCTAAGTATAAGGATGGTGATGAGATAGTATATACTGTACAGGAAGAAGCTGTAGCAGGATACACCACAGCATACAGTGAAGATACGTTCGAAATCACCAATACATATGCACCTACACCTACAACAGCAACCTTCGATGTAGATAAGAACCTGGTAGTTCCTACCGGACTTACAGGTCCTGAGGAATGGTCATACACCATCAATGCAGCTGCAGCCACAGGAGCACCTGCTGTAGTTGAGACAAACGGCGTGACTGTAGATCAGGACAACACCACTGCAACCTTCACATTTGCTGAAGATGCATTCAAGAAGCCCGGAACATACACCTACACAGTAACTGAAGCAGGAACTGTTGACGGCGTTACAAACGATGGCGAAGCATCAACAGGTAAGACTGTAACCATCGCTGTAACAGGCGATAAGCAGGGCAACCTGACCGCAGCCGTAACAGGTGCAGACGAAGGAGGAGAAACGACCACCTTCACCAACAGATACGCTATCATTACTCCTGATACAGTAGATCCTCCTGTAAAGAAAGAACTGGCAGGTACAGAACTCTCCAATTATGATGGACAGTTCACCTTCAAGATCGAAGGAAAATCTGCTCCTGAGGGAGTAACTGATATTCCTATGCCGGCCAATAATGAGATCACCAACAGCGCAGAATACCTCGTTGATGGATTCTATGAGTTCGGCGAAATCGAGTACACAGTACCCGGAACTTATACATATGAGATCTCTGAGGTAAGCGGAACGATCGAGGAGATCACATACGATACAACTAAGTACACCATGACGGTCAATGTTGTTGATAACGGCGACGGATCCGTCACAGCAACTATGACACCTGCTAAGGGAAGCTTCGTATTCAATAATAGCTACAGTGCAGAAGGATCAGCAACACTTGAGGCTACCAAGGTACTTGAAGGCCGTGAGTGGAAAGAAGGAGAGACCTTCACCTTCGAACTGAGAGATGCCAACGGAGCTACAGTAGGACAGCCTGTACAGGTAAGCAAAGATAACCCTACAGCAAGCTTCAATGTAGCATATACTCTGGCTGATGTAGGTGAACACAAGTACACCATCACCGAGACAAATCTTCCCGCTAACGAGGGACTTGAAAAGTCAGCTGACATCGAAGCAACCGTAACAGTAGCAGATGCCGGAGAAGGTGTGCTTTCAACAGACGTAGCTTATACTGATAACGTTAAGACTATAACCAATACATATACAGCTACAGCTGTCAATGCAACTGTCAACGTATCCAAGACCATCGATGGATATATCGCAGGCGAAGATAAGAATGGAAACGTTGTAGACAGGAAATTCAACTTCACCATGACCGGACCTAAGATCGACGGCGAGCTGACCGCAAGCATCACCACAAGCGGCGGTCAGGGAACGACAGCCTTCGATGAGATCCAGTATACATTAGCTGATATGGTGGATGAAGAAGGCAACTATGTAAAGACCAAAGACTTCGTCTACACCGTTACTGAGACGGCAGGAGATGACGATGGATTCTCCTACGACAGCAATCAGTACACTGTAACCGTAACCGTTACAGACGATCAGAAGGGTATGCTTACCTCAACAGTAAAATATACTAATGAAGATCAGACAAGCGTAGATGTAGTCAATGAGTATGAAATGACAGACGTCGATGTAACCTTGACTCTTACCAAGACCATAGACGACCAGTCCAACAGTGCTCCTGACGGAACATTCACATTCAAACTGTATAAGGATTCTGTAAGCGAAGATAACTTCGTAGAAGAGAAGACCATAACCACTAAGGGTCTGACAGGAAGCGTAGACTTCAGCGAACTGACCTTCGATGCAGCAGGTGAGTACACCTACGTTGTAGTAGAAGAAGCCGGAGATGTAAATGGTTTCACCTACGACACTACAGAGCATACATACAAGATCGTAGTTGATAATGACTTTGAAGCAGCTGTTCTCGAGATAAACAATGATGATTCAACTCTTGCAGCTGAGATCACCAACGTATATAAAGCAACAGCAGTTTCCAACGCTCTCAAGGTCAAGAAGGAAGTCAACGATACTTCCGGAAGTGCATATGATACAAACTTCACATTCACTCTGACAGATGTCAACGGAGAAGAACCTAAGGAACTCGGAACCGTGACCGTAAAAGCGGGTGAAGAAGGAACATTCGAAGCTATCAATTATGAAAAGGCAGGAACCTACGAGTACACCATCAAGGAGACCGAAGGTAATGATCCCGGATATCAGTACGATACCACAGCGTATAAGGTAACCGTAACGGTTGAAGACGTGGATGGAGATCTTGTTGCAACTGCTGCATATGTAAATAAGGAAGGCGAAGCTCTGACATCCCTTACAGTTACAAACACTTACGATCCTGAAGATGCTAAGATCGTTCTCGAAGCAAGGAAGGTAGTTGATGACAAGACAGGCGGAGCTACACCTAAGACATTCACCTTCGAACTGAAGGATGCTGATGGAAAGGTAGTTGACACCAAGTACATCGAAGGCGGCGGAACAGTAACGTTCACAGAGCAGACCTACAGCAAGATCGGCGAATACAAGTACACCGTTCAGGAAGTTGCAGGATCCGACAAGGGATACACATATGATACGAAAGAGTATCCTGTGACCGTAACCGTAACGGATCCCGACAAGAAGGGCGTGCTTAAGGCAGAAGCTACTGAAGGCGCAAAGATCGAGATCACCAACACTTATGAGGCAACTCCTACAGAAGCAGTGATCGAACTCAGCAAGGAACTCACCGGAAGAGCACTCAATGAAGGAGAATTCACATTCACACTTACTGATGTGACCGGAGAAGAGCCCGTAGTTGTAGGTACAGCTACCAATACTGCAGACGGCAAGGTCGTATTCGACAAGATCGATTACACTGTATCCGGAGAATATAAGTATGAAGTGACTGAGAACGTTCCTGAAGAGACCAAGGGAGTTACTTACGATCAGAAGAAGATCGCTGTGACCGTAAACGTAATTGACGACGGCGAAGGCGCACTTGCAGCAGAGGTTAAATATCCTGAAGATGCAGCATTCAAGAATGAATACAAGGCTTCTGGAGAATTTACACCTGAAGCAAAGAAGATCCTCACAGGAAAAGCACTTGCAGACGGACAGTTCTCATTCAAGATCGAAGGACCTGAGGTAAACGAGACTGTTAAGAACAAGGCAGACGGAACCGTAACATTCGGTGCTCTCAGCTTTGATCAGACAGATGCAGGCAAGACCTATGAGTACACCATCACCGAGGTAAACGACAAGCAGGCAAACGTAACATACGATGGCAAGAAGGTAACCCTTAAGGTAACCATCACCGACAACGGAGACGGAACGCTTAAGGTAACCGGAGAATACAGCGGAAAGGCTGAATTCAACAACACGTATAAGGAAGAGGCTCCTAAGATGGGCGATACCACAATGATCGCACCTTACATCGTGATCGGTGCAGCTTCACTCGCACTCCTCCTGATGCTCCTCTTCAGAAGAAGAAAAGCTAACTAAGAGAGTGCAGAAAAGACCAATAACTGTTAGACCTAATATCCCCAAACCGTTAGTATAACAGTCCACAGGGACCGGAGAGATCCGGTCCCTGTTTGTATGTTATGCTTTAATCTTTTTTTGAAGTGTAATATAATATCGGTAGTAGAGTTTAAGCATCACAGGAGGATATCATGGACCTTAAAAAAAGACTTGAACAGAGATTTTTGAAATATTCAGCCATTGCAAGCCAGAGCGATGGTTCCAATGAGACGATTCCTTCTTCCATAGGACAGTGGAAGATGGCGGAGACGCTCGCATCAGACCTTAAGGAGCTGGGAGTTCAGGACGTGGAGATAGGAGATACCGGAGTCGTATACGGAAGGCTTCCTGAGAGACTTTCTCCGGGACATAAGCCGGTGCCCAAGGTAGGCTGGTGCTGCCATATGGACACTGTCGACGTGCATCTCTCACCGGAAGTCCACGCTAAGATCGTTAGAAATTACCCCGGCGGGGATGTTTTGCAGAACGAGGAGAAGCAGATATATATCAGGGAAGCTGAACATCCTGAACTCAAAGAATATATCGGCCAGGATATCATCGTGAGCGACGGCACGTCAGTACTCGGTGCGGATAACAAGGCAGCAGTATCTAACTTCATGACTGCTCTTGAGATCCTTAAGGAGGATCCTGAGATCGAGCACGGCGAGATATATATTGCCTTCGTACCCGACGAGGAAACAGGCCTCAGAGGGTCGAAATCAATGGATTTCAGCAAGTTTCCCGTAGATTTCGCATATACTATCGATTGCGAAAAAGAGGGCGAGGTCGTCTATCAGACCTTTAACGCGGGTGAAGCAGTGCTGACCATCAAAGGCGTTCCCGCACATCCCATGTCGTCCAAAAACAACCTGGTGAATCCCGCGATGGTAGCTGTGGACTATATCAATCTTCTGGACAGGGCAGAGACTCCCGAGCATACTGAAGATACTGAAGGGTACATCTGGGTAACGGATATATTCACCGACAGCCTGAACGGCAAAGTGATGATCGATATCAGAGACCACGACCTGGCTAAGTATAAGGCTAAGAAAGCATACCTTGAAAAGGCCCTTGAAATCACTAAGATGAAGCATCCGAGAGCTGAGCTCAGCCTGGAGATGAAGGACATCTACGGGAATATATATGATGCTCTTAACGATGATAATACGGTCTGCATCGACTATATCTATCAGGCTCTTGATGAACTTGGGATCAAGCCCAGGACCAAGGCCATGAGAGGAGGGACCGACGGATCCTTCATTTCCACAAAAGGTATTCCGACCCCGAACTACTTTACCGGTGCGCTGAACTTCCATTCATCGGCTGAATTCCTGCCCATGAATGCCTTTGAGAATTCGTGCCTCGTGACCCTTAAACTGATTGAAATAATCGCCCGGGGCTGACGTTTCAAGGGGTTTCGGACTTCACGAAAAAAACATTAAAAAATTGTAGTATTCCGTTTGTTTTGATATGGATTTACACATTATCTTGTGATATAATCTCTTTGTAAAAATATGTCAAAGGGGGTAGTCGGAAGAGAAAGGCCGGCTGGAGGTATTGATGAAGATTTGTTCGAAATGCGGAAACATTCTTAAGGATGAAGACGTTTTCTGCTCCAAATGCGGTGCGAAAACGTCAATTTTTGGTGTTGTCAAAAAGTCATCCGATAAGTCTTCCGCTAAAGATAAAAAGAGTTCTCTCGGCTATGGTAAGCTGAGAGCGGATACCCTGCCGGGGGACAGGTATACCGCAGCGGTGGAACAGAACACCATTGCTGTCACTGAATACCTGAAAAGGGCGTCTGACCTTGAATGGCAGAAGTATGAGATAGAAGAGATCGGTAAGGAACTGGAAAAGGGCCTTAAGGAGACCGAGGAGAAGATCGCAGTCGAAGAGGAGACCATAAGAAGCTGCGAGAATAAGATCGAGGTCGCCGACAGGCAGCTTAAGGACTATAAGAAGCTCGAATACAGAAGGAAGGTATTCAACTATAAGTTCCACTTTGATCTGAAGATCTTCGGGATCGCCCTTGCAGTGCTCCTGGTCGCATTCTTTGGAGGAAGGGCTGCGGGAGCATCGTTCCTGGCTCCTGAGAAATTCAGCACAGGACTTGGGATATTCCTGATCATTCTCATCCCCGTACTTATCGTCCTTGCGATCCAGGCAGTAAAGTATTTCAGAAGCAAGGCAGAGCACGAGAAACAGGAAGATGAAGCTACTCTGAAATACTCCGAAGAGCAGGAGAAACTGGAGAAAGAGACCATCGAATCGCTTAATAACGATATCAAGGATTACGAGAATATAATCAAGGAACATAGGAACGAGAAGGCCAGACTTGAGAAGATCGTGCTGACCGAGTATCAGCGCGAGATCGAGGAGAATCAGTCATCCCTTGCCGAGGCAGGTAAGACCCTGGAGGCTTTCTACGACGGTCACGCTCTCTATCCCAAGTACAGGAGCCTCATACCCGTCGCCACCATGTATGCTTTGTTCGATGCGGGAAGGTGCATAGACCTCACCGGTCACAACGGTGCCTACGGATATTATGAGAAGGAACTGAGATATAAGAATATAACAGAGGATCTCGCTGAGATCATGGATAAGTCCGAGGATACCAGAGGAGACCAGGCTGCGATAGGAGCCAGAGTCGAAGAGATCAGGAAGAACGCGGCTGAACTGGTGGGATCCGTCAAGGCTGCCATCGATAAGAATCTGGAAGCCAATCCGGACGGGTCGAACGTATCATCCAGACTCAAGCATTCCAGAGACCTTCAGGAGTACCGCGATCAGGCTGACTCACTGAGGCATGACTACGTCGAGTACGCTCAGAGCCTCAAGGTATCATCAAGGCGCTGGTTCTGATGTTTTGTTGAACGGTTATGGCTGATTTTAACCTTTGAAACGGTTGAAATCAGTCTTTTTTTATGGTATCATTCTAATTTAGAAATCTCATTAACAAAGGAGTCTGATTATGGAAACAACAACAGTAAGAGAACTATTCAGGAACACCGAGAAATTCGGGGGTCAGGTCGTACAGGTGAAGGGCTGGATAAGGAATAACCGAAATTCCAATAAGTTCGGTTTCATCGATCTGAACGACGGTTCCTTCTTCAAGTCTGTACAGGTAGTTTACGAAGAGGACTCCCTTGATAATTACGGCGAAGTAGCAAGATCATACGTAGGAGCAGCTCTCGGAGTCAAGGGACTTCTGGTCCTCACACCGAACGCTAAGCAGCCCTTCGAGATCAAAGCTCAGGAAGTCTGGGTCGAGGGAACGTCCACACCGGATTATCCTCTTCAGCCTAAGCGCCACTCCATGGAGTACTTAAGAGAGATCGCATACCTGAGACCCAGGACAAACATGTTCAGCGCCGTATTCAGAGTAAGATCCCTGGTAGCCTACGCTATCCACAAGTTCTTCCAGGAGCAGAACTTCGTATACGTTCATACTCCCATCATCACAGGTTCTGACGCTGAAGGCGCAGGCGAGATGTTCAGAGTCACCACTCTCGACCTCAACGACCTTCCGAGAACAGAGGACGGAAAGATCGACTTCTCCGAGGACTTCTTCGGAAAGTCTGCAAACCTCACCGTATCCGGACAGCTGGAAGGCGAGATCTTCGCTCTGGCATTCAGAAACATCTACACCTTCGGACCTACCTTCAGGGCTGAGAATTCATATACTCCGCGCCACGCATCAGAGTTCTGGATGATCGAACCCGAGATGGCTTTCTGCGACCTTAAGGGAGACATGGAAGTCATGGAATCCATGGTGAAGTACATCATTTCCTACGTGCTCGAGAACGCACCTGAAGAGATGGCCTTCTTCAACCAGTTTGTGGATAAGGGCCTCCTGGAGAGACTGGATAACATCCTTAACTCCGAGTTTGGCCACGTTACATATACTGAAGCCGTTGACCTTCTCAAGAAGTCCGGCAAGGAATTCCAGTATCCCGTTGAATGGGGCATCGACCTTCAGACTGAACACGAGAGATACCTCACAGAAGAGATCTTTAAGAAGCCCATCTTCGTAACGGATTATCCGAAGGACATCAAGGCATTCTACATGAGGGTGAACGATGATAACAAGACAGTAGCAGCTTGCGACTGCCTGGTACCCGGAGTAGGAGAGATCATCGGAGGATCCCAGAGAGAAGAGAGACTCGACGTGCTCGAAGGAAGAATGGATGAGCTGGGACTCAATAAGGACGACTACTGGTGGTATCTGAACCTCAGAAAGTTCGGAGGCGTTACCCACTCCGGTTTCGGCCTCGGCTTCGAGAGAATGATCATGTACCTCACAGGCGTACAGAACATCAGAGACGTGCTTCCGTTCCCGAGAACACCTAAGAACGCAGAATTCTAATATAGCATTTAAAGGGGCCCTGAGAGGCCCCTGATTTTTTGGATCATGATATTATACAGAAACGCAAAAATATTTACAGCGGACAAAGACAACCCCTGGGCCGACTGCATGGCGGTAGAGGACGGTAAGATACTTTGGGCGTGCAATTATAGTGATGTGCCGGAATTTGAAGATGAGTATGAAGACGTTGACCTGGGAGGGCGTACCGTGATCCCGGGGCTCATCGATTCCCATCAGCATTGCCTCCTCATGGCGAACTTTATTAAAGGTATAGCAGCACTTCCTCCTAAGATCCATAACATGTCTGAGCTGGCGGAGGCCATCAAAGAGGCTGAAAAGACCCTTGAGCCCGGCAGATGGATCGAAGGCTGGGGCTACGATGAGGGAAAGCTTGAGGAGAAGAGAAAGCCCAACAGATACGACCTGGATAAAGGCTCCGTTGACACTCCCGTGGTAATGGTGAGAGCCTGCCAGCACATAGTTTCGGTGAACTCGAAAGCCCTTGAGATCGCAGGTATAACCAAGGACACCCCGGACCCTCCGGGAGGCGTGATAGGCCGCGATGAAAACGGCGAGCCGGACGGCATACTTTATGAGAACGCCAGAAACATCGCCTACAGGTTCATGCCTGACGTGACGGAGGATGACGCTGCCGACAACATGGCAGAATACGGCAAAGTCCTGGCCTCCTTCGGAGTCACTGCAGTATCAGACCTTGGGGAGCTTACAGGGCTGAAGTACGGCCATATCTTTGAGAAGGCCATGGAAAGAGGTCTGAAGACGAAAGTCGGAGCCTACTTCATCTGGGACTTCATAAAGGACGACCCGGATTTCGATCCCGCGATCCTCGGGAATGATCGGGGTCAGCAGATCATCTATCCGGGAATCAAACTGATCGGTGACGGAAGCATATCGGGGCACACCGCCTGGCTGGACAGACCATACCCGGGAACCGATGACTGCGGGCTTCCGACCTGTACGGAAGAAGATATAGATGAGGCGAAAGCCTTCGCAAAGGAACACGCCTGCCAGCTTTCCATACACTGCATGGGAACGGCCGCGATAGACAGGACGGTCGGAAAACTCTGGAAAGAAAAGCCCTGGATGGAGGGTGGGGTGCCTACCTTCAGGGTGGAGCATATCACCATGCCTTCTGAAGAAGCAATGGAAAGGGCGTCTTTTGCGGGGATCCCCTTTGTTACCCAGCCTGTATTCATGTTCGCTGAGATCGAAGCCTACCTGGAGAACCTCGGCCACGACTGGACAAAGGAATGCTACCCGGTCCGCACATGGCTGGACAAAGGAATACGCGTGGCCTTTTCCACGGACGCTCCGGCCACCGCATGGGCTGAGCCTTACGATCCCTTTGTGAATATCCGGGCTGCTGTAACCAGGCGCGCCTGGGACGGAACCGACTGCGGACAGGACCAGAGGGTGAGCGTCGAAGAGGCCATAAGGCTCTACACTGCAGAGTCAGGCCCCATGATGGGCTTACGTGACATAGGAGTGCTCAAAGAAGGATACGCGGCTGATTTCGTTGTGCTGGACAGGGATATTTTTGCGGTACCTGAGGAAGGCATCTCGGAAGTAAGACCCGTCATGACGTTCATAGACGGCGAAAGAGTGTTTTAAAATCGGTGAGACCCTTGAAAACAAGGGTCTCTTGTGTTTTTTGTTGTTAAAAACCAGTTGATAAATAAAGGCTTGTTTGATATAATTTATATTAGGTATGTGCCTGACGGCACAATTAAATTCGATTATCTTATTAGGAGGATCAAATATAATGAAAGGCTACACAGCAGAAACTATCAGAAACGTTGCTTTGCTCGGCCATGGCGGAAGCGGCAAGACCACATTCCTCGAGGCAGCTCTCTTAGCAACAGGCGTTATTTCCAGACTTGGAAAAGTAGAGGATGGATCCACGGTATCTGACTACGATAAGACAGAGATCGAAAAAGGATATTCCATCAACACCACAATCGTTCCTGTTGAGTTCAACAAGGTAAAGATCAACTTCCTTGACACTCCGGGATTCTTCGATTTCGCAGGTGAAGTTCAGGGCGCACTGAGAGCAGTTGAAGCAGCGGCTATTTTAGTTGATGCTTCCTCCGGTGTACAGGTAGGTACTGAGAAGGCATGGGATGCATGCACAGCAGCAGGCACACCTAAGTTCTTCATCATCAACAAGACCGATAAGGAGCACGTTGACGTTGCTCAGACCATCGCTGACCTTCAGGCTAAGTTCGGTACTTCCGTAGTAACTCTCGATGACAGAGAAGCTGTTTCCGAAGCTATCGCTGAAGTTGACGAGGAACTCATGGACATCTACTTTGAGAATATGGAATTCACCGATGAGGAATTCAACCGCGGCTTATCCAAGGGTATCGCTCAGGGAGATATCTGCCCCGTATTCCAGTGCTCAGCAATCAAGGGCGAAGGCATCAAGGAAGTTCTTCAGAACATCATCGACATCGTACCTAAGGCAGAAGCTGACGCATCCGGCAAGCCCGTAGCTTTCATCTTCAAGACTCTGGCTGACCCGTTCCTCGGCAAGATCTCCCTTGCTAAGGTATTGTCCGGCAAGCTTACTCCCGGTATGGGACTCTACAACCACAGAGCAGAGAAGGACGAGAAGCTCGGCTCCATGTTCTTCTTAAGAGGTAAGACTCAGGGTGAATGCCCTCAGGCTGTTGCAGGCGACATCGTTGCTTTCGCTAAGCTTCAGTTCACCAAGACAGGCGACGTTCTTTCCGAAAAGAACAACGAAGTTGAAGTAGAACCCATCAAATTCCCTCAGCCTACACTTTACATGGCTATCGAAGCTGCTGACAAAGGCGCAGACGACAAGCTTTCCTCCGGATTCGCAAGACTCACCGAAGAAGATCCTTCACTCGTACTCACCAGAAACGTTGAGACCAGACAGACTCTGGTAGGCGGACAGGGCGAGACCCAGATCAACATCGCTCTTTCCAAGCTTAAGGATAAATACGGCGTAGCTGTAAACGTAGTTCCTCAGAAGATCGCTTACCGCGAGACCATCAAGGGAACATCTGACGTACAGGGCAAGCATAAGAAGCAGACCGGCGGTTCCGGTCAGTATGGTGACGTTCATATCAGATTCTCACCTTCTGAAGAAGAGTTCGAATTCTCCGAAGAGTTATTCGGCGGTTCCGTTCCCAAGCAGTACGTTCCCGCAGTTGAAAAGGGACTCCGTGAATGCATGGAGAGAGGTCCTCTTGCAGGCTGCAAGGTACAGAACGTCAAGGCTGTATTATATGATGGATCATATCACCCTGTAGACTCCAACGAAAACGCATTCAAGACCGCTGCATCCCTCGCATTCAAGAAGGGTATCGTAGAGGCTAAGCCTTGCCTGCTCGAACCCATCATGAAGCTGGAGATCAACGTTCCTGCAGATTACGTAGGAGCAGTTATGGGCGACCTTCCTACAAGACGCGGAAGCGTTATGGGTATGGATCCTCTTCCGGGCGGAAGACAGATGCTCCACGCTGAAGCTCCTCAGGCTGAACTCTTTGACTACGCTATCGTGCTCAGATCAATGACTCAGGCAAGAGGTTCCTTCACCATGGAATTCGCAAGATATCAGGAAGTTCCTGCTATGAACGCTCAGAAGATCATCGACGCTCACAAGGCAGAAGAAGAGAACGCATAATATTGATTTTAGTGAGAGCCCGCTTAGTGCGGGCTCTTTTTATCACATGTATGGGGAACGTGTTTTGCGGTGCCCCGTTTGATAAAGTGGGGGGGAAACGTGTTTTGCGCGGCCCCGTTTGATAAAGGAGGACAACATGAGCAAAGTTATATCAACACCTAAGGCACCCGCCGCGGTCGGCCCTTATTCACAGGCTATACAGGTAAGCGAAGTAACCGATATTATCTTCACATCAGGTCAGCTGGGGCTGATCCCGGAGACAGGCGAATTCGCAGAGGGCGGCGTTGAAGCCCAGGCCCGCCAGGCACTGGAGAACATCAAAGCCGTACTGAGCGAGGCGGGCCTCTCCATGAAGAACGTTGTAAAGACCACCGTTTTACTGGCAGACATCGCAGACTTCGCAGCAGTGAACGCCATCTATGCTGAATATTTTGAGGAAGGAAGCTATCCGGCAAGGTCAGCTTTCCAGGTAGCAGCATTGCCTAAGGGCGGCCTGGTCGAGATTGAGACGATAGCTGCGAGGTAGTAGGGTGGCTGGTTTGGCTTGGTTTATAGTGGAATAAGCTGAATTAGTGCTATTTTGAAAAACCGGCTTACTTTATTGCTGCGTTGACTTGAGTCTAGGCGGAGAAAGTAAGCCGAACATGTCTATTATGGAAGAGTTGGCTTATGTTTTTTGCTGTATTGATAGGGGAAATAATCAATTAGCAAAAAATAGTAAGCCGAATTTGACTATTCGTTAAGAATCGGCTTATGTTGGTTCCATTGCAGGGGATAGAACCATTGAAATAGTAAGCCGAAAAGTCAAGTCCATAATTGTGTGTAAATTCACTTTCGGTTGAACTAACATCAGGCAGCTCTTCTCAGTAGTATTTGGATTTGTGGCAGATTGTCAAAATACTCTGTCATGTCGAATAGCCGCTGTGCTA
>Ga0256405_10007438_pt1 | contig 16505 bp, 19 predicted proteins | sample RumenRJG_02DNA_FD_189096 | JGI IMG/M metagenome (GOLD analysis project Ga0256405, IMG submission 189096) | Bovine rumen microbial communities from Lethbridge, Alberta, Canada - RJG_02 | ecosystem: Host-associated > Mammals > Digestive system > Stomach > Rumen | place: Canada: Alberta...
ATGATGGCAGTCCATAGTGATTGCCCTCCCTCTGTAGAAGTTGTGTGGTAACTTCATTCTACCACGGGGAGAGAAATCACTATGGATTTTTTACTCAAGTGTCCAACTTGATTTTACAATCAACCGGAGAAAAAACTTTTTCGACACGCTGAAATGGCCTTCCGGCAATGATGCTGGAAGGCCATGTGAGCATATTGAGTTGCGGATAGGTTATGCGTAGGGATTGTGCGCGTTGGGATCACCAACGAACAGGAAGCAGATCGTTCCACCCTCATCAGTTGAGATCCCGACGCCGATGGTGTCGCAATCAGGGTTTATCATCGTCTGGAAGTGGCCGGGCGAATTCCGCCAATTCTCCACTGCCCGCTCTGCGGTTTCAGAGGCGGGCACATTTGCGAACGCGGTGATGTTCGATCCAAATCCATGGGGATACCCGGAGGCCGCTACCGCCTTGCACTCCACCTTATTCTGGTGGTATGCGACACGCAGGGACGCGCAATGCTGCGCCGCGTCCATCAGAGCCGCGTTGACCGTCAGCTCCGGCACACCGTTTTCCCGGCGTACCTGATTGACCAGCCGGACGATCTCCTGCCGCGCCGCGTCTGTCTGACTGGCGCCGGATTCCGGAATGCTCGCGCCTTGCTTGCCGTCAACTACCGTCAGCGTTAAAGTGGCGGTCTGGCCATGCTGATCGGTCACGACCACGTCGGATGTGCCGCTGCTGACCGCGATAGCGGTCCAGAAGCCGGAGGCATTCTCAACGCGGATGACATTGGGCTGCGTGGAGACCACACTTTTTATATCCGCGCTGGGACTGATATTCAAGCCGCTGCGGTCTCCGGGGCGGAGGGTGCTGCCCTTGTAGCTGCTGACGCGGATACCGGATGCGGCAGGGGCGATCCCCGTGTATGGATGCCCGGTGTCGATTTGGACTCCGGCGTTCCAATACACATTGAAACCGACCTGTTCGCCCATGTCCCGCAGCTTCACATAGTTGTGTCCCGCAATGTTGTAGGCTTCCATTTCCACCTGCTGACCATCCACAAAGATGGGCTGCCAGGTCGGTTCGGCCGTGATCCCGGCTGCGACTGCGATAGAACCGCCGGTCAGCGCCGCGCCGATCACCATGCCGGTGAGCATCATACTGACATTTTTTCTCACATTTTTGCTCTCGTTCATCTTTCTGCCTCCATTCTAACTGTGTATGTGTGAAAATCTTCTTCGCAGCTTCACCATATCACAAGTGAGGGGCAGAAGTCGAACAGAACCGATTCGGCAAAAGGGAGAAAGATTCAGACCTCCGCTGCGGTGACGCACCAGCGCTGGTCCCGCTGGTTGCGGACGCAGGTGTAGAGCGTCAGCATATTTTCGCCGGAGTCCGCAAGACCGCCGCGGTCTGTCTCGCTGACCTTGGAAACATCCGTTACCTTGTAGGTGCGGGTGCCCAGCTTGGTGGTCAGGGTAATTTTGTCCCCAATGTCCAGCGTGTGGATCTGGCCGAAGTAGCTGTTGGCACCCCGGTTATGGGCGGCGAGGCAGACGTTGCCGTTCCAGATGGAGGTGTCCTCAAAGTGTCCGACGCCCTTGGCGAGCGTCTTGCTGTCCGTGCCCTGATAGATTCTCACGCTCAGATCCAGCGTGGGGATCTCCAATCTACCGAGGGAGCCGTTTTTGTAGTAGAGATCGCCCGTCACCTCCGTGAACAGCACGGCGGGCTGATAGCCGCTACCGCCATTCACCGTGCTGCCGGGTGTGACAACGCCGGTGGTGCTGCCGGGTGTGACAACGCCGGAGGCACTGCCGCCAATGGCCGCGCCGGACGCGGGAATACCACCGGGGGCAAGGTTGGGCGTCAGGTATTCGCCGGTATGGAGGGCGTTCATGCTCTCCGAGCCAAAGGCGGGCGGAATAAGCGCGGCGTTTTTGCTCATGTCGGCGTTTTTCATAGCGCCGCCATCCGCCGTGTGGATGACCTCGATAGATGTATCCCCGCCAAAGTCAAAGTCCTTCGGAGGGGCAATGCTGTATTCCAGCGCCGAGGCACTGGCCGCAAGGGATGCCATCATACTGACGGCAAGCGCGAAAGTCAAAATCTTTTTCATTCTGTATCCTCCTCATCCGCGTTTTCTTTTCTGTGCTTCACCAGCAGTGCGCCGCCGACACACGCACCTGCCGCAGCCACGACACCGATGGGGATGAGCACATAAGACCAACGGAACGCGGACGCTGTGGCGGGTGTCTCCGCAGGCTCCGTGGGCTGGATGGGCGTTCCCTCAAAGATAGCCACATAGCGGACACGGTTCAAGGCGATTCGGCTGACGGTTCCGGTATAATCCGCCGTGACGGTATAGCCTTTCACATAGCTGCTGGTGGCACTGCCGGAATAGGTGGCGACGGCGGTATAGCGGTCTTCCACGGCATAGCCATCCAGATTGGCGGTGTTGTCCGTCTGCCACTGGATGTCCGTGAGTGTCAGGGTCTTGCCGTTTTCCGTAATGGTTTTGGGAAGATACTGCGTATCCTGCTCGGCAAGGTTAGGATAGCTGCGCTTGGTGGTGATTTCCCTGGTGGAGCTACCGTAGCCGGACGGCTCCACCTGCACGGTATCAAGTCGGAGTGTCAGGGTCCCCATGAGGCCGTCATCCGTGATGAACTCCCGCTCCTGCGGCAGCAGCGCCAATACAGATTCCATATCTTTCTTGGCGCTTTCAACGGAAATGTGCTCTGTGTGCTGGCGGCTCTCATTTTCCGGAAGCTCCTGCTTCAGAAGGTCCGTCAGGGTGTAGTGGAAGCCGTCCTGACGGAAGTCCGAGCGGGGAATGCCGGCAGGATCATCTTCGGGGCTCAGATCATAGATTTTTTTCAGTTCCGTGCCATCGTCATTTCGGACGATGGAAGTGGGATAGCAGACCTTGGCGTCCGGTACCGCGGGTTCAAAGTCTGCTGCCAGCGCGGTGGGCGTCAGCGCCAGGGTCAGGCACAACGCCGCAGCGCAGAGAGATAACATTCGTTTCATTTTGTGTTCCTCCTTAATGTTTCTTCATTTTATAGTGATCTCTTGTCTGCTCCAGCAGGAGGTCATATTCCCAAGGCTCCACTTCTAAGGAGAGGTAGGCGCCGTCTTTCGTCATGCCGTCCACCCGATAGCGCAGCACCAGAGGAAGCTGCCGCTGCTTTTTCACATCCTGGGGCGAGAGCCAGCCAGCACCTTCTACAAAAACAGCGCGAATGGCGGAATCATAGTTTTCTTCATAGCCCTGCCAGAGAAGGGCCTCCCGCAGTTCTTTCCGCAGCTTCTTGCGCTGGGGAATGGGGATCAGGCGCTCCGGCTCCAGCAGAAAGCGGGGACGCAGGGTTTCCAAGCAAATATCCAGCGCGTCTTTCAGAGCAGCGTTCTTTTTCGTCAAGCCGCCGCGCCGGTAATCCGCCGACAGAACATCCTCGCCCTGGGCGTCGCCGGGGAAAAGGCGCACACAGCGGATGAGCTCATAGGCGTGGGCATCATCCGCCATGCCGAGGACGCGGACCCCATCCATAGGGAGAGACCGGTAATGGGAGATCGCGTCATTCAACGCGGAAAAACGTTCCACACCCCAGCCGGATCTTCCGGGCCGAAGATCGTCCACGGTGTAATAGGTCATGCACATTCAGACATCCTCCTCACTTCATATTCATGCCGCCCATCGTGGGGGCGTCCGCCTGTTCCTGCGTCATCAGCTCCGCCAGCTTTTCCCGCGCCCATTCCGGAAGGAACTTGTCATCCAGCACACCGATGAAATCCTCCCGGTTCCATCTGGCTGTTTCACCGTCCGAGAGGCAGGTGGCAAAGACTGCTCGACCACTGGAATGAGGCTCGTATCCAAAGCCGCTCCGAGCATACCAGAGCTGGTTTTCCTGACTCCAATACTGCTCCCGCAGCGCCTCCGGTGACAGCACCAGCACCTTTCCGGTATAGTCCTGCTCGGCGCGGTCACCAACGCAATGCTCCGCACCAAACAGATTTAACGCCTGCACTGCCTTACGGTAGAAAGTGACGAAGCCATCCAGCACGGCCGGATGGCTTCGGACAACAAAGTCGCTGTTGTGGTTGATGTCTTTGGGAATGCAGGCGCGCTCCGCCCACTGCTTGTTGGCATGTCCGAAGCGCCCGTCCCACTTAAGTTCGTGCAGGGTGTTGGCAAGCACCCACGCGGTGCGCTTATAGCCGTATTCCTCCAGCACCGGCGTGAGGCAGTCCTTGTTCAGATGCATTCCATCGAAGTTCTGGCGGATGGCGTCCTCGATGGTGTTGCGGCAGGCGATGTTCGCCTTGTGGCTCTCCCGCCAGAGAGGAAGCTCGTCCCGCTCTCTCGCCTCGGCGGAGGAATAGGGGTAGAGATAGGTGTCATTCGTCATGATCCAGTTCCTCCTTCAAAAGCAGGAAGAGCCCGGACAACGAAACGCCCGCGCCTTTCAGCAGATCGCGGAAGTCATCATCCAGACTCTTCATCATTTCATACACATTTGTATCAGTGCCGGATCGCAGCACCAGCGTACCGTCCTTCACCGCACATTCAAAATCGCCTTCCTCCGGGTCGATGCCGGCCTCCGCCAGCATACACAGCGGCAGGACGTCCTGAAAACACTCTTTTTCCCAATGGCATCCATCGCAAGCGTCATTTTCGGCGCCGTGGGCCAGAGCGCTGCTTTTTGCCAGTCGGAACAGGAGCTCTGCGTTGATCGCCGTCAGCAGCTGGAAGGTTTTCAGCGTTTGCGCGACAGACAGCTTTTCCGGCAGCAGCAGAACGCAGCCGTTTTCGGTATGGATCGTCAGATCGCTGGTTTCGGCAAGGCCGGAGAGCTGCAGCGCGGCGCGGGGAATGGTAAGGGTCTTGTTCGCGGGGTCATGGTTCAAATGGAATTTCATACGTATTGTCTCCTTTTTTTGATTTGTTTAACATTTCAATGGGCACGTTGGCTCGTGGATCATCTCATAGCGGGTATCGCCGTCACCGCCCAGCAGGTTTTCCAAAGAGAGCTGCCAGCAAGCCTTACGGGGATCATAGTTCGTGATGATGATTTCCTCATATTCACTTCCCGCCTTTTGCGACATACTGTTTGGGCGTGAGGTTCGGAAAATAAAGCAACCATCTTGATAGAGATCGCAAATGTATTCCCGATAGTTATACGAAACAATAAAGTACCCCTCACTCCCGATGAGCACATCGTGAAGCCGCTGGTGATCCTCCAGCGGGAACTCTACCGGATAGCAGCCCTCTGCCATATAGTAGGGCGGATCGCAGTAAAGTACGGCATTCTTCCTGTCATATTGGCGAATCAGCTCCTCAAAGTCTTTATTCTCAATGACAACATTGGCCAGCCTGCGGGAGCACTCCCAAATCAGATGGAAGAAGCGGCGAATATCGCAGGGCTTACCGCCGAAGGACTTGGCGCCGCCGCTGAAACTGTATCGCACCAGTTTGAAGTAATCCGCGGCGCGGCGAATATCTCCGCGTGGCGCGCGTTCCAACATGAGGGCACGGATGGCTTCTGCGTCAGGCGGCTTGAGGTAGACCTCCGTCAGATCCATTTCCTCCTGCAGGTAATCATCCGTGATCTCATCCTTTGAGAAAAATTTATAGAGGACGTTGAAGTCATCCCGTGTGTTCAGCGGCAGGAACCCCAATTCCGCCAAGAGCGCCATAGTACGGTTTTTCACGCAGCAGAAGAGGTTCGTTAGATTTCCGTTGTAGTCATTGTAGACCTCCATACAGCCCCGCTGGATAGGACGGCTTATTGTCACTGTGCCGCTGCCACCGAACACATCGATGAAACGCTTATAGTGATCCGGCATCAGCTTGTTGATGATCCACAGCAGCTTGCCCTTACCGCCTACCCAGGGGATAAAGCTGTTCAAGATGCACCTTCTTTCAAAGGAAAAGCATCCAGTGACCGCTCTAATCCGCGTCTTGCTGCCGCAAGACCATTTTCCATGTTTTGAAGCTGCTGAATCGTGGAGTAGACTTCACCGGCAGTTGCCGCGTAGAAGTATCCGCATCGATCGCTCCCAATAGGAACACCCTTGCGCCTCATACGATTTACCAGTTTTCGAAGATCTGTTCCGCTAATCCCTATAGCCGCTTCCAGCGCAGCGCTGCTCGCACTGTACCTTCGCCCAGTACATGCGCCTTTCAGATAATTCAATAATTTTTCTTCTCGCATTTTTGCTCCTTTCCGGGACTGTACTCCCGGAGGAAAGGACAATGCGCAAAAAGAAGGGGCCGCTTTCCCCCTCCGGGAATACGGCCCCCTATGTGTGATTGTTTTTCTAAATGTTCCGTTCTTACAGAACGGTAATCGCCCTGTATGCTCCTGTGAAACAAACGCCATCTCCCATATAATTTAAGAACGGATACCGTTCAAAAGGAGAGTGCGTATGGATCAGGTCGCATTGGGTAAACGGATCAAGGCCGCTCGTGAGCGAGTCGGCATGACGCAGGAAGATCTTGCTGCCGCTGTGGATTACAGCGTGGACCATGTGAGCGTTGTAGAGCGGGGCGTGAAACCGCCAAAGCTGGAAAAGCTGGTTGCCATTGCCAACGTGCTCAATGTTGGGACAGATGAGCTCCTTCAGGACAGCTTGAACGCGGCGACGATGCTCCGAGCCACGGAGCTCTCCGAGCGCTTGAAGACACTTTCCCCGGACGGGCAGCGTAAGGTGATGAATGTGCTGGAGGCGTTGATCACCGAATTCCAGTGACAGTACAACAGAGGTTTGCTTTTTGCAGACCTCTGTTTTTTTCGACCACGTTCGACATATTTCCCGTAGACTCCTGTGGTATTGTAGTTCCATAAGAACGATAACCGTTCTAAAAACAAGGAGTGAACAATATGAAACAAATGAATATTCGTGCCGAAGCAGCCCTACTGGAAGTAGCCCGCAGACACCATACCACCGTGGAAGAGGTGCGCAGGGAGATCCGTCTGGCTATGGCGATGGCAATGTGTAACCCTGACCCTGCCGCGCGGAAAATTTGGGGTGAGATCCCCTGTGATGGAAACATCCTTACGCCGGAGGATCTCATCACCTATGCCGCGATGCGATGCCGGGAAGGGGAGTGCTAAGAGCGCCTTGCCCGTTTCACGGGTCAAGGCGGTGTTATTTCATCTTCATCTCCATTTTCTGCGTTTCCTGCATTGGTGACAGCATGGGCTGATAGTCCGCACGGTGCAGCAGTCCGTAGGGTGAGAGTGTGGCGTTGTCCTCCTTGATGAGGTCGCAGCCGTAGGCGTAGAGGTTCACATGGGAGAGCAGCAGCTCCGCCGAATGGTCATCCGCCATGAAGCGTAGGTGGTTAATGGCTGTTTCCTGCGCCGAACTGATCTCCGGCGCGAGAACGTAGTCCGCCAGATGCTCCGTCAAGAACAGGGCGGTTTCAATGTCCTGCACCTCGAACTGCTCCAACAGAGCCTTCAGCTTTGGCACCTCGAATCTCGGAATGTCCCGCGCGGCCTTGGTGAAGGCGTTAAATTCCTCCAGCTCCATGGGTAGGTCGGCAAATGTTGCCACATTGGGGACGATGCCGTCATAGTTGAGGACAACAGTGTTTTTCCAATTCAGGGTGCCAAGCTGCTCCTGCGCCGCAACCAGCGCTTCTTCTGACGCTGGCAGATCCAGCACCGCCGTGCGGTCGCCACCAAAGTCAGGGCACAGTCCGAGCGTGAGCCGAAAGAGGTATCCCGGCTTTTCCGGCAGCGTTTTTTGGACAGGCGGCGCGGTGGTCAATTCGCCATCCCGCAGTACATACAGACTGTCCACAAAAACGCCGTTTTCACCGCATCGCATCATTCTTCCGATGCCGGCGAAGTCCAGCATCTCGAATACCGCATCCGATATGCCCTCCAGTTCCGGCACAAAGTCGTTTTCCGCGTAGAAGCGGCCAAGCTGGGCGTCATCCGCGGCCTCCACAACATGATAGCAGTCTGTTTTTGCGCTGACCGCCAGATCCCGCAGATCCTGCAGCGTGATGACACCGCCGTTGGCGTTTACTTTTCTCTGCACCTCCATGGAGAACAGTCCCTCAAAGGCAGCTTCCTGCACCTCGTCCAGCGCCGACAGCAGCGAGGCAAGGTCGTTCAGTTCGTTGATGCTGATGTCCAACCCGTCCAAATGGGGCGAGAGATACTCAAAGGCATCGTAGCCTTCGATCTCCATGTACAGGATGTCATCTGTCTGAAGGCGTACCTTGTCCAGCGCGTCCCACAGTTCCCACAGTGAGGCAGGCAAGTCCAGCTTGGCATACGCCTCGTTGTTGGGTATGCCTTCTTTCACAAGATATACCTCGAATATCTTCTTACCCAAGGGTCATCCCTCCCATCTTCATCCCATTCTGCTCACGGAGTTTGGGGGCGAACAATTCCTGCTCCGTCTGGATGCTCCACTCGTCCGAGTTCCAAAAGTGGACATACAATTCACCTCCGTCATCCACGGAAATCTCCCGTTGCTCAAACCCCTCGCACCAGCCATCAGAAGCCTGTCCGGTGATAAACTCCTTCAAAGTATCCATTTCGGTGTCCGACAATTCCCCGGCGACACGGCATTCCGCCACGCCCCAGAGCTGCCGGTCACGTTCCTCCACGGCGAAGACAGCGGAGCGTACCTTGCGGTCAACGCTGTCAGGCTTATGGTACCAATGCATGATGCCGCGCTCGGTTTCCTCCGGCATCCGGTTTTTCACCAGCGCCGCCGTGATCTGATTCTGATAGCCCCGCAGCTCACCGCCCTCCAGAAGTGTGCTGCTGTCATCAAATTCGCCGTACTCGTTTCGCTCGTAGAGATCGGCGGTCAGGGGCATATACAGCTTGAGGGTGGTCAGCTTGGGCGGCAGTACGGTGAAGCTGTCCTCGCCGGGGATGAGCGACAGCGTGCGGCCATTGTTCCACTTCATAAAAATTTGCCCCTTATCGTCCACGAAGTCCACTTCGCCCTCCGTGCCGGGAAGAATGGGATGATAAGGGTCCTCCATCGAATTGAGCCGGATGCGGGTGCCGGGGGGATACTGTTCCTTGATAAAATTCACCATTTTTCTGTCCATCATTTTATTCCTCCCATTGTCATGCCCTGTTTGGGCGTTTTTTGATATTCCTCCAACTGACGGGGATTTTCCTCGCCATAGAGGTCAAAAACGATATCGTCTATCGCCTTGCGAAGGTTGGGATCATCGGTCAGCACTTCATAGCGCAGACCTGTGGTGGGGCGGTACGGAAGTTCCTCCCGCACACACTTGAGAAATGCTTCGGCATCGGCAAACTCCTGCGTATCGCCATTGGCATAGGTGACGCGGCCCACCAGGGGCTTGTCCCGCGCCATGTTCTGCCGTTGGACAGCTAAAGCGTAAGCAGTCAGATAACCATTGTAATCTCCAGGAGACGGGTTGCACCGCAGGCAGTATCGGTAGCGCTCCGTTTCCACGATGTAGCCGTAGTTCTGTACATAGCCGCCGTCGATTTTCCCGCCGTGGTCATAGCAAAAACGCTCCATAGCGAAGCGGCTTTTCAGCACATCTTCACGGAGCTTACCAACGATCTGCTGCAACTCCGCTTTGAATGCGGGGCTGTTCAGTTCCTCCGGGCCACGAGGCCACCAGGTATGCCAGAACTCGTTTCCGCTGCGCCCGAAGTCCATGCGGACACAGCCGACAGCGCCAAGGCGCTTATTTTCTTCGGGGTGCTGGGCATAAAATAAGCCCGCCTCCTCCGGGCGGGCAGGTCGGATATGGAATTGTGTTGTTTTTTTCAACGTTATGATCTCCTTTCGATGTAGAATTTGGCTTTACACATTTTTGGGGGTGTGCTATGATGTGGCAAACAAATCAGAGTTTATAGGACGGAGAAACTTATGGAAGAATTGATACAAAGATGTTCATGGGCAACTACCGACTTATATAAAGAGTATCATGATAATGAATGGGGGAAGCCCGTTCATGATGAGAATAAATTATTTGAGATGTTAATACTTGAAGGTATGCAGGCAGGACTATCGTGGCTGACAATACTAAGGCAACACACACAAAAAGTGCCAGGAACGGCAGGATGTGATATAATAGCATTATGGATAAGCAGATGACGATTTCCGCATTCAGCGATGAGTTGGCGCAAGTGCGGACAAAGAAGAAAGAGTTTCTGACTCAGATCGAACGGATCGTCCCGTGGAAGGAATGGCTATGCCTGATCCAGCCGTGCTATTACAAAGGAGAGCGCGGCAACAAACCCTATCCGCTGGAGACCATGCTGCGACTGTACTTGCTGCAAAATCTGTATGACCTGAGTGATGAGGCAACCGTAACAGAAGTGATCGACAGCCGTGCGTTTTCTGATTTCTGCGGCATCGATTCCAGTAATCAGGTTCCGGATGGAGATACCCTTGGTCGTTTTCGCAATCTGCTGCTCAAGAACGGATTGCAGGAGAAGCTGTTCTCTCAGGTGGTTGCCGCACTTATGGAACGAGGTCTCATTCTGAAAAAGGGAACGATCGTGGATTCCACCATTATTTCCGCCCCTTCTTCCACCAAGAATAAGGAAAAGAAGCGGGACCCGGATGCACATCAGGTGAAGAAAGGCAATACCTGGCACTTCGGCTATAAGGCACATATCGGCGTTGACAGGGACAGCGGACTGGTTCATACCGTGGAGGCAACAGCAGCTAATGTCCATGACGCCACAGAAACATCCAAGCTGCTGACCGGAGATGAAGATGAAGTATATGGCGACAGCGGTTACCTCGGAGCAGAAAAGCGCGGCGATGCGATCATCCGCAACAGGGCTGGTCGCAAGATCAAATACAGAATCAACCGCCGTCCATCCCAAGTGAAAAAGCTGAGCAAAAGCGGTCAGTATGCCGCAAAGAAAGCAGAACACGCAAAGTCCTCTGTCCGCGCCAAAGTGGAGCACGTATTCGGTGTCGTCAAGAGACAGCTGCGTTTCCGAAAAACACGATACCGAGGGCTCGAAAAGCAGAGAGCCAAATTCAATATCATGTTCGCGTTAGCGAATCTGATTCTGGCTGACAGACCCTGCCTGGCAGCTTGAATCAGTGCGCTCCTGCGAGCAAAAGCACGGGCGACCTAATTGATTCTTACAAAATGGCCGCCCGGTAATGCGTATCGTAGCAGTTGTGCGGTATTGCCCTAAACAAAAGAGAGGCATTTAGAATTGCTTTTGATAACTTTGACTGCAAAAAAGTAGCGCTGTACGATGATGCAAAAATAGAAGATCTAATGCAAAATAGCAGCATTGTTCGTAATCGGTTAAAAATCAAATCAGCAATAACAAATGCTCAACAGTTTATAAAAATCCAAGAATCGTATGGCAGTTTTGATTCGTTTATATGGTCTTATGTTGATGGTAAGCCAATTCTCAATCAGTTCCAAACTGAAACTGATATACCCGCAAGGACTGCGCTCTCAGATCAAATTAGTAAAGACTTAAAAGAGCTTGGCTTTAAGTTTGTTGGTAGTACAATTATATATGCCTATATGCAGGCAATAGGGATTGTCAATGACCATGTAAAAGGTTGCCATTTATATGCCAACAAATAGCATTTCACTTTCGATTGATAGAACAGCAGCTCAGCAGGCTTGTTAAGGGCTTTCTACATCACAATTTCAAGTTTGTCTGCTTATTAAGCGGCTCGTTCCAAATGGATCGAGCCGCTTTTGCTTACATCATCCTCTGTCCCTGCCGCTGCTCCGAAAAGGGTGGGTCCAAGCGCCGCAGCAGGCCGAACTCCGTTTCCGTTACGCAGTCGTTTGCCATGCAATCCTGACCGTATCGCTCAAAATCCATGTAGCCGTCCAGTTCATAGATGGCTTCATCGTCCAGCCCCAGCGTTTCCTGCAATCGCTGCTGACCGTAACCGTAGGCATCCTCCGTGATGCGCTGATAGTTGTCCAGATTTCGCAGGAGTTCACAGGCACGGTGCAGCGTATCCGGCCGCTCGGCCTCCAGCACGGCGGCGTAGGTCAGAAGCGCACCGTCCTGCTGCCAGATGTCCTCCAAGGCTTCGGCAAAATCGTTGTAATCCTCCACGGCGGGACAATCCGTATCACGGATCAGTTCCCCAATGTAAGGCACCTTGAAGCGGATATCACAGAGCATGGCATCCGCGAAAACATCAATATCAAGGTAAGCCTTCACAGCGTCGAGGTATTCCTCGTCAGCGGGGAGGACGAGGGTGTAGTCGGGCTTTCCCTCAGCACGCAGCGTCATACGGAGCATTTCATCCCGATTTTCATTGCGCCAAGGCTCTGCCGGCGAAAGATAGCTGCGGTCGATCCCCATATCCGGTGTCAGCAAGCTGCGGGCGTTGGGGACATAGGCACTGTACCGGGCATAGTTGTAGCCTTGCGGGTCAATAAGGAATCCGTCCGTTCCCTCTGCGTCGAGGATGAGCAGGCAGTGTCTGGCATCCTCATCACGCTGGATGGCGTCTTTGTTCTCTGCAATGAAATCGTAGTCAGCCAGCAGTGCGCGGCTGAACTGCTGGAACCGCGGGCTTGGCAGCTCGATGACCTTATCCACGGCGCAGGGGTCTGCCTCACACCCGGTCTGCTTACACTTCAGTTCCGCCTGAATGATCATCGTGAAAGCCCTCCCATCTCCATGCGGCTGCTCTGGCTGCCGTTCATCACTTCTTCCATGTGAAAAAAGCCCTTGTAGGCAACATAGCCACGGTCAGTGAACATCCCGTCCTCCGCGTTCATGCGCTCCGTGCCGTACTTCTCATAGTCATAAAAAGCGTCGAGATTTTCGTCATAGTCGAAATGACCGGACTGCTGGATCATGTATTTGCCGTACTCGGCGGGAGAGTGCGCGTCGGGGGCGAAGTCAAACAGGTCAAGGTTTTCCGCAAGATTTTTGATCTGTGCCGCGGACTTTGGCTTTGCCAGCATGACCACGGCCCCCAGCTTATTCATGTCGCTATCGGAAAGGCTATCCGCGGCCTGTGCCAATGCGTTAAGGTCAGAAAGATTTTCACGCTCCATATCCAGCAGCACATCCACCTCGTTGGGGAGCTGGCTGTCCTCCATCCGCAGGCGGACATCAGCGGGATCTGTGATGCCCCCGCGAAGGAGCGCGCGGTCGATCTCCTCCTGGACCATGGGGAGGAACAGCCATGTGATATGCTCCGTATCCTCCGGTTCGGCTTTAGAGGTCACCGCAACGGTGATGGCATTCGGCTCATAGTAATAGCAGGGGAAGAACCGGCCATCATAGATCTGCTCTAACTTCATGCCGTTGTCGTAGACTACGCCGTATGGTGTGATCGTGCCGCCGCCGTTTTCGATGAGATGCCATGCGGTTTTCTTGCCGTCCAGCGCGTTCAGTTCATCCACGCCTGCGCTGCCGCCATGCAGGTTCATGTAGTGGTCACGGCCAACAGCGGCGAGGTCGGAAAAGTCGGTAATGACCGTGGCCTGCTGGCAGCAGAAGGTCAGGTTGATGAGATCCTTCAGCTCAAAAAGCTCCAGTTTGTGGGCCATTGCCTGAAACTGCGCGGCCTCGCCGGTGTCGAAGCTGTCCAGACGCTTGGCAAGGTAGTTCAGCTCCTCCACATTGACCGTGAGCATCTCCGTGCGCTTGAGCACAGTATAAAAGCTGTTGATTGCCTGCACCTTACAGTCGGCTTTGACCACGTCTCCAATCTCCAACGCCTCCAGCAGCTCCATGCAGTGCGCGTACTGGTCATGCGGAATGGGGAACGGGATGGTCGCCACGCCGTATTCCGGGTGACTGGGATTACTCAAAATTGCTTGAATCATCATTTGTGTTTTCCTCCAATCCGTTGATTTTGTTCATTCTGGTCCGCAGGCAGGTCCCGTCCGCGCCCCAGCAGAGAAAGCCGTGGCGGGGATAAGGGCAGCCGTCACACTCCGGCGAGCGGCTGCAAACAGGCGCCGGCAGCGGCTCCTGCTGAAAGCCGGGGAAGTGCGGAAGAATGAGTTTGAAGTGGATCGTGCCGTAAATTTCCATCATTTTTCCTCCTGTTAAAATAAAAAATGCCGGACATTTCTGTCCGGCCTGCGTGGATACTTATTTCATTGTCATGCCGCTCTGTTCCGGCGCGTCCCGCTGCCGCAGAGCATCCGCAGGCAGCAGTCCGCCGATCTGTTCCATGAGTTCTTTCAGCTCCTGATCCCGTCCGCACGAAAGGGTTTCGTCTTGCTCGCGGACGAACGCCAGCGCGCGATAGATCTCCGCAAGCTGCTCCGGTTCAAAAAGGGCGTCTTTTGGAACAAGCCCGCCGCGCACGGTGAAGTCCCGCTTGGCGGCGGCGTAGTCATCCTGAAAATAATGTCCGTAATGGACGCCCTCTCGGTCGAAGTCCCACTCCCAAGTCACGAATTGGACACCGCGCTCGGTGGGGTGGCCCGCCAGCACCGCGTCACCGAAGTCCGCGAGGATACGGTAGTCGCCATCCAGTCCGCTGGCTTTGAGCCGCGGCGCAGTTTCCAGAATTGCCATGTATTCCGAAGTCATTTTGGCGGTGTCGATCACGGTTTGCAGCGCATCCTGCGCCCGAATACTGTCCACGTTCTCTTGCCGGTACAACACGCTGCCCTTGCCGGATACGCGGCAGAGACGCCCTTTTTCCCAGCAGACGGGCAGGTGGTGATCCTCAATCGGCTCCACCGTGAAACCGTTCTGTCGCAGCCGGGTGGCGGTTTCTTCAAGGTAACGGAGCTGCGTGGTTTCGTTCTGATCGTTCATTGTGAAGTCCTCCTCGTAAGCAAAAAATAAGCCGGAGCATCCTGAAATGCTCCGGCCGGGTGATGGATTAGGCAGAGACGCCCTTTTTGACGTCGGGAAATGAAAAAGGGCGCCTTTTTGATGGCTTCGACGAAACCAACAAACAGACGCCCGAAAGATCGTATAAAATTTTGAGGAAAGATCGCTCTATTTTGCGCCCGCAAAAAGGGCGCTTCTCAGGATTTTGCCTTTGAATCTGTGAAAAGGGGAGTTCAAATCTCCCCGGTTACCAAAATAACGCGAAAATATCTTTTTTTCTGAGCGCAGAATTTGAAATAAAAAAAGGTGGCAACCCTTTGGTATTCTAAGCGTTGCGCTTAAAATATCCGAATTGTTGCCACCTTATGGCGCGGAAGGAGGGATTTGAACCCTCGCGCCGGTTTTATCCAGCCTACTCCCTTAGCAGGGGAGCCCCTTCGGCCTCTTGGGTACTTCCGCAGGTCGATGGTGTTTTATGAAATTGGCGGAGAGAGTGGGATTCGAACCCACGGAGACTTGCGCCTCGCCGGTTTTCAAGACCGGTTCCTTAAACCACTCGGACATCTCTCCATCGGCAGAGGAGTTCTCCGGCTCTCAAACGCTTGATTAGTTTACCATAGATTGGGGCGGTTTGTCAACCGAAAACGGAGAATCTTTTTATAAAAATTTATCAGGCGGAAAACGTTCACAATTTAAAGATGACTTTTCCGCAGGGAACGGTTATAATAATGCCATCTGTCCGGTGGGTCTGGACCGCCGGGATACCTGAACGAATGACAGGAGGACCCATTTTGAAGAAACTGAACCAATGGATCGACCGGTTTGCGTACAGCCATCCTCGTTTCGGCATACCGAACCTGATGCTCTACATTGTTATCGCCAATGCGGTGACGTACATCCTGACGCTGTTCGCCGGGGCAGCGGCCCTGAGCTTTTTGGAATTTGACCTCTACCATGTGCTTCATGGCGAGGTGTGGCGGTTGGTGACCTTTGTGCTGCTGCCCTTTACCTATCGCCCCATATCGCTGTTCATCATGCTGTCTTTCTGCTACTTCGTGGGCGGGACGCTGGAGCGGGAGTGGGGCACCGCCAAGTTTACCCTGTACTATCTCAGCGGTATGCTGTTCAGCGTGCTGTCCACGGTGATCCTCTCGCTGGCTACGGGGTATTACGGCTGGAGCCTGTCCGACGCCTATTACATCAACCTGACGATGTTCCTGGCCTTCGCAGTGATGTATCCCGACGCGCAGGTCTGGTTTTATGGGGTGATCCCTCTGAAGGCCAAGTGGCTGGCATGGGCGGACATCGCTTTGATGGCGTGGAACATCGCTCGGTCCGTGCGGTACGGTGCCTACGCCAGTGCTCTGGCCGCTGTGGTGGCAATTTTGAACTTTGTGATCTTCTTCTGGGAGGATATCAAGAGCATTTTGGGGATCCAGAGCCGCCAGCGGTCCAGACAGACCATTCAATTCAAGTCCGCCGTCCGGCAGCAGAAGAAGGCAGAGACGGAGCGAGGCTACCGCCACAAGTGCGAGGTCTGCGGCCGCACGGACGCCGACCACCCGGAACTGGAGTTCCGGTATTGCTCCAAGTGTCAGGGCTACCATTGTTTCTGTTCAGACCATATTTTCAACCACCAGCACTTCGCGAAATGAAGCACGCCCGGCACGGTTATCTGAACCGCACCCCGTCAAGAGGACAGTGAAAAAATATAAAGTTTTTCCGGCCAACAGCCATGT
>Ga0256405_10007439_pt1 | contig 16502 bp, 7 predicted proteins | sample RumenRJG_02DNA_FD_189096 | JGI IMG/M metagenome (GOLD analysis project Ga0256405, IMG submission 189096) | Bovine rumen microbial communities from Lethbridge, Alberta, Canada - RJG_02 | ecosystem: Host-associated > Mammals > Digestive system > Stomach > Rumen | place: Canada: Alberta | collected...
CGATGACGAGGTAGTAGGTTTCCGTATTGCTGTACTTCAGCGATTTCAGATTGAAGCTGCACCGGAAGGTACGCTCCTGACCGTTGTCGCTGGTCTTGTCCGCAATGATCTTCTGGACATCGCTGATGGTCTTTCCACTGCTGTCTGTGAAGTAAAGCTGATAGGTCGCTGCCTCCCGGTTTCCACCCACGGCATCCTTCTGATAGAAGTTCAGGGAGAAGATCATGTTGCTAATTTTACGGCCTACAGAGAGCAGGCTGATCTCCACAGGCTTCGTGTCGTACTTACTCTTGTTCTTCTTATATTCTTTCGACTGATTCCGCAGGAAGTGGTACTCGATCACCGGTACGACCATCTCCTGCAGGCTGATGCCGCCGTGCACGAAGTTCAATCCGGCTCCGGTCATCTTGATGCGAATATTCTCTCTCGGCGCAAAGCCACTGTACTCAGTATTGCCCTCAAGGAACTTAACTCTCTGCAGATAATCTGGATTGGAATCCTTCATCATGATGGCAAACCGCCTGCCATATTCGATAATTCTGTCCATAAACCCTGTCTTGTCTATCTTATCATCTTCATTGAGGGGGCTATAGGTGTACAAGAAGCCGTGGTCAGCCGTGATGAGAATATTTGCGCCGCCCCATTCATTGGCGATGATACGGACCATATTCTTGATCTCTTCAATCGCCGTATCACAGGCGCTGAAGATGGAGCTTTCCAGATGACCGGCCTCATCGATGGTATCGTGGTAGATGTAAACTACGTTCATGCCCTTGATGAGCGCCTGTCGGTCGGCACGCTTCATACCAATGATATCCTTATACTTGAGGGCTACGCTGGCTTTGTCTGCTGCCTTCAGGAGCTTATCGCGATTGTTAGCCTCCGTGGATTGTCCGTCCACCAGCACTGCCAGCCTGTCCGTTTTTCCAGTCCGAAGTTCTACAGATAGCGAATTATGTGGCAACAGCGCTGCCATGCCGAACTTCGTAATGGTCGGGAATACCGCCTGCATGGACTTCAGGTCCACCTTAGCCTGTGTCTCCCGCTGCAGCTGTTCAGCTAGGGCAACCCCCACCTCATACCGCAAGGCGTCAGAGATGATCACATATACCTTGCTATCGGAAGCCGCCACCTTCCTACGGTAGAAATCCGTCTGCTGCGGCACTTCCAACACCCGGCCATACTCGCGCAGATTGTCCGCACATGCATCCGACCAGTTGCTTCCCAGTTGACCAAGAAACCATGTTTTATAAAGCCCTTCGACCTTTTCCATCACATGGGTAAACAGGTCGGACAGCTCCTCGTGGTAATTTTTCAGGCTCTCGGAATAGCTCTTATGGAACTCCCGGTAGTAGGTATCCATGATGTAGTATTCCGTCGTATATTCCTTCCACACCTTTGCGGGCTCCACTGTATGGAACCCGGCGGAGTGTTCCTTGAAGAAGGCCTGCATCTTCGCTACCTGCAGGATGCCTTCATAGTAGTTCTTCACATCGTCGTACCATACGCAGGTACGGCGTTTCTCCACGGTCTGGGTGATCGTGTCCACGTCGATGATGTGGTCACTGATCTCAGTCATCAGCTTCACAAGGATGACCTCATTGACGCACGGGAAAACCTCGGTCTCCACCAGATCAGCCACCTGCAGTTTCATGAATCGCTGAGGCAGCTTCAGCTCGCCCTCTACATGCTCGGCGATGGCATAGATGTCCCCAGCGTCCTCGCTGTGCATCCAGTCGGACACAAAGTCATAGCAATACGCCTGATGTGCAGAGGAAATGAACATCTGCAATCCCGCAAGGAACTCCTGCCGCATAATCCGAGTGGAAGCCGTCAGCAGAATATGCGTGGCCAGCTGAGCCAGGTCGGAATCCATGTCCTGGTATCCGGTGCCCTGCGCCACCATGCGCCAGAAGGCCTCGTCGATGCCATAGTTCACAAACTCCTGATAGATAGCATTGCTGTCCTTTTGGAGCCCACCTTGCAGCACGGCCTTAATGATGGCGTTCGGCTTGGCATCCTTCAGGCCTGCCAGCGCCGCCATGATGGCCATCTGCAGCTGGGCAGGCGTAGCCGGAGTGGTCGGCTGGGCGGACGCCTTGTTCCGACGGGCCTGCGCATTGAAGAACTTCCGATACTGTTTGAAACCACGCCGGAGCGCAGGCGTTTGTGGAATGCTCATCTCGTCCATCCACATGGAGACAAGATCGGCACGGAATTCCTCACCGTATAGTTCCACGTCCAGAAGCCAGTTATCCTCGTCTGACTCGTAGGCGAAGGGACGGTACACCAGATAATTGCTGGTGGGATCGTCCACGGCCAGCAATTTCTTCACATAGAAGTTGTTGGTGCCAGAGAGTGCGACGACCTTAGTCCCATTGAGAGTAATCTCGTCCAGCTTGTCTACAAACTCCTGATCCTCATCGATCCAGACGACGATCCGACGCTTGTAGAACTCCGGCAGCGGTGCCGCAAACCGACGATTCAAGTCCTGTGTGATTTTTTCTGAATCCATAGTTGGCACCTGCCTTTACTTGATCTTTGCCAGCACATCCTTAAAGATTTCGTAGTTGTGCTTCACGCCATCATCCAAGTCAATCTTAATCATCTGGTCGGCGAGGTGATGTATTTTTTCTTCATATACCCTGGTCTCTTCTGCCTGTGCCTGCAGCTTTGTAAGCTGCTTGTTTAGCTTCACACGCTCGGAAGTGGACGAGCCACCCATGCGCTGCTCCAAATCGGCGATGGCTGTGCGATACCGGGACTGCTGCTCGTGAACGTAGTCCGTGCGGATACGAGCGATGGTGTCCGGCTGATAGCGATGCATGTAGATCAGACACTTGAAACCGTTTTTCTTGCCGCTATCAAAGAGCCAGTAGATCGGGCGCTTCTGATAGACCTTCAGATGATCTGCGTAGAAGTCGTTGATAAAGTAGCTGCGGATCACATCACGTGATGAACCTTTTCCACCAAGCGCATCTGCGATGAAGCGGAGATTTTCCTCCAACGTATCTTTTCCATAGACCACTTCGACGAACTTTATAAAACGGCCTGCAATGTCATCCTCAAAATACTCATCATCGCAGATGGGAATAATGGCATCTTTGTCAGGTAGAAAACTTGAATACGCAGAAGTATCCCAGTTACCACCAGCATATACAAGCCCAGGCTTCCCGAGGGAATAACGACCAAACATACAGCCGACTGCATACGAAATCAAACTACGGACTTCGCGTTTTAGATCAGCTCTACGTACAGTCACATCCTTTTCATCTACCTTTGATGTCAGTTCATCACTAAGACCATAGATGTCTATAAAGATTCGGTTTATTTCTTCCTCATTCTTCTTGAGTCTCAAGAAGCGTTCCTCTGCTACTTCTTTCCAATCCTTAAAGGCCTGTATAATAGTAGTTGTTTTTCCACATTTACCTGCTTGGATGGCAACACCAATGAGTGGGTGTTCTTTGAAATCCCATGATGTTTCAAAAGAGTCCCAATCTTCCTTGGAAATGGCAATACTATCCTTTACAATACTTGTCACCTTTGTTTTCTGGCTTGCATCAATGATCACTGGAATATTGGCGACATCCCCGACTTGATAGTTGATAGTCGGGTTTAATAGTTTTAACGTATAGCTTGTATATTCGCTGCAAAGAAGCCCAAGAAGATAGTATATTTCAGCTTCATTGCAAAACACTGTTTGCCCTGCAGAATCGAACACGAATCCTTTAGGCGCGTAGCGAATTCCAAATTTGCCAGACGTTATTTTGGTCCAAGATAAGCCTTCTCTAAAATACATATCCTTTGCCCGAATATATGCTTTAGGATATGCTTTCATTTCAAATCCATCATTTTCCCAATTAACAACTTTTTCAAAGTTGCCGTACCATTTTCTAAACTGGCCTCCACTGTTTAAGGGAAACCATTTTTTTCTTGATTGCTTAGCCTCTTCGCCCGTCAAGCCGATACCCAGTTTTTCAAATGATGGTTCAAACCACCATCTCACAAATCGGTCATTGTCGGCTGAATCAAGCCCTTTTCGAGGGCTGGCAATATCGCCAACGTTTTTGTGGTTGAAAGTATCTACAAATCTATTGCTAACCCAATATGCAATTGGCGAACCTGGAATCTTTGAAAAATTCGACTGCTTTGCCTTGTAATAATTTCGCTTATTGAAAAACTCAGGTTCTTTTTCATCCCTTCTTGAATAGCAATAATCAACCAGTCTAATCGCAGATACTGTATAATTCATTCGTGTCTTCCTTGCTACCCAAGACACAATAGGGTTATGTCCAACCTTTCCTTCAAATAACTCTGTACCAAAATCAACAAGTGAAGAGTAGGACATGCTTTCCATTACTTCCGCACGAAGTTTTTCGAAGCTTGAAAGAAACATCCATGAAGATGTTGTAATAAAGGAAACAAAGCCATTCTTTTTAGTCATTTCATCAAAGCAATGCTTGTACATTACCATGCTCAAATCAGATTTGACCTCTGGGTATGTTTCCTTAACATACTGGTCCAGCTTCGGGCTAAATCTATTACTTCCCAAGTATGGCGGATTTGTAATAACCACAAAATAGTGTTGCGCCATAGCTTGTGCCACCTGTACAAGTGGAAGAATTGTCTCTATCGTGTAATGACTGTATATACTTTGAACCTCTTCGCTCTGGATTTCTTCGATTCTGGAGTATAAGGCAGAAAAGTCTACGGGGGATATTTTGAGGATAGAACCATACTCCTTTGCATCATGTAAACCTTTAATGATACTATCTAATGCCGATTTCAATTCTTTTCTTCCATCCACAAAATACTCAACGCAGTGTGGATCAATTCCATTACTCTCGACGATAGCATAAACATGCGGCTGGATTTTTCGACTAAAGAAACGTCGATCGTACTGACGTGCCTTCATCATTATCGAGAAGTATGCCAACTGAGAGGCACGATCATCAATATCCAAACCCCACAGGTTATTTGCTACAATGCTGACAGCTGCCTCCCGAGCAGTATAACCATAATCCTCGTAAATGCGAATCAATGTATCAAACAGAACGCAAAGTATATGCCCGGAACCTTGACAAGGATCAATCACCCGGATTTCTTCTGGTTTCAGAGCAGCGTACTCCTTCCGGATTGCAGCGAGCTTCGCTTGCACGTCCGGCTCCTGCTCTGCTTCGTCCAGATAGTATTTCCAGTCAGATTTCAGAGCATCATTCGGATGGCCTTCCAACCACAAGCGTCCGAGGCTGTTTTCAACCATGTAATGGATCGGCCAATCGGGGGTAAATATCGTAGTTGCTGCTGGTAAGAGCTCTTTAGAAATCCTTGACTTCAACATACTCCCGGTATAAACGAGTTCATTCTTTTCCGTATTATAGCCTTCATACAGCCAGCCGATGATCTGTACCTGATCAGTCCAATCCTCCTCCGGTATGGTAGTGACCATCTGCTCGATCACACTACCTTCTCGAAGCAGGTAATCCGGGAGCAGCAGCTCAGTGTAGTCCTCGATCCGCTGGAACATTCCCGGCAGGATACTGTTCAGGGCGTTGCACTGCACGATCAGCAGGTACTTGAACAGCTCCTCACTCTTGTTGGCGCTCTCCAGCTCATAGACCTTGTTCATATCCAGACCTTCCAGCTCCAGATGTATGGCCTCGGCAAGAATCTGTGGTTTGAACTCTCCGGCGTCATTGGTGAACACACGAATGTGGGAGGGCAGATAGCCATTGACCTCCATGAAACGTAAGGCGGCAAAACGGTTAAACCACGTGTAGGCCACTTCCTCCATGACCTGCTCGTAGCCCTTTTCCTTGATGTTGCGGATCAGCGCCTGCCTCTGCCGCTTCTCAGCCTGCGACAGCAGATGTCCGTTTACGCTGTCGGCGTTCGGGTCACCATCATCCTTCGCAGTGATTCCATATATCAAAGCTCGTTGGGAGACACGCTCGATCAACTCGCGCCTTGCCCAGACTGCATATTTCTTGATTGCATTCTTATCCATGGTGCCCTCCGTTAGTTCAGCTTGATGCCGTCACATCCTTGCAGCAGTTTCTTCATGTTGGCACGAATCTTCTCAATGTAATCGTCAATTTCCTGCTCAGATTTCAACGTTCTTGCAGGGAACATAGCTTGCCGGTGGATTGCCTTGATGACCTCTTTCTTCGGAGCAACGAGCGGATCATCGTCTTTTTTTCTTGGAGGCGTAACAGGCGGTTCCGGCGGATTTAGCACTCTTTCAATCCGGATTACTGTATCGTCCTTGTACTGCCAAATCGGAGGAATAAGACCGTCTAGTAGTGCCAGCGTCTGATAGGAAGCAATCTGCTGCTTTTTCTGCGCAAAATAGTTATCCGCAGTATTGGAAATACTTCTCGCAGGACCATTGTCTCCTGCCAGCGTATGAATCTCTTCCATGCACTGACGAACGATTTCCAGGAGTTCCTCGCGCTTGGCATCCAGCATCTTTCCATGAGCAGTTTTTACTTCGGCCATAAGACTGTTAAGCTCAGGAATACGATCATATCGGAACTTTCCGCTCGTGGGTATAACGGTGATCACGCGGATCTGCTTTAAAGCCTTATCTGCATCCTCATCTTTGGCCAGGTAGTCAAGATCGACACGCAGATCTCTTTCGTATTTTACGGCTGCATCGAACAGAGCAACTCTTGTCTTAAAGAACTCCTCCACGTCCTGCAGGGCATCGTGCATGTCATACAGCGCATCCTCACGGTCAATGACACGCTGGATTAATGCCAGATTGTCTTTTTGCTGAGAGATTATCTCTTTCACCAGAGTTATCGCCTGTCTGACTTTCAGCTGATCGGGGTACTTGTGTCCCTCATATCGTGCATCCAGTTCTGTATAGTGCTCCAGTTCTCCATTGAATTTCCGGACAATGTGCGCGATCAGGCCGTCTTCATCTTCCGGCACGTCCATCTCGTCAAAATAGTCACGCAGGAACTCGCGTACCTCCCGGATCTTCTGAATAGAGATATTCTGCCGTGTGGAAATCGAAGTCTTCCCGATTTCACTCTTCTTGCGCAGCATATCGGGCAGCTTGGGATTGTCAGGCTGGATCGTTGCGCCACCGTATTTGATTGTTACCTTCTGGTCACGAATCAGCATGGCTACAACAGCTGCAATATCAATCTCTCTCCACCCATAGGGATCCTTCTGGAAATCGCTCTGCACATCCGACATGGTAGTCGGAAGGTTCTGATTAAAGTGGATCTCCAGGTACTTCTCTATTTTGGCTGCTGCGTCACGATTAGGCTCTGTGCCGGGGAGATACGTTTCTTCCCCGCGTAAAATCTTGTAAATGTCCGCGTCCGTTTCTGCAAATTGAGTGATCAGATTAAGGTCTCTGTAAACATGAATGACCAGATACTCAAGAGCCTGATCAATTACACCTTTAGCCTTTGCCTGTAATACTCTGAGGGCATGCTGCTCGGGTGTTTCTTTATCCCTAAGCGACAGAGTTACATTTGCCGGTTTAACCTCTATTCTTTCACCATCAACATAATAATCCGCAGATATAATTGCACTGGCCAATTCACTTCCTGCAGCTAGCTCGTACTGTCCCGCCTCATCCTGCTGATCACGAATAATATCCTGTACAGACTTAGGCAATTGCACAACATTTCTACTTTTTACATATTTGCGAATTTTCATTGCTCTTTCGAGAGATTCGTAATAAGGGTTCTCAGGAAGTACCACGATTGCTTTTTGTGCCGACTCAGTCATCAGCCGCAGCTCGTTTTTCTCCGTGGGGTCAGTGGCCACTGTCAGAATGCGTAGCATCATTCCGCCGGTCAGCGAACCGACCGACTGCCCGTCTACCATCTGATCAAAGGAAAAGTCATACTTGCCATAGCGGAACTTTTTTGTAGCATAAATGTCCGCAAAGATCATCTGTGCGATGCGGCCCACAATATCTCCTGTCGCTACGGGGGTATTCTTAATTTCACGCTGGATGTCCTGCTCCTCATCGGTCAGGAAATTGTAAGTGTCACCAGTGCGTCCGATATAGTTCTGACTCATCAGACGATCTAACGATCCACGTACCTGTTCCCGCATGGTGATTTTGTCCAGCCTGATATCGTCTGCCATCAAGATCACGATGTTGTCCAGATTGGCCTTCACATCGTCCACATAGCGGACCAGATACAGGAGCTTCAGAACATCCACGTCCTGCTGCTCGATGCCATTGCCGTCATAAGCGGCACGCTCGCAGCGTTCGATCACTCGGCGGATTGAGCTGTCCAGGAAGGTGTGAACGGTATCATAGAAAAGATAGAACGGTGCCAGTGCATACTCGTCCTTATCCTGTATCTTCTGTGCTGCCTCTTGGAAGCCGGACAGCATGGATCGCTCGCCACCGGAAAGATGCTTACCGGAATTGCCATGCTTGCGAATCTCGGCAAAGACCTTCTGCATGAGAATGAATTGATACGGTACAAAGGGGAAGTTCCTGGCAAACTCGCCGGGACCGTTGTACCCTTTAATATCCAAAATAGCATCTGTAAAGGAAAACAGATTCCTGAGCACAGAGTCATTAAGCGCATATACCTGTTCCAGCTCACGCTCCGCCACCTCTGTCTTTTGAAGGATACGCTTCTGAATGACCTCGTCTGCAGAGGAAGAAGAAAGGGAGAGGCGGGTCTTGAAACGAGCCTGTATGCGGGAGAACTCATTCTCACGGGCTTTGATGATCTCGTCGATGGCTTCCTGCCCGGTGCAGACCACCCAGACCTTTCCCATGCACTCACTGCCGATCTTCTCCACAAGGGACTGAAGATTGATAAGAAGGTCCGTATCTCCACCAACATACTGCCCGACCTCATCGATCATAAACAGCAGGCGGAAGTCGCGAGGCTGTGCATCCACATATTCTTTAATCTCAGAAACCAGCTGCGCAATCGAGGTCTCAATAGTCTCACTGCCGTTAAACCAGTTGCTGGCAGCCTGCTCGCTCATGCCGAGCACTTCCTGCATGGTGGCAACAATATCATCTTCAAAGAAAGCATAAGCATCACGGGATTCCAGCCAGGACGCGCCGTTCTTCTCCTCGAACACGCGGCGGAACTCCTCTGTTTTGCCCTTCTTTGCAACGAACTGCTCCAGCTTGGCAACCTTGAGGTTCTCGCCATAGAAGCCGAGGTAGTTATAAAACATCTTGGCAAAAACGCGCAGAACCGCGGTCTTGTCCTTATTGATGGAGCCTTCAATATCGATATTGAAAAGGATCGTATCCGTATGGCCTTTGGTGGCACGATCGATCAGCATAAAGGTAGCCGGATCGTCAGAGAACTTGGCCCTGAAACGCTCCACAGTTTTTATTCCCTGTACCTCTTTGTTTTCGAGAATATAGGACAGCATTTTCAGAAAGTGAGACTTACCGCTTCCAAAGAAGCCGGAGATCCATACGCCAATATCCGCTGTCTCCTCATCCAGTGACTCTATATAGTTATTGAAGAAAGTAATGAAATGCTTCTTCAGCTCTCTCGTGATAACATACTCGTTCAGTTCCTGAACAAGAACGCTGCTCTCATCCTGATCGACCTTGACGACACCGTTGATCTTACGATTGATGTCGTCCTTGAACATCGATTGAATTCTCATGCTGATCTCCCCCTTATATCACGTTAAACGCCCTGTAGTACGGATTCGGCGTCAGCTTGTCAAACAGTTTCACATAGCGGCCGTCAAAAGTTCCCGGATACATGACCAGTACCGGTACGTCCGAGAAATACGGCTGCATGGCATCCAGCAGAGCGTGGACCCGGATGAAGGGAAAAGCCTCTCCCACTCCTGTGATCAGAATCACGTCTCCCGGCTGGTGCGGCTCATACTGCATCTTCTTAATAAATGCCGTGTTGTTTGCAAGGCGTTTCATCTGATCCAGCACAAACTGTTTTCCCTTTTTCTCCTCCTGCTGGGCGACGCGGTCAGTGATTCGCTTATCATCCAGGATGGAGAGAAACACCTTGTACAGGTTATATTCAATCAGATGACAATTCAGACTCTGATCGCATGTCAGCTTCTCGGTGAAGTGCCGGATTGCCATCTCATCCTTCGGATCGTAACAGAAGATCCGGATATTCACTTCATTGCTCAGGCCCTTGCCTTCCTGGAAATCCGGCTCCTGTATTAAGGCACGCAGATTGTCCAGGCGTTCCATAATATTGCACTTCTTTTGCATATGACACCTGTCTGTTATGTTTTTTCTAATTCTTATCAAAAGCAGTTAAAGGCCGCCAGCGCTATCTCTTCTCCGTTATTACGGATCGCATTTTCAAGAACATGGCTCAGTAACACCGGCTGCAGTTTATTGGATCTGCCGCTCTCTATATACTCATTATCTATAAGCACCCTCATGAGCACCGATCCGATTTTCTTTATAGTGCCTTCTGACCAGGAGGCGACCAGGTCGTCTTGTTCCTGAAGCTGCAGGAAGAAAACGTTGATATCCCGCCGGCTGAATGAATAATCCTGCTGGCGATATTTTGCCCCGATTACAGTTATCATAAAGTCCCAGATCAGCCGGTACTGCTTCATCATCGCATAAAGACATACCTGCTTTGAAGTATCCAGATCTTGTGTCGCGATCGCGTCTACTAAATCAGGATCATTCATTGCATGAAGACGCTGAATACATGCGCCTGCTATTCTCTTTATTGTCTTTTCGGTGGGATATTGAAATAGATTCTCTTCGACGATCCTTTTCAGAATCTCTTCATCCGACAGGCCCTCTCTCATAAGACGCGCAGTGGTACGCATCTCATAAAACAGGAACTGTTCCCTGGTAATAGATCCCGCACCATAATACGGGCTTTCAGATATAGATAGGGGCATGATGTCCTCCATAAATTTTATAATGCGGCAGTTTTATTATAGTCCCAAATAGAAGTGTATTCCATGATAAGATTTTCGGCTCACGGTACTTGGCCGAGTTTTGGGCCATGAACAAAATTAAAGGATTCTGAAGCTTCATCGTCAATTATTTCAGATCGCCAACGCACATATTCTTCATCAAACCACCCATCACTTTCATCAATAGTAGTAAATACGTAGTATGCCGATCATTACAGCGGCATGATCTACTTCACTCCACCGCAATCTGCCGCAATTTACCTCTACATGTACGTATGCTGGGGAGTGACACATATGTAAATGTACACATCGGTAACAAAAATACACAATTTGCCGTATTCTGCATTTTACCGGCTGTGAAAGAAAAAGCGGTGACATTTGTCGTATCACCGCCCTTTCAACACTTACTATACAATAATCATCATTGTAGCTTTCCTTGGTAATTACCCCTTTAGGATATACTCTGCCATTGAATTATATATTTGCTTAATCGATCTAGGAGATTCCATAAATATAAGTCCCTTTGAAGACTGCCAGATCACGATACTATCAATGTTTGTGTCCTCAATTACATACCAATCTGCGGGTATTTCTTCCACATGTGGCAGTTTACGTTTTTCCAGCGTCACAGATACCACATCATTACGAGGAATGACACCTATACCTGTCAATTCGTGACCATTAACATAGGCAAGCCCAAACTCTTCAAGATACATTAAATAGTCTTCAGCAAATGCTAAACCCAGCGATTTCGATGCAGCATCAATCTGTTCAGCAGACGCTCCCTTTCCCGCTGACAAATCATCGCTTGCTTTAAGAACCTCAATTATGTTTTCCATATAATCACCCCACCATTGCCGCGAAGTCCATCCAGAACTTCTTTCTAATAGCATTAAAAGCCTGTCGATCAATTTCTGATTCTTTACCAAAGATGTTCAAGATTGCTGAATTACCCTGATGCTCAGCCTCAGTCAAAATAGCAAGTGTTCCATTAGGATTTTGATTAACATGATGCAATTGATAGGCGAGTTCCCTGCCGCTTGAAGGATCAATGTATCTTGGAGCATATCCCTTTGCCATTGCCTCAAGATTTGTCATTGTTTCTCCATTAGGGAAGGTTGTCTTGTAATTTAAATCAATATTCCTTATCAATGCAGACTTTCCACCAACCTGCGAAGCTTTCAACCCGGCTTCTTTATAAACGTTGTATTCTTCAATTGATTTGAACTGCTTGATTACATCTAATGGATATCCTGACTCCTGCTGAATCTTTGCGTATTGGTTCATAGTAAAGTTTGTTTGTTTTGCAGCACCATAAAGTGCTGTACCTTCACTCGCGCCACCAACAACCGCACCACTAATAGCGCCCCATTTAAAGCCTTCACTGCCCGCCAATAAACCTGCTTTAAATGCCGCCTCCGGATCATGTGTTTGATATCCAGTTGTAATTGTTGCTGCTGCTCCTCCTATAACCGCTGAGGAAAGTGCAAATGATGTTCCTGTCTTTGCTGCCGCAGCAAAAATCATACTGACTGCCGGCGCTCCAACTCCTGCGCTCACTACAGATACAGTTACACAAAGAAGGATTACGCCGCCTCCTACCGCAACATTCTTTATTACTCTTTCTGTTGAATCGTCATAAACCGTCTCCATTTTTATGACGGTCGTTTCTCCATTTTCACCGAGGGTAAAAACATACCTATCGCCCTGGAACTGCTGATCAAGTTCTTCGAGTGTATAGCCAAAGTATAAATTTGACTGAGAATTATAGGCTAATTCATCAAGATATTCTTGAGAAATATAAACTGCTTTAACATTTTCTACAAAATATTGATCGCTGTCTAAATTCTTAACCAAGTTAGAATAGACATTGTATTCAACGAAATTCAATAATTCAGGATCATCCATCCCTTTAAAACTTGGCACGGTTTCTTTTATTATCATTGCCTCATGGGATTCAATTGAACCATCGGTATCTGTTTCATCTTTTACTTCGCTTGTGGCCTGTGTTGCCTCTTCTTCTGTTGATGTCTCCTCCTGAGAAATGGTTGCTCCCGGTGTAGACGCATCTGTTGAAGAAGCGGAAGAACAGCCGGAAAGCACCAATACAAAACATAGAACTATTGCTATTACCCTTTTCATTCTACGTTACCCCCTTACTTTTTCTTCCTGGATTTAAGGAAAAAAACTCCCGCGACTATTACAACCGCCACGATTGATATAGGTATTATCGGAGCACTGGATTTCTCCTGTGCTCGTTCTTCAACAGCACTCTCCGTTCTATCATTTTCCGTTAATGATTTATCCTGAGCAGAATTATCAGGTGCTGTCTCTTCGTCACTCTCAGCAGTTGCGACTTCCATAGATGTTTCTGCCTCATCAGCGGATTCTTGTACTTCCGCCTCTGTCTCAACAACCGTTTCAGGTTCCGGCTCTGGAGGAATAATAATACCTTCATCTGTTATCGTTGCCCCTAATGCCAGCATTTCTTTAATCTCAGAAATTGACATATTGTTAACCATATAGGCCTTCAGAATATTATCGGTACCAACATATACTCGCTTTACTGTTGGATCAACATTTTCCAAATCCCTATTGGTGACAGTTATTGTATATACACCTTCATCAGTAAACACATCTCCGTCTGTCGCCACGCTATTGAAGCGTGTATCTTCTGTCAGCCCATCAAAGCCGTCTTTTAAAACCTCTCGTTTGACATTAACTCTTAAATACTGAGAATTTGCGTAATCAATGCGAAATCCATTTTCTGTAAAAGAGCCACTTGAAAGCTCAGATCCATTATCTGTGTCAAAAAGGAATATCATACTATTTCCGTTTCTTACAGAAAACTTGAAGAAAATCTTGTATTTTGCAGTTTCCGGTAGAATGGATTTTCCTAAAATATGTGTTTTATCAAATTTAACGGCATAATCCAGCGCTACTTCATAGTCTCCTTCTTCTAATAAATCTACCTTTGTGACTGCATCAGTTGACGCACTTGCTTCCAGATAGTTGGTATAAATCTGAGGAGTCCCCTTAGTGCCATCTGGATTAGTTTTTCTTACAATCAAGGCTCCGCGTCCAAAATCTGTCGTTTCATTTACCCCTCCGGGTACTTCGAAATGGGCATCTGAACCTTGAGTATCCGCAATTACCTTAATAGAGCTATTTCCATAACACTTATTGATATCCTGCTGTAACTCAAACCACAGGCTTAGTCTGTCGCCATTATTCTTCAGAAAGATTGGATTGCCTTCCGTATCATCTTCATAGTCCGTGAATCCTCCTACAAAGAACTGCCCAATCTCCCACCCGAAGTGAGGATCATCATTATCCATTGCGGCAGCGCCTTGATACCCTTCACTTTTAGTTCGAACCTTTGATCCCAAATTACGCCTGTTCTTGCTCTCAGGAACTGTTATATCTATTACTGTCTCGTCATATGCGTAGAAAGAATATGCTTCAACATATTTCTTATACTCATGTTTCTCGATTTTTGGTGGAAATTTCTGAGCTTTTTGAGTCCTGACGGCAGTTTTATATGCAATGAGGATTCTGTAATAGCAACCATTAACCATTTGGACGTCGGTTGTTGTATAAAAATCCTTAAGACCATCGGGATTGTCTTTGAATATGTTTGAAAATGTCGCCCCCGGAACATTAAACCAAATCTCCCCATCCTTCGATGTTTGTACAATCAAGACACCCTTTTTTATTTCTGAATTTAATGCAGTTCCGTTTACTTTTTTCGCATTGTCATCCACCAGATGATCTTCATCTTCTGAAGCCTTTAACAGATCGTCATCATATTTATATGAAAACGTCAATGTTCCGCCATTTACCGCATATTCCGGAATTCCATTCCTTTCACTGACGGAACTGATATTACCTGTAATAATGAATTGTCCATCAGACTCTGTTCCAGAGTTGGTAGAATATGAATTATCTGCATCAGAAAGATTGTAATTTCCCTTCTCACCGAATTGATAAACCATGCCCGGGACTGATTCTGAATCACCTTCATTATTCTCCTGCGCAAATGCTACCTGATAATTTCCCAGGCCAATCCCGCAAATCATAACTGTTGTTAAAACCAACGTAAGTATCGACTTGAGTTTCCGCATTTTTATCCTCCCACAAGCACCCTTTTCATTTGCAATACTTGCAATACCGCATTCTAATCATCGATGTACATATTCAAAATATGATCAAACCAAATCTATTATACAATAACGTGATTCAAGTAACATAGTGCATATTTACACCATCGAGTGAGTGGGCCTAAAATGTGACCAAAACATTAATGCCACACACGAACAGTCTTAAACATCAACATCTTCAAGGCCGTGCCGTGACGACAAAAAGCCCACAGGCATAATCCTGCAGGCTTTTACCCAATATGTGTGAAAATATCTCGGCGGTATATAAACACTTTACATTTTTACTATTCTGGGTCGTAGTAAAATCGTAGTAATTAAATGTGTTTCTTTCCCTATCTGCCGCAATTTGCCGCAGAGTGCCGCATTATAGCAGTCGGAGTTCATCTATTTGCCCACGGCAGAAATGTAAATGTACACATTGGTAAGGAAACACACAATTTGCCGTGTTTTGCATTTATCCGACCTCAAAAGAAAAAGGCGCTGATATACACTGCATCACCGCCTTTTTCATGTTGACCACAAGATTTACTTTTCTTATGACAATTTCTCCTATTAGCATCGAGAGGTACAATCAATACTGTTTACACAACATGTGAAAATTAGTCATTCTCGCAAACTTGTCAATATATTGTTATTCCTATACTTGTGCCACACTTGAAATCACAGTATCCAGATAATGATTAGTAGTCTTTCTTGTTTCGAGCATTTTTCATCCAGTTCATTCACCAATCACAGCTCCGACATTTTTCTCGTTCACCGTGAAAGCGATCGGTACTTTTCAGCAATCATGGGTTGTATATAATCCGTATAAAATCTTGCCTGAACAATTGCAATCTTCCCGTTTCTGTTCTCAAAAATTGACCAAGAAACATATCCACCGATTGCCTGTTCTCAAAAAAGATGCCAGGAACATATCTACAAAAAGGGCATGTTCGCCAGCCCTGTAGCACGATTATCTTGCGAGATAATCGCCTATGCTATATATTAAAAGATAAACTCTACTCATGTTCTTTCACATACTGTATAAACTCAGGTGTTTTAGACCAATATTTAATGCCCCAGTTTTCAAAATTCCATTCATCCATATATTGGTTGCATTCATAATCTACATAGTAAATAAGGTTATCTTTAACAACAAAGTTGGTCGGAAAATAATCGATATTTAGGCCTGCTTTCTTTGCGGCATCCGCCATTTCACGCACCTGCGTAATATAAGGCTCGACCGATATTTCGTTGCGTACCATATCAAAAATGGTTGGTCCCTCGATGTATTCTTTAATAATCCTCTCAGAGTCTTCATCAAGGGAAAGCATAAGTGGAATTCTTATTCCTGCATCTTTCAACCTTCTATAATCGTTTTTTTCCGCTTCGATCTTGTTGCCAAAGGCATAGTACTCACACGGTTCATGGTGGATTTGCTTTAATACGACCTCTTTACCCTTTGATAACGCAAGATAGGAGTAT
>Ga0256405_10007440_pt1 | contig 16502 bp, 19 predicted proteins | sample RumenRJG_02DNA_FD_189096 | JGI IMG/M metagenome (GOLD analysis project Ga0256405, IMG submission 189096) | Bovine rumen microbial communities from Lethbridge, Alberta, Canada - RJG_02 | ecosystem: Host-associated > Mammals > Digestive system > Stomach > Rumen | place: Canada: Alberta...
CAAGACTCTTCAGTATAAGTACCGAAGTCCTTCACTTCATAACCTTCTTTCTGCATTTCCTCAATCAATACATTTTTCAACTGTAACCCAGCGTGATCACATGCTACTGCAATCTTCATTTAGAAAGTACCTCCTCTATGTCTCTCAAACTTATTTCACCTTCTCTTAGAATCTTGAGCTGGCCATCACTCATATTCACAACTGTACTTGCCGTTGTGTTATGTGTCTCACCAGCAACAACTAAAGCAATTCTTCCATCTAATTGTGCAAGCACTTCTTGTTCATTAGTCGTATTACAACCACCTGAAATATTCGCACTTGTGACAAGTAGAGGGCCTGCTTTGTCAATCAGATCTAATACAAATGGACTATCAGGAATCCTGATGCCGATTGTAGGAAGATTGTTGGTCATAGCAGGATCTACAGAGTCTTTACGCTTTAGGACAAGTGTAATCTTACCTGGCATAAAAGCTTCTGCGACTTTTTCTACCCTTTCGTCTATTTCCGCATATTTCCCAATATCTTCACGATGAGAAAGCATTAAGGTGACTGCTTTAGAGTAATCACGGTTCTTAGCTTCCATCAATTTGTCAAGTGCTGCTCTGTCATTGAATTTCACTGCAACACCATAAACAGTTTCTGTTGGAAACGAAACAACCTCACCTTGCTTTAGTGCCTCAATAAGCACACTTTTCTCTTCAGGCTGAATTACTTTCGTCATGCAATCACCTCATTTCGAAGATATGATACCATAAAAACATAAGAATACATAGAATTTAAGGCTATTAATTTATACAAATGACCATTGGTCATTTTTAAATTATTATACACATAATTATTCATTAGTCAAATTCTTTTTCATACATGAAAAAGAACGGAAAATACATATATTTATGCAAATTCCGTTCTTGACATATATTTCCTTTATTCAACAAGCCAATCCATAATATCTTTAATGACAATACCTTCAATATCATCATCAATTAACTTATGTAAAGTAAGAACAATCTTTTGAAATGCGACCAGTTGATTTAAATAGATATCACGATGTTTCAATTCACTTCTATTTTTCACCATAATCACCCCTTCGATAACATTACACCTTAAGGCATTTTAATAATAAAGTTTGAGTATTTGATTACTTATTTTTACACATAATATGTACCAACACTATGATGACACCTTATAGGAATTTATAGTATTTTTAAAACTGAAGCCATTTCATAGCCCTTTCTTCTTATTTTTCAATACATAGTTTTCACAATGCCCACACCAAAAATACCTTCCTTGATATCCTGGCTATGAAAATAGTCATTAGCTCTTACCAAAGCAATGATTATAAGTAAGAATTCAAATAAATTTTTCTTTTCAAATTTTATCTATTATTCCCTTTTAAGTATGTATTTTTAGATTTCATAACTTATCTCTACAAGATTGGAAAGAACTAACTATACATAGATTCATACATGTTTAGGGGTTTTATTCATGAAAATAGAACTATTTTTATCATCTTTATAAATGTAATTGCATGCTTACATATAGGAGAGATATCATAGAAATATGAATATTTAGGTGAAGCAGGAATATACTCTATTAAATCAACTTCTTTAATTGTAATAAATCCTACATTCTAACGAATGATTACTGTTTAAACTCCTAACATTTGATCCTGCTTCCCATATTCACTTTTTGTGCTATACTTCTTTTTGAGGTAAACATATGAAGAATAAAAAGAAGACGTGGCTGACTGTTGCTAGTGTGGGGTTAGGTGTAACAGCTGGCTATTTATTAACAGGTTATCTGAGTTTAAGATATGCCTTTAAACGTAAGAATTATAAACAGAAACATGCAACAGCAGTAACACATCCCTTAAGTGAAGAAGAGAAAAACTATATTGCTTCGCTTAAACAAGAAACACTTACTACAACATCCTTTGATAATCTTGCCCTTAAGGCAACATTCTTTCCAGCCGATATAGCTTCCAACAAGGTTGTCATCTGTATCCATGGCTATCATTCCTATGGTATGTTGGATAATCAATACTTTATCCGTTTCTATCATGAACATGGTTTTCATGTTCTTATTCCTGATGATCGTGCACATGGTGATAGTGAAGGGGAGTATATTGGATTTGGGTATTATGACCGTCTTGATATCATGCAATGGATTATGAGAATCCAGGAATACTTTGCCTATAATCCACTTAATATAATGTTACATGGTGTATCCATGGGAGCGAGTGCTGTCCTGATGGCAAGTGGCGAAGAATTGAGCAGCGATGTCAAGTGTATTGTTGCGGATTGCGGCTATGCTTCAGCAAGAGAACAACTCACAAGTGTTCTTAAAGCACATCATATTCCTACACACACAATTATGTCATCAGCAAGTTTACTTTCAAAGAAAGTTATTGGTTATGACTTCAACAGCATTGATGTCATCAAACAAGTAGAGAAGAGTCATATACCTACATTATTCATCCATGGTGATCAAGATAGCTTTGTCGACTATCAAAATGTCAAAAAGCTCTATGAAGCATGTCATGCCCCAAAGGAACTCTTTATTGTTCCTGGTGCTGAACACTGCGATAGCTATATTACTGATCCAAAGGGCTATGAGTCCCATATACTTAATTTCACAAATAAATACTTTACAGACGAAAAACAGTGAGGACAAGATTCTCACTGTTTTTGTATCCTAGATATGATACCTATATAATAATATTTCTCCACTAGATACACGGTGATTCACAAGCAGCTATAATTCGTAGCTTGATAATAGATTTATTCACTGCTTTATTGGTTAAACCTATATGGCACAATAAATAAAGAAGAAGGTGGTTGCGATTGACTTTACTGTTCTTTTTATTTACTATATACCCATATACTAAGTAGGTTATAGGAAATTAGGAGGAAATATATATGAAAGTAAAAGGAATTGGCATTGCCTTATTGGCAGGGGGACTATTATTAACAGGATGCTCTGCTTCTTCAAATAAAAGTGATTCAAATACATTAGTTATTGGTACTGAAGGTACATTTGCACCTTTCTCATATCATAATGACAAAGATCAGTTAGTAGGCTATGATGTCGAGGTTGCGAAGGCAGCTGCTAAAAAAGCAGGATATAAAGTTGAAGTTAAAGAAGCGAAATGGGACTCTTTGATTGCTGGACTTGATGCTAAGCAGTATGACATTGTCGCAAACCAGGTGACAAAGACTGATGAACGTAAAGAGAAATACCTCTTCTCTGATACATATACTTATTCTCATCCAGCTGTACTGACAAAGAAAGAAAATGCTTCAGCCATCAAGAGCTTTGATGATCTTAAGGGGAAGAAATTCTCCCAGACGGGTACTTCAAACTACTCTAAGCTCGTACAACAATATGGTGGGGAAATTGTTTCTACAAATGACTGGAATGAAAATGTTTCATTAGTCTTACAGAATCGTACTTTTGGTACAGTAAATGATACATTGACATATTTAGACTATAAACAGAAAAAGCCAAATGCAGATTTAGTTATTGCTTATGAAGGTACTGAAACATATGAACAAGGGTTCCTCATCCGTAAGAGTGACAAGACAACACAAACAAAACTCAATAAAGCATTAAAGGCATTAAAGAATGATGGTACATTGAAGAAGCTAGGTAAGAAATATTTTGGTAAGGATGTTTCAGTAAAATAATGAATGATCGTGTTATTCGTATTCTTCTTGATTCCTTTTTCAAGATTTTAATACCTGGTCTTCAATACACCATTCCTCTTACAATCATTACTTTTGCGATTGGGCTTTTAATTGCGATTGCTGTCGCAATCGTCAGAGTTTATAAGATCAAAGTCATTGATCAAATTGTAAGATTCTATGTTTGGGTCTTCAGGGGCACACCATTACTTGTTCAGCTCTTTATTATCTTCTATGGTTTACCTAATATTGGTATTCAGTTAAGTGCCTGGGTAGCCGCTATTATTACTTTCTCTTTAAATGTTGGTGCCTATTGTTCAGAAACATTACGTGGGGCTATTATATCTGTTGATAAAACACAAAAAGAAGCTGCTCTTTCTATTGGCATGACAAATAATCAGGCTATGTTCTATGTCATTCTGCCACAGGCCTTTAAGAATGCCATTTCGCCACTCTTTAATTCACTCATTGCCCTTGTGAAAGATACTTCATTGGCGGCTAATATTACTGTTGTAGAAATGTTTATGGCAGCTCAGCGTATAGCTGCTAATACCTATGAACCATTTGCGCTCTATTGTGAAGTTGCGGTTATCTATCTTATTTTCTGTACTGCTCTGACATACTTACAAAAGTATTGTGAAGAGAGACTATCAAGGAGGGGTTAAACATGATTTCTTTAAAAAATATCCATAAATCCTTCAATGACAAAGAAATACTAAAAGGCATTGATTTAACCGTACAGGATGGTACAACAACAGTAATTATTGGTCCATCAGGTTCAGGTAAATCCACATTACTAAGATGTATCAACTTACTTGAAACACCCGAAATAGGGGAAGTGACAATTAATCAAGTCGGCTACAATGCTGCTCATCTCAAGAAGAGAGATTATCTTGATGTCAGGCAGGCAACAGCCTTCGTCTTTCAAAATTATGGTCTTTTTGAGAATAAAACGATTCTTGAAAATGTCTCGATCGGTTTGAGTGTCGTCCAGAAAAAGACAAAGCAAGAAGCGCATAGAATTGCCCAGGAAGCACTTGAAAAAGTAGGACTTTATGACAAGAAGGACCGATATCCAAGACAGCTCTCCGGTGGCCAGCAACAGCGTGTTGCCATTGCTAGAGCCTTGGCCTTACATCCACAAGTCATTCTCTTTGATGAACCTACAAGTGCTCTTGATCCAGAACTTGTTGGTGAGGTACTTAAGGTAATTAAAGAAATATCTGATGAACATACAACAATGATCATTGTGACACATGAAATGGAATTTGCGAACCAGATAGGTGATCAGATTGTCTTCATGGAAGATGGACAAATTGTTGAAGAAGGAAGCGCCAAAGATATCTTTGAAACGCCAAAAAAAGAACGTACTAAAAAATTCCTAGCACGTTATCGTGATAATTATATTATATAACTCCAGTGTTTGCTGGAGTTTTTTTCGTGTTCTTAAAGAAAAAAGACCTAGATTGGGAATGCTCTAGGTCTTGCTATTCATGATTATTTGGGAAGTTGTCATGAATGAGTAGTCTATTTGGGAAAATTGTATTTTGGGAAAATTATGAAAACTCTTTTTCGACTACACTTATAGAATACACAATATTCATGTGATAATTATGCTTAAAATATGTGAAATCATGTGAGCTGATATTATTTAGAGATTGTTGCTGATAATGTGTTAGCTGTTTTCATAGCTGCTACAACATCTTCAGGTGTAACGACAAATGGCATATTGGCCATTGTATCATTTGGTGAGCATGCTTCAGTTGCCGCTTTCAGCAATAATTCATCACTGACATTCTCCATATCTAAGTCCTTAAAGGAAGTTGGGAGATTGCAAGCTTTGCAGAACTTGATAACTTTTGTGATTTCTTCAAGTGAACGATTTTCTAAGACAAGCTGCGTAATTGTCCCAAAGGCAACTTTTTCACCATGAAGATATTTGTGTGTTTCAGGAATCACTGTTAAGCCATCATGAATGGCATGGGCTGCAGCTAAGCCACTTGATTCAAAGCCAAGACCACTTAAATATGTATTTGCTTCAACAATATTCTCTAATGCCTTAGTTGTCACTTTGTTTTCAACAGCTGCTTTAGCCTTCAATGCATCTTCAAATAATGTATCACGACATAATGTTGCCAAGGCAAAGGCTGCTTTTGTGACATGGCCTCCTGGCATCGTTAAAGCATCACTCTTCACACATGCTGCTGCTTCATAATAAGTCGCAAGAGCATCACCAACACCAGCCATTAAGAAACGAACAGGTGCATGCGCAATAATATCCGTATCCATCAAGACCATATCTGGATTGGCTCTTAAAGGCAAGTAGGCATCAAATTCCCCATTAGGTTTATAGAGAACGGACAATCTTGAACATGGAGCATCTGTTGAAGCTGTTGTTGGTACGATGATGACAGGCATATGTGCATAGAATGCTACTGCTTTGGCTGCATCCAATGTCTTACCGCCACCAATACCAATGACAACATCACATTCACCTAATTGTTTTTGATGCTTTTCAACTTCTTCTCTTGAACATTCACCTCCAAATAGTTCTGAATTAAATGGTACATTTGCATCTTTAAAGGAACTTTCAATATCATCTAAGTCATGCACATAGGCATGATGACCAATCATCAAATAAGCACCTTTTGTACCTAATTCCTGATAGTAGGAAGCTAGCTTCTTAATTTCGCCAGCTCCCTGAATATAACTTCCTGGTGCACAAATAATTTTTGTCATAACGAACATCTCCTTTTTTATAAGTCACTCACTTTTTTATTGTCACCATATAAATCATGCCAGTCGTTGTTGAAATCTTTAATTGCCTGGGAAATATTGATATTCCCGAAAATTGTCTTAAGAACACCATATGGCGCTGTTATCGCCTGAGCACCAGCTGCTAATGACTCTTCCACCTGTCCTAAGGCATGGAAACTTGCAGCAAGAATCTTACAGTCATAGCCATCCATCGCAATTCTGCTTTCAACTTTATCAATAAGGTCATAAGGATCACCACCAATATTGGCAATACGATTGACATAAGGCGCAATATAGTCAGCACCTGCTTCTAAAGCCATATAAGCCTGCATGACTGTATAGATAGCTGTTGCTGTGACGTTTCTGCCTTGCGCTTTAAGTGCTTTGATGGCTTTGACGCCTTCATAGCTTGTAGGAATCTTAATATAGACATCTTTATCTACTTCTTCAAAAATACGCTTTGCATCTTTCAACATATCTTCACATGTTGTACCAACAACCTGTATATGAAGACTTCTTTCTTTTCCAATAATACGTCTGACTTCACGCATATGTTCAAAGAAATCATCTGGGGCTGTTTTTTTAACAATACTTGGGTTGGATGTAATGCCACTAATAGGCATATGATCAACCCCATCTCTGATCTCATCTAAGTTAATTGTATCTAATATAAATTCCATTTTTTCTCTCCTATAAACTTTGTTCTGTTCTGCCAATAATATCATCCTGTGTTGCTTTAGAGAGGACATTGAAGAATGCTGAATATCCGGCAACACGAACAATTAAGTCTTTATGTTTTTCTGGATGTTTTTGGGCATCAATAAGCGTTTCTCTTGAAACAATATTATATTGGACATGATAACCATGTAATCGATTAAAGAATGTCTTTATCAACATTTCTAATTTCATTTTGTTTTCATCTGTTGTAAGCATTATTGGGGTCATCTTTTGATTAAGTAGGACGCCACCTGTAATAAGATGGGTTGGTAGTTTGGAAACCGTCTTGAAGACTGCTGTTGGTCCATTCTGATCGGCATTATGAGCAGGGGAGCAGCCTTCAGCTAATGGTTCATGAGCATGACGACCATCCGGTGTGGCCATTGTACCCATACCTTGGCCTACATTGGCAGAAATAGAAGATGTTCCACCATAACGTACACCACCAATAGGTCCTCGACCATAACGTGTATTCTTATACTTCTTCATTTCATCAAGATAGCTATCATATGCTTCTACTACAAGCTCATCAACACTATCATCATCATTGCCATATTTTGGTGCATCATGAATAAGCATATCCTGGATCTTCTGATTTTCTGGTGAACTAAAGTCATCGACAATTGCGTCCCATAACTGGGCCGGTGTGATACGCTTTTCATCAAAGACTAGCTTCTTGATTGCCGAAAGAGAGTCAGCCATATTCGCAATACCCACCTGCAACCCAGAGATAAAGTCATAAACAGCACCACCTTCTTTAATCGTCTTACCACGTCCTAAACAATCATCCGTCAATGTACTACAGAGAATATCAGGAACATCTCTTTCACTAGCCTTATCAATCGCATTTTCAGTAATCACTGAATAGCGTGTCAATTCACGAACCGTTAAATCCCATGCCTTCATCAGTTCTTCATAACTAGTCATATCTTTGAAGTAGCCATAGCCCTTAGTAAATCTCTTGCCACTTGTCATATCAATACCATTATTCATGGCACAAAGAAGAATACGAGGGAAGTTCATATAACTCATACCCGTACAACGATATCCCCATTTACCAGGTACAGCCGTCTCAACACATCCAATCGCTGAATAATTATAGGCATCTTCTTCCTTGACACCTTTTTCAATGAATGAAGGAATAATGATTTCGTCATTATTGAAAGCGGGCATACCGAATCCTAACTTCACAACTTCAATACATTCATCAAAGAAAACTGGATTGAGATTCTTATGATAACGTACTGTTAAGTTTGGTTGTGTTAATCTTGTTTGGGCAATGGATTGTAATACTGTGAAAGAGAGTTCATTAACAGCATCATGATGGTCAGTTGTCTGTCCGCCAATAGTGACATTCTGATACATTGGACTTCCTGCACTTGATAATGTATGGGACTGACTTCTGACTTTATTGATAGTAAGGCTCTTAATCCATAAGTTAGATAGGAGTTCTAAGGCTTCTTCTTTTGTCATGTCTTGTTTTTCAAGTACTGAATGTTTGTAGTAAGGATACATATATTGATCAAAGCGACCATAAGAAAGAGAATGGCCATTTGATTCAATCTGTAGAATCAACTGAATAAACCAGACAGACTGCATAGCTTCATAGAATGTATCAGCTGGTTCATAAGGCACTTTCTGACAAATGCGACTGATTTCTAAGAGTTCTGCTTTTCTCTTTTCATTGTTTTCCTTTTCTGCCATCTCTTTCGCAAGCTGGCTATAACGTAAGGCAAAAGTATGAACGGCTTCAAGGACTATTAAGACAGCGTTATAGAAAACATTTTGATCAATCGCATCAGGTTCACATAGGTCAAGTTGTGACTGCAGTTTTCTAGCTCTTTCTTCATAGCCTTTAAGACCATATTTCAGAACCTTTTCATAATTAACCGCAAGATGAGCATCACCGGCATTCAGCTTGCCTTCCATGCCAAAGAAACCCGTTTCCATAAAGACCTGCACACACTCTGGTAAAAGGTTCATCCCTCGATCTCTTAGCGTATTATTCTTCCAGAAAGGTGCAATACTTTTTAAGTTCTCTTTTGTTTCTTCGGTAATATAGAAAACATCACCATCACGTTTTTCAAACTTATCCAATTCATCAATCACAAATTCCATTGTATATTCAGGGAAGATTGGGGCATTCTTGTTTTTTCTTGCCTGATTTCCCACAAGTAATGTCTTATCTTCAATATAGATTGTCATCTCTTCAAGAATAGCTTTCAGCATCAAGGCTCTTAAAAGCACTCTAGGCTTATCTTCATTTTCTTGATAGACCTTTGTGACAATCATTGCACGCTCTTCATCAATATAAGGGCGTTCATCAAGTACTTCTTCACGGAATGCTTGCATACGATCAGTAAGCTGACCAAAGTGTTCTTTGTTTTCCATAAGCTTCTCCTTTTAATTTCATTTGAAATACATATCACTTTCTTCTACAACTATATCGTAGCATCATTTAAAAATTAGTCAATATTATATTTCATATAAATTATTTTTTGGTTTCATTCGTAAGTTTATATTTACTCTTAACCATCTAACTGCTACAATAATTGCGAAGGAGAAACAGTTTATGAGTAAAGGTATCCTATTTAATATACAAAAATTCAGTATTCATGATGGCCCTGGCATCAGAACAACACTATTCTTAAAAGGATGTCCTTTGAGATGTCAATGGTGTGCAAACCCAGAAAGCCAGCTGGCAAAGATTCAGATTCTCTATCATCAAGAAGACTGCCTGCATTGTCTTCATTGTGTCAACATATGTCCTACTCATACATTAACACATCAGGATCAATGCATACATGTAGATTTCAATAAATGTATCGGTTGTCTAGAATGTGTGAAGAATTGTCCTGGACATGCCTTAAGTAATGAAGGGGAATATAAGAGTGTTGAGGAGGTTGTTGCAATCTGTCTTCAAGACTTGCCTTTCTATGAAGAGAGCGGTGGGGGTATTACGATATCCGGTGGTGAAGGCATGAGTCAGCCTGATTTCCTACGTGAATTACTTCCTGCCTTGAAAAAGTACAATCTTCATCTTGCGATTGAAACAACAGGATATGTGCCAGAAGATCTCTTTCATGAATTAGCACCGATGTTTGATTTATTACTCTTTGATATCAAACATGCCGATTCTAAAAAACATCAAGCAGGAACAAAGGTTGGTAATGAGCTTATCAGAAAGAATCTCAAATGGGCTATTGAACAACACATTGAAATCCTCCCTCGGATACCTGTTATTCCTCATTTCAACGATTCTTTAGATGATGCAAAGTTAATTGCCACATACTTAAAAGAATTAGGCTTAAAGAAAGTCCAGCTCTTGCCATTCCATCAAATGGGTGAAAAGAAATATCAATTGCTTCACCGCAATTATGCCTACGAGAATACAAAAGCCTTACATCCCGAAGACCTTCTTTCCTACCAACAAATCTTCACTGATCAGGGCATTGATTGTTTTTTCTAAGTCACATATGATAAGCTGGCTATTTTTTCAGCTATGGTAATATTTTCTTAGAGAGGAGAGAGTCTTTATGACAAAACATCGCCTATTCTTCATCATAGCTTCCATCATATTTATTGCATTCTATCTGTTTGACCATTTCGCATATGAATACTATTTGAGAAATTTTGATGTCTTCTTTTCTAACTTTTATCGCTTTACAGTCTTCAGTCGACCTCTTATTCTCATTGCATTATGGTGTGATCATCTCTTTCTTGTATTTAAACGTAAGTAGTAAAAAGTCTGGCAATACATTGTCAGACTTTTATTGAACCTAATTTCCAATTACATTTAACAATAAGGTACTTTTCCTTATTTCCAATTTCTATTTGCAATCTGGTATAATTTTTTATTCCAAATCTTTTATGTATATTCTGCACTCATTTTGGAGTCACTGTAAGTACATATTGAATACAAACCATTTCATTCTAAAAATACATACAATTAAAATATTGTTTCACTCAATTTATAGCATTTTACTCACTAATTGTTTTATTATTTCTAAATTTGTAGAAAACTCAATATGACTAGCATATTTATATTTGCGACAATAATTTTTCCATAAATTCTGCAATGTTGAATCTTCACTTATTGAGCATAATATTTCTTCATAATGCTCCAATAAAGAAAGTGTCTCTCTTTTTCTACATGTTTTATCAAATGCCAATGATAAATCATTATAGTTTATCGAATCCTTATAACGATTAAATAAAGTCGTTATGTCATAAAAATCACGCATACGTGTATTCAACAATCCTCTAGAAAGAATTGTCTGAATTTTTTCTGCAAGTATTGTTTCTAAATTATATGACCAGAGTTGTATTGATTTGTCTTCTAACAACAACGGATATTCATATCTTACTTCTCTAGGTGTAATCACATCACCTGTTGATATATCTATTTTGATTGGCACTATTAAATTTTCTAATTTTGAATTCATATGAATTCTTATTCCTGGATACTCCATATTGTCCATGATTTCAGATACATCATTTAAGATAAATTCAATGTGATCATCAAGAGAAATATCTTTAATTTCATTTATAATTCTTGTAGTTTCTTCTTTTGTTAAATCAAAATTACGTATTGTTGTATCAATGTCCATAGTCGATCGCATCGATATACCAATCATAGAAGTAACCAAGATTCCACCCTTAACAATGAAATCGTCTTTATATTTAGAATACGTTATTCTTTCAAGAAAACGCTCCATCATATAAATACGTAACAAAGTTATAGGATCCGATTCATTTTGTTTGGCGACATTTTTAATTCTACCTTTTATTTGTGCTGGAGTTAAATACATTACAATAAAACCTCCATATATTGTCTAATTATCTTTTCAATTCGAAATGCTTTTGCATACACCATTAAACGATTAAGATCCTTATCATTTCTTTGTAAATAAGTTTTAATCGCCATATTAAAATCCTGAATTTCGAAATTACGTCTACTTCTCACTAAATCACAAATTGTTCTTTCCAAATCATACATTGGGATTTCATGACCAAATTGATTTGTGATTTTAGTCTTTCCTAAATCTAAAAGTCCCTTTTTCACGGTATAAACCTTATAACCAGAGTTTGTTAGAGCAGAAGGATTATATCCACTATAAATTGTAATACAATGCACAAAAGGTTCTCGATCAACCAGACCATAATAATATAAGGCATCATCATGAGAAATAACTCCTTTTGGGCAACGCTGTGATAAAACATAAGCTTCATCTTCCAACACATCTTTTGAAATATAAATACCTGGGCCAACTTTTTCCATACAATTCTTTTTTATAAAATTATAAATAGACTGTCTCGATACATTCACATTCTTTAATTTTTTAACATTCAAAACCTCAATTTTTTTAGAATCCATTACTCCTTTCATTCTCTCACCGCCTTTTACATTCTTGCTAATATTATAATTTATATTAGCAAGAATGTAAATTGAATTCAATTTATTTAATTATTCATATCCAATAATTTATATATTCATTTTGTACTCACGGCCAAAATTGGTATTGATGATTTGTCAAATTAAGTGCAACACGATGTATGTGAGTCTATTTCGTTCATAACTTCATTTGGTGTCTTATAGCCAAGGCACTTTCGTGGCCGATTATTCATCAGTTCAAGATTATGCTTTAGCTCATCTTCATCGACAAGTGATAGGTCCATTCCTTTTGGATAGAATTCTCTTAACAGTCCATTGGTGTTTTCATTTGTTCCTTTTTGCCAGACACAGTATGGATCGCAGAAGTAGGTACTGCAATGCAGCGCATTTTCTATATCTTCATAACCGGCGATTTCTTTTCCGCGGTCGAACGTTATCGTCTTGACCATGTCTTCGGGAAAATCCTTTAATGCTTTGATGATAGCTTGGCTGACAATCTCGGCTGTTCTGTTTGGAACCTTTATCGCAATATACATCCTTGATTTTCGCTCTGCCAGCGTCACAAAACAGGCTGAAGATTTGCACTTGCGATCAATTTTGCCAGATACAACAGTATCACCCTCCCAATGTCCTAATTCTTTTCGTTTATAGACATCTTTGGGGCGTTTTTTGATTGTCCTGCCGCCATCATTGAATTTTCCTCTGGTTTCGGCTGGTCTTGTAAAGTTTCTTTTCTTCTTAGACGTGCCATTGTGATAGTACCAAGCCTTTTCTGGTGAATCATTCGATAGATCGTTGATGCAGAAGGAACTTCGTGTGCTGTTTTTCTATTTGCGATTTGTTCAGGCGACCAATGATCTTCTATTCTGGATTTCACGTAGGATAGCGTATCCTCACAGGAAATATATTTTCTGCCACAATGATGTTTTCTGTTTTGATATGTTTCCTGGGCTTTCGAAGGGATATACCGGGAATCTCGTTCATTTGTTTGGTTACGTTTCAATTCTCTGGAAATCGTACTCGGACTTCTTCCAAGCTGCTTCGCTGTTTCACGAATCGATACGTCAGAAGAAGCAAGCAAAGATATGACTGTTTTCTCATTTATGTTAAGATGGCTGTAGTTCATGGGATTCTCCTTGATAAATGTTTGTTTTGTCACTCACATTTTATCATTGAACCCATGAACTTTTTTATTCTTATAGGTTGTTGCACTTATTATGATAATTTATCTACGCAAAAAAGCTATAAGGTTCATTTTATTGAATTCTTATAGCTTTGCTATAAATGATGTTAAATTATATTTCTAATCATCAATTATTTCTCAGAGTCCATTGAAACCACGACCAATAAATCGGACAATACCCATATTTTTAATGTGACGTTTTATAGTCTTGGAACTTACTCCTAACGTCATTGACATTTTTTGTACTGATTTTATTATCCTTTTTTATCATATTCAATATTTGAATTTCCAACGGATTGGTATCTTTTTTCTGAGGGATATTGTAATTTAAATTTGGCATCACAACTGTAATTAGGCTGTCTTTCCGGTAAGGAATCTTTTCAATCATCCTAATAATTTTGATAATGAATTAAAGATTCATATATAGTTCCTTTACTATCTTCTAAAGCTTTATTCTTATATTCCTTACTCTTTGATTCATTACCCATATTCTTATAGATAACTGATAATAAGAATTCAAGATAGGGAGTATCTTCATTGTTTTTAGTATATTCTACATCTGCAAGATTAGATTTTAGTTCGTCATAATACTTATTTCCACCCTTAATTAAAGTATCATTGACCATATCCATCTGTCTACATAGGGCATGATTATTTGTTGTGCTAACCATTTCCAACAAATAATCAATCATAGATGCATTTTTCTTATCTACATATCTATAGAATACTGATTGTGCAAGAGCAGACTTCTGCTTAGAATTCATAGGAACATGATCCATTATATTGTTTACTAGAGTATCTATTTGTTTGTCATCATTTATCTTTAGATAAACATTTAAAAGTAAGTATTCTCTATTAAATTGGGGAATACATATCTTAGCTAGTTTAGTTGCCATTAAGTCTTCTATTGCCTTAATATCATTGTTTTGGAGTAATGTTAGATAATTATTTAGGAGTTTCTTTCTGATGATTACTGGAATAGTACCAATAATAGCAATCACTATAACGACAATTAACATAGCATTCATACTTTTATGACCCTTTCTCTATAAACTTTATAATATCATTTAATTCATCAATAATTATATCTGCCTGGCTCTGATCCAAGCCAAACTTATCATCTTTTAAAGCTAATACCTTAATACCAGCTTTATTTGCAGCTAATATTCCTTTAGGTGAATCCTCAATAATAACAGCTTCATCTTTATTCACATTTAACTCTTTGATTGTATGTAAATATATTTCTGGATTTGGTTTACTTTCTTTGAATTGTTCACCACTTACTATAAGTGAAAAGTACTTTCTTAAACCAGCCTGATCCAATGCATTATTAATAGTATATAACCTAGAAGAGGACGCTAATGCTATTTTATAATGTTTGCTTAAGTGTTCTAAAACGGAATAGATCTGAGGTCTAACTACCGCTTTATAATCACGATCTAATGAACGAAAATATTCTTGAAGCATATTTTTAAATGTCATGAAATCAATTTTTCCATTCCACATTGTGTATGCATGTTCATAATATAATTTACTATCAATACCAATGAGAGGAATACAATCACTTACTTGTATTTCTATATCATGCTGTTTAAAAAATCTTATCAAATCATTTATATACATGGTTTCACTATCAAAGATCACACCATCCATATCAAAAATAACAGTTTTAATCATAATTATAAATACGAGCAGGCATTATATAATGCCTTGCCCGTTTTCTCTTTTTAGTATTCTAAGCACTTATAGTATCTTCTGATGTCTAATGGATGACGTCTGTTGTGTTCTAGATGAACATTAAGTCTCATGAATGCTGATCTCATTACGATTGGAGATAAGATACCTCTGAATTCATCTCTGATACCAGGTAATTCAAAGTTCTTAGTATCGATAGTTGTAACATTTGCACAAATTTTACCAACAAAGTTTTCAACACGATCCATTTCTGGTCTAGTCTTATCTTCACCCTTGATTAATAATACTGTAGTATCTCTTTCGATAACTTCTAATAAACCATGGAAGAAGTTAGCTGCTGAAATAGGACGTGTGCGCATCCACTGCATTTCTTCCATAATACACATACCATAACATTGAGCCCAGTCTTCAAGGTTACCTGAAGCTACTAAGTATGTAAGTGATGAATCACAGTATTTATCTGCATATTCTTTCATCTGAGCATCTGCATCTTTATATACCTGAACGATATCTTTTGGTAAGTTCTGCATATCAGATACTAATTCATCATACTTATCGAATTGTCCAGCATTCTTCATGAATCTTAAGACAACTGTATACCACCAGTAATATTCTCCACCTACTGTTGTAACTAATTCATCAACTTTGTTTGCGATTGGAGTATCAACTACTTCTACATAACCAATAACTCTAGCACCTACTTCATGTGCTTTATCAATAGCCTGTTCTACTTCTACTGTATGACCAGATAATGAAGCAACAACTACTACTGAATCTTTTGTAAAGTTTGCATCACCTTCATATAAGAAGTCTGTAGCATTAGTTAAATATAATGGTAAAGAGCATCCTAACTGTCTAGCTGTATGGAAAATTTGTCCTGCATATAATAGTGTTCCACCAATACCAACTAAGAAGATATTCTTATATCCATCTTCACAAATTTTATCTACTACCTTTTCTACCTGAGGAATCATATTTACCCCATTCAAATGATCTGTATAAACTTTCTTTTCATCAAAATTAAACATAAAATTTTCTCCTTTTTTATTTATAAATATTTTTTAAGCTGCTA
>Ga0256405_10007441_pt1 | contig 16498 bp, 13 predicted proteins | sample RumenRJG_02DNA_FD_189096 | JGI IMG/M metagenome (GOLD analysis project Ga0256405, IMG submission 189096) | Bovine rumen microbial communities from Lethbridge, Alberta, Canada - RJG_02 | ecosystem: Host-associated > Mammals > Digestive system > Stomach > Rumen | place: Canada: Alberta...
GCCGCGTCGGCCTTCATGAACCACGGCCAGATGATCGGCGGCGGCGGCGGCAACACGCAGCTGGGTTCGTTTGTGAACGCCACGACCAACGCGGTCAATCCGATCGGCAACGGCATCAAGTATCTCATGAAGTCCGACAAGCTCAATCTCGCGGCGGTGGTCGAGGCATCCAAGAACGATTCGCGCTCCAAATATGTCGCGTCGCCGATCGTGATGACGGTGGACAACAAGGAGGCGACGATCGAGGCCACCGCCAACCGGCAGTTCCTCACGGGCTGGTCGGCCGTCTCGTCGAGCTATGCGGGCAGCGGACTTCCCTCGCCGAACTACACGGCGAAGGATATCGGCATCACGCTCAAGATCACGCCGAAGATCAACCCGAACGGCACGGTCATGCTGGAGGTCGAGGAGGAGTATTCGCAGGTCAGCGGCAAGCAGAGCATGCTTCAGCCAAAGGGATCCACCTATGAAGAGCAGCAGATCGACGTCGCCGTCACGCGCAAAATGTCCGCCGACATCAGCCTGGAGAACGGCCAGTCGGTCATTCTCGGCGGCTTGACGACGAAGACGATCGCGGAAAGCGAGTCGGGCATTCCGATCCTCAAGGACATCCCCTGGATCGGGAAATGGCTGTTCTCGAAGGTCGAGCAGGACGAACAGCGTTCGGAGCTGCTGGTGTTCATGACGCCGTACGTGCTCGATGACGCGGAAGCCGCGCAGGCCGAGGCGTTGCGCCGCAAACGCGTGGTGTCCGATCCCCGTCCGTGGGACGACAACGGCTGGTCGGCCTCGAAGCTGGCCGATCCGGTGGCGAAGAAGGAGCTGCTGCGCCGGCTGAAGGACGAGGCGAAGAAGCAGGACGAGGAGCGCAAGACGAATCAGGACATCGAGAGGTGGAAGGCGGAGCGCGTGAAGGCGCTCGAGAAGATGGACGAGGCGGAACGCAAGTCCTGGCAGGAGGCGCACCGCGCGGAGATCGAGGCGGAGGAGAAGAAGGCGCAGGCCGCCGAAGCCGAGAAGCAGGCGGAACTGAAGGAGCTCGTCGAGCAGATCAAGGAGAACCGGGCCGAGGCGACGGAGGACGCCTCGCTCCTGAACGCGCTGGGCGAACAGGCCCCCGAGGAGGCGGGACGGTAACATGGTCAAGTGGATCTCCATCGGCGTGCTGGGCGTGGCGATGATCGTCGCCGCCGTGAGCGCCGTCGTCGTTCTGAACAAGCGCGAGGCGGTCGCGCGGGCGCAGGCCGCCGAGGCGGAGGCGGTCGAGACGGCCGCGAAGGAGGCGACGCGCAAGGCGCGGCTGGAGGAATCGGCCGCCGCGTCGCGGGCGCAGGCCGCCGCGGCCGAGCAGGCGGCCGCCGAAGAGAACCTCCAGGCGCAGGAGGCGGCGCGTGATGCGGCGGCGTCTGCGGCGGCGAAGGCCGAGGCGGACCGCGCGGCGGCGCAGGCCAATCGTGCGGCGCGCGAGGCGGAGGCGGCGAAGGCGGCGGACGGCCGGGCGGCCGAGAAGGCGAAGGCGGAGGCGGCGAAGGCGGAGGCCGAAACGGCCCGGGCGCTCGAGGCCGCCGAGACGGCGAAGGCGGAGGCCGCGCTGGCGGCGCTCGAGAAGGAGCGCCTCGGCTCCGAGCGCGTGATCGCCGAAGCGAAGCTCTACGAACTGAAGCAGCTCGAGCTGGTGGAGATGGAGCGCGAGCTGCTGGAGTGGAAGCGCGACCTGGACGCGCGCGAGGCGGCGCTCCGGCCCGAGAAGACGGCGGCGGACCTCGTGTGGCTGGGCGACGGCGACACGGTGATCGGCGAGGACGGCTCGCTCGTCAAGAAGGAGAAGCGCCCGTATCTCGCCGAGAACGACCCGACGCTGCCGCGCGCGACGCGGCAGCTCGCGCGGACCGAGCGGCAGCTCGCCGAGGCGCGGGCGGCGCGGCGCGCCGAGGGGCGCGCGGGCGCGGTCGCGCGGCTGGAGAAGCTGCTCGCGGACGCGCTCGTGGAGGACCGCATCACCGACGCGGACTTTTACCGCAAGACGATCAAGACGCTGTATCCGGACTGGGAGGGCCAGCCGCCGGCAGCAACGAAGGAAGAAGCGCAACAATGAGTCTCTCTGTTGGAATCGTGGGACTGCCGAACGTCGGCAAGTCCACTCTGTTTAACGCATTGACGAAGAAGCAGCAGGCCGCGGCCGAAAACTATCCGTTCTGCACCATCGAGCCGAACACCTCGATCGTCGAGGTCAAGGACGCGCGGCTGGAGGCGCTCGCCAAGATCGACAACCCCGCGAACATCATCCGCGCGACCGTCGAGTTCACCGACATCGCCGGGCTCGTGAAGGGCGCGTCGAAGGGCGAGGGCCTCGGCAACAAGTTCCTCGCCAACATCCGCGCGTGCGACGCCGTGCTGCATGTCGTGCGCTGCTTCGAGAACGACGACATCATCCACGTCCAGGAGGGCGGCAACAAGTCCGCGCCCATCGATCCGGCGGGCGACGCGGAGGTGATCGAGACGGAGCTCATCCTCGCGGACATGGAGCAGCTCCAGCGGCGCTACGACAAGGTGAAGAAGGAGGCGCAGGCGAAGCCGCCGCTGCGGCCCGAGGCCGAGGCGTGCGCGGCGCTCCTGAAGCACCTGGAGGAGGGCAAGAGCGTGCGGTCGTTCCCGCGCAAGGAGGGCGATGCGATCCTGCCCGTCCTGAAGGATCTCCACTTCCTCACCGACAAGCCCGTCATCTACTGCGCGAACGTTGCCGAGGACGACCTGGCCGACCCGGGCGCGAACCCGCACGTCGCCGCGCTCAAGGCGTACGCCGACCGGCAGGGCGCCGAGATGGTGATCGTCTGCGCGCAGATGGAAGCCGACCTCGCGGGCCTGTCCGAGGACGAGGCGAAAGAGTTCCTCGCGAGCTATGGGCTGGAGGAATCGTCGCTCGACCGCACGATCCGCCTTGCGTACCGCACGCTGGGGCTCGCGAGCTACTTCACGTCGGGGCCGAAGGAGTCGCGCGCGTGGACGTTCCGCCGCGGCTGGAAGGCGCCGAGGTGCGCGGGCGTGATCCACACCGATTTCGAGAAGGGCTTCATCCGCGCGCAGGTGATCGCGTTCGAGGATTACGTGAAGTACAACGGCGAGAAGGGCGCGCGCGAGGCGGGCGTCCTGCGGCCGGAGGGCAGGGACTACGAGATGCGCGACGGCGATGTCGTCGAGTTCCTGTTTAATTAGAGTTGAGAGTTGAGAATTGAGAGTTGAGAGTTGGAAAGTGAAAGTTGAGAATTGAGAGTTGAGAATTGGAAGTTGGAAAGTTAACAGTTAAAAGTTGCAGGAAGGAGAAAAGATGAAGTTTGTTTCGACGCGGAAGGGGCTGTCGGCGACGGCGCCGGAAAGCGTGTTTCAGGGCCTGGCGCCGGACGGCGGGCTGTACGTGCCCGTCCTGACGGGTGCGGAGAAGATCGACCTCGCGTCGGTCCGGACGCTGCGCGACGCGGAGGAGGCGGTGCTGGCCGCGCTCTTCGGCGACTTCCCGGTCGACGTCCGCACGGCGGCGGTCGACCGCCTCCTCAGCCGCTTCCCCGCCAACGATCCGATTCCGCTCGTCGCGGCGGACGGGATGCAGATCCTCGAGCTCTTCCACGGCAAGACGGGCGCGTTCAAGGACGTGGCGCTGTCGATGCTGCCCGTCTTCATGCGCCACGCGGCGGGCGGGCGGCGCGTCCTCATTCTGACCGCGACGTCGGGCGACACGGGCTCGGCGGCGATGCAGGGCTTCGCGGGCGTGGAGGGGACGGAGGTCGCCGTCTTCTTCCCGAACGTCGGCACGTCGAAGATCCAGCGCCTCCAGATGACGACGCCCGCCGAGCCGAACGTCCACGCGATCGCGATCCGCGGCAACTTCGACGACGCGCAGGCGGCCGTCAAGCGCATCTTCGCGGACGCGGCGATCAACGCGGCGGCGGCGGCGAAGGGCGTGACGCTCTCGTCGGCGAACTCGATCAACACGGGGCGGCTCATCCCGCAGATCGGCTACTACATCCTCGCGGCGGCGCGGCTGGGCGCTTTCGATGTCGTCGTCCCGTCCGGCAACTTCGGCAACATCCTCGCGGCGTACTACGCGAAGCTCCTCGGCGCGCCGATCGGAAAGTTCATCTGCGCGTCGAACGTCAACGATGTGCTCGCGCGCTTCGTGAAGACGGGTGTCTACGATCCGGGCGCGACGTTCACGATCACCAACTCGCCGTCGATGGACATCCGCAAGTCGTCGAACGTGGAGCGGTTCCTGTGGCTCCTGAACGGCGGGCTGGAGGGCCGCATCGACGCGGCGTGCGCCGAGACGGCGCGGCTCATGGCGGATCTGGCCGGGAAGGGCCGCTACGAGCTGAACGACGCGGCCAAGGCGCGGCTCTTCGCGGACTTCGACGGCGGCGTCGCGACGCCGGAGGAGACCGAGGCGGAGATGCGCCGGATGCGCGCGGCGGGCGGCTACACGCTCGATCCGCACACGGCGGTCGCGACGGCCGTCGCGCGGCGTCTCGGTTTTCCGCAGGCGGGCCGGCCGCTCGTCGTCGCGGCGACGGCGACGCCCTACAAGTTCCCCGAGACGTGCGCGCGCGCGTTCGGCGAAGACGTGCTGACCGATCCGCCGCCGGCCTTCCGCGATCTGGAGCGGCTGCCGGTCGTGCAGACGCAGGTCGTCGACGTCGACGGCATCGACGCGGCGGTGACGGCGCTTTTCTGAAACGGTTTAACAAGGAAGCAGGACGATGAAAACGGCAATTGTCAACGGTACGGAAATTTCGGCGGAGGCGATCAACTTCGAGCTGGACCGCCTCGTCAAGTTCTACATGAGCCACGGCATGGCGTTCGACGAGGTGCGCAAGAACCTGCCGAAGCTGCAGGAGAAGGCGCTCGACCAGGCGATCGGCGCGAAGCTGCTCTTCGACCGCGCGCACCAGCTGGAGCTGCCCGTCACGGCGAAGGACGTCGACGCGGAGGTCGCGCGCGTCGTCGCGCAGGTCGGCGGCGAGGAGAACTACCGGAAGGCGCTCGCCGCGCAGGGCATCACCGAGGAGGCGTTCCGCAAGGAGCTCGAGAAGGGCGCGCGCGTCAACATGCTCGTCAACCAGGCGTGCGCGCACGTCGAGGAGCCGACGGAGGCGGAGGTCGAAGCGTTCTACGCGGCGCACAAGGACGAGTACGTCGTCCCGCCGCAGGTCCTCTGCCAGCACATCCTCGTCAAGAGCGAGGCGGGCGACCTGCCCGAGGCGAAGAGCGCGGCGTTCGAGAAGATCCGCGCCATCCGCGAGCGCATCGCGGCGGGCGGCGACTTCGCGGAGGAGGCGAAGAAGCATTCCGACTGTCCGTCGGGGCGCGAGGGCGGCTCGCTCGGCTGGTTCGGGCGCGGCATGATGGTGCCGGAGTTCGACAAGGCGGCGTTCGAGATGAAGAAGGGCGAGGTGTCGGACATCGTGACGACGCCGTTCGGCTATCACATCATCTACAAGGCGGACGAGAAGGGCGGCGAGGCGCAGACGCTCGTCGACGTGCACGACCAGATCAAGGATCTCCTGCGCCACGAGGCGCGCGGCCGCGCGATGGACGCCTATGTCGCGGAGCTGCGCGAGCAGGCGACGATCACGTTCAAGACCATCGATCCGCCGCACGCGCACGGCGACGGCTGCAGCTGCGGCTGCCATTGAGCCGCCCCGTTCATTTGTGATATACTATTCTCTACCGCCATGCGTGGCGGGACATTCCATGATAAACTCTACGGAAGAAAGAAGCAACAGATGAACTACACCTACACGTGCCTCAATCCGATCGCGGATGTGGGGCTCAAGAACCTGCCCGACAACTACGCGCGCACCGAAAACTTCGCCGACGCCGACGCCGTTTTCGTCCGCTCCGCCAAGATGGACGAACTCAAGCCCGGTCCGCGGCTGCTGGCCGTCGCGCGCGCCGGCGCGGGCGTCAACAACATCCCGCACGCCGAGTACGCCAAGAAGGGCATCGTCGTCTTCAACACGCCCGGCGCGAACGCCAACGGCGTCAAGGAGCTCGTGATCGCCGCCATGCTGCTCGCGAGCCGCGACATCGTCGGCGGCGTCGAATGGGTCAAGGCGAACGCGGCCGATCCGGCGATCAGCAAGGCGGCCGAAAAGGCGAAGAAGGCCTTCGCCGGCACGGAGATCCAGGGCAAGAAGCTCGGCGTCATCGGCCTCGGCGCGATCGGCCAGAAGGTCGCCAACGCCGCCATCGACTTGGGGCTGGACGTCTACGGCTACGACCCCTACCTCTCCGTCGACGCGGCCTGGAACCTGAGCCGCGCGGTCAAGCACTGCAAGAACGTCGAATCGATCTACCGCGACTGCGACTTCATCACCATCCACGTCCCCGCGCTCGAGTCCACGAAGGGCATGATCAACGCCGAGGCGCTCGCGATGATGAAGACGGGCGTCATCGTCATCAACGCCGCGCGCGACGCGCTCGTGAACGAGAAGGACATGCTCGCCGCGCTCGAGTCGGGCAAGGTCCGCAAGTACGTCAGCGACTTCCCGAACGCGACGACGGCCGGCCAGAAGGGCTGCCTCGTCATCCCGCACCTCGGCGCGTCGACGGAGGAGTCGGAGGACAACTGCGCGGTGATGGCCGTCAAGGAGATGCGCGACTTCCTCGAGAACGGCAACATCGTCAACTCGGTCAACTATCCCGCCTGCTCGCTCGGCCTGCCGACGAAGGCCGGGCGCGTGGCGATCTGCCACAAGAACGTCGCCAACATGATCGGCACGTTCACGTCGATCCTCGGCAACGCGGGTGTCAACATCGACTCCATCGCGAACAAGTCGCGCGGCGACTTCGCCTACACGCTCATCGACACCGACAGCGTCATCCCCGCCGACGTCGTGCGCGCGCTCGAATCGAGCGACGCGGTCGTGCGCGTGCGCGTGATCAAGTAGGATGGGCTACGCGAAGAGACGGACCCCGGCCGCCCCGGGCGCGGCGCTGACCGCGTCCGCGTCCGCGGCTCCCGCCGCCGCCGCGAAGACCGCCCTCGCCCCGAAGAAGGGCGCGGGCGGGTCGATCTGGAACATGCAGATCGGCGGCTCGGCGCAGAAGACGGCGATGAAGCGCGTCGAGGTCCTGCTCTTCACATCCGAGCTCGCCGACCTGATCGAGGCCGGCATGACGCTCGGCCAGGCGCTCCAGGCGCTCGCGAACCAGGGCGAGGAGGGCAGCGGCCCGCGCTTCGTCTGCCAGGACCTGTGCGAGCGCATCGTGCGCGGCGAGAACTTCTCCGACGCGTGCGCGCACCATCCGAAGACGTTCGAGCCGCTCTACGCCAACATGATCCGCGCGGCGGAGGCGTCGGGCGCGATGGTGGACGTCCTGCGGCGGCTCGCCGACCACTACGAGCGCAACGACAATATGCGCGGCAAGATCAAGTCGGCGCTGAGCTACCCGGTGATTGTCCTCTGCTTCGGCGTGCTGGCCGTCGTCGGCGCGCTCGTCTGGATCATCCCGAAGTTCCAGAAGGTCTTCGATTCGCTCGGCGCGACGCTGCCGCTCCCGACGCGCATCCTCATCGGGATGTCGGACTTCATGATCCACTACGGCTGGACGCTCCTCATCGGCCTCGTCCTCTTCGCCCTCTGGTTCCGCCGGTGGCGGCAGACGGAGAAGGGGCGGCTGACGATCGACGGCTGGAAGCTGCGCGCGCCGCTCATCAAGGGCATCGTCGCGTGCGGCGCGTACTCGTCGCTCGCCTACACGCTCAAGACGCTTCTGCAGAACGGCGTGAACGTCCTCCAGGCGCTGAAGATCTCCGAGGAGACGTGCGGCAACGCCGTCATCGGCGCGGCGCTCGCCGAGGCGCGCAAGCGCGTCACCGACGGCACGTCGATCTCGGGGCCGCTCGCCGCGTCGGGCGCGTTCCCGCGCATGATGACCGACATGCTCGCCGTCGGCGAGCAGGCGGGCGACATGGCCGGTTCGCTCGAGCACATCGGCAAGCGCTACCAGAAGGACATGGACCGCAACATCGCGAGCTTCACGAACGCGCTCGAGCCGATGCTGATCGTCCTGATCGCGGGCGTCGTCGGTTTTGTCGCGGTCGCCATCCTGATGGCGGTCTTCCAGGTCTCGTCGTCGCTGGGGTAGGCGCATGGATGCGGAACTCGAGTCGATCGGCGCGAAGATGGACGCGCTCGGGATGTGGCCGACGCTCGTGCATCACACGTGGGCGATCCGCCCCGCGAAGACGGTGCTGCCCTACTTCTGCACGGTGCTTGCCGGCGAGAGCGCGCTCGTCACGTACCGCTTCCTGATGCTCGAGGGCTGGCAGACGCTCCACGACTACGTGCACACGCGCGCCGACCGCTGGTACGGGTTCTATTCGACACCGATGGAGCTGCCGCATTTCGAGATGGTCGTCACGCGCGCGGACGGCATCAAGCTCTTCCGCCACGATCCCGGCTACGTGCCGCGCGAGCTGAAGGAGGCGGAGCGGCCGCTCGTGCGCAAGATCCTCTGGGAGTCGTTCGGGCTCATGATGCGCGTCGAAAGCGACGCGCGGCTCTTCCTGCGCTACGCTGGCGAGCAGGCGATGTTCGCGCGCGTCGAGGACGCCGCGGGCGCGTGGCGCGACGCGCCGCTCTTGATCGCGCAGCCGCCGCCGCACGTCGAGAAGATTTCGCTCGCGAAGGCGGACGCCGCCGCCGCGAAGGATCTGCCGTTCGCGCGCGAGGAGGCGATCGAGCTCGATCTGCGCATCCTCCCCGGCGTCATGACGCGCGAGGCGCGCCCGCGCCTGTGCTACGCGTTTCTCGGCATCGACGCGGCGACGGGCGAGAAGATCATCTTCGACCGACTGTCGGTCAATCCCGAGGAAGGGTTGAAGGGGCTGTGGCAGGGCCTCGCCGAACGCCTCCTCAAGCACATCCTCGCGCGCGGGCGCGTGCCGGGCGAGGTGAAGCTTGTCTCGGGGCGGATGTTCCGCATGCTGCGGCCGCTCGGGCTGCACCTGCCGTTCAAACTCTCGCTCCATGACGCGCTGCCCCGGCTCGAGGCGGCGCTGCACGACGTCGCTACCAGTTGACGGGCGCGCGGCCGTGCGCGGCGAGGTAGGCGTTGGCGCGGGCGAAGGGCCGCGAGCCGAAGAAGCCCCGGTACGCCGACAGCGGCGAGGGATGCGGCGAGGCGATGACGCAGTGGCGCGCGCGGTCGATGAACGCGCCCTTGCGCTGGGCGGAACTTCCCCACAGGATGAAGACGAGATGGTCGCGGCGCGTCGCGAGCGCGTGGACGACGGCGTCGGTGAAGACCTCCCAGCCCCTGTTCTGGTGCGAGCCCGCGCGGTGCGCCGCGACGGTCAGCGTCGCGTTCAGCAGGAGCACGCCTTCGCGCGTCCAGGCCATCAGGTCGGGCATTTTGCCGAGCTCCTTGGCGATGTTCTCCAGCGACGGCGGCGTCCGCACGCCCGGCGGCACGTAGAAGGCAAGCCCCTGCGCCTGGCCGGGCTCGTGGTAGGGGTCCTGGCCGAGGATGACGACCTTCACCTGGTCGAACGGCGTGCGGTTGAACGCCTCGAAAATCCTGCCGGGCGGCGGGTAGACGACGCCGTTGGCGTAGGCGGACTTGACGAACGCCGCGAGTTCGGCGAAATACGGCTTGTCGAACTCCTCCTGCAGGACGGCGCGCCAGCTCTCTTCGATCTTGACTTGCATGGCGGTATTGTACCATATTTCGCCGCCGCGTTCAAAAGTAAACGCACGTTCTGAAAGTAAACGCAAGAAAGTCAACTCCGAGCGTTTGGGCTCCCGCGCGGGGCCTTGCGGCTGCTTCGCAGTTCGCGCTTTGCGCTCACCCAACCCGACGCCTTCATATCCCCCGGCCGACAGGCCGTCCGCGAAGCGGATGCCCTAGCAGGGGTGCGCGGGCGCATTCCCGCTCCGCAGCTTTGCACTTCACAGAGGGATTTACCTTCACCATCAACAATAGCCAATCTTTACGGAGGGTAAACGAACGACAAAAGTGCGTTTACTTCTGGAAGCGGCGTTCTAGACTTCTAGAATCCTAGAATGCACCTTACCCGGCCAGAATATGATATAATATACCATCATGCATACGGTTCTCACACATCCGCTGGTCAAGCACCGTGTCACGCTGATGCGCGACATCAACACCAAACCGAAGCAGTTCCGCGAGCTCGTCAACGAAATCACGGAATTCCTCGCCATCGAAAGCCTGAAGGACCTGCGCACGGTCGAAATCCCCGTCACGACGCCGGTCGCCAAGACGACGGGCGTCAAGATCGAGGACTCCATCGTCATCGTCCCCATCCTGCGCGCCGGCATGGGCATGCTCGACGCCATGCTCCACGTCCTTCCCTACGCGAAGGTCGGCGTCCTCGGCATGCAGCGCAACGAGGCCACGGCCGAGCCCGTGCCCTACTACGCGAAGGTCCCGCCCGCCAAGAACGACGAGATCGCCGTCGTCATCGACCCGATGCTCGCGACCGGCGGCAGCGCGTGCGACGCATTCACCCAGCTCAAGAAGCTCGGCTACCGCCGCATCGTCTTCCTCAACCTCATCGCCGCGCCCGAAGGCATCGCGAAGGTCGAGAAGGAGCATCCCGACGTGCCCGTCTTCACGGCGGCGAAGGACGAGCGGCTGAACAGCCACTTCTACATCGTCCCCGGCCTCGGCGACGCGGGCGACCGCATCTTCGGAACGCTCTGAGGCCGCGCCGCGTGACGTTCGCCGCCAGCAAATTCGCCCGATTCCTCCCCAGCGCGACGTTCGCGATGGCGGCGGAATACCTGATGGGCCTGTCGGACAGCGTCATCTGCGGCCAGATCCTCGGCGAGGAGGGGCTGTCGGTCATCAACCTGATGCAGCCCGTCTTCAACGCCGTCTCGTTCGTCGCCTTGCTCGTCGGCACCGGCACGAGCGTCCTCTACGCGACGGAAATGGGGCGCTTCGACCGGCGGCGGGCGAGCGAGCTGCTGACGCAGGGGCTGTGGACGGCGCTCCTTCTGGGCCTCGGGCTCGTCGCGGCGCTCGGCTTCGCGCGCCACGGCGCCACCGCCGCGTTCGGCGTGACGGGCGGCGTGCTGGACGGCGCGCGCACGTACTGGGCCTGGTTCCTGCCGTGCGCGCTCCTCGAGCCGCTCGCGTTCTACCTTTCGAGCCTCTGCTACGCCGACGGCGACGGGCGCCTGAGCGCGTTCGCCTACACCGCGCAGCTCGTCGGCAACTGCGTGCTGTCGGTGCCGCTGACGATGAAGTTCGGCTACGCCGGCTGCGCCGTCGGCACGACGATCGGGCACATCGCGGCGGTCGCGGTCCTGCTTCTGCACCTGCGCCGCGCGGAAAACTCGCTCGCGTTCGTGCGCCACTTCTCGCTCGCGGACTCCGGCCGCATCTGCGTCTGCGCGCTGGGCGACGCGAGCATCCGCCTCTGCCAGGCCGTCCTGACGCTTCTTCTGAACCTCTACGTCATCGCGCACTTCGGCGAAGGGCGTCTGCCGGTCCTCGCGGCGGCCCTGGCCGTCCTCGGCCTCAGCGAGGCGTTCGACGGCGTGGCGACGGCCGCCCAGCCGCTCGCGAGCGTCTACATCGGCGAAAGCAACGACCGCCTGACGCGCCGCATCATGCGCCTGGCCGCGCGCGTGGCGACGGCGGAAGGCATCGCGCTGACGCTCCTTCTGGCGGTCTGGCCGGGGCTCGTCACCGGCCTTGTCGGCCTGAGCGATCCGGCGCTCGTCGGTCCGGCGCAGCAGGCCGTGCGCCTCGTCGCGCTCGGGCTCGTCGGCACGGCGTTCGTGATGCTGCTCAACTCCTACTACACATTCCGCGTGCGCGAAGGGCTGGCCGTCGGCCTGACGGCCCTGGCGACGCTGATCCTGCCGGCAGCGCTCTTTCCGGCGGCCGGCCATCTCTTCGGCGAGACGGGCGTCTGGGCGGCGCTCGCCGCGAGCCCCTACGCCGCGCTCGCGCTCGTCGCGGCGTATGTGACGGCGAAGGGCGGCCGCGGCGCCTTTCCGCTCCTCCTCGACCGCGCGCGCGAACGCGCCTCGCGCGTCTACGATCTCGTGCTGGAGCCGGCGGACGTCTGCCGCGTCTCCGCCGCGCTCGGCAAGTTCCTCGCCGTGCGCCGGGGCCTGGACGCGCGCAAGGCGGGCCTCACGTCGCTCCTCATCGAAGAGGCGCTGATGCTCATCCGCGAGCGCAACGCGGGGCGCCGGATCCACGCGGAGCTGACCGTGACGTGGAAGGAGGGCGTCTCGATCGTCGTGCGCGACGACGGCCGGCTCTTCGACCTCACCGACGCCGATACGGCCGTCTCGTCCCTGCGCGCCTACCTCGTGTCCAATCTCATGGTCGCCATCCCCGCGCGTCGCAACATGACGACGACGGGCTTCAACCGCAACGTGTTCAAGATATGAAGAACAGTCTCCTTCTGCTGGCGCTCGTCGCCCTCGCGGGCTGCTCCGACCGGGCGGCGCGCCCGGCCGTCGATCCGCGCATCGCCGACGCGACGCGCCCGCTCGTGTTCCTCGCGAACCCGACCGAGCCGCCGTGCACGTACCGGAACGAAGCCGGCGAGATCGTCGGCACCGACATCGACCTCGCGCGACGGATCGCCGCGAAGATGGGCCGCGCGCTCGTCATGGAAGGCGTCGACTTCATCGACATCCTGCCGCGCCTCAAGGCGGGCACGGCGGACTTCTCGATCGCCACCATCACGATGACCGAGGCGCGGCGGCGCGACGTCGACTTTTCGGAGCCGTACGGCGAGGGCGGCGCGCGGTTCCTCTACCGGACCGACGGGAAGAAGCCGCGCCTGTCGCAGCTCATGGCGCTGCGCATCGGCATCGAGGCGGATTCCGCCCACGACATCTACCTGTGTCTGCGCGGCGGCGACCCCAAGCGCTACCTCCGGATCCAGGATGCCGTCGCCGCGCTGAAGGCCGGCGAGATCGACGCGGTGCTCTTCGACGGCATGCAGCTGACGACGCTCGCGGATGCGTCGGGCGGGACGCTCGCGGTCTCGGCCCCGCTGACGCGCGAGTTCTACGGCGTCGCGGTGGACAAGCGGCGGCCGGACGTGCTGGCGGCGGCCAACGCGGTCATCGCGGAAAGGGGGGCGAAATGACGGAGCGGCGCAGCCTGGACCTGAAGCTCGTCCTGAGCGTGCTCGCGGCGTTCCTGCTGTCGATGGCGTTCACCTGGTTCCTCCACACGCGCCTGTCCGAGCGCGACGCCTACGCGCTCATCGACCGCACGTTCACGGCTGTCGAGGCGGAGATCATCGATTGCGTCGACGAGCGGCTCGTGCGGCTGTGCCTCGCGGTGCGCGAGCGGCTGGAGGACGACGGCTGGCCGACCGACACCGCGTCGCTGGCGGCGCTGGCGCAGGAGATGAAGATCACCGAGATCAGCGTCGCGAACGCGGCCGGCGACATCGTCGCCTCCTCGGTGACGGACTACCTCGCCGCGCCCGGCAAGCCGGCCTTCAACTTCAAGACGGCGGGCGGCAAGGCGGAGGACATGATGTGCCTCGTGACCGGCCCGGAGACGGATTACTGCCAGCCGTTCCGCAGCAACACGGCGAACGGGGCGTGGCGCAAGTTCGTGGGCGTCTGGATGCCGTCGACCGGCGGCTTCGTGGAGATCGGCTGCGACGGCGAGTCGCTCCGGGGGCTGTCGCGCTCGTCGCTCATGGACCTGTTCCGGAACTGGCGCGTGGGCGGCGCGGGCGGCATCGTCGTGACCACGCCGTCCGGGCTCATCCTGTCGGACTACGAGGAGCCGAACCGCGAGGGCGCGTACTGGGAGGCCCCGGACGATTCGTTCTACTGGAAGCGCGAGGAGATCGAGGGCTTCCCGACGTACGTGCTGATCCCGAAGGGCTCGGCGGCGGTCCAGCGCGACGTGCTCGTCGGCGCGACGGCCGTGCTGAACGGCGCGGCGCTCGTCTTCGTCGCGCTGCTCGTCGGCTTCGTCATCTCCGCGTTCGTCCGCCGGCAGATGCGCCTGCAGGCCGCGAAGGAGCTCACGATGGCGAAGGACATCCAGCTCGCGGCGCTGCCGAACGTCTTCCCGCCGTTCCCCGGCGAGACGCGCTTCGACATCCGCGCGTCGATGGCGACGGCGAAGGAGGTTGGCGGCGACTTCTACGACTTCTACTTCACCGGCCCCGACCGCGTCCTCTTCCTGATCGCGGACGTCAGCGGCAAGGGCGTGCCCGCCGCCATGTTCATGATGCGCGCGAAGACGCTCATCAAGAGCATCGCGCAGACGGGCCGGCCGCTCGCGCAGGTGTTCGCGGCGGCGAACGACGCGCTCTGCGAAGGCAATTCGTCCAACACGTTCGTGACCGTCTGGGCGGGCGAGCTCAACATCGAGACGGGCCGCGTCACGTACGTGAACGCGGGCCACAACCCGCCCGTCGTGCGCCGCGGCGGCGCGGTTGCGTACCTGAAGTCGCGTCCGGCGCTCGTCCTCGGCGCACTCGCCGGCATGCAGTACGCCGTCGGCGAGCTGCAGCTCGCGCCGGGCGACGCGGTCTATCTCTACACCGACGGCATCACCGAACAGCCGGACGCGGACGGCCGGCTCTACGGCGAGGCGCGGCTTCTGGCCGCGCTCGGCGGCGGCGCGGACCGCACGGAGGAGGCCGTCCTCGACGCGGTGCTCGCCGACGTGCGCCGCCACGCGGCGGGCGTGGAGCAGGCCGACGACTGCACGCAGCTCGTGATCCGCTACTACGGCGACGGCGGCGCGGCGGCGGGGAAGAAGGATTGACAGGGAAAAAGGAAACGACAATGGAGATCAAGACCCAGACGGACGGAACGACGCTGACCATCACCGTCAGCGGACGCGTGGATACGGTGACGGCCCCCGAACTGGAGGCGGGCCTCAAGTTCGGCGACGCGACGCGCGTCGTGCTCGACCTCGAAGGGGTGCCCTACATGAGCTCGGCGGGGCTGCGGCTGCTGCTGAGCGCCCACAAGACGATGCTCGCGAAGGGCGGCGTGCTCCAGATCGCCCGCGTGCCGCCCGCCGTGCGCGAGGTGCTCGATCTCACCGGGTTCTCCGGCATTCTCAATCTGGTTTAACGAACGACAAAAAAGAAGGGACAGACATGAGCGACATCAAGGAATCGATCCGGAAGTTTGAATCGGCCATCCTGGAGGACGGCAAGGTTGATCGCGCCGAGGCGCAGATCCTGCTCGCGTTCGCGCGTCCGCGCGCGGCGGAGAGCCCCGAGATGGCGGAGTTCGTGCAGCTCCTCGACGACGTGCTCGAGGACGGCGTCGTCACGGCGGACGAGTCGATCCGCATCGGCGCGTACCTGAAGTGGATGACGCGCGAGGCGGAGTCCGACGAGCCGGAGACGACGTTCCTCGGCCGCCTCTTCAGGCTGAAGCGCAACCGCACGACGGTCCGCACCGAGATCGTCGCGGGCGTGACGACGTTCATGACGATGGCGTACATCCTGGCCGTGAACCCGTCGATCCTCTCGACGGCCGGCATCCCGAAGGGCGGCGTCTTCGTGGCGACGGCAGTCGCGGCGGTCGTCGGCACGCTTCTCATGGCGTTCATGTCGAACTACCCGTTCGTGCTCGCGCCGGGCATGGGGCTCAACGCCTTCCTGACGTTCGGCGTCGTGCTCGGCATGGGCTACAGCTGGCAGTTCGCGCTGCTCGCGGTCTTCGTGGAGGGACTCGTCTTCCTGGCGCTTTCGCTCACGCCGGTGCGCGAGGGGATCTTCAACGCGATCCCGATCTCGCTCAAGAAGGCGGTCGCGGCGGGCATCGGCCTCTTCATCTGCCTCATCGCGATGAAGACGGCGGGCGTCGTCGTCGACAACCCCGCGACGCTCGTGTCGATGGTCCGGTTCAACGAGGTGCCGTTCCACACGAACGGCATCTGCGCGGTGCTGGCGCTCCTGGGCACGCTCTTCACGGCATACCTGCTCGTCAAGCGCCTGAAGGGCGCGATCCTCTTCGGCATCCTCTTCACGTGGGGCCTCGGCATGGTCGCGCAGGCGACGGGCCTCTACGCGCCCGATCCGGCGGCGGGCTTCTACTCGCTCTATCCCGACTTCTCGGTGAAGGGCCTCGCGCAGAACTTCTCCGAATTCGGCTCGACCGTCGGCGCGCTCTTCCATGCCGACGGCTGGACGCACACCGTGAAGGGCGAGGTCGTGGGCTCCGGCTGGTCGCTCGTCACGTCGCTCGACTTCTTCGTCGTGATGTTCGCGTTCTTCTTCGTCGATCTCTTCGACACGCTCGGCACGCTGATCGGCGTGTCGATGAAGGGCGGCTTCCTCGACAAGGAGGGCAGGCTCCCGCGCATCTCGGGCGCGCTCTGCGCCGACTCGATCGCGACGAGCGTGGGCGCCGTCTTCGGCACGTCCACCACGACGACGTTCGTCGAATCGGCCTCGGGCGTGATGGCGGGCGGCAAGACGGGCCTGACGGGCGTCACCTCCGCGGCGCTCTTC
>Ga0256405_10007442_pt1 | contig 16489 bp, 12 predicted proteins | sample RumenRJG_02DNA_FD_189096 | JGI IMG/M metagenome (GOLD analysis project Ga0256405, IMG submission 189096) | Bovine rumen microbial communities from Lethbridge, Alberta, Canada - RJG_02 | ecosystem: Host-associated > Mammals > Digestive system > Stomach > Rumen | place: Canada: Alberta...
AAAGCTTTGAACCAGGTCGCTTTTCTCTTAAATGCAAAACAGGCAGCCCAGCAAACTGGGAAATAGACGCTAAGCAAGAGGAGTGCGTCGAACAATGGGCAAGAGCTAAGGGCATTTGGTTCTCAAATCCAGAAAAAGCGTTCTCGAACGTCTATGGTCCGATGATTGCTAAGGGCGCGGAAGCAAAAGTATACGGCAAATCAGGTGACACATCTGTAGTTAAGGAGCGTGCGTCCATCTATGCGACATTAGGCAAAGCCTTGGAAGCAATAGTGCTTCACAACGCCTTGTTCCCAGAAACGCCAATGACTACTATCGGTTTCACGCGCAATTCAGACGGATTATTCCGTATCATCCTAACGCAACCCTTTATTGATTGTCAACGGCTTGCCACTAAAGCGGAGATAGATGAGATGGTAGGAGCAAAAGGCTTCCATGACAATGGAGATGGGACGGGAGTAAACTATATCAGTGATCGTCTGCACCTTGAAGACATGCACTCCGCCAACGTCTTCATTGACCCGCAATCTGGTAAACCCATCTGTATTGATTGTATCGTTAAGTTTATAAAAAAAACATAATCGGGGTATTAGCTCATCTCACCTCCCTTTCGAGTCCGCTATACTCCACAAAAACAATCTATCGGCCAAGCTTGACCGATCAACCTAAGCGCAAAGCGTTGCGCAGACATATTGAAAAATAACGAAGCGTTTGCACTACTCTTAGTCAGGAAAAATTAGGAACTTTTCATAGGCGAGAGAATTGCAAATAGGCTTCGCGCGTTAGCGTGAAGTTACTATGAGCATACTTGCCTAAAGGTTTTCCTAATTACCTCCTGATTGAGTGTGTGGCATAGCAGCCTCACGCTTTTTATGTGTACATATTAACAAACAATCATAATAATTAAAACCGACGAGGTGATGGGATATAACAGCCAACAAAATTATGAAAAAAGTATTATTTCTATCTGTTCTGATTTTTAGTCTTATAAGTTGCGGAAGCAAACAAAAGAAGGTTCAAACAATTGAAATTAAAACACCAACTGAAGAGGCGAAAGCAGTAGAAGATAAGAGCATCCAAAAAGATATGGAGACATTCATTGATTTGTACAATGAATTAATTGCGTTTAAAGGAAAAGATGATTTCAAACGTTTTGGATTTGCTCAAGGAGGATTATATTATACATGGCTAGAGCGCGCCAATTCAATGGTGGAAAATGCAAATTTATCGCATTTCGCAAAATATGGCTTTGTCCCAGGGGATTTAGTTGCTTTAGGCAATTTATATGTATCATCAAAGGGCAAAGAAACTGATGCTACTAGAGTATTAAGAAATGCTATTGATAGCGGTATCGCTAAAGCTACTGGAAAAGAAATCGTAACAAAAGAGTCAAAGCCAATATCTCTAAAAGGAGATGAAACGATTATTGGTCACTGGAAAGTAATAGGTCCTATGAATTATGATATTAAAATAGTTAAACAGGGTAATCAATACGTATCATTAGAAAACAATAAAACAGTTAAGCTAACCAAGAAAGGTGATAAGTATTATCTTGAGAATAGCAAAACAGGAGAATATTACAAAATCGTCAATGGAAAAATCCGTTTTTACGATAAAGATGGTGATTTTACTGACTTGTTTAAGTTTAAAGTAGAGACGATCCTGTAATTCTTAAAACATTCTGTATTTGGGAGTATTGCCGAAAATCCCATAAAGAGTAGGCAATTAATTGATAATGGTATGAAAAATCGAACTATTGTTTTGGCTTTGTTGGCATTTTGTTCAATAAGCCTATTTGCTCAACTTAACATTTCCGCTCAAGGCGGGAAAAGCGATGTGCTTTACAAAGATTCTTGGTGCAATATAAAATTTGATGGAAAGCGTTACGAGATTAATTGTAAAGATATTAGAAGCGCTGTATTCTTCCCATTAGTATTAGGGGAAACGAAAGAGCAAGCTATATTAAGTCTTCAACAAATTCAAGAATGGCTGCAAAACGCTAAAAATAAAGATTTTATTACTATTGAGCAAGAGGAAGAAACAGTTACTCTTTACAAATACGCTAAAGATCAGATGATTATGTCTTATGGCGATGAAGATTATTGTCGAGAAACATACAAGCAACTGAATATGGGCGTTTTTGCATCTCCTGCATTCGTTAAGAGAAGGACAAATGATCCATATTTCGGATATATACAAGGAAAATCAATAAATAAAGCAATAGAGAAGTTAAAAGCATTTGGCGGGAACTAATACGCTAAATTGTATGTTTACAATCACAAACGCGTAGCACTCCAATGTCCCGCGCTTGTTATTTTTCTTCGTATTACAGGGCGATATTATCGCCCACTCTTATTCCCCCTTTTCTTCCTATCGAACTCCTCTGCCATAGCCGTAAAAAACACATCGCTGCTGCTGTTGAGGGCGGTTTCGACGGAGTCTTGAACGACACCGATGGCTAAGACCGTCCTCGATCTGCTCCACTCGCTGGGCGTCGATGACGCAGACATCCGCTTCGCTAACTTCGGTGGATAACCCCACCCCAAAAGTTCTACGGACGGCCACAGGCAGTCCGATAGAGCAGAGCTCTTCATAATTTAAGCGCGTATAATTTGCATATATCAAAAAAAAGTAGTAAATTTGCACGCAAATTTGAAAATATATGTATCCGACATTAGAAAACAGACCATGGAAAGTGGTCAAAAGTGAGAATATACTGCGTCTCGGACCGTGGTTGTCCGTGCGTCAGGAGTGTGTGGAGTTGCCGTCCGGTAAACAGATCCCGACGTGGTTTGTGTTGGAGTTTCCGGACTGGATCAATGTCATTGCCATCACCAAAGATGGCAAGATGGTGATGGAGGATCAGTACCGCCATGCTTTAGGCGAGACCCATTACGAGATCGTAGCAGGCGTCATCGACCCGGGTGAGACGCCTTTAGAGGCAGCCAAACGCGAGTTGAGCGAGGAGACAGGTTATGAAGGCGGCGAGTGGGAGCTGTTCATGACCCTGTCGCCTAATCCGACGAACCATAATAACAAGTCGTACACGTTCCTTGCCACCGGTGTGGAGAAAGTGCGTGAGCAACACCAAGAAGCAACGGAGGACATCCATGTGCATGTCATGGAGCCGGAACAGGTGTTGGAGATGTTGCGTGACGGCGAGATCATTCAAGCCCTGCACGCAGCACCGCTATGGAGGTTTTTCGCAGAACGCGGGATGAAGTAACGTTTAGGGTTGGGACTTCTCTACCCCTTTGCCGTAGATGGTTTTGAAATCATCGCGCATGGAGATGACATAATACCCTGCCTCACGCCACTTATCGGCAAGCGAAAGAGCTTTCTCCCGATTTGCAAAATCCCGCGCCTCATCATCTGCAACGAGCATGAACGCCGCGCTGTGATAACTATTCGAGAGGCAGAGGTTATGCATGGCACAATCACCACCACTGTTGCCGAAAGTGAGCACCGGTTTCTTGCCTATTTCCTGCATAATTTGCAGTACCTTATTGGTTTTCAGATTTTTAAGGAGCAGTTTGTCCGTCCGGATGATCTGCTCATTTTTATCCATGGTATACTCCAAAGCGTTCATTTCGCCTTGGCTAGAGGTGCATAACTGCACATCCATACCGATGACACGGTTGGGCTGAATACCCAATGGACGAACGAGTGCGCGGCAGAGAAAACGGTCAGAACCGGAGACGACATAGTACGTAAAATCATTCGCTTCCAGAAACTCAAAGACCTCTAACATAGGTTGATAAAAACTCTTGGCATACGTCATCCCCTTAAATCCGCAAGCAGGAGTGTTCGCGTAGTTCGTTACGTATTCGTCAAACTGCTCAATGGTCATACCGGCATATGCTTTAGCCGCAGCATGAGCATGAATCAGGTCAAAGCCCTCGGGAAGAGGTGTCCCGTTGCTTACAAAGGAGCGGATATCCATCGCTGCTGATTGCACATCTGCCGGAGCTGCATAGGAGGAATCCTCCAACGCGCGGTACGCTAAGAGGCTATACTCAAAATACGTGGGATCCAATTCACCGATGAAAGTGCCGTCCATGTCGAAAGTGGCAATACGATCTTCGACCGGAATGAAATGCTCCGATTGCGGGTTCGTGACATCTGCCACATACTCCTGCAGGGCACTCAGTGCCTCGCAGTTATTCCAAGAAGGGAAATACTCTTTCGCCGGTTTTTTCACCGTACAACTGCCTACCAAACAAACGCAGGCAATGAGAAGAAACACGTTTTTTTTCATAAGGCTACATCTTACATCTTACATCTTACATCGTACTTTGTACATTGTACATTGCTCCCTTGTACATTACATTGCTCCCTTGTACATTTACTTCCTTTTGATATTCATAATAGCAATGTCATCCGATTGTTCCGCACCATCGCTGAACCGGCATACCACATCATAAACCGTTTGGTCATCAATCGGCTGGTGAAGAGCTTGCAGTTGTTCCAACAAACGATCAAAGCCCAATAACTCTTTCTGCACATTCTCCGCCTCGGTCACTCCATCGGTGAAGACGATGAACTGCTCGCCATGATCGATAGTGGTCGATTGCTCCGTGAAACGGAAGGTCTCATCCAAACCCAAGATCACATTCGCCTCTTGCAACTCGAACCAACGGCACTGTCCGTCTCGGACGATCAGCGGTGGCAGGTGACCGGCATTGCAGTAGGTCAACTGACCCGTAGGCAGATGGAGACGACCTACAAAAGCGGTGACGAACATCATCTGGCTGTTATTCGAAGACAGCGTGGAGTTGATCTCTTCCATGATGACCTTAGGAGACAGATGGTGCTTGACGGTAGCGCGGAAAAGCGTGATGGTGGCAGACATGAACATAGCCGCAGGCATACCTTTACCGCTGACATCACCGATGATGAAGGTCACATAATCGCCGTCTCGGTAGAAATCATACAGGTTGCCTCCGACGCTCTGCATCGGCACCAGCGTAGCATGCACAGAGAGCCGGTCATCATCGATAAAATCATGCACCAAAATACTCCGTTGGATATTCATCGCAATCTGCATCTCGTTCTGGATGAGCTTATGCTCGTTCTCCACCTGAAAATAGGCCTTTTGGTTCATCTCTATCCGGCGGAAAAGGAGCACCAGCACCACAATACCGATGATCAGCACACAGAGCGTGATTATACTTCGTGCTTGGATGCTCTGCCAAATGATGGTATTCGGCACGGCGATCATCAACTGCATGTTGATAGGATACAAGGTCTGCGAATAGACGCGCCAATGCAGCTTGTCGTAATAGCGCATCTCGTTCTCCTGCGAACCGGTGTCCGAAGAAACAATGAGCGAACCGTCCGTGCTGTGAATCAGACATACCGCTTCTTCATACGGTTTGATGTCCTGCAAGATATCCTTGATCCACTCGATCGTGAAATCGTTACCCACTACGCCGATGAGTTGTCCGTGCTCGTCTTCCACCTTGATGGAATGAGAAGCGATCAGCGTCTTGGTGCTGGCAGCTATATACGGCTCCGACCAATACCCGTTACTGTCGCACCGGAGGGCACCTGCATACCAGTCCCGCACATAGTAATTGAGGCTGTCCGAGCCATGCGAAGTAGTGATCGTCTGACCGTGAAAACGGTACGTACGCGGGAAATAATTGCTCTCCGTGCCCTTATAAATACCCGGCGCAAACTTAACGTACATATTGTCAATATGGGGGTAACGATCGAGGATCTCACGGGTCGCTTCCAATAACTCGCTCTCCGAAAAGGGATGTTCGAGGACATATTTCCGCATCTCGTCCGCTGCGTTATGGAAGCCCAGCAAAACATAGAAGAAGTCCTTCTGTGCCAACTGCATCTTGTACTCCACCACCTCACGCACATGCTCTTTCTCCAAGCTGAAAGAGATAGCAGACTGAACGAACATCGCCAACGCAACGAACAAAATAGCCACTATGGGTAATATACGAAATTTCATACCTACGAATGATTTATCTTTCCCGGTTTATGCTTTCAGGCTACAAAATTACAACAAAAATTGCACATACGCAAACATTCGGGTGTTTTTCGTCCAATAAAATGCAATTTTTTGGATTAAATGGGATTATGGGGCATTTATGCTTGCATAAAAATGACCTATAGGCCCATTTAATTCGAAAGCCTTTAGGCTGGACGAAAAACAGCCGCCTTTGCGTATGTACGGCAAGACGCGACCGTAAGTTCGAAGGGAACGGCATAATTTTTGTAGATACTCTTAAAAAGAAAAAATAGAACAATGCCAACGAAAGTTATTCTTATCACAGGAGCCAGCAGCGGTATTGGTTATAATACCGCCGCTGTATTGGCTCAGCAAGGTCATAAGGTTTATGCCGCAGCACGTCGTGTGGAACGCATGGAGCCCTTATGCAAATATGGTGTCACTCCCCTGAAGATGGATGTTACCGACGAGCAATCCATGCAACGGGGCGTGCAAGCTATCCTCTCAAACGAAGGACGAATAGACGTGCTCATCAACAATGCCGGTTACGGATTCTACGGAGCGGTGGAGAATGTGCCGATAGACGATGCCCGCAACCAATTGAAAGTGAATCTCTTTGGCTTGGCACGTCTCTGTCAGTTGGTCTTGCCGACCATGCGTGCCCAGCACTCAGGACGCATCATCAACATCTCTTCGGTGGCAGGCAAAGCGGTGTTCTATTACGGAGCTTGGTACCATGTGTCCAAATACGCCGTAGAGGCTTTCAGCGATGCGCTTCGTATGGAAGTTCAGCCTTTCGGCATTGATGTGGTCCTCATCGAGCCCGGGGCTATCAAAACCAATTGGGGACTTATTGCAGCCGACCATCTGACGGAGACTTCCGAAGGAACCGCTTATGCCGAGACGGGTAAGATGATGGCTCAGAACTTACGCAGCATGTATCAGTCATCTTCGCTTTCCGACCCCTCTGTAGTGCGCAAAGCAATCTGCCGGGCTGTCAATTCACGTTGTCCGAAGACGCGCTACCGCATCGGTCATCTGTCCGGTCCGATTGTCTTCTTCCATTGGCTGCTCCCCACCCGATGGTGGGACGCTATGATGCGCCTGATGGGCAAAAGAAAAATGATGTAACCACTCCTCAGCGACTCACAGCAATGTGGGTCGCTTTTTTTATCTATCTTTCCGTAAAATAAATTTCGGGGAACGATAGAGTTTTCGCAAAATAAATTTCGGGGAACGATAGAGTTTTGGCAAAATAAATTTCGGGGAGAGAAAGTTTTTTCTTCTAAAATATTTGCGTATTTCATTTATTTTTACTACCTTTGCAGCGGATTTTGAAACACGCAAATTTATGGAGTACATTTTTGAACGAAAAATCTATCAGCAAATGCTGGAGTGGAAACAGGAGAACCAAGGTAAATCGGCACTCTTGATCGAAGGTGCACGTCGTATCGGAAAATCCACTATCGTTGAGCAATTTGCACAGAAAGAGTATAAGAGCTATATACTCATTGACTTTAACAAGGCAACCAAGAAGATAAAAAGCCTTTTTGACGATTTAATGGACTTGGATTTTCTTTTTATCTATCTGCAAGACGCGTACAAAACGACCTTGTACCCGCATGAGTCGGTAATCATTTTTGACGAGGTTCAGCAATGCCCGTTGGCGCGCCAAGCCATCAAATATCTCGTGCAAGACGGTCGGTACGATTACATCGAGACCGGTTCGCTCATCAGCATCCATAAGAACGTAGAAAATATTACCATCCCAAGTGAGGAAGACAGAATTGAGATGTTCCCCATGGACTACGAGGAGTTCAGTTGGGCGTTGGGCGACAAAACAACCATGCCTTTACTGAAACAACAATTCGAGAAACGAATGTCTATGGGCAATGAACTCAATCGTGCCAAAATACGGGACTTGCGTCTCTATATGCTCGTAGGAGGCATGCCTCAAGCGGTGAGCACGTACCTTGAAACCAAAAACCTGCGCGCTGTAGATGCCACAAAACGCAAGATCATCAAACTCTATATTTATGATTTCAACAAGATTGACAAGAACGGCAAGATCGGCAAACTATACACTGCTATTCCGTCCATGCTTGCACGCAATGTGGCGCGGTTCTACCCCACCTCAGTCATCAAAGGTGTATCAACCGAAAAAATGGAAGACATGTTGTTGGCACTTGAAGAAAGCAAGACCGTCAATTTCTGTTATCACGTAACCGACCCGCAAGTGGGGTTGCCTATTACAGAAGACAAAAGCATCTTCAAACTCTATATCGGCGACACTGGATTGATGGTTACATTGGCGTTTTGGGACAAGCGTTTTGCAGAAAATGAGTTGTATAGCAAACTGTTGGCTGACAAATTGCCGGCTAACTTAGGCTATATATACGAAAACCTTGTGGCACAGATGCTCCGAGCGGCTGGCAATAATCTCTACTATCACACATGGCCAAAGGATGAAAAACACAACTATGAGATTGACTTTCTCCTTTCCCGCGGCACAAAGATATGTCCGGTGGAAGTCAAATCCTCCAACTACAAGACCCACGCATCAATGAACGAGTTCTGCAAGAAGTACCCCTCTCGTATAGGTAACCGCTACCTCTTGTACACCAAAGAACTCCGAAAAGACGGCGAGATAGTGCTTGTGCCGGTATATATGACGGGATTGTTATAATATGGCACGATTTTTGTAGCGTATTAACTGACAACCTATTCACTCAAAATTTATTAGCACTGAAAAATGAATATCTTAGCTGTTATTACCGCCGTTCTAACGCTCTTGGCTGGTATCGGAGTTTTTCTGATTGCCTGCACGATGATGAGCAGTAACCTCGAATCGGCTTCATCCAAACGGCTCAAACGCCTCTTTACCAAGACCGGCGACAACAAATGGCTCGGTGTGGCAATCGGCACTATCGGCACCGCTGCTATCCAGAGTAGTGGTGCCGTTACTGTGATGGTCATCGGTTTTGTGAACGTGGGCATCATGTCCCTCGCACAAGCGGCAACCATCATCAATGTCGCCAAAACCATTCGCCAACTGCAATAAGGACACTTGGGTAACTACATAACATATCAGACCATGAAACGATTGTATTTATTTTTGTTCACAAGTATTAGTTTTGTGTTAGCGGTTCACGGAGCCGTACCGAGTTACACGAACCCTATTCTTCCGTATGACTACTCCGACCCGGATGTGTGCCGTGTAGGGGATACGTATCTGATGACCTCCTCGTCGTTCAACAACGTGCCGGGATTGCAGATTCTGGCATCCAAAGACTTGGTACACTGGGAGATTGTGGATGCTGCCATCCGCTACCGTCTGCCGGGCTATAAAGAGGGCGACAAGGTAGCAGGTAATTTCGTTTGGGCTCCGGCTATCCGCGAGCATGAGGGACGTATCTGGATTTACTACGGCGATCCCGACAGAGGTATCTACTGCGTGAGGAGCAAAGCTATCAGCTATCAGAATTCAGAAATCAGTTTTCCGCTCGAATGGGAAGAACCGGTGTTGGTTATGCCGGCAAAGGGTTATATTGACCCCTGTCCGTTATGGGACGAGGACGGACGCGTATGGCTCAGCCACGGTGTTGCGGGCAGCCGCTTCGGGCTGAAATCCGTGCTGATGATGGCAGAGTTGACGGCGGACGGTCTGGCGGTCAAGACACCCAGCCGGATCATCTTCGACGGACATGAGGAGCACCCCACCAGCGAAGGAACGAAACTCTACAAACGCAACGGGTATTATTATATCATGCACCCTGCCGGAGGTGTCGCTACCGGTTGGCAGGTAGTGCAACGGAGCAAGAATATATACGGCCCTTACGAACTGAAAGTGACGCTGGCGCAAGGCAAGACCTCCGTCAATGCGCCGCACCAGGGCGGATGGGTGGAGACGCCCGAAGGAGAGGGATTCTTCATGCATTTCCAAGATGTGGGAGTTGCCGGACGCATCGTGCATCTGCAACCCTTGAAATGGGAGAACGACTGGCCTGTAATGGGCAACAACGGAGAACCCGTTTTGAAGTACAAAGGGACAATGTACAATGTACAAAGGGACGATGTACAAAGTACAAAGTACAATGGACAAGGGACAAAGGAGCCCTCATGGGCGAATTTCCTCAGGCGTGATGAGTTCGACAGCACGGAGCTGGCGCTCGACTGGCAGTGGTCAGGAGGACGAGTGGAACCGAGGTGGTATTTCTGCGATGCCGCCAACAGCAGGCTCCGCCTCTACTCCGCCCCGCGTGAGGCGGACGAATGGATGCCGAACCTGTTGCTGCAGAAGATACCTGCTGTTGCTTTCACCGCTACAGCGCGTGTGCGGTTCGCACCCAACAAACACAAGAAAATGGTTGGTGCCGAACAAGCCGGAATGATTGTTACGGGACGCAAAGCGTCGTTCAGACTGGAAGTGCCGGTAACGGACGAGTGGGTGTACCTCAAATTAGAGATGAACAACCGCCAGCAAGGTATGTTCTATACCTCTACTGACGGTCATAAATGGACGAAGGTTGGTGAGCCGTTCCAAGCCGTGGAAGGACATTGGATAGGTGCACAGGTCGGTTTCTTCTGCACCCGAGACAGCCGCACACACAACGACGCCGGCTGGCTGGATGTGGACTGGTTCGAGACACGCCTTGCTTCCGACGAACCGATGGCATTGGCGCACGAACTGGCGCAAAGCGAGATGAGTCACCATCCCGAGTTATGGACCTGCGACGGAATGGAAAAACCCAAATGGGAATACACACCGACGCTGTTGGCACGCACATACATAGAGCTGTACAATGCCACCGGCGACACAGCGTATCTGGGACACGCACAGCGATTCGCCGATACCTTCATTGAGAAGGACGGAACGATACGCACCTATAAGAAAGAGATCTATAACATGGATCGCATTCAGGGTGGCAATTTCCTGATTTTGCTGAATACAATTAACCCTCAGCCGCAATATGTCACTGCCATCGAGACTTTGCGCCAGCAGCTGCGCGAACAACCAAGGACTACGGAAGGCGGGTTCTGGCACAAGAAAGTGTATGCACACCAGATGTGGCTGGACGGACTTTTCACCGGTACCACATTCTACGCCCGTTATGCGGCATGGAAACCCGAAGCGGAGGCGTGGAGCGATATAGCCAACCAGTTTATTGTAGCAGACCGCCATACGCGCAAAGCAAACGGACTGAACCACCACGGATGGGACGAGAGCAAACAGATGGGTTGGAGTGACCCTAAGACAGGTTGCAGTCCCGAGACTTGGGGCAGAGCCGAGGGATGGTACGTGATGGCGCTGTGCGATGTGCTGGAGCAGATGCCTGCCAACCTGCCTGAACGCACGGAACTGGAGGCTATCCTCCGCCGTGTGGCAGATGCGCTGATGAAAGTGCAAGACCGAGAGACACACCTATGGTATCAAGTACCGGACCGCGCAAGCGAGGAAGGCAATTATCTGGAGAGCACCTGTTCGGCGATGTTCTGCTATGCGATGGCGAAAGGAGCCCGTTTAGGGGCATTGGACAGCCGCTACAGAAAGGAAGCAGAGCAGGTATTGGACGGACTGAAAGCGCACAAAATCATCCGCAACGAAGACGGTACGCTGTCGCTCAAAGACTGCTGCGCGGTAGCGGGTCTGGGCGGTAATCCGTACCGTGACGGAACGTACACCTATTATATTCACGAACGCATACGCGAGGACGACCCCAAAGGCGTTGCTCCGCTCATTCTGGCCTGCATTGAATTAGCAAAATAAAAGATTGACCCCAAATATTTTGCCAAGTGTTTCAAATCCGAAACAGGCAAGACTCCCACGGAGTTCCGTTCGGAATAATCATCCGCGTTTGCTTTTCTCCCGCCACATGGTAGTGATCTCTTCCAGTGTCTTGCCTTTGGTCTCCGGGACAAGCCGCCAGACGAACCACGCGGCAATGACGCATATGACTCCGTATAGGATATAAACCATCGCGTGGCTGTAGTTATAGAGCGGCACAAAGGTGGAAGATACTACGAAATTGCTGATCCACTGGAACGCCACGGCGACAGCCGTAGCCTGTGAACGGATGGTATTCGGGAAGAGCTCCGCCATATAGACCCAGCATATCGGTCCCCAACTGAACATGAACGAAGCGCTGTAGATGAGGATACTCACTACGGCTACCCACGCCGGCAGCGTGGTCATGTTAGTTAGTGCTACGCCGAAAGCACCTACCGCCATCAGCAGCGAACCGACAATAAGCAAGGGCTTGCGACCCAGTTTCTCCACCGTGAAGATAGCCAGCAGCGTGAACGATATATTCACGACTCCCATGATGACCGTGAAGATCATCGGGTTGCCTACCCCCATCGACTCAAAGATACGCGGGGCGAAATAGAGCACGGCGTTGATACCTACTATCTGCTGGAAGACGGAGAGCATGATGCCCACGAAGATGACGAGCCATCCAAAGGCGAAGAGCGGTTCGCGTGTTTCGGTAGCGGTCTCATGTATCTCACGCACGATGATACGGGCATGCTCCTCAGGGTGCAGTTTGGCAAGCACCGCCACAGCCTCTTCATCCTTGCCTTTGAGCGCCAAGTAACGCGGGCTCTCGGGCACCAGCAAGATGAGTAGTGCAAAGGCAGCCGCCGGCACGCACTCGGAGCCGAACATCACACGCCAGCCTATCTGCTGCGTCCGCTCCACGACCGCAGGGTCGTTGATATGCGCACGGATGATCAGGTAGTTGACAAAATACACCACGAGCTGACCAAAGATGATAGCAAACTGGTTCCAAGAGACAAGTGCTCCGCGTTTATCTGCCGGCGCAATCTCCGCTATATACATCGGACAAATAGCCGATGCCAGACCTACGCCTATGCCGCCTAAGATACGATAGAGGTTGAAGACGATGAGTAGCGTTTTGGAAGGCGCTCCGTACGGCAGTATTCCCGTCTCAGGGGCATAAGATCCCCATGCCGATAGGAAAAACAACACACCGGCGATGAAAAGCGACTTCTTGCGTCCTAACCGTTGCGAGAGCACACCGGACAGGAATGCACCGATGATACAGCCGATGAGGGCACTGCTGGACGTGAAACCGTGCCAGAAGTCCGTATAGTCAAAATCCTTCGCACTGTCGAAGAACTGCTCCAGTCCCTTCTCCGCACCGGAGATGACTGCTGTGTCATAACCGAACAGCAGTCCTCCGATCACCGCCACAAGGACGATAAAAAACAGATTTAGTTTGTATTTAGTCATTTTCTCATTTACACATTTTTTCATTTCGCATAGAGGGCTACGATGGCTTCATAGAGTTCCTGCTTGCCGCTGGTCTGCTTGGGTTCGCCGACTTTCTTGCCGTACTCATAGACCTGCTCGAAAGTCAGTTTGCCGTCCTCAAAGTCCTTACCCATTCCGCTGTCAAAGGAAGCGTAACGCTCTTTGAGCATAGCAGGAATCGGGCTCTTCTCCATGATTTCTACGGCATTCAGCAGGGCACGGGCACAAGCATCCATACCGCTGATATGCGCAATGAAGATGTCCTCCAGATCGGTGGAGTTACGACGGGTCTTAGCGTCAAAGTTCGTACCGCCGGTACCGAGACCACCATTACGGACAATCTGCATCCAAGCCTGAGTCAGTTCGAAATTATCAATAGGGAACTGGTCGGTGTCCCATCCGTTCTGGGCGTCACCACGGTTAGCGTCGATAGATCCGAGCATGCCTGCATCGACTGCGCAAGCCAGTTCGTGCTCGAAGGTGTGCCCTGCCAGCGTGGCGTGGTTGACCTCGATGTTGACCTTGAAATCCTTGTCCAGACCGTGGGCTTTGAGGAAACCGATGACGGTCTCTGTGTCCACATCATACTGGTGTTTGGACGGCTCGCACGGCTTGGGCTCGATGAGGAAGGTGCCCTTGAAGCCTTTGGAACGCGCATAATCTCGTGCCATACGGAGCATCGTAGCCATGTGCTCTTTCTCACGCTTCTGGTCAGTGTTCAAAAGCGACATATATCCCTCACGACCACCCCAGAAGACATAGTTCTCTGCACCGAGTTTGATGCCTGCATCGATGGCGTTCTTAATCTGTACGATAGCGCGTGCTACTACATCGAAATCGGGGTTGGTGCTCGCGCCGTTCATGTAACGGGCGTTGCCGAAGACATTCGCCGTACTCCACAGAAGCTTGATACCCGTCTCGTCCATCTTCTGCTTCAGGTAATCGGTGATGGCGGCGAGGTTCGCCTCATACTCCTCTACCGACGCGCCTTCGGAAACGAGGTCCACGTCATGGAAGCAGAAATAAGGAACGCCGAGTTTCTGCATGATCTCGAAACCGGCATCGGCTTTGTGCTTGGCGATCTCTACCGCGTTAGCGCCTTCGTTCCACGGGAACTTCTTGGTACCGCCGCCGAACTGGTCTGCTCCTTCGGCGCAGAGGGTGTGCCACCATGCCATCGCAAAACGCATCCAGTCTTTCATTTTTTTACCTGCCACTACGCGCTCTGCGTCATAGTAGTGAAACGCCATCGGGTTCTTGGACTCCGGTCCTTCGAATTGGATCTTTCCGATCTCAGGGAAATACTCTTTTACCATAATAATATAATTTAATATTTTTCGATTATTTCGTGATCTCGTAATCTCGTAATCTCGTGATCTCGAGATTAAGATTGAAGAATCGCTTTCCATCGCTCATAGGCTGCGCGGTAGTCGGACTGATGATCCGGACGGATGGTAGCGAGGATTTTGAGGGTTTGGAACGCCTCTTCGGGTGTCTTGTAGATACCTGCCCCTATACCGGCTCCTTTGGCTGCCCCTGCTGCTCCGTCGGTGTCGTGCAGTAGGATCGTAGCGCCGCTTACACCGGCGAGGGTCTCGCGGAAGATCGGAGACAGGAACATATTGGCATTGCCGGCATGGATAGTAGTCACGTGCAGCCCCATCTGTTGCATAATCTCAATGCCGTACATGAAGGAGAACACAATCCCTTCCTGCGCAGCACGGAGCAGGTGCGCACGGGTGTGCTGGGTGAAACTGAGGCCGTGGACGGAGCAACCGCGTTCCTCGTTGCAGAGCATCCGCTCTGCGCCGTTGCCGAACGGCAGAATGCTTACTCCGGCGCTACCGATGGGCGCTTGCGCCGCCTCTTCGTTCATCTGAGCATACGTCAGGTCGGGCGCCACGTGGCGGTGTATCCATGAGTTAAGAATGCCTGTGCCGTTGATGCAAAGGAGCACACCCAGCCGCGGGTCGGAGGGCGTATAGTTGACATGCGCAAAGGGATTGACGCGCGAGAGAGGGTCATTTGCCACTTGGTCTATCACGCCATAGACGACTCCCGACGTGCCGGCGGTAGAGGCTATCTCTCCGGCATGCAGCACGCCCAAGGAAAGAGCGTTGTTAGGCTGGTCTCCTGCGCGGTACGAGACAGGGATGCCGGCAGGGATGCCTAAGAGCTCCGCCGCCTCGCGGGTCACGGTGCCTTGGATGCCGAAAGTGGGCTTGGTCTCGCATAGCAGCGAGGGGTCAATGCCGTAGTGTTCCAACAACGCGTACGCGGGCGTTCCTTCCTTAAAATCCCAGAGGATGCCTTCGCTCAGACCGCTGACGGTAGTGACCGCCTCGCCCGTGAGACGCATAGCGATATAATCACCGGGCAGCATGATCTTGTCAATACGGGCATAGAGCTCCGGTTCGTTCGCCTTGACCCACGCCAGTTTGGCGGCGGTGAAGTTGCCGGGTGAGTTGAGGTAATGTGTCCGGCAGTAGTCCTCGTCCAAAGCGTGGTACGCCTCTTCGCCGTAAGGCACGGCGCGGCTGTCACACCAGATAATAGCGGGACGAAGGACTTGTTGGTCCTTGTCCACGCACACCAAACCGTGCATCTGGTATGAGATACCGATGGCGGCTATATCATTTGATGATTTGAAGATTTGAAGATTTGAAGATTTGGCAAGCGCCTCCCGGAGTGCGGCTTGTGCGTACTTCCACCACATCTCAGGGTCCTGTTCAGCCCAACCTGTTTGATGAGAAATAATAGGAGCTTCCTGTTTGGGGGTAGAAACCCGATGCAACACATTGACCACTCTCCGCCTCTACGAGCGAAGCTTTGACGGACGAACTGCCGATGTCGAAACCTAATAGAATCATGGCGTTAATATTTTGCGGTGCAAAGTTACTATAAAATTTTGATATATGCAAGTAAGTTTAGAAATATTCGATATTCTTCCACCTTTTTGGTGAAAAATTGCTCTTTGATAGCTTGTTTTACTGCTGATTCTTATGTATCCTCTGCTCAGGCGGTCATACAAGATTTGTTTTTCTTTTAATTCAAAACAAAAACGTTAGCGGAGCGAACCAAACAAGCCGCGAGAGAAACGAGCACCTTATTATGGGGGAAAGGTAACCATCTATTAAAGTACAGGTAGTTACATAAAGTTAGGGCTGCAACGTTGGTATTGCAGCCCTAATTGTGTTTGGCTAAAGTAGTGGATTATTGATTGGATGCATCCAATTTAGCTTCTGGAT
>Ga0256405_10007443_pt1 | contig 16487 bp, 13 predicted proteins | sample RumenRJG_02DNA_FD_189096 | JGI IMG/M metagenome (GOLD analysis project Ga0256405, IMG submission 189096) | Bovine rumen microbial communities from Lethbridge, Alberta, Canada - RJG_02 | ecosystem: Host-associated > Mammals > Digestive system > Stomach > Rumen | place: Canada: Alberta...
TTATGCAAAGTTGAAACGAGAAGTAGTATGGATAACTTGTTGAATATCAATAGGGCTTTGACGCCAACTTTGCATAATGATATGCTTCTCATAAAAGAAGTTATGAGAAGCTTTACATAAGTTCTTCAAATGGGTGAAGCAGCATCTGAAAATCAAGAAGTTCTGGGGAGACTCCGAAAACGCAGTCCGCATCCAGATCTACACCGCGATCATCTCATACTGCCTGGTTGCCATTGTCCACCACAAGCTGAAACTTCAGATGTCGGTCTACAACACGCTCCAAGTTCTGGGAATCTCGCTCACGGATACGACACCTCTTGAAGACCTCTTCAACAAATCTAACCTCAATATTGACAAAGAACTTGACGGGTTCTATGAACCCACGTTGTTCGATTTTTAACTTTTAACTACGTCCACAACTTTTAGTGGACAGCAATGTTTTGACTTTTGAAGTGTGTTGCACTTCTAATTAGAATTCACCATTACCGATAAAAGCACTAAAAGCCTTATTTGGTATTACGGATCAACCTGGCCCAACATATGGAGAAGTCCCGTATCAGTATCGGATGAGTCAACGAGGATGGATTGATGCCAAACGCAAACAAAATGAGATGTATTTTAGGCAAGGAAAACAATGAGTAAAAATTCAATCAAAGCAATAGTTAAACGAGTGTCAATAGTGCTAATAATGATTCTCGGCTTTATTTTTGTCATTTTTTTACCTCTTTGGGTCTATTGTGTTGCCTATTGGATCATGGGGGAAAAGGTAACAAATAGATATATTCAATTATCTGATTCATATGGCTTTTACGTCAAAAACAGAGAATTTGGTTTACTCGGACAGCACGAAGATATTATTCTTTCAGAAAAGAGATTGAGAAGAATACGTTTTCGAAAGAAAGGGAATGTTATTTATTTTCATGAAAGTGGTGCCTATTATGAATTCAGGGAACCGGATACGTTGCTGTTGTATTCAGTCAGAGCTCCGATAGATTCGCTACCTGATAGTTTTGCGGGAATGCATATTAAAGCTATTGATTTAAAAAAGGCGCACAAAGTCAGGCAGCGATTATCGAATGATCAGTTACATGATTTATCCATTAATGCGATAAAATAATACTTTTGGTGTTTTGAGACAATAGGGTTGCTTCAGTCCAATGGAACTGATTAAGCAACCAGTTCATACAGAGGTGGAAATAGATTCTTCCCGTTGCTGCGCTAATCCGATATGATATTTGTTTTCAACAAACAATAATTGACAAACGTGTTTACTGTCCGGAGGGTTTGCTTCTTCGGACAGTTTTCTTACTGTTTAGTCCCAGAAGAATGGAACGGAATATCCGCTACTTCATTACCGACCAACTGGGTTCTACGAGAGTGGTTCTCAATACCGTTATCTCATTCTAAATACAATTGGGTTGTTGAATAGCATTTTAGATGCCCCGAAACTTCTTAACGTTTCGGGGCATCGTCTTATCTTCTAGCCAGATCTATCTGGTATGCCGGTACAGATATAACACTCTCGTGTTTTAGGACAGGGGCCTAAGTTGGAAACGGGGATGGGTGGTGTGTGTTTCTTAAAGCCCTTTGACGACCTCTTCCGGTAGCCCGGAAGCCTGAACGATCTGCGCAATGGACAGGCCCATCTTTTTCATCTGCCGGGCCACTTCCATCTTGCCTTGCTCCACACCCTCTGCTCGCCCTTCGGCACGTCCCTCGGCACGTCCCTCGGCACGTCCCTCTACGCGCCCCTCTGCGCGTCCTTCTTTCAGACCTTCGGCACGTCCCTCCTCTCGACCTTTTTTCAGGCCGATCTGTTCGTAGGCTTCGCTGATGACCAATTTTTCGTATTCGCTGACCATGGCGTCGTGGTATTGATTCTGTTCTTCGGGCGTCAGCGCATCGACCCGGGAGACCTCCATGGCGTGGCGGAACTCGCGGATCGTTTCGGGCTGACCTGCAAATGTAGCAATATTTTGGAACATATATGCCCATTTCTCCGCAGAATCGGTCATTTCGTCGAACGGCTTGGTTCTCCCCAGTCGCGGGAGTTCCAGCACACAGATGTTCATCCGGTCGGCGAAGAGGTCGTCGCCGAGGTCGACTTCGCGGAAGCGGTAATCGAAGAGGATCTTGCCTTCCGGGACGGGTTCGGTGTGGTCCATTTCGAAGCCGGTGATGCAGAGGACATAGACAGGTGAGAGGAGGTACTCCCTGTCACCGCGCTTGACCTGGTTGACGACGAGGTGAGAGCCGTAGAAGAAGAGCCGGTCCTGGAGGTCGGCCTCGGCCTTCTTCTGCATTTCGCAGATGAACCTGCGACCGTCGGAAGTGCGGCAGAGGACATCGAACATGGAGCGCTTGTCCTTTTCCGAGACGACGGGGATTTCATTGGGAAGGTATTCGAGGTCGGCGATATCTTCCCGGAGGATGTCGCGGAGGAGTTTCATCATGACTTCCTTGTCGGCGAAGACTTTTTTGAACGCCCAATCGACTTTCCAGTCCATGTATTGCGCCGTGAGGCTGGGGGCGGCGGGTTCCGTGCCTCCTTGAGGCCGGGAGGAACCGAGGATTTTCGTCTTTTCCATATGGCAAAGATGGGGCGGATTATCCGTGTAAACTAAATTTACACGGATAATTGCAAAAAGAGGCCACACAGCATTCTGTGTGGCCGATTTTATCTTTGGAAAACGAGGCGTTTTATATAAAAAACGACGGATAGAACTAAACAGACCGTCCCCGTTACTGTTGCAAATACGGGAAATACTGACTACCTTTATACCGGGAAGGAATCCCAGCAATCGCTCTTTGGCATAAACTGGTACGACAGCGGCGCCCGCTTCCAGACCACCGATGGCATCTTCACCAGCATCGATCCGCTGGCAGAGAAATACTACTACCTCAGCCCGTACGCTTACTGCGCCGGGAATCCCATTGATACAAAGAGAGTCGCGAAAGCTGCAGGCATCGGTGCCGCTACTGGTTTAGTTGGAGCAGCGCTAAATGTTGGAACAAACGCGGCTTCTGCTACTGTTGAGAAAACGATTGAGAAAAAATAGGCCTCTTCGACGGTAAAAGATACGTATAGAAATGAAATTAAACATGAATTACGAAGTGAAGGAAAACAAGTAAAAGGTAGTACATTAAATAAAAAAGTGGAAGAGCTGGTTAAAACAAATTGTGAGGCCGAAAAATCGTTTGTAGGTTTTTTAAGAGGAGTGGGTAGTTATTCTGTTCAGAAAACGTCGAACTCTGTTGTTGAAGAAGTTATTACATATTGATTTATGAAACAGAAAGAGCATTTTCTCATCACTTCCTATCAGGATAGGAATGCGATGATGTTTGAGGCTCTATTCTTCATTGCGTTTTCAACGGAAGAATATTTAGATACCCATTTTAACGGTTTTCATTATAACGGACACGGAAGATATTTATGGTTAAAGGAAGCGAATGATTATTATCTTATCCTTGGAATAATTGGCGCACTAGGTATATGCGTTTTCTTCTATAGCCTCTATATGAAGATGACTCGAAAGAATCATATTTATTTTGATTTTGGAAAAGAAGGTGTTACCATTAATCTTAATGAAGAAACCAGTGAACCCGTTTTTTTCAGTTGGAATGAAGTGGATAATATTTGTGTCCGATATCCTTTTTCTGTTCCCAGATTAATCATTTATATAAAACCCGTAAAAAAAAGGTGGAAAAAATACGTGGTAAGTTATTCAGTTTGGCGATTTCCTTTCATCTATAATCTTACTAAAGCCATCAAGCATCTCTCTGGACGAAAAGATATCATCAAAAAGAGAATATGGGAAAATTGGTGCACCAAAGAATACTTAGAGCGTAATCACTCCTGACAATAAGAATCGGTCCCGAATGCGTCGAAAATGCACTCGGGACCTTTTTTATTCTATAACCAGTTATAATGCAGCTATGGCTTGGGGCGACAGCCCCGTTGCCTGACTAATCTGCTCGGTCGTCAGGTCCATCTCCTTCATCTTCCGGGCCACTTCCATCTTGCCCTGTTCCAGGCCTTCGGCGCGATAGAACTTGGCGATATCTTCTTTTTCTTCTTCGGAAATCATGGCTCTTAAATAATGTAGTTTCTCCGTTTCGGGGAGTTGTCGGGTGCGGGCCGTCTCCAGCAGCGGAGCAAACCGCCCGTCCATCCCTTCCGGTACTTCGGCAAAGGTAGTCATTCTTTTCAGAATATAAAACCATTCTTCCACCGGATTCATCTGTTTCATGGATCTTTTCTTCAGCCGGGGCAATTCGCAGAGATAGATGCTCATCAGGTCTGCGTATCGCTCACCGGTATCCCGTTCACGGAATTCATAGACGAACATGATCTTCCCGTCAGGCGCCTGCCGGTGCATGAGGGTGAAATCCATGAAACAGATAACATAGACCGGGCAAAGGCGGTCGTAGTACGCTCCGCTCTTCAACTGCTTCGACACCAGGTCCGCCCCGTAATAGAACATCCGGTTGCGGAACGAATCGTGGCCCTTTCGCTGCATCTCCACGATGATCTCGCGTCCATCCCCCAGGCGGCAGAGGACATCCAGGATGATGTTTTTGTCGTCGGGCCGGTTGTGCGGCAGTTCGTTGGGGAGGACCTGAACGGATTCCACGGGTTCGGGCAGGAAATCGTTCAGGAGCATCTTCAGCAGGTCGGGGTGTCCCCCGAATACATACTTGAAAGCCCAGTCGCTGCGCAAGTCCAGGAAGGGGGCTTTCAGGATGTCGTCAATAATCTTGATTTTCTCCTCACGGGAGAGGGTCCGGAGTTGCTGGAATTCGTCCACCGTCTGGATGTACCGTTCGTACTGTTCGGGGGTAAGGTTAATGTCTTCCATCTCTGATAATAATTTTTGTTTTTTCCATACGGCAAAGATGGGGCGGATTATCCGTGTAAACTAAATTTACACGGATAATTGCAAAAAATGGCCACACAGGATGCTGTGTGGCCGATTTTATCTTTGGAAAACGAGGCGTTTTATATAAAAAACGACGGAGATGTTGTTGGATAGATTGTTCCCGTTTCCGTTGCATCTTCGGGAAATACTGACTATCTTTATACCGGGAAGGAATCCCAGAACGCGCTCTTTGGCATAAACTGGTACGACAGCGGCGCCCGAATACACCGGCCGCTGGCCTGCGCGTGGCTATTTCACGCGCAGGCAGAGGAGGGTGAGGTCGTCGTTGGGCTCGGCGCCGTTACGGTGCTTCTCTACGGCTTCCTTGATGGCTTCAACCACGTCTTCGGCACTCTTGTCCAGCAAGGTTTCGCTGAGGGCCAGCAGGCGCTCATCGCTGAACTGTTCGTGCTCCGGATTTTCAGCCTCGTTCAAGCCGTCGGTATAGATGAGCAGGAGCCGGTCTTTCACATTCTCCAGGCTGGCACCCTCGAAGGTTGCCTCTTCCCAGACACCCAGCGGCATGTTGTTGTGCTCGATGGGCAGGAAGGCGCCGTCCAGCAGAGGCGGATTGTGACCGCAGTTGCAGAAGTGCATCAAACCGGTTGCCAGGTCAATCACGCCAAGGAACATGGTCACGAACATGTTCTGGTCGTTGTCGCGCGAGAGGGCAATGTTCAGTTGGGTAGCAATCTTCTCCGGCGAAAGACCCAGTTGGGCCTCAACCCGGAAGAGGTTACGCGTAACAGCCATGAACAAGGAGGCCGGGACGCCCTTTCCGCTCACGTCTCCCACGCAGAAGTAGAGCTTTTCATTCTGGATGAAGAAGTCGTACAGGTCACCACCCACCTCTTTCGCCGGTGTCATGGACGCGTACAGATCGATATCGGACCGATTGGGGAACGGCGGGAAAATTCGCGGCACCATGCTCATCTGGATGTCGCGCGCAATCCGCAGTTCGCCTTCGATGCGTTCCTTGTTGGCGGTGGTGCGGGTCAGTTCGTCGATATAGTTCACCAGCGAGTGCTGCATGTTGCCGAAGGCTTCGGTCAGCTGGCCGATTTCATCCACGCGGTGCGTCTCGGGCAATTCCACGTCAAAGCGGCCGGAAGCGATGGTCTCGGCCTGGTTGGCCAGGGTCTGCAGGGGATCCAATTCCTTGGTAATCAGCGAGCGGAAAATCCACAGCATGAGGATCAAGCTGATGATGACCAGGCTCAGGATGGTCCGAACCAGCCGGTAATAACCGCCGAATATGTCGTCTTTGGGGCAGATGATGGCCGTGCTCCAGCCGGTGGTGCTGAGCGGCCGGAAAAAGACGAAGCACTTCTTGCCATCGATCCGGAGTTCGCGCATGCCACGCTCTCCGTTTTGCATGGCGTGCCCCAGTTCCGAGATGGCCGGATTGGGCTTTTCAAGCGTTTCGGTGAAGATGGTCTGATAGAAGAGCTTGGTGGTATCGGGATGGACGAAATACGTACCGCCCTGTCCCACCATGATGCTATAGGAATGCGGGTAGGGTTTCATCTCGGAAATGGTGTTGGACAACCATTGCAGGGAGATATCGTTGGAAACCACACCGCAGAATTTTTTGTCGTGGTCGTAGATGGGCCAGCTATAGGAGGAAATGATTCCGGGCGAGTAAGCATCGTTCGGGGAATAGTCCATAAAGGGTTCGATCCAGGTGGGCTGGTCCAGAAGTTTGGCCTGGAGATACCAGTCCATATAGAAATACTGGTAGAGGTCGTCGCCCTCCTGGGTAGTTAAAATGTCCCCGTCATCTTCTCGGTGGGAATAAATGGAGAAATACCTTCCCCGGTTAGGATAATGGTACGGTTCAAAGGAGATGGAACAACCTGAGAGGAAGGGAAGCTGGTCCACGACGCTCCGGCTGTAAACAAACATGGAATCGTCCGACTCCAGATGGCGCTGTACCACCCACGCCACGTTTTTCGTAGACATTTCCACCTTGTCCAGGATCACTTCTACCCGCTGGGCGGTATTGTCCAGGACCTGGGTGGCGCGGCTGAACGCTTCTTTAAATATGGTGTCCTGGGATTGTTTGAACAAGAAGGACAAGGCGCCCAGGAAGAGGACGGCGGCAAAGATCACGGTAAGCCAGCTGAGCCGGGCGGAAAGCGATGTCCGCAAGAGGGTTAACCATTTTTTCATAGCGGAAGATCTAAGAGCTGCTCATATGAAACTTCATCGAAAATCAGGTTGTTGTCCAGCATCAGCTGGTTGGCCTGGTCCACAATCTCCTTGCGGAGCCGGTATTCCCGCCGGCCGGTCTCTTTGTCTACCAACAGGTTGAGGATCTCTTCCAGCATCAGTTTCTGCAAGATGCGGTTGGTGGCCACGTGATTTTTCTTTACGACATCCATCACAATTTCAAGGGTCTCATTGGGATGTTCCGCCGCCCATTCCCAGCCCCGCTTGCAGGCTTCGGCAAATCGCTTGCAAATATCGGGATGCTCGTCATAGAACGTCCGGGTCACATAAACCCCGTCTTCCTGGATGTTATAGCCGTGGTCACGGAAACGATAGACGGATTCTTCGGTAATGGGCAGGCCGGTCTGCAGCAACTGGTAATACTCGTTGTAACTCGTGGCCAGGGTGGCATCCAGGGCTCCGCTGATGAAAAGGTTGATGTTGGATGCGATGGGAATCCATTCATAATCAAGACCATCCTTGATGCTCATGCAATACGCCAACTGGCCGAAACCGGCACTCCACACACCCACGCGGGCTCCTTTCTGCTCCATCGGATTCATTCCGCGGCGTGACACGATTACCAGGGAGTTGTTCATCGAAGTCTGGAGGATGTTGACCAGCGGAATACCGAAGTCACACAACTCCATGGCCTCCATCAGCTGCAGCGTGGTGGCCTGGCTCTTGTCTTCCTTGATACGGGTAAGGGCCGGTTCGGAAGCCGTGGGATGGACAATTTCCACGTCCAGCCCGGCCTCTTTGAAGAACCCTTTTTCCTGGGCCACATAATAGCCGGCAAATTGCGCCTGGGGCAGCCATTGCGGCGTAAACACCAGGTGGTCCATCTGGGCCATGGCGGAAAGCGCCGGCCAGAGGAAGCAGAGAAGAAGGAACGCTTTTTTATTCATGCGGGAATCCGTTTTATTTGCATAACATAATATCCATAATCATCCGGTCAGCATGCTTCATGCCCGCGGAGCCGATGGCGCCCACGTTGCGGATGGTTTTTTCCACGTCGTCGTCGATGATCCCGTCGGTCGAAGGGATGCAGGTGCCGCGCAGGGCCAGGACGGCACTCTGTACCGCACAGGAAACCCCCGAGGCAACCTTCATGGCACAGCCTACCTTTGCGCCGTCGCACACCATGCCGGTAATGTTCCCGGCCATGTTTTTGATGGCGGCGCAGATGGCGTCATATCCGCCGCCTTGCAGGTACACGATGCCGCAGGACGATCCGGTCGATGCCACCACGCAGCCGCACAGGGCGCTCAGTTTGCCCAGGTAGTGTTTGATATGGATGGCCACGAGGTTGCTCAGGATGAGCGCCCGGGCCAGCCGTTCGTCGTCGATATCGTATTTCAGGGCATAGGCGATGACCGGCATGCTGGCGGTAATGCCCTGGTTCCCGCTGCCGCTGTTGCTCATGGCCGGCAGGGTGCTGCCCGCCATACGGGCGTCCGAGGCTGCGGCCGTCAGGCCCATGGCGAAACTCAGAAAATCGTCCCCAAAGACCTCCTGCTGGTTTTCCCGGATGGTCTTTCCCACGTTCATGCCGTAATTACCGGCCAAGCCTTCCCGGGCCAGTGCCAGATTGAGGGTGCGGTCTTCCAGGATAAAGGCAATGTCGGCAAAGGGGGCGTTGTTTGCGAAATCCAGGATTTCCCGGACCGATGGCGTGTCTTCCCCCTCGTCCGCTCCTGAGAGGCCGGCGGCCGATTCGGAACTCATCAGGATCCGGTCTGCAAAGCAGGTTTCCACGATGCGGTCGTGGTCGTCTTCGATGATGGCGTAGGCCTGGGGATTCACTTCGGCGCTGGCCTGGGCCTGCCCATTGGCACAGACGGTGGCTTTGACGTAGAGCAGGTGGTCGGTATCCGCCACGGAAATGGTTACTTTCTGGCCCTCTACCAGTTCCAGCGCCCGTTTTACGGCCACATCGGTCAAGTCGGCCAGGACTTCCAGGTTGCGGCGGGAATCGCCGCAGACGGCCCCCAGGGCGGCGGCCACCGGCAGGCCCACACGCCCCGTTCCGGGGATGCCCACGCCCATTCCGTTTTTGAGGATATTGCCGCTCACGGCCACGTCGATGCGAAAATCGGCCGTCAGCCGCCAGCCTTCCGGGCAGCGGGAGGCGCAGTTGTCGGAGATGATTTCTACCGCCTTGGAAACGGCCAGGGCCACCGCGATGGGTTCCGTGCAACCCAGGGCGGGCTTCACTTCGCGGTGGAGAAGGGCAATAATCTTTTCCGGGTTCATACAATATGCAAATATAATCAATAATTGTTATCTTTGTCTAGTATAATACACCAAAATATCATGCCTCAATCCATTATCGGCATCGGAGAGACGGTGCTGGATATCGTTTTCAAGGAAAACCAGCCGCAGGCGGCAGTCCCGGGCGGTTCCACCTTCAACGCAATGATTTCGCTGGGACGCACCGCCGGCCGGCAGAACAAGGATCTTACATTGTTGATGATCACCCAGATCGGGGACGATGCCGTGGCCGATATCGTCACGGATTTCGCCGCGCGGAACGGCCTGGCTCCCGAAGGAATCCGCCGCGTTCCGGGACAAAGCAACGTTTCGCTGGCCCTGCTCGATGAGCAAAACAACGCCCACTACGAGTTTTTCCGGAACCCCACTCCCCAGCCCTTCCAGGTGCCCCAGGTGGCGGTGAACCCCGGCGACGTGGTGCTGTTCGGCTCCTTTTTCGCCATCAATCCGGAAACGGCGCCGCAGACGAAAGCCTTCGTGAAGGCGGCCCGCGAGCAGGGAGCCATCGTTTATTACGACATCAATTACCGCAAGGGACACGCCATGAGCCCGGAGGCCCTGCGGGCTTCCATCGAGGAGAACATGGCGTTGAGCGATATCGTCCGCGGATCGGACGAGGATATCGAGGCCCTGTACGGCTCGGCCGATGCCGCGAAGGTGTACGCGGAACACATCGCCCCGTTGTGCCCGAACTTCATCTGCACCCGCGGCGCAGCGGAAACGACGGTTTTTTCGCCCGGGGTGCAGGTTTCCTTCCCGGTCCCCCGGGTCGCGAAGGTGGTGACGACCATCGGCGCGGGTGACAATTTCAACGCCGGAACGGTGTATGCCCTGGTTGGGAACGGCTTCGACAAGGAGCGCGTGCGGCACCTGGATGCGCCTTCCTGGTCACAGTTGGTTCCCGTGGCGCTCAAATTCAGCGCCGAAGTCTGCGCGAGCCTGTTTAATTATGTAGGAGAAGATTTTTTGGAAACGATATGAAAAAGAATTTGTTGTTGATGTTGATCCTGCTGCTGCCGGTATGGCCGGTGCGGGCGGGAAAAATCGTAACGGACAGCCTCCGGAGCGAGATTTTGAACGCAACGGTCAAGTACAATGTCTATCTGCCCGACGGCTTTGCCGAGGGGTCGGACCGCTACCCGGCGGTCTATCTGCTGCACGGCCTGTACGGCACGTACCGGGACTGGTCGAAGCAGGGCGGGATGAAAACGGTCACCGACGAATTGATGGGTACCGGCGAGGCATGCAAGATGGTTATTTTTATGCCGAATGCCGGCCATCCCGACGTCCACAACGAGTGGAACGGCTATTTCAACATGCCGGGCTGGTCGTACGAAGACTTTTTCTTCCAGGAATTTATCCCGGCGGTGGAGGCCAAATACCGCTGCATCGGGGATAAAGGCCATCGGGCCATCATGGGTCTGTCCATGGGCGGAGGCGGCTCGACGGTTTATGCGCAGCGTCATCCGGAGATGTTTTCCAGCTGCTATGCCATGAGCGCCTGGCTGGACAACGGCGAGAACCAGGTGGCGGCGCGCGACGTGAAGGATCCGGCCAAGGACAAACTCTACATCGTGTCCCAGTCGGTGCGGGAACATTCCGCCCTCAAATACATCGACGAGGCCGATGAGGCCACGCTGGCGAAACTGCGTACGGTGAAGTGGTTCATTGATTGCGGGGACGATGATTTCCTGCTGGATCTGTCCACCGGGCTGCACCAGAAGATGCGCGATAAAAAAGTGAAGAGCGAACTGCGCGTGCACAACGGGGTCCACAACTGGGAATACTGGCACCTGGCGCTGCGGGACGCCCTTCCGTTCGCCTCGCGCAATTTCAATTAGCGGCACTCCGCCAGGAGTTCGTCCAGGGCTTTGCGGTCGGCCGGGTAGAATTTCACTACCGGGGCGACCGTCATTTTTGCACTCTGTCCCAACGCCTTTTCCAGATTCTTGAATTCGGCGTACTGCTCCAGGTAGCGGTTCCGGGTCGCTTCATCCAGCGGCTCGTCCAGGCCGGCTTCGCGGGTCATGAAGCGGCTTTTGGCCGCCACGGCCAGCTCAATATACAATTCTACGTAACAAATGATGTCGAAATACACCTCGGCCGGGAAGTTCTCTTTGATGGAAAGCAGGAACTGCCCGGTCTTGGTTTCGCCCAGGAGTCCTTGCTGGATGTCCATCATCAGGGCTACCTGTTTGTCCAGGCCGCGGTCCAGCCAGCGGTGAATCATGTCGCCGTCATACTGATAAACCCAGACCAGCAGGCCGCCCAGCGAGCCAAACACCACCACGAACTGCAGCAGGGGGTCGGGGTGGAGATAGTTGTGCAGAATGTGCAGGATGGCGGCTACGAAAAAGAGGAAAAGCGACATGGTAATGTCACTTTTTTTGACCGGCAGCCGCGCATGACGGCGTTCCAGCAGGCGTACCGAGAACATCAGGGCCACGGCCACGATGGCGCTGCAGCCCATGTGGATCAGGGCCACTTCCAGGCCGCGGAACAGGGCGGTGCCGATTCCCAGGTTGCCCATCAGCAGGTACAGGATGTTCTCCAGGATGGAAAAACCGCCGCCCACGGCCGCTCCGCAAATGACGCTGTCGATGAAAAAGGCAATCTTTTTGCGCCGGGCCAGCCACCACAGGGGGAGGGCTTTTACCGCCTCTTCCAGGATGGGATAAAGGGAGTCGGAAACCCGTTCCGATACAAACGGGTCGGTGAGCCGGAACAAACCGAAACAGGCTGCCGCAGCCAGCAGGCCTGCTCCTACCAGCAGCACCAGGTCCCGGATGCCCACCAGGGAGAAATTGTCGAGCGTGTACACGACAAAAATGTAGAGGACTACCGGAAAGAGGGCGACGGCGAACGACATTACAGGAGTTTGAGGGAAATCATCAATTCATTGCCGTGGCGGCCGCCGGGGAAGCCTTCGGGCGCAAACAGGTGGCCGTACCCGATAGACAGGGTGGTCTTCATGTAGTTGAGGAAGACCAGTTCGGTGGTCAGTTGCACGCCGGCGCTGTAAAAGATGCGCCGGTCAAAGCCCGGGTTCCAGGTAGCCAGGCCGGTGCCGAAGAAGGAGCATTGGGTCCAGGTGGGATAGACAAACAGGGTGCCCAGGTCGTTGAAACGGATGGGCCGCAGGTTCAACTCTCCCGTGGCTTTGGCGTAGGAGTGGGCGGGGATGGCATCGATGCTGGCCCCCGGCATGGCCCGCGAGTTGCGGTACTGGAAGGGGTTTTTATAATCCACGTAATTGTTCCGGAACCCGCCGAAGTAGGAGTGCCCGAAAACCGAATTCTCGTCGCCGAAGGAGTGACCCGCCGCGGTCCGCACCCAGAAGGAGGTGTTCCGGTCGATGGGTAGCAGGACGCCGAAATTGGCCGTCGCTTCCAGCGAGGGGAAAAACCGGCCGCCGGCCAGGTAGCCATAGCCCATCAGGCTCATGTTGTATCCCTGTTCCACCATGACGGCGCCCAGCGAACTGCGGGACTTGGCAAAGGTCCCATAGGCGCTGACGGTCTGCAGGGAGTGGATGCCGTCTTCTACGCGGATTTCCTGGTATAGCGGCAGGGCGTCCATGTCTCCGTAGGCACCCACCGAGAAGCCCCAGGCACGCGTATAGGGCACGATCAGGCTATTGGTATAATCATAGGAGATGCTGGCCATATAGCCTTTTCGGCTGGTGCGCATCGGGCCCACCAGGTCGTAGAAATCGGAATGGTTCCATGAGGCGTTCAGCGTCCAGAAGTAATATTTCCATTCCAGATCCAGGTGGAAGCGGTTCTTCAGGTCGTTGGCGCTCCAGGGCGATACGCCCACGTTCATGACCAGGCTGCTCAGCCCTACGGGATCCTTGAAGGTGAACCGATACCCCAGCACCGGCGTTACGTTGTTCCAGGCTTTCCGGTCCGTAAAGCCGGTCACGACGGGGTAGGCCCCGGCAAAGTTCATCTCTTTGATTGCGTTATACGGGGTGATGCCGTGGTACACGTCGCCAAAGGCGATGGGCGTAACCGGTTTTTTCAGCCGGCTTACGGCTTCCAGGGCCTCCGGGTTGCGGTGGTAGGCCTGCTGGCCGAACAACTCGATGGCATTCGCATCGGTCACCACCTTCCGGTCCAGGGTGACCGGGCGCATGCCGTCCCGCTCGAATTCCAGGGCCAGCAGCTTTCCGGGCGCGATTTCCAGCGGGGCGAACAGGCCGATGTCCGTGTTGGAAAGCAGCTCCATCTCATGGGTGGCCAGTTCTATCTGCCAGAGGTTCGATACGCCCGTATAATAGGAACTGCCGATGAGGTAGCGGTCGTCCAGTGAAAAGCGGAACTGCCCCAGGTTGCAGTCTTCCCAGGTAACCAGTTTCTCGGGGGTGAACTTCGCCGCCGCCAGGTCCCGGGTGCGGAACAGCAGCAGGGTATGCTCGCCGTTTTCGCCCTGGGTGGTCACCGACAAGAGCTTACCGTCGTGGCTTACATCAATATCGAACACACTCTCGCCAAAGGGGAAGGCATAGATGATTTCCGGGTGTTCGATGTCTTGGTCGAACCGGATGAGGGATTGCGATCCACCGTTGGAGAACAGACCGTACAGGTGGTCGGTGGCATTGTCATAAACGATGTTGTTGACGCGCTGGAAGTTCTTCCGTTTTACCACTTTTTTCTGTTTCAGGTCATAGACCATCAGGCCACGCATCTTGGCGTTGTTGCAGGTGAAAATGAGGCGTTGGCCGTTTTTGTCCAAGGCCACGAAGGCCGGATTGTAGAGCTGGATGCCGTACAGGTCGGTCACCTTCCGCATTTTTTGCGTGGCCAGGTCCAATTCGGTGATATGCGGGAAGCCCCCCGGCGCGTTCATGGCCGCATAGGCCTTGCCGGTTCCGGCATCGTACACAAAGGGTGATACCGAGCCCAGCGGATCCCGGGTAAGCGGGTGGGTGGGCGTAAGGGGATACTCCCGCACGGTGGCCAGATTGGCTTGCTGGTACTCCCGTTCGGACGTTCGCCAGTCGTTCCAAACCTTGCGCAGCGGCTTTCCATAGACGGCTTTAAACTGGTTGCCGAAGTAGGTGCGGCTGTCGGCGGTCCGGTTATAGAAACGGATCAGGTTGTCGTATCCGTATTCCGCAGCCAGGTAATTCACAAACCGGGTGCCGTACAAATAAGCATTGGCGCCCACTTGAAAGTCCATTGTGGTACCTTCCGTTTCCAGACCCACCACGGAAAACATTTTTTCCCCGCCGCCCACAATGCTGCGGAAATACATTTCGTCGTACCCGCCCAAGGCCCGTCCGGTTCCGCCGCCCATCCAGGTTTCCAGGAAACAGGCGATGCCTTCGTGGTACCAGCGCGGAGCGTACCATCGGGGAACGGTCAGGTAACTCCACAGGGCGGTAATGGGCTGGGCGTAGTCGGTCCCCACCTTGGTGCCGAAAATGTGTCGCCACATCCGGTCGCGGGTATTGTATTTGTCGCCCATGACCAGGTGGGTATATTCGTGGCAGAACAGCTGGCGGTACCGTTCGCCGGCCGGGGCGATGTAATACGACATGGACATCGGCGCCATGCTGAACTGGATGTAGTTCTGCGGCAGCGGGGTGGCGCCGCCGTTGCCGTCGTCTTCCCAGTCGGTTACCAGGATCAACGGCGGCTGCATCACATAGACGGAGTCCGTTGCCCACACCTGCTGGTGGAGGGCCTTTCCGTTCTGGAACATCCGGACCATGTGGGGAATGTACCGGGACAGATTCTTGTCAAAAAAAACCAGCCTGGCTTCGTCCGTCCGGTACTGAAAATAAGTCTGTCCGTACACCCCGGCGGGAATCAGTACGGACAGAATCAAAACCAGGGCCCGTATAGGGGCGTGTTTCATTCGGAATAGCGAAATTAAGGTTCTATTCTCTTTTTCTTCGGCTTTGCATTGGCAATGTTGATGCCGGCTTCCATGGCTTCAATGGCAGGACCCACGTTCTGGATGGCATTGGTAATATCGGATCCCTGCAGGACGTTCAGGGCCTCCGCGCCCTGGAAGGCCTTGAGGAGATCGCCGGTCTGGGCTAAACCCGTCGAAAGGAACGATGCGTTAACATCTTGTTGCAGCGAGGTCGTAATCGTAGAAGAGAGGGCTTCATGCGAGAAAGGAAGAGCGGGAGTGTCGGGCATGCAAAGACAGAATATGAGAGAATTCTCGACAAGCTGGGAGGCCTGTTCTATCGGGAGAGCATTCAGTGCGGACGAAGCTTGCTCAGCGGTAAGGGTCGCCGCCGTGTTATCCCATTTGGCCGCTTCCTGGCCCTGGGTAATGGCAGACGTTACATGCAGATATTCCAGCCAATGGTCACGGACCAGTTTCAGCTGGTCGGAGCCTTCGTTTTGGGCCAGCCAGGCATCGGCCGTCTCCACAAAACGTTCGGCCAGGTTATTCTGCTTTTGCAGGGAACCGTAGGCCAGGGCGGCGTTATTCGTGTTCTGGGCCAGGCTGGAGCGGCTTTCGCCATCCAGGGTGGCACTCAGGTCTTCTCCGGCGTCTTTCATCTGGGCGCAGACATTCTCAATCAAGGGCTTGGCTGCCTGCATGTCTGCCAGCAATTCGGCAAAGGGCGGGAGGTCCTTCGCCACTTCGGAAGACAGTTCTACCAGGGTATTGAACTGTTTGGCACGGGATTCCATGACAGAATAAGCCAGAACGATGCTGTTCTTGAATTCCTCATCGTTCAACAGCAGTTCCTGCATGTTGTTGGAGGCCTCCTCTATTACCTTCTTGGAATACCGGGAGGTTTTGGAAATGTTTCCGCTTGCCTGGTCGTTGTCTACCGGCCAGTTGATCCATTTGGATAGCCCGACAAGCAGGAGGCAAACCGCAGCAATGGATGCAAGGACTACACCTGTTCTCTTTTTCATAAGGTTCGTTTTAATCAATAAAAATTTCTGATTGCGAATGATTTGCGGGTAAAAATAATCATATTTCCCTAAAATCCGCAACTATCATCCAATACACGATTAAGGGTAGATTTATGAGTCGTTAGTAGCAGCTTTCAGTAAAAAGCAACAGCACAACATCAATATGTAGCCACCATCCCCTTACCCCACG
>Ga0256405_10007444_pt1 | contig 16486 bp, 11 predicted proteins | sample RumenRJG_02DNA_FD_189096 | JGI IMG/M metagenome (GOLD analysis project Ga0256405, IMG submission 189096) | Bovine rumen microbial communities from Lethbridge, Alberta, Canada - RJG_02 | ecosystem: Host-associated > Mammals > Digestive system > Stomach > Rumen | place: Canada: Alberta...
TAGCGGATCGTTACTACATGTCTGTTTCCAAAGAAAGCCAGGGGATTGTAGCTTGTTTTTTTCTCATAAAAGGGAACAGTATAAAGAACTGTCTCCTGTTTCACAAGGACCAGAGATGTCTCTATTGCCGCGTCTACCTTCACCATATAAAAGCGCTCAGGCTCAAGACCTGAAAACTCTATGATGTCGCCCTTTCTGTATTCTCCGTCCCAGGCAAGAACTGCTTCATCAGGCCCTTGCGCCTCTGCCTTGGGCACGTGGTCCCAGTCGTTATAAACTGATATTTTCATTTGTTTAACCTCATTTATTATCTATCACAGAGATAGTTTTGCTTCGATTCCGTAGAAATCTATTTCTCTGGTCTCTCCGTTTTTCATGTGGATAGTAACTGGTCCATATCCGCCGCAGTTCTGAGGATCAGTGTATTCAATCTCGCTGATAGGAAACAGCTCATCCTCGGTAAAGTCCTCTAAGGACTCCTTGGTAATAGTCTGAGAGATCAGGAAATATGGATCGTACCCATACTGCTTGTTCCTTTCTGTCTCTGCATACAAAATGATAGACTTTTCGCTGTCAGGATTTGTGCCAGTGCTGTCGATACGCTTTATGTCGCTCCAGCCAGCAAATATGGTAAATGCAAGCTGTTTTTCTTTTCCTGTGTGGTCCTTGCCCTTTAGGATGACAGCCTTTGCGCCGTCCTTTTCCTTGGTCTCCATGGTTGTTCCATTGTCAGGAAATCCAAAGGTTCCAAGGGTTATTCTTGCCGGGCGCCTGTAAAATCTTATCTTGTCAGCCCTTATTATTCCGCATGGAACAGTGAAGTCCGCAAGATTTATCGCAGTCTTCCAGTGGGTCTCGCACTCAGGTTCAAACTCAAAGAACTGCCTTCTGTAGAGGACGTCTTTCTTTTCCCCTGCCCAGAAGGTGGCATTGGCCTTAACAAAAATATTCTCGTCAGTGTACTCTACCACATACTGCTGAGACTCAACATTTTCTGATACAGTAGCCTCCCATGGGAACTTAGAGTTAAACACAAGCTTTGAGTAGTTGTTCATTCCATGGTCGTCCCGTTTTTCCTTAAGGATCTTACCTGTTCGAAGCTCCGTGATACCGTTGGATCCATGATTTGAAAAGCAAAGTGCAGGACCGTTTAGAGTTGTGACTTTTACATCGCCTTCCTTTAAGCCTTCCCAGCTTCCGTTGTTTTCCTTAGCTGTCCAGAAGGGATGGTCAGCAGGAAGATGAAGGCACAAAAGAGCCTTGGCAAGCCAGAAAGGCGACTCTGCGCAGGAATAGCTCTGAACCAGCGGTACAAATGGGCCATAAAAGCCAAGAGTTGGAATCCCGCTCCATAAAAAGTCATCCCTTGTAAAGAACTGAAGCAGTGACCCTGAGCAGATCCTTCTTGCCAGGCCCGGATCCATGGTGCTGTTCTTCATAAGGAGGTTTCCGTCAAACGCACTGGTTGCTGCGTTTCTGTAGATGCAGCTCCTGCCCCACATATTTGTAAAGCCGTCCCTGTCGAAAAAGTCAGGGTAGGTTTTCATAAGTTCATTTGAGTTTTCTTCAAACTTTGCTGCAATATAAGGCTCTTTTTCATAGCCATACCAGGTATTCCACATGGCTGTGTACATGTTAAATGCCCAGCAGGAATAGTAGTCAAAGCTCTGTCCGTCCCTGTACCAGCCCTCCCCAACGTAGTAATTAAGGATATTCTGGGCGTGGTCCCTCATGATGTCTTCGTCGATGTCATAGCCGTTCATGTAAAGGAAGGCCAGATCCAGCATGTTGAAAAGGCGCCAGTTCTGGGGAACAGTATTGGCGTGGCCAAAGTCAGACAAAAAGGCTGCGATCCTGTCCTTTTCCTCTTTCTCATAGGTATCCCAGATCTCTTCCTTTGACAGCCACAAACAGATAACAAGGGCTGCAGTCTCAACAGTCTGCTGGAATGCGGAAAAGAGATTTCCAGAAGTATCAGTCTTTTTCATGTCCGAGTAATTAAGGACATAGTTCTTTTCCCCGGGAGTTACTGCGCAAAGGACCTGCTTCTTGTAGTAGTCTCTGACATTTATTCCGTTAAGGACAAGGTCTGGCTCAATATGCACAAGTGGAGCGGAGATGAAAAAAGATCTGGCAAGGCCTTCAAAATACTCAGCCTTTATGCGCCACTTGGGGGCATTTTTCTGGGGATATGTAACTTCTGTCTCATATCTTGGCATCACAACAGGTGCCTCGATGCTTTCAAGGTTATCAAAAACGCCCTTTAACAGGTATTTGGCAGCCTCAATCCAGCTATCTCTTGTAAGACCCGTGTATGGGCTTAATGTATAGTCAGTTTTTGTAGGTTCAAACTTCATGCTCGTCACCGTTTCCTTAGAAAATCTTAAGTGCTGTGCCATCAAGCTTCATCAGGGCTTCTATGAAGTAATAGTCGCCATAGATGATCGACATGTTGTGGCCATCGCCGTGATAATCAACAGCGCAGTTGTTAAGAAGGTTGTCTGTATCAAGTCCCCAGCTTATGCGCTTCTCATCGAGAGTTTTAAGGAGCTTTATAGCTGCGTCAAGGTACTTGTCAGCTTCCTCTCCTTCAAGGTGACCTGCAAGTTCAATAAGGCCTGAAGCTGTGATAGCTGCTGCCGTTGAGTCCTCAAGATCAACATCTTTAGGCTGGCGGTAATCAATCGGAACAAGATATGAATCCTTAAGCTCTGAGATCACGTAGTCTGCAATCTTTTTTGAAGTCTCAAGGTACTTCTTGTCTCCTGTATATCCGTAGCTAAGTGCAAAGCCATAGATACCCCAGCTCTGGCCCCTTGTCCAGGAAGAGCCAACTCCATAGCCCTGACCTCCAAGACTCTCAACCATCTTGCCTGTGAAGGGATCAAAAACTACTATATGGTTAACTGAGCCATCTTCTCTTACAAAGGTCTTCATGGCAGTATCCGCGTGAGCCACAGCCATCATCTTAAATCTTGGATCTGTTGTTTCTTCAGATGCCCAGTATAAAAGTGGCAGGTTCATCATGCAGTCGATGATTGCAAAGCCTCTCCTGTCAACGTTATCCCAGTTATTCCAAGCGCGGATGAAGTTACCAGCAAGGTTAAAGCGACCTGCCATGTTACCTGCTGCCAGCATAGCGCGGTTATAGGACTCCTTATTTTTCTCAAGCTTATATCTTATTACAGATGTTGGAAGCCACTTAAAGCCGTTGTCATGGTCCAGGCCTTCGTTTGTCATAAGGACCTTATCGAGCTTATCTTCAACCCCGATGGCTTCCTTTTTAAACATTTCATTGCCGGTGAGCTTATAAAGCTGCCACATCTCGCCGCCCCAAAAGCCGTTGGTCCACCAGCAGATGTCGCTTTCGGACTTATCATCAAAGCGGCCGCCCATAGTTGTATAGGGAATGCTGTCAAGATTGCGCTCCGTTACCGGAACCATCTTGTCCTTTATCTTCCCCAGCGTATCTTTAACCCATTTTTGTTCTTCCCCAGTTAATCTCCTCATGTAGCCTCCTCTTTTGCTATATGTTGTCAAATGATATTTACTACATTATAGAAATAAGGATAGTAAATATTAATGAATTTATATGACAATTATTGTGTTATCTTGTACTGTTTTGTTTTGATATCCGGACATGTTTTAGATAAGTGTCATAAGGATCTCTTTCTTAACACGAACTAAGATCCTGTACACCTCATGTTTCCAGGCGATAGAAAGGCGCGGGTCTGTTATCATAATAGGCTCTATGCCTACAAGCTCTGCTCCATGGATGTCCAGAATACCTGCTTCTCCCAGCTTTAATGAAATGGATGCTCCCAAAGAGTCGTTCTTAATCATTTCAGGCTTTTCATAGGTCATGATACTAAGGACAGCATCCAGATTCCCATCATAGCTGTCTTTCACCATTATGCCTTCGCCTTTTATCAGGCTAATTTCGCGGACATAGCTTTTAATGCGATCATCTTCATATGCATGAGTGATGTCCATTTTGAGAGTACTTGCAACTGTCACTCCTTCTGTCAAAGAAGTGCCATCTCTTTCAGGCTTTCTGTTCAGGACACAGGATACGTCTGTTGCCTTGAATTTTGTGCCATCTTTTTCCATGACAATCCTGCTGTCGTACAGGTCAGCTGCTGAATCCTTACCAAGTTTTCCGTCATAGCCTTCTTCCAAAAAGGTTGGCAGGTTATGGAACTGGGACTGCATGGTCCAGATCTCGTAGCGCTTATCAGAAAAAGTCTTGGCTCTGTAGGTTTCTACACCAAGATCAATGATCAGGGGCTGACCATCTTTGTAGACTGTAAAAGAACCAACGTCATTGTGGTTGTGAGAATCAGCATTATTGCCGGCTTTGGCAGCAAGTACGAAACGATCATCCCTTGCGATCATAAGTCCCGTACTTTCAAAGAAACAGTCCGAGGGAGATATTTCTTTTCCCTTGTACGAGAGCATCTCACCGCAGCTAAAGGCCTGCATCACATGGTAAAAGAGATTGATCTCATCAGAAAGTAGCCTCTCAGGCAGAGTAGCTTTTGCAAAATCCAGGGCAGCAAAGGACATAAGAGCTTCGTCCCCTGTGGCCTTTCCATAGAGGTACTCTCTGGCTGTTCGCCTTCCGCAGATTGGGCTGCAGTCAGCAAAATTAATGTAATAGTCTCCTGCAGCGTGCATCTTAACAATGTAGCTGCCTATATTGCTGATAAGGGGCTCCTTAAATACATCTGCAAAGTGATCACTCTTTTCCCCCTTATCATCCAGGGCGTTTCTCATGATCTCCAGCGCCCCAAACAGGCATAGTCCTGCGTGAGAATAATACTGAGCACCCTCGTTGCAGCATCCGTCATCGCCGTATTCATCAAGGAAATAATCAAGGGAAACTGCTGCCTTTTCTATAAACTTCCGCCTCTCGTCCTCTGTGAAAAATCCTTCTTTCCTTGTGAGGGCTGACAGCAGAACATTCTGGGTTATCCAGGGAGTCCAGTTGCACATAGGCTCTTTTCCGTTACCCATCCACCAGAAATGCTCAGCAAAATAAGGCTTAAAGATCCTGTCATTAAGCCTCTTATCCACATAGCTGCAAATATATGGACTTATCTTTTCAAGCTTGGGACGAAGAAGGTATTCAGCCATAGCCACAAAGGCGCCAGTCTCTGCATCAAACAGGTCGATTATGGGTCTGCTTTCATCAGGCAGATACTCCTGCTTGGTGTCCCTTATATAGCTGTTGTGGGCTGGGAGGCACCAGGTAGTCTCCTCCAAAATAAGATAGAGGCCATCTAAAATATCATCCAAAAACCTGCCCTTATTTTCTACGCACTCAGCCATAACAAGGGCTGATAGTTTCCTTCTTCTTGGAAAATACTTGTCCTCAAAAGCAAGCCTGTTCCCAGTCTTTGAAAACTCCGTAAAATCAGAGATAAGAAGCTGGGTCCAGGGGGTTTTTTGCGCCTCCTGCCCAGCCTCAATGATTTCTTTTTTAAGCTGGGAAGGAAGTCCCTCCCAGCTGTCTCTGTCTGATATATTTGGGTACAGTGAAAAAATACCTGCGCCCTTTGTTTCTTTTACATGATCACTTACTATCGTTCTTCCCATTTAGGTTATCCTTTAACAGCTCCGGTTGTGATTCCTGCAACAAAGTATTTCTGAAGTGAGATAAACACTATAAATACTGGTATTAATGATAACACAGAAGCTGCCATGATAAGACCATATTCAGCGGAATACTGGGATATGAACATTTTAAGTCCTATCTGCAATGTCTTTTTTGACTCAGTGGTCAGATAGATGAGGGGACCAAGGAAGTCGTTCCAGGTATTAACAAAGGTGAAGATGATCAGTGTTGAAAGCGCCGGCTTGGACAGCGGGAGCATGATTTTGGAATAGATGCCATACTCCGTCATTCCGTCAATCCTGGCTGCTTCACACAGCGAATCCGGAATCCCTTCATAGAACTGTCTCATGAGGAACACTCCAAAGGCCGAGAAGGCCTGAAGAATGATGATGGCCAGATGTGTATCCGCAAGGCCAAGGCTTCTCATGAACATGAACTGGGGAACCATGTAAACCTGCCAGGGTACTGCGATAGTTGCCACATATGCAAGGAACAAAAGATCTCTTCCCTTGAACTCCAGCTTAGCAAAAGCGTAGGCGGCAAAGCTTGATGTGAGCAGCTGAAGGCAGGTAACGATAAGGGTCAGCTTGGCAGTGTTAAGTGTAAATTTTGCAAGGGGAATCTTGGTCCAGATGTCAATGTAGTTCTGCCATCTCGGAGCCTTGGGAATCCACTCAAAGGGTATTACAAAAACGTCTTTATTAAACTTAAGGGATGCTGAAATCATCCATACAAAGGGCACTAACATCATGATTGCCAGGAAGATGAGCAGCACATAGATTATTACTTGCCCTACGGCTTTATTTGCTTTTTTGCTTTTCACGTTACTTTCCTCCCGGGTTAATCGTTGGCATAGTTTTTCTCACCCCTGAACTGGATGAGGGTAACAACAAGTACAATGGCGAAGAGTACAAGGGCCGAGGCTGATGCCTGTCCCAGCTTCCAGTTTCTGAAAGCCTCCTCATAGATGTAGTAAACCAGAACCATTGCGCTCTTATTTACAACGCCGTTAGAACCACCTGCCAGCATGTATACGATGTCGTATACCTTGAAGCAGTTGATGGTCAGCATGATAGTTACAAAGAAAGTAGTGGGACGAAGCTGAGGAATTGTTATGTGAATGAATTTCTGCATGGAGCTTGCTCCGTCAAGAGCTGCTGCCTCGTATAGGTCCTCACTGATTCCCTGAAGTCCCGCCAGATAAATAACCATATAATATCCCATGTTCTTCCATACCGAGAACATGATAATTGTCAACATTACAGTACTTGATGAAGCTGCCCACTTAAGAGGCGCTGCATGAAATACATTCATCAGGATCTGATTTACGATACCACCCTTAGCAGGGGTAAAGAGCATGTTCCAAACAGCTGCCACTGCAACCAGTGAAGCAACGTAAGGAAAGAAAGCTACAGTCCTGAAGAAATCTCTTCCTTTTATCTTCTGGTTAAGAAGGATAGCAAGTCCCAGTGCCATAGCAAGCGTGATAGGCACTGTAAAGATACTGTACACAATAGTATTTTTAAGGGACGCAATGAATCTGTCATCCCTAAAGATATTTACAAAATTCTGAAGTCCCACAAATTTCATGGCGTTGCTTCCATCCCACTCCGCAAAGGACATGAGAAGTGCAAGCACTATAGGACCTAAGGTAAATATTGCAAATCCAATGAAGTTTGGTGCAATAAAAGAATATGCTACCAGATTTCTTCTTCTGGCTCTTCTCTTCATATTCTTTTCCATCGCAGTAAGCTCAGCTGCCATTAGTAACTCCTCATTTCTATAAAAAGGGCACTTGAATTCAAACTGATTATTCAAGTGCCCTGTTTTAATCCTGACTATCTTTGAATAAATTACTGTGCAAGGACTGCCTGAACACCTTCGTTCATAGCTGCAATTGCATCATCAACACTTGTCTCTTCGTTCATGATAAGGTCATGCTGCTCGTTGAGAACTGTCTCAATCTCAGATGACTTGTCGTTTGCAGGCATCTCAAGGTATGTGTGGCTTGTTACAAGAGCTTCCTTAGAAGCTTCGTCTGTTGGGAATCCATCCATTGAAGCAATAAGATCAACGATCTTGTCGTTTGTCATAGCTGGGATGTTACCTGTAGAAGCCATAACCTCTGCACCTTCAGCGCCAGATACGAACTTAACGAAATCCCAAGCTGCATCCTTGTTAGGAGCTGATGTAGGAACTGCAAGAGCTGTGATTGTTGAAAGAGTTGATCCAGGCTCTACACCTTCTGCGTGAGGATACTTAACAATACCCCAGTTTGTGCAGTCTGTGTACTCGCCGTCTTTGATCTTCTGGATAAGAGTTGCGATGAACCATGATCCCATGTTCATTGTAGCTACGTTACCCTGAGCAAATGCTGCTGAGTAGTGAAGACCCTGTGTCTTAAGTGTTGCATAATCCATGCAGACACCGTCCTTCTGCTGTGCAAGAACCATCTCGTAGTAAGGTTTTGTGAACTCATAATCGCCATCAACGATTGTGTGCTTGCCATCAAGGATACCATCAAGCTGGATTGTTGATCTCCATGTGTGGTAGTGTGATCCGTAGATCTCAGCGCCAGGAGTTGTATCTGTTACGCTTCTTGCAAGCTTGTCATACTCTTCCCATGTCATATCGTTTGTAGGGTAGTCAACACCTGCTGCATCGAAGATATCCTTGTTGTAGAAAAGAACCCAGATATCTGATCTGAAAGGAAGCTCATAGAGGTTTCCGTCGATTGTTACCTGATCTGTAACGCCGTTGTAGAGTGAAAGATCTACGCCGTCAGCTGCGATACGATCGTTAAGTGGCTCAAGTACTCCCTTGTTGACAAGTGAAACATAACCAGGAACGTCCTTGATTGTAACTACATCGAAGTCTGATCCGGAACCTGAAAGCTGTGTTCCAAGTACTGTGCTGTAATCTGTTGATCCAAGGTCAACCATCTCGATTGATACATTTGGATGAGCTGCTGTGTAAGCATCGATAAGTGGCTGATAGTAAACTGTGCTTGATACATCCCAAAGAGCCCACTTAAGATTTACTGGCTCGTCAGATGCTGCTGCATCAGCTGCTGGCTCTGCTGCAGGTTCAGCTGCTGGAGCCTCTGCTGCTGGAGCTTCTGCTGCAGGTGCTTCTGCTGGAGCTTGCTCTGCTGCGCTGCCACATGCAGTAATGCTGGCTACGACCATGGTCATAGCAAGAATTGAACTAAGAATTCTCTTTTTCATGGAAAAACCTCCCTTTACAATTTGCCGCTTTGCGGCTACTCGTTTGTTCATTGTTATTTTATAATTCGAAAAAACATTTAAGAATGTACAATCTTTAACTCTTGTTGACAAAATAATGCAATTTTTTTATATAAAAATGTATTTTATTTATCTTTTCACTGCTCTAAACTATAGCTATGCGAGGAAAAAAACACTCTATAAGGAATAAAATAATCATATGGGCCATGGGTTTTGCTCTGGTCCTGGCCCTTTCTGTAGCATCTCTTAGCTATGTTCTTTCCGTGCGCTATCTAAAAGAAAATCAGCAGCAATCAGCTCTTACCAATATACACGTCCTTGGAAACGATCTGGACTCAAACATCAGCAGCGTCCTTACCTTTGCCAACTGGATCTGTCTCGACGGCACTTTGGAAAACTACCTAAGGACCGTCAACAGGACCTATGCCCAGGACGCTCATCTTGGAAAAAAGCTGTCTCTGTCTGCGTGGAATCACCTAAACAACGAGTTTAACATAATCGGCGTAAGAAATCACATTGGAAGAGTCCTTATCTCCACCCCTGACGGAAAGCAGTTTCTTCAGGTAGTTGGCGGCGGCGATGCCCAGGGCGCTCCCAACAGTCCCATGACCATTATGGATACAGTCTTTTTCGACAAACTGGTCACCTCTTCTTCCTATGAATGGGTGGGCTTTGTCGGAAATCCTTTGACAAGAAGCGGAAATCCAAGAGTAATCCCTGTAGTTCGCCCGATCCATAGTTCTTCATCATCCATCGTTCTTGGCTGGGTGTATCTTGATATTCCGGAGCACGTTGTGACAAATACCCTTAAGAGCTTCGTTCTATCTGAAGATGACGCACTTTACCTGACCTTCAGCAAAGGCAATTCCTACAGATATGTAGACGGCGTCCTTAAAAAAGAGGCTGTTCCGACTCAGGTCATTTCCTACACCCTTCCGGATACAGGCTGGATCATTTCCTACCTTCCTTCTGAAAATGCCTTGACCAGCAGGATGAACTACTACCGCATGATGATCCTTCTTATTTTTACAGCCATCATCTTTGCAGGCCTCATCCTGAGCTTTACCCTTCAACGAACCATCACAAGGCCAGTAGATCTTTTGATAAAACGTCTTGAAAAAATAGGTCAGGGAGATTTCTCAAGGGATGCGTCATTGGAGTGGAACAACGAGCTTGGCGAAATCGGAAAGGGCATCAACTCCCTCTCTAAAAACGTCTCGGACCTTATGGAGACTAAGCTTGCAGACGAAAAGGAAAGGCACGATCTTGAGTATCAGGTCCTCAGATCCCAGATCAATCCTCACTTTTTATACAATACACTAAACACCATCAAGTGGATGGCCACAATACAGGGGTCAGACGGAATTGCTGATATGTCCACTTCCCTGTCCCGCCTTATGAAAAATATCAGCAAGAGCACTGAGGATCTCATTCCGATAGGTGATGAGTTCTCCCTTGTGGATGACTATTTTACCATTATGAAGTACCGCTACGGCGGCACCATCGAGCTTGAGTACCAGACAGACGATGCAGCGCTTCTTGAGGAAAAGATAAATCGATTCTCCCTTCAACCCATCGTAGAAAATGCCATTTTCCATGGCATAGAACCCAAGGGCAGCGCAGGCAGGATAATAATCCACACTTATGAAAAGGATGGAAATGTTATAATAGATGTTACTGACAACGGTGTTGGTATGTCGGCGGATGCCATAAAGAGTGTTCTTTCCGGCGAAAGCCAGACCAGCACAGAGTTCTTTAAACAGATTGGTGTGTTCAATGTAAACGAGCGCATCAAGTACACCTTTGGAGAAGGCTACGGCATCACCATTGAAAGCGAGCCTTCCGTATATACCACCATGAGATTTACTCTCCCCCGTGGAAAATAATTTTTGGAGAAATAATGTACAGATTACTTATTGTAGATGATGAACCTCTTGTCCAGATCGGACTTAAGAGCATGCTGGCAAAAGAGCTGGCTGACAAAATAGAAGTTATTGGCACTGCCTCCAACGGTCATGAAGCCTGGGAACTTATCACCATGGATCCCCCTGATATCGTAATTGCCGACATCAGAATGCCCGTTATGACTGGCCTTGAGCTTCTTAACAAATCCCATAAAAAATATGGCATCGTACCTGCCTTTATTATGCTGACTGCCTATGAAGAATTTGAGATGGCAAGGCAGGCTCTTCTTGGAGAAGCTGTTGATTATCTTGTTAAGATAGAGCTCAACCCTGAAACCCTGAAAAAAGCCATAAATAAAGCAATCCAGAGGATTGACGAATTCAAGCCAGCCTCCGGACAGAAAGAAGTCTCAACCAGCGAAAGCTCTTTAGAGGACCTCAGACAAAAATTCATGGTAAAGCTCTTTAATCACCTCTCCGGAAATGAAGAAGAGTTTTTATCTGAAGCAAACCGCCTTAACCTTCGCTTTGACTACAACAGATATATCGTGGTTTACGGAGAGATCAACTCTGGAAATTCAGCTTCTGACGCCGATAACTCTTTTACCCAGGCTGCACTTGACGTATACTCCTCAAGTATTGGCATGGCAAGGGAGATCATATCAAGACATGCTCCCTGTAATATAGTATCCATCGATATCCAGCACTTTGCCATAGTCTTCATGTTCAACGAGGATACTCCTGTTGCCGGAACCATGGACCTTATCACAGAGGCCCTGGAAAATGCCAGAACCATGATAAGCAGCTACTTTAAGGCAGATATCACCTTTGGAATCGGATCAGCAGTTTCTGCACCACTTGATATTGCTGTATCCTACGACGAAGCCAAAACTGCCGGACAACAGACGGATGCAGCTCAGCCCGTAAGGCTATTTAGCCACATCGTAGGTTCCAACCGTCGCTCTGGCAAGGACAAGCTCATCACTGCAATTCAGGAGTACATAGACCTTAACTTAAATGGTAAGCTCCAGCTCAATGAAGTTGCCGAGGTGTTTGGCCTGTCACCAGCTTATCTTTCTGTACTGTTTAAAAAGTCCACAGAATCTGGATTTTCAGAGTATGTTAACACCAAAAAAATTGACAAGGCAAAAGAGATGCTCCTGTCAGGTGATATGAAGATCTATGAAGTTGCAGATGCCCTGGGCTTTGAATCCGCCTACTATTTTTCCAAGGTCTTTAAAAAAGTGGATGGCCACAGCCCAAGAGAATATATCCAAAGTAAAAGCGACATGTAAAACATGCCGCTTTTGTATTTTATATGATCCATTTCTTTAATACCGGAATATGGCTTACCACATACACGACGAAGGCGGATATTGCAAAGTCTAGGATCGCAAGCAGGGGAACCATTATAAACGGAGTTCCCATTACAGGTGATAATCCAGCTTTCTTAAACAGGATAAGTCCAAAATCATGCACCAGGTAGATTCCAAGATTCATCTTTGAAAGCCGCACCACGACTCTCATTATTCTTGTGTCTGGGTTTACACTTTGGAACCTGTATCTTAGAAACACAAATACAGCTATACCAAAAAGTGGCATTCCTGCATTTGAATAATCGTGATAAACAAGGGTCGGATACTGCTGACTGATGATGATAGTAGTGACTGTAAAGTACATCGCCAAAACTGAGAGTATCCCTACTGCATATATCATCTTTTTTGTTTTGATGGTCAGGTCCTGTGTGGCAAAATAGTACCCGGCAATATAATAGAATACGTAGCCTGAAATGCTGCTTAGCTCAAATCTTGTGGTGATAGGAGCGGTGTACTGCGACACAACTGGTATCAGCTGAAGCGTAGGAATCACGTAGGTTAAAGCAAAAGATGCCAAAAGAAAATATCTAAGAGCTTTTCTGTCAGCGGCTATAGGGCGGATAGCAGGGGTAATGATGTAGAGGCCGGCTATAGTAAAGATGTACCACATGTGATAGTGCCCAACGACTGTGCCGTGCAGAACCTTTTCTAAAACACCGCCAGAGAGAGACCTTGATGTTAAGAGCCCGCTGGTAATGACCGCATAGAGAAACGACCAAAACAGGTATGCGCACAATAGCCTTGGAAGATATTTTGTGAATATGTCAAAGGCTCTTACTTCCCTTTTGGGATTTAAAAACAAATATCCACTGATCATCAGAAATACTGGAACACTAAATCTCCCCAGCATATCAAAGATATTTAAAACTCCCCAGGGGTAAATCTCAAATGGAGCAAAATACCAGCTGATGGCACTCGTGTGAACTATTATGACCCCAAACATGGATATCACACGAGCAATATCCAGGTAATACTCTCTTTTTTTCTCCATTGTCAGTTAGTTGCCTTTACTTTTATTATGGCCAATACATACCACAATTAGTATATTATCATTCCTGTACCTGTCGCACAATCAGACGCTCCTTATATTGTTAGGAAGCACTGTCCCCTTTCGAAGGGAATCAAGGAACTTATTATATTCCGCTCTCAGATTCTGCTTACGTCTTAAAATGTTCTCCCTCATCTTCTTAGGATTCTTGTTCCTCTGCTTGATATATGGTTCAAACATCTTCATATATTCCTCTTCGGAATACATCTCAACTGCATGTATCTTTTCATCCAATGCCTTCAGGGCTCCGGGATCCAGGTCAATCTTGTTATCCCTGTAGTACCTGAAAAAGATGTTATAGATGGGCTCGTGGTTGTGAGGCTTGTAGGTACAGCTCATGCTCTGGGCATCATCCTTTAGTATCTTGTTCATTCCGCCTTCCTTATCAATAGATACAAAGGACCCATCTTTTTTCTGGAGCAAATGCTCTCCCTTTGTGTCAAAGTTACAAAGCAGCCAGTCTACGCAGTGAAAGATCAGCAGCTGCTTCTGAATTTCTGGCTTCTTTATGATCTCTGGATCAGGATTTCTTTTTGCTTCATACTCAGTCTGCCATGCGTCAAGGTCGATAGTAGGCTTGTTCGTAACATCCATGATCTCCTGAATGGATCCTATATATTCACCCTTTGCATTTTTTATACCAACAGCTGGTATTTCATGTTCAGGATCCACGATGTGCTGGAGCTTTCCGCCTATCTCCGTCACTATGGCGCCTTCAGGTTTTGAGATACCACAGCAGTTTTCTGCTTTCTTGTAAAGGTACTGCTTGCCTGATTTCATATCTTTATAATAGTATGTCGGCTTGGTGCCACCCAGGAACGCTCTGCCCATATTTACCAGTTCAACTGGCTTTCCGTTTATCTCAGTTTTGATAATATGGTCTTCTTCACAGTTTTCATCACTCTTTGAAATACCCTTTTTCAAATATGCCTCAATAACCTTACGCCTGTATTTTGAATTTGCCTTCTTTTGTTCTTCCGGTTTTGTATTTTCAAGCTTTAGCTTATACTGGGCCCAGTACAGATCAAGCTGTGCTTTTTCCTTTTGCTTTATTGCACTTTTTCGTTTTGATGTACCTATATTAAGAGTCTTGGTATAATCAGTCCACGCATCCACAATAGCCTGGCACTTATTAACACTTATCTCAAGCTTATCCTTTTCGGTTTTGGCTTTCTCCAGATCGGCTTCAGCCTGAAGGTCTATAAGACTTAGTTTTTCCTGGAAATACTTTTCCTCGGCTTTTGCCAGCTTTTTAGCCTCCTTGGCATTAAGTGCCCCATCAGGATTATTATTTCTAAGCTCTGCCAGCATACTTTGCTTTTTGAACAGCTTAGCCTCCTGTTCCGCAACCTTCTTTTCTGCCTTTGAAAGCTCTCTTTCCTGCTGAACAACTTCCCAGTCCCCTACTTCTGCCGCAGGTTCTGCCTCCTTCTTGATCTCGATTCCACCACCATAGCACCCGTTTATTTTGTTTTCTTGGCGTTCTAAAAAAGAATAATGTCTGTGATCGTAAACCTGAGTATCAGTTTTATCATTCTCAAATAGTTGATTCTCCGTGGTCCATTTTTGAGTTTGTTCCTTCAGAAAGGTTTGCTCTTCCCGCTTTTTTTGAATTAAGAGATCGCTCATAAACTATCACCCCACAGTCTCACCATCATAACCGGCTCTGTAAAAACGCTCTGTCTTAAGATCTTCAGAGAAATATTTTTGTGCCAACCTGTCAACAGATTCTACTGCCGTTGAAAAACGCAGTATATCCTGTGGCCCCATCCGGTCTGAAGTGTCAGAAACAGCATAGACCATAATATTATAAAGATCTGCTATTGTATCACGCTCTACAGCAGTTATATAGCTGAGTTCATATAAGTGCTGCTCCGCATAATGACTTATAACCACCATTCCCGTAGGGGTTCCTTCTTTACCTATGACAGCGTAGCTAAGGTCCTCATCAATAAACGGCTTCATCTGGGCCACATCAAGGCCAGAAGCTTTTAAAGCCTCATATATCTGGTTCTTTGTCTGACCCGGACTATTGGAAATTGTAGTTCTTATACCGGAAGTCTTTTTATCATATTCAACAGGCGGGATTTTATAAACAACTTCCTTTAGCTTGTCGCTGCTCATTGAATATACACCACCAGGCATTTGCTCTATTGTGAATTCATCAGTATTATCAAACATCGCATATCTGGGGTCGTTACTATCCTTTGCAAAAAAGTTTGCTAATGTAATATACCCTTGTTCATAAGCATTGTCAGCCAGGGATCTGATCATATCATTGGCAACGCCCTGGCTCTGATAAGAAAGAGAAACTGCCACATAGAGTATCCTCAGGGTCATCAAGTCCTCATCCATGGTATACATAATGATCCCGCAGGCAGTGTCCTTGTCATAGCATCCCAAGCCAAAAATAGAAGGATCAGACATCATTCTATTTTGCTGATCCTCCTGCAGAAGAGGCTTGAAATATTGGAAGTTCTCTTCATTTATATAGCAATACTTCATTAAGCGGCTCCTTTTTCCAGACACATTAACTTAATCTTGATGACGAATTACCTATATTATACAAAAAGGCGCTGTGCTAAAAAAGCACAGCGCCATGATAGTTTTATTAAGATTCTATTAAATTATCAGCAGATCAAAGCTTTGGGCCAGCAGCTACAAGAGCCTTACCAGCGTCATTGCCTTCATACTTCTTGAAGTTCTTGATGAATCTCTCTGCAAGATCCTTAGCCTTTGTCTCCCACTCAGAAGCATCAGCATATGTGTCTCTAGGATCAAGGATTGCTGGATCAACTCCAGGAAGAGCTGTAGGAACTTCAAAATCGAAGATAGGGATCTTCTTGGTCTCAGCCTTGTTAACGTCGCCGTTAAGGATTGCATCGATGATTCCACGAGTATCCTTGATGGAGATTCTCTTTCCAGTTCCGTTCCATCCTGTGTTTACAAGGTAAGCTTTAGCTCCTGACTTCTTCATCTTCTTAACGAGCTCTTCACCGTACTTTGTAGGATGAAGCTCAAGGAATGCCTGTCCGAAGCAAGCTGAGAATGTAGGTGTAGGCTCTGTGATACCTCTCTCTGTTCCAGCAAGCTTAGCTGTGAAGCCTGAAAGGAAGTAGTACTGAGTCTGCTCAGGTGTCAGGATTGATACTGGAGGAAGTACTCCGAAAGCATCAGCTGAAAGGAAGATAACGTTCTGAGCTGCAGGGCCTGATGATGTAGGATGTACATTAAGAACGATGTTCTTGATGTGGTTGATAGGATATGATACACGAGTGTTCTCTGTAACTGACTTA
>Ga0256405_10007445_pt1 | contig 16485 bp, 20 predicted proteins | sample RumenRJG_02DNA_FD_189096 | JGI IMG/M metagenome (GOLD analysis project Ga0256405, IMG submission 189096) | Bovine rumen microbial communities from Lethbridge, Alberta, Canada - RJG_02 | ecosystem: Host-associated > Mammals > Digestive system > Stomach > Rumen | place: Canada: Alberta...
ACTCTTTCCCTTTGACACATCGATTCCAACACTGATCATAAATAAAAACACCTCCTTAAATGTGTCTAACAGATAGCGACCATCCGCACTTATTAAACTCATTTTCGTTGGTGACACGACAGCTGCCATAATAGCAGTATCAACCTGCTTAATCGAATATAATAATAAGGGGATGGCTGACTGTTTGTCTTCGGGAGTATCTTCTGATATCCCTATCGGGATTACGTCAGGCCATCTGTTTCCCTTATTATGAAACAAGCGCAGATAATCTTCTATTATCTACGCTTCTATAGTACGAAATCGGAGTTTGTGAGGAACAGATACCCCTGATAGTTGGTGTTATCATTTATGCAATTGTATCGACGACGCAGATCAACAAGCAGACAAAGAGATAGACAGATTCAAGTTTGACGAGGTGGATCGTGAATAACAAAGAAATAGTTAAATACTTTTATGAGGATGTGGTTTCAAAAAACCTGATTGACGAGGCTGCGCATTTTCTGTCAGCAGAGGATGTGGAAGAAATGTGTCAACATCTTATAGCTGTCCGAAATACATATCCTGATTACACAATGAGTATCACCCGACAATTTGAAGATGGCGAATATGTTGTTTCAGAGTTTGTCATGCGAGGCACTCATAGTGGTGAGTTTTTAGGAATAACGCCAACCAATAAGACCATAGAAATCAAAGGTGTAAATATAGATAAAATAGTAGATGGAAAAATCACCGAACATAGCGGAGTGGCAAACACTTTTGAAACCTTTTGGGAAAATGGTTTGATTAAGTCAGTATGACAAATTTCAGTTTGCGGAGGTGAAAGAAGTGAATGAATTCAATGAATTTGTATGTGAACGTTTTTCTGCAGCGGGTGATGTTGTCATAAGATCCATGATGGGCGGATATCTTGTGTACTATAACGGCAAACTGATCGGCGATATTGGAGACAGGGTGCTGTATTTGAAAAGGACGCCGACATCAGACAGACTTCTTGCCGGATCAGAACTCTGTTATCCGTATGAAGGATCAAAGACGCTGATGCATGTATTTGACAGATTTGATGATCCGGATCTGATCAGCGAATTGCTGGAAGGCATGTATGCAGAACTGCCTGAAAAGAGATCCAGGAAAGCCAAATGAGACGATAGATACAAGACTGTGAGGTTTGTCATGGAAAGATAACTTCGGATTTGTAGGGATGATTGCTTATTGTTTGTAGTAACTTGTTTCAATTAGATTGGGGTTCATTTAGGAAAACTGATTATGAGTAGACTTTGGTGATCATAAAATTTCGGCTGAATTTGCCGGAGGCATGTCTTGTTCTGCTGCCTTCAGGATAACAAGAGAAAGCAGTCCAGGCGGTGGAGGAGATACACCATATATTCCACTAAAGACTGGTATCGAATAAGATAAATCGTTAAAAATACAATTATCAGATAAAGAGTACAGTTAATATAAAAAGGTTTTTATATTTACAGTAATATTAAAATGAACTAATAAAAAACCTGTTATCTCTAACAGGCTTTTAGTCTATCTGGGGCGAACGATGGGGCTCGAACCCACGAAATGCCAGAGCCACAATCTGGTGTGTTAACCAACTTCACCACGTCCGCCAGATGCCTTATTATTCTAACACAGGAATTATTCTTTTTTCAATGATAGAATTAGAAATATGATCGAGATCAAGGGAATACGTTTCGAAGTGCAGATCGAACACAAAAGGATCAAGAATCTTTATCTTCGTTTGAAGGACGATGTCATTTATGCCAGTGCGCCGATGCGCATGGCGGATCACGAAGTCTATCGCTTTATCGAAAGCAAGCGGGACTGGATCTATAAGGCTTATGACAGGCAGGTCTATCGCAAGAGGGTATCCAATCTGTATTCTTCGGGGGATATATTCTATATCTTTGATAAGCCATACCGACTCATCCGCCAGATTGGAAGAAGCAGGGTGAACATCTCAAATGATACGATATTCCTGACCTATAAGGATGACAGCGAAGAGGGGATAAAGTATCTGTACAAGACTGTGGATAAGATCCTGATGAAGCAGGCACTGTTCTATCTCGATAAGCATCTTCCGTTCCTGAGAGACTACGGATATATGGAAGTTCCTGAGCTCAAATGCCGTATCATGACTTCAAAATGGGGCGTCTGCTATACCAGAAAAAACAAGATCACGGTGTCTTCTTACCTGATCCATTACCCTTTGCGATGTCTTGAATACATCATGGTCCATGAGATGACGCATTTCATCGTGCCGAATCATTCGAAGCGTTTTTATGAGGTCGTAGCCAACAATATGCCGGATTATAAAAGCGCTTCCAATCGCCTGAAACAATGAAAATACTTTCATGGGTTTAAGACTTGCAACGGCCAATCTTAATGGGTAAAATGATTAATATAAAAAGGACGTTTAATAATATGAGAACATTGGTTGTAAGGGAGAATACTATCTTAGGGGTGAATGGCTCTTTACCTGTGTTTGACATAAATTAAACTTTTTAAGTGGACGTATTATTGCGTTCACTTTTTATTTGTTTGACAAGGAGGTTATATCATAATGGATCAAGCAATGAATGATGCTTTATTGGACGCATGCTCGACCGGTAAGCTTGACGAAGTCAACAGACTGATCGCGGAAGGCGCAGATGCCAACTGCAAGAACGGGGACGGACGCACAGGTCTGATGAGGGCATCCAAGAGAGGTTATGAAGAGATCGTAAAGAAACTGCTGGAAAGCGGCGCAGATGTCAGAGCCAGAGACAAAAACAACGATACGGCTCTCATGGGTGCTGCAAAACACGGTCACAGATATATCTGCCGTATGCTGCTGGATGCCGGTGCGGAAGTCAATTCCCATGATAACAACGGCCGTACAGCTTTGATGAGAGCGGCATTCCAGGGCGAATCCGGTGTCGTTGAAACACTGGTCGATGCGGGTGCCGAACTCGATGCGATCGATTCCAAGGGCAGAACGGCTCTGATGGAATCCGTCACGGCATTCAAGGTCGATGTCATCCATTATCTTCTGGCAAAAGGCGCCGATATCAACAAGAGAGACAACGAAGGCTGCACCTGTCTGATGCGTGCAAGTTATGGCGGTTACACTGACTTGGCGATCTATCTGCTCAACAGAGGCGCGGATAAGAACGTCAAAGACAATGCCGGCCGTACTGCCTTGCAGTATGTGCGTGATAAAGGTAACGAAGAACTGCTGAATGTATTAAAATAGTAAGAAGAGGGGAATTAAGATATGAAAGAATATTTAGCGAAAGACGTAAGAAACGTCGTATTGCTCGGACACTCCGGTGCCGGCAAGACCGCTCTGGTCGAGTCTGCATTATTCCAGGCCAAAGCGATCGACCGTATGGGAAAAACGACCGACGGTACTGCCACGATGGACTTCGATCCCGAAGAGGCAAAAAGAGGCGTATCTGTCTATACGGCAGTAGCTCCTGTTGAATGGAAGAATGTAAAGATCAACTTCATCGATACTCCGGGTTATCTGGATTACGAAGGTGAAAAAGTTTCCGGTGCTGCGGCAGCTGACCTGGCTGTTGTAGTCGTTTCCGCAAAAGACGGTATCGAATCCGGAACGGAAAGCGCAATGAAGCTCTGCAAGAAGAACGAGATTCCTGTCGTCTTCTTCATCAACAAGATCGATGATGACAATGCCAACTTCGAAAAGACAGTCGATGAACTCAGAGCGAAATTCGGTTCTTCCGTAGTTCCGTTCGAGATCCCGACGATGGAAGGCAAGAAGATGACCGGTTCTGCAAAGGTCCTCGATGATCCTTCCAACATCCATTATGATCAGATCGCTGAAGCTATCGCTTCCGCTGACGATGAACTGATGGAAAAATTCTTTGAAGGCGAAGCTTTCACTCCGGAAGAGACGGCTAGAGGCTTGAAGCTCGCTCTGAGATCAGGTGATGTCAAGCCGGTGTTCGGCGGAACCGCTACAGGCTGCGCAGGCGTTGACAAGCTCATGGACTTCATCAAGGAAAACTGCCCGGTCTACATCGACTATGGTACAGTTACCGATAAGAACGGTACGACTTTGAAGACAGATGATTCCGAAGTATTCTCTGCTTTAGTCTTTAAGACAGTCGTCGATGCGTTCGTCGGCAAGATCTCTTATGTGAAGGTCTTATCCGGAACGCTCACTCCGACAACTGCTTTATACAACTCCAAGAAAGAGCAGTCTGAAAAAGCCGGCGGTCTGTTCACGATCTGCGGCAAGACTCAGACTCCGATCAACAAGCTGTCCTGCGGCGATATCGGTGTTCTGACCAAGCTCATGGTCACAGAGACCAACGATACGCTTTGCACAAAAGAAAAACCGATCGTCTTCAAGGATATCGAATATCCGCGTCCGATGCTCGGTGTTGCCGTATCTCCTAAGACAAAAGATGACGAAGACAAGATGTCTGATGCATTGAAGAAAGTTCTGATCGAAGACAAGTCCCTCAATTTCGTCAGAAATGCCGAAACAGGCGAACAGGTATTATACGGTGTCGGTGATCAGCAGCTCGATGTCGTCGTCAATAAGCTCAAGACCAGATACAAAGTCGAGATCGTCTTCAAAGAGCCGAAAGTTCAGTATCGTGAGACGATCAAGGGCAAATCCGAAGTTCAGGGTAAATATAAGAAGCAGAACGGCGGTGCCGGCCAGTATGGTGACGTCTGGGTAAGATTCGAACCGAACCCTGATTCCGAAGAAATGGTATTCGCTGAAGAAGTCTTCGGCGGTGCCGTACCAAAGAACTACTTCCCATCCGTTGAAGCAGGTTTGAGAAGCTGTATGGCTAAGGGACCTCTTGCCGGATGCAAAGTCGTCAACGTCAAAGCGACATTATATGACGGATCCTACCACCCGGTAGACTCCAAACCGAACTCCTTCGAAGCAGCCGCAAGACTTGCGTTCAAGGCCGGTATTCCTAAGGCAAAACCGATCCTTCTTGAACCGATCGGCAAGGTCACTGTCATCTGTCCGGAAGAATACACCGGTGATATCATCGGCGACTTCAACAAGAGACGTGGCATGATCTTGGATACAGGCTCAGCCGATACAGGCGAAGCTAAGATCGACGCAGAAGTTCCAATGGCAGAAATGCTGAAGTATGCGACTGAACTGCGTTCCATGACCAAGGGCAGAGGCTCTTACGTCATCGACTTCGACAGATATGAACCGGCTCCGCAGAACGTTACCGATAAGGTCGTAGCTGCTACCGCTGCCGAAAGAAAAGACGACGACGAAGATTAATTCAGATACGAAAAAGAAGATCGATGAGATCTTCTTTTTTTGCGCATTTTTTGAATCGGCGAAACCGGAATATGTTTCCCGTTTTCTTTGAAGCCTCAGGCAGAAAATAAAAGGATCCGCAGCCGGATCCTTGTTTAGTTTTTTTACGGATATTTATGATCTTGTGGCGTCTTGCAGTGTGATATCGAATTCCATCTCCTGTCCGTCACGCAGGACGCTTACTTTCGATACATCGCCGACGCTCTTGCTTTCGAGCTCTTTTACCAGATCGGCATAGGAAGAGACTTTGACGCCATCGATCGCCGTGATGATGTCGTTTGCCTGCATGCCGGCTTTCTCGGCGCCGCCGCCTTCGGCAACTTTGGTGACCAGTACACCTTCACTGGTGTAGTATGCGGAATTGGTGGCGACTTCGATGCCCAATGTCGCTCTGTCTTTGACATAGCCGTTGGTCATGATCTCTTCAATGATCCTGGTAACGGTATTTGCCGGGATCGCATAGCCCATGCCTTCGACGGATGTTTCGGTAAAGCTGGAAGACTTTTTGGCATTGACGATACCGATCAGGTTGCCGTTGATATCAAAGAGTCCGCCGCCGGAGTTACCGGCATTGACAGCCGCATTGGTCTGAATGACGGTCATATAGACGTTGTTGATGGCGATCTCTTTTTCAAGAGCGGAAACGATACCGTTGGAAACGGAGATACCCAAGCCAAGCGGATTGCCGATCGCGATGGCGTCCTGGCCAAGCATCAGCTGCGAAGAATCGGCGAAGGATGCGTATGGCATGTTTTCAGCTTCGATCTTGAGCACTGCCAGGTCGGTCTTCGTATCATAACCGATGACTTTTGCCGGATAGGTCTGACCGTTGAAGGCTTTGACTTCGATCGTGGATTCATCGACCAGTCCGTTGATGACATGTTCGTTGGTGACGATGTAACCGTCCGATGAGAAGAAGACGCCCGATCCGCTGGAAATGCTGGTGGATGGTGTCTGGTCGAAGAAGAAGAATCCGGACGAAGCGGCCATTCTGACCTGACACTTGATCTCGACGACGGTATTGTAGGCTTTCTCGATCGCCTTGGTATAGTCGGACTTTTCAATATTGGTATATGCGACTTCGTTTACAACGACACTGCTTTCTGAAATGCCTTTATGTTCTTTGTTATACAGGGACATTACGCCGAACGTTCCTAATCCTGAACCCAGTAAGGCAACCAGAAAGATGATAATGATGTTCTTAAGATTTACTTTCATTTTTCCTCACCTCGATTACAACTATAAGTCGCGAATGTGAACTTCATCTGAATTTTACTTCAAGTTCTTAAAAAGATATAATCAAAATGTATGAGCAGAAAGGAACGCCGAATCTCAAAAAAATACGCCAGAAGGAATTTCAATACCATCGGTCTTCTGCTGGTGCTGTATGCCCTGGCTGTTTTGATCGTTCCTTTCTTTTTCAGAATGTATATGGCGGATATCGATGCCTCTTTGTTACATGATCCGACCATCTACTATGGGGTCTATCTGATCATTGTTCTGTTTGGAACTCTGATCCCGTTTTTCCTGATGCGCAAGGCGTTCAGGATCCCTTTGAAAAAGCTGACCAGAAACTTCAATCCGACCTTCGTCGACCTTTTCGTGCAGGCGATCGTCTTTTTTACGATCTGTATCGCTCTGACCTATGTGTCCAACATCCTGTTCTCCTATATGGGTATGGAGGCCAAACTGATCTCCTCGATCGGTTTCAGCTATGACGATGCCGATCTGAGCAACCTTCTTTATATATTTATGCTGATATTCGTCACGCCGCTGATCGAAGAGTATGCCTTCCGCGGTGTCCTTCTGACGGCTCTTTCCAAATACGGCAAGACGTTCGGTCTGTATGCTTCCGCATTTCTGTTTGCGCTGGCTCACATGAGCTTTGCTGAAATGATACCGGCTTTTTTCATGGGCGTACAGCTGGGCAAGACATCTTTGCGTTATAAGAATATCGTTCCTTCGATCTTTATTCATATCCTGTTCAACGGACTGATCTACGCACTTTGCGTGGTGCCTTCTTCGATCACCCGATACATGGCCTATGGCCTGGCGGTCGTGGTCATCGTGGCAGCCTATCTGATCCTGTCAGGCAGATATGAAAGGATCAGGATACAGAAACTGAAATCCAACAGGATCACCAATATCATCTTTTTCTCTTCGCCGTGCATCATTCTGGCAATGGTATTGATGATCACGGATTCGATCCTGCATATCGTATTCCCTTGAGTGGTCACATAGCTTGATGTTTTGATTCTGAAACTTCAGGTTTATTTTTTGAATATCATCGGTTATATAAAAATCAGATAGGGCTGCAGATCGAAAACAGTCCTGTTTGCAAAAATATCGAAGAAGATCTGCAGATCTTGAAAGGAAACAATTATGGCAGGAAGACTGATCTCAATGGAAGCTTCAAAGATAAGGGAACTTAACGCAAAACAGATCCTGGAAGCCATACGGCTTTCTGAAGGAAGGGTCATGGCTGCTGAGACCGTAGGTGCCGTACAGCCGCTTCTGTATGATGTCTCCAATGCGGAACTCGCCGCAGCGATGTCAGCCGATATCCTGATACTGAATATGTATGATGTCAATGAGCCTGTCATCATAGGCCTTCCGGAACATAAGAAACCGGAAAGCATCTCTGTTTTGAAGAAACTGACCGGAAGGATCATCGGCATCAACCTGGAACCCACCGATCGGAAGGGCGATGATCTCTGGAAGATGTCTCAAGGCAGAAGGGCAACGGCTCAAAACGCCAGAAAGGCAAAGGAACAAGGAGCGGACATCATCGTTGTGACCGGCAATCCGGGCAATCACGTGACCAATTCCGCCATCTGCGATTCGATCAAAGAGATACGCAGGGAGCTTGGCGATGAGATCATCCTGATCAGCGGGAAGATGCATGCCTCCGGGCAGCTCGATGAAGCAGGGGAAAACATCATTTCCAAAGAGGAGATCAAAGGGTTCGCTCAAGCCGGAGCGGACATCATCCTGCTGCCGGCACCGGGAACGGTACCGGGCATGACGGTCGAAAAAGTACATGAACTGATCGTCTATATCCATTCACTGAACAAGATGGCGATGACATCGATCGGTACTTCCCAGGAAGGCGCAGATACCGATACGATCAAAACGATCGCATATAACTGCAAGATGGCCGGCGCCGACATCCACCATATCGGGGATGCGGGCTATACCGGCATTGCGGTCCCGGAGAATATCATGACCTATTCGATCGTAATACGCGGTGTAAGACACACCTATCACAAGATGGCACAGTCCATCAACCGATGATCTGGGAAGAAAGGACGAACAAACATGAGATGGCAATATGAAAACGAGATCAGCCGCTGTCTGCTTTGCCACGACCCTTTATGCAGCAAGGCCTGCAGTGAGGGTGTCGATCCGGCAAAACGGATACGTTCGCTTTCTTTTGATGATATCTATTCGGCAGCGGAGAGTCTTGACATCGACAGGTGTAAAAACTGTTCAGCACCGTGTCAAGAAAACTGTATTCTGAATAAACAAAGCGATCCGATCAGGATCAGAGAGCTTCTGGAAGCCGCCTATGAAGAAGGACTGAAAAACGAACTGTCGGATATCGAACCGGATCTTTCCGTCGATATCTGCGGTGTGAAACTGGAAAATCCTTTCCTGCTTTCTTCCTCTGTGGTCGCATCGAATTACGAGATGTGTGCCAAGGCCTTCGAGCAGGGCTTTGCCGGTGCATGCTTCAAGACGATCTGTCTGTTCGAGCAGCACGAGACCTCACCGCGTTTCTCCGCTTTGAAGTCGCAGAACGGTTCATTTTACGGTTTCAAGAACATCGAACAGCTTTCCGACCATTCCCTGGAAGAAAACCTCGTCGTTTTCGGACAGCTGAAAGAGAAATATCCCGATAAGATCATCATCGCTTCGATCATGGGAAGAAATGAGAAAGAGTGGGAATATCTGGCAAGAGAATGCGATAAGGCCGGTGCGGATGTCATCGAATGCAACTTCTCCTGTCCGAATATGGAAGAAAGCGCGCTCGGTGTGACGATAGGCCAGTCGGAAGAGCTGACGAAACGCTTTACGGCAGCAGCCAGAAAGGGCACGAAGAAGCCGCTTCTGGCTAAGATGACGCCGAACATCACGGATATGGTGCCGGTCGCCATCGCCGCCAAAGAGGGCGGAGCAGACGGTATCGCCGCTATCAACACGATCAAGAGCATCACTTCCGTCAATATCGATACTCTGGCACCGCTTCCTTCCGTCAAAGGAAAATCTTCACCGGGCGGTTACTCAGGAAGTGCGGTCAAGCCGATCGCTTTGCGTTTTATTTCCGATATGAGCAATTGCGAAGATCTGCAGGACATGCATATCTCCGGCATGGGCGGCATCACGACGTGGCGCGATGCTTTGGAATTCCTTTTACTGGGCTGCGGAAGCTTACAGATCACGACGGCCGTCATGCAGTATGGCTATCGGATCATTGATGATCTGACTGCCGGCTTGAAAGGCTATATGCGGGAAAGGAACATCAAAGATCTCTATCAGCTGATCGGTGCTGCCAAAGAAAACATCGTTGAGCTTGACGAACTGGAAAGAGATACGATCCTGTATCCGAAATTCAGAAACGAACAGTGCATCGGCTGCGGAAGATGTTACATCAGCTGCTATGACGGCGGCCATCAGGCGATCCGCTTCGATGAGACGAACAGGAGGCCGATACTCGACGCGAAAAAGTGTGTGGGATGTCATCTCTGTCTTCTGGTCTGTCCGGCAAAAGCCATCACGACAGCTATCAGAAGAGTGAAAAAGATGACTTCTTAACAAAGGTTTTTTCACAAAAACACCGGAAGCATTTAAGTATTTGAAGATCATCCGCTTTACAGGCATGCTTTAAGGACATCATTGTCCGATCAAAACAAGAAACACAGATCATGAATCGGCCTGACATCGATTCAGACGGCAATTCAGATCGGATCATTATGAATAAAGGAATATCAGACTTATGAATATGAATGAAATGAAATGGACAAGAGAACCGCTGGATTACTCCATCAGCGAAGACAGGATCGTAATAAAGACGGCCCCGCATACCGATCTCTGGCAGAGAACGTACTATCACTTTCGCAATGACAATGCCCCGGTCTTACAGATGGAGACCGAAGAAAAGTATTTCTCGTTCATTGTGAAAACGGATTTTGCGCAAAGCCATCACCGTTTCGATCAATGCGGTATCGTCATGTACCTCGATGCGGAAAACTGGCTGAAAGCTTCTGTGGAATACGAGAACGAATCCTTCCAGCATCTGGGATCGGTCGTCACCAATCACGGATATTCCGACTGGGCGACAACGGCCATACCGGCAGATGTGAAAGCCATGTGGTATCGTTTCAGCCGCCGGGAAGATGATTATTGCATAGAATGTTCGTCGGATGGCACTGAATTCAGTCAGATGCGGGTCTGTCATATGTGGGAAGGCGGCGGAAAGATCCGTTTCGGCATCTACGCCTGTTCTCCGGAAGACTCCAGTTTCAAGGCGGTGTTCACGGACATGCGCATCACGGAATGTGCCTGGAAAGCGCATGACGGTCAGCAGCCTGACTGATTCTCATAAACACAAGAACCGATTTACTGCTTAAGAATATGAACCTGATCCACGTATAAAAAAAGAAGCTGAGATCGACCTTGCGGCTTATAATAGAGCGGCAGAAGAATTCAAAAAGGACCCGAAGACATATACATTAGACGAAGTTGAAAAGGAGCTTGGTCTGTAGATGTTCCATGTCAGATTTTCAGATCAGGCTAAGAATGAACTTCGAAAGATGGACAGACATGTCTCATCGCTTATTCTTGGCTGGATCAGGAAGAATCTTGAAGGATGTGAGAATCCAAGATTTATTGGAAAAGCGCTGACCGGAGATAAAACAGGTGCTTGGCGTTATCGGGTAGGTGATTACAGGATCATCTGCGAGATCCATGATGAAGATATCATTATTCTTGTACTGTCTGTCGGGCATCGAAGGGAAGTATATCGGCAAACCGATAAATCAGCGTTTGCTTATGAGTGAAATGTAATAAAACGAATTGTTAAGAAGAGAAAAAAAGTGAAAAAATTGTTCGTATTAATTCGACAAGGTAATTTGGAAGAAGTAAAAAATATTATTGAAAAAAGACCTGACCTGTTAAATTGTATTGCAGGACCTCAACCTAAGAAAGACCATGGTCAGTCACTGCTTCAAGTGGCATTCAAGACGGGAAAACTTGATATTGCAGACTATCTGATTGAAAAAGGCATAGATGTTGATTTTATGGAGGCAGAAGACGATGATCCTGGTCTAAGAGTACCAGTGCTGTTTGATGCAATCACGGCAACTATTGATGTTCTTTGTATCGATCAATTTGCGACGCAGAAAGATGTGCAGAATAGATTTGATAAATCAGACAAAGCTTTGGAATTACTAAAAAAGCTCATCATCAAAGGCGCAGACATCAATAAAAGAGCATCCCATGGCTTGAGCGCATTGAACTGGAGCCTGCATCATGCAGATTCTATAATGAAAAGTGAAAAAATCTATCCATTTTCACAAGAAAAGGTTAGAGAACAATTAGGATATATTTTGGATTTATTGATAGATAATGGTGCAGATTATGAAGTCTGGCTTGAAGAAGGGTTATATCCTGAACCATCCCCTGGACCGAGTGTAAAAACTTTGTACTTTGACAATGAGAATTCTGAATTGGGGATTAACTACAATGCTGTTCAACATATGAGGCGTTTTCTTCAGACATATTTTGCAAAGAAAGGTCTTTAAAAGAAATTCAGGTTTGTCGGGATATTCAAACTAAAGAAAACTAAAGAATGAAACAAAAAAGCCTGAAAGGAGATTCTCAGAAAACGTTCAACAGAATCGATTTATTTGCAGTTTACATATTGGCGGATTGTAAAATCAGATAAGGAGAACATAAAAATTGACAGATAAAGAAAGACAGGAAGCAAAGATCGCATTAAATCATGTATATAACAGGCTGAAAAATGAGGGCTTCTTAGCGGATGGCGTCATAGCGGACTATCTGGAAAAAGGCAGTCCTTCCTATGGAGCGGTCGAAGCAAGTGCCTGGGGCAACGATGGAAGAGTTGACAGGGAAGATATGATGACGGAAGTGCTGCTATCGTATTTGGAAAAAAGGACAGACAAAGAGATCAGTGAAGCCGGAGAGGCTTTGATATTTGCACATGATGTGATGGATAAAGCCGGTTATGATGCGATCTCTCAGCTGGTCGGTTATCTGCTTTCCGGCGATGAAGTCTATATCTCAAACAGAGAAAAGGCCAGAAGCAGGATCCGAAGGATCGATCTGCATGACCTGATGATGGAGCTGGTCACATCGTATTTTAAATAAGCATAGAGCAGTTCATGATCATATAAGCTGACGAACACTATCCAAACGGGTAGTGTTTTTTTGGGTAGATCGACAAAGAATACTGTCGAAGCAGAAGACAGAAGAACGAACGTAAGTCCAAATGGGATCTTAGTTTCAATACAGCTGATTGACAGGCTAACGTTTATTAGCTAAAATGAAAATAGCTAATGAACATTAGCCAAAGGAGCAGATGCATGAATACAAAAGAGAAGATCCTGAATGAGGCATTGTCGCTTTTTGCGGAAAACGGATTTGACGGGACCAGTGTGGAACAGATCGCAGCACTTGTCGGTATCAAAGCCCCGTCTCTATATAAGCATTTCAAGGGGAAAGAAGACATTTTGAATTCCATCATCGATATTGCCGAGAAGCGCTATGAAGAAAACTTCGGTTCAGAAGATCATACCGGCAAGATCCCCGATTCCATTGAAGAATTCATACAGATGTCGACCAGAAGGACTTCTTTTACGATCCATGATCCGATGATCCGGAAGATCCGGATCTTTCTGGTGAAAGAGCAGTTCAGGAATGAAAGACTGGCTAAGATCAATACCGGACATCAGATCGACGGTCCGAAAAAACTGTATGCCAAGATCATTGAAGGAATGATGAAGAAAAAGCTCTTCAGAAAAAATGATCCCGAAATGATGGCGATGGAATTCATTTCACCGGTATCACTTCTGATCGCAAAAGCAGACAGACAGGAGGATGCTGATAAAGAAGAGATCATGAAAATGATCGAAAGTCATCTGAGACATCTGTGTGATCTTTACAGGAAATAGATATGGGGGTCTGAATGAAAAACAAACAGATTTTTTCGATCAGCATATGCGTTTTATGGAGCATCGTACTTGGAACAGCGATGCACGATCGGACGATTGGGATCTGTATGGGCATCTGTATAGGGATGGCGTTCGGTTTACTTGAAAGCAGCAAAAATGATGAAAAGAAGGGGGAGCAAATCGATGAATGATATCACAAGACGGCTGTCTCTTATGACACTTTGTTTATATGTATTGGGCGTGTTTGTGATCACAGAATACGGCTTGCTGCCGGGCATGATCTTTATCTTAGCCGGAGCGTGTTTGTCTTTCCTGATCGGGAAGAAAAACAAGGAAGCAAGAAAGTGGTCTTAGACAGCTATGTGTACCAGTTTTGTCGTCAATAAGAATAAGACCCTCGTCGGTTTCAATCTGGATCTTCTGGATATGGAATACAGAGTTAGGCAAGATGCCATGGGCGTCTATATCGAGATCAATGATGTAACGGAAGGATGGCTGCCGCTGTTTGGTGCTAACAGCGAAGGCGATTTTGTCAGCATGCCTACCTGCTGGCCATATGATCAAAGAAGCGATCCGAAAGAAGGTTCTGTCGATCTGATCCATCTGGATATCGATCTGCTTCTTCAGAAGAAGACATTTGATGAGGTCAGACAGATCGCTGAAACAAGATCTGTATCCAGTATCCCCGGGACGACATTCATGTCTGCATTGTCGGACAGAAATGGCAGCGTGCTTCATATCGTTCCCGGACAGGGATACCTCTATTATGAAAGACCGGAATATGTCGTCATGACGAATTTCTCACCATTCAAATACGATAAGCAGATGCATCCCTGGATGGGCTTAGACCGCTATCGGAAAGCAGAAGAACTGCTCAAGGATGCGAAAGACGGCTTTGATGTAAATGACTGCTTTGAAGTTCTGAAGACCGTTGCCCAGGAAGTCTGTCCGACGGTGGTCTCCATGGTCTTCGATGCGAGTGAAAAGACAGTATACTGGTGTGAAGACCGGGATTATGAGCATATCAGTAAAAAGAGATTTTGAGGTAATAAAATGAAAAAGACGATCGCTTACTGCGGATTGAATTGTGAGAAATGCGATGCCTATATCGCGACCATGAACAATGATGATGAATTAAGAAAAAAGACAGCGAAGCTGTGGTCGAAACTCAATCAAACAGAGATCTTACCGGAGATGATCAACTGTGAAGGATGCCGTTTTGATGGAATGAAAACGCCATTCTGTGACAGTATCTGTCAGATCCGTCAATGTGCGCTTAGTAAGAGTGTGGAAACCTGTGCCGATTGCGAAAAAATGAAATGTTGTGAGAAGCTCTCGGTCATTACATCCAACGATCCGGAGGCTTTGAACAATCTGCAAGGATAAAAAAGAGATCCTGAAGATCATAGCATCGGATGAATGCGGAAACAGTTCTGAACAGTATAAATAATCAAACACGATCCGTTTTGATAAGGCTAGGAATGCCGTCTGCAAAAGTGTAGATTACCGAATACAATTTATCAAAACGATGACAGCTTCGAAAATCGGAGCTGTTTTATAATGAAAAAAACAGATTTTGCACGCCGTGCAATGAAATGTTTCATCAAAACCTGTATATTCAAAACATGAAAGGAGGCGAAATGGCAAACAGCACAAAACACATCAGGGAACTTTGCGATGATCGAAAAATCGATTACAAGCAGCTTCATCAGCTGATCCTGAAGTCCATGGAAAACGATGGAAACTATGATTATCCTGATCCCTCCATCGTCAACAAATGGTATAACTGCAAAACCAAATCGATCGATGAAAAGTATGTCCGATATGTTGCTGATGCGCTCGGTGTTTCCGAGAATGAGATAAGGCTTGGCAAGCCTGCCCATTTCGGTCAGGAAGATATGGAAAGAGTATACAGATTTCTGGAAGAAAAAAGAGAGGAACGGATCCGGAGGACTCTGAATTCCGGTATAAAGATATTGGCCTTACTGCTGGGAATTATTGGACTGATGTCATTGCTCTATGTGCTTGAAAGAGGCCATGTCATAAATCTGCATCCCGATATGAGAGTCGGTTCGGAAGAAAAGGAAAGCGAGAAAGTCGGAAGAGATTATATGAGCGATCAAAAAGACGAAGCACCTGTCGAAACACCGATCTCAGAAATCGGCGAATGGATCGAAGTCTCTTATGAAGAACAGAAGCTGTATTATTACGAAGGTAACAATCTGCTATTCACTTCCGATATCGTGACAGGAAACGAAAACACTGACATCATTCCTTATGGGACCTATCATGTCCTGTATAAGACTACAGATGCCACGCTGACGGGCGAGGATTATGAGAAACATGTGGATTACTGGATCGGTTTTGATGAAGAAACGGGCGGACATATGGTCGGCTTCCATGATGCTTCATGGAGAACGGTATTCGGCGGTGATGAATGGAAAAACAATCCGACGCTTGAATGCATCAACATGCCGACAGATAAAGTAAAGCAGCTCTATGAGGCTGTTGATCTGGGGACAGAGATCAGGATACACGATTGATCTTGCTGAAATCTTGCAAAAAACTTTTGAGTAACTCATAACAAAAATTCAAAATTAACAGAAGTATTAAAAAAACATCAATTATATGAACACATCTGAAACAGATCTTAAAGATATTGAACAGTTTTAAAGAACAGATTGAAATCTATTTTGAAATGTAATACAATGTAATACACAAGGGGGCTTGATTATGACTATATCATTGAGACTTTCTGAAGAGGATACAAAGCTGATCAAAGACTATGCCAAGATCAATAATATAAGCGTCTCAGATCTGATCCGCCAGGCCGTGATCGAAAAGATAGAAGATGAGATCGACCTTGCGGCTTATAATAGAGCGGCAGAAGAATTCAAAAAGGACCCGAAGACATATACATTAGACGAAGTTGAAAAGGAGCTTGGTCTGTAGATGTTCCATGTCAGATTTTCAGATCAG
>Ga0256405_10007446_pt1 | contig 16475 bp, 17 predicted proteins | sample RumenRJG_02DNA_FD_189096 | JGI IMG/M metagenome (GOLD analysis project Ga0256405, IMG submission 189096) | Bovine rumen microbial communities from Lethbridge, Alberta, Canada - RJG_02 | ecosystem: Host-associated > Mammals > Digestive system > Stomach > Rumen | place: Canada: Alberta...
TACGTATCATACCTTAGTTCCAACCTTCTTCGTCATTATTCTCCATATAATTACAATTCCTTGAATGCCTCCAGCAACATCTTCATGCCCTCTGTGGCTGTGGTTTTGAAGTGGGTGAAGCCCAAATGCGTGCATTGCTCCATCTCTCCTGGGTCAATCACGAACTTAGGCACTTCATGGTGGGCATAGTTGATGAACCCTGCTGCCGGATAGACCTTCAGCGAGGTGCCAATGACCACGAAGATATCGGCCTTGCTCACGATGTCAACAGCTACATTCATGCTATCGATATACTCGCCAAACATCACGATATAGGGCCTTAGTTGCGAACCGTCCTCTGCCTTATCCCCCACCCTGATGGGCGTTGTCAGCGGATATTCCTTCACGCAAGTCGTGCGGTTACCCATCGAGCAGACCTTGCTCAGTTCCCCATGCAGGTGTATGACCCGTGTCGATCCAGCCCTTTCATGCAGGTTATCCACATTCTGCGTGATCACCGTCACCTCATGCTCTTTCTCCAGCTCTGCTATCATGCGGTGAGCATCGTTCGGCTCCACCTCGGCCAGTTTTTTCCGCCTCCAATTATAGAAGTCAAGGCACTTCTGCGTCTCATTATAGAGGGCATCCGTACTGGCCAGGTGAACCCACTCCTCGTTTGTCCACATGCCATCCTTACCACGGAATGTACTCAATCCACTTTCAGCACTAACGCCCGCACCTGTCAGAAATACTATATGTTGTCGAGTCATATCACTATTATCCTATTATTCTATATCGTTTATTATGCCGGTGAATAATATAGTACCACTTGTCTCTTCCACTATCTCAAAGAGGAAAGGACGGTCAACCGTCATCACGATTGGTTTATCATCTTCTTCTGGGGGAAGACAGCCTGCACAGACAATGGATGTCAATGCAACAGCTTCAGTCTCAGTTTCATTTACTATGATCTTTACTTTCTGTGCTATGTCTGAAATCTGTATATTGTCCGCGAGTTGGGGGAGAATGTCTGTTGAAGTGAATAATTCCTTCAGTCCCAGCTGTTGAAATATGTTAGTCATCTTGATGTCCGTCTCAGCGGAGAATCTCGGGAGATACAAGCAGACGTGTTCTTCCTTAACTTCTTGTTTTGCATCTTTCTCAGCTATTGCCCGTAGCAACTCGATATTAGAAACACACAGCCTGGGCAGATAAATACGCATCACATAAGACTTTTCGGAAGAGAAGTCGGTCAGATAACTCAGCTCTACCATCTGATACTTGTCCGTCTCTTTATAGGGCAGTCTTTCTTCCATACACATTGTCGGCACATCAACGGTTTCTTTAGCCCCATAGAAAGGAAGCTCGTCGGTATTCTCCTCTTCGAAGGGTATTTCCCAATGTGCTTTAAAATAGAGGATGTCTGTAAGCAAAACCCGGGTAAGCGGGTCAACCTTCGCATTTAGGGATGGTATCAAACCGTGTGAAGCCTCATTGATCTTTGCATCTATTAAGCCTTGCGTGTCAGGATTGGCAAAGTCCACTCGTTCGTATTCTACACCGAATGCCTCTCTCATATCTGCAATGTGCCCAGCCTTAAGACGTAGTTGTTCCTGAAGCCAAAGGATGGTGCTCAGTTCAACTATCGGACTCTCACTGACTTCGCCACTTATATTATAGCATGTAGCAACGGAGAAATTATCCTTTCGACAAAACTCGTTTGCATCCTCAATTCCGGCACTTTCGCCGACAGCGACATCTAAAATCTTGCGTTGCATGTCAGGCGAAGCCCAGTTTGAAAGAAGGACTAACACTGCTTGAAGTCTCGATGGGGAAACGGCAATATTGTCATCGTTAGCAGCATTTCCCACAATTTGCTCCATCAGCTTTTCGCTGAATGATCTTCTAAAATCCTTATTACTTCTATTCATAATCAGTTAAGTTGATTGTCAGAATCGTTGAACATTATTCGGAGAACTTCATCTTGCTTCGATTTTAACCTGGCAATTTCCTCTTCGTTTTCCTTTATCTTGTCCTTTATGGCCTGAATCTTCATGTCTTTCCCCAAAATGGCCATGAGTTCTTTTACGGAAGATGTGTACTGCTCTGCAATATCAATTTCTCCAGTTTGTTCTTGTAGGCCAAGTAGCAGGCCTGCAGTAAATTTTGCTGTGACATAGAGCAATAATGCCGTAGAATTTTCTTGATCAACTTCTTCGACAAGCACATTGGCCAACTTCTGTATGATACGGTCGGCCTCCTTCATAAATTCTTTTCGCTCTGTCTTATTCATTACTCTTTCGTTTTTGATGTTTCCGTTTTCAATCCCATCCCTCTTCATCGTTATTCTCCATATAGCGACTCATGCCGTTGTCTTCCATGTCATCTTCCGAAGCAGGGTCGAAGCCGCGCATATTGTCTGGCTTATGAGGAGGACGTTCTTTTCCGTGAGGTGGTGGAGGTGGCGGTCCATCGAAATGCTTACCATCAGGTGGTGGTGGCGGTGGAGTATGGTCATCCATGAATTCATCTGGCAACGGATGGTGAAGTGAAACAGGGTGTATAGAGTCTGTAATAGCAATACTATCCACATCACTGATGTTATCAGGGTTTAGGCTCTTCCTACTTGTACAGGATACTGTGAGTAGTAGAGAAAAGACAAGAACTAACCAAGCTACCTTATATTTCATCATCTTATATTTTTAATTTCTAAATCAATGATCAGTGTCAAAATAGAGCTATCACCTTGTTCTTATTTATTGCCTTATACAATTAACAGAGATCCTTTAACTTCCGGAAGAGTATTAAAAACCATTCTTTTGTATCCTCATTAGCGTATGAGGGAGATGACCAGTGATTGAAGTTTCTCCATTGGGAAAAGAGTGCATTTCCAATAATCTGGATATCGTTTATCTTTTCTATGTTGTCCTTTAAACATTGAATGTCGTTCCATGCACGTTCTCCGTATGCATCAATGAAAGTTTGCCCACAATCCATATCAAAGCCTATTTCCTGGCAGTCATTGGAGAATTCGTTATTATCGAAGAATCGGTAATACGACTCCGTTGTACGTCCAAATTCTTTCTCGAAGAAATCGATATACTTATCGGTGAATTTTGCGATGTCAGAATTATTATACTCCATATTACCTTTATTTAATTCTATCACTCTTCTTTTATACTTTTGTGTCTCCTTATAATCTTGTGATATTGATATACCTTGTTTCCAGATAATCCAACCATGATAGATTCCTATCACTTTTATAGTGCTTTCTCAAAGCCTTGAAGAAACCTTCATAGGTGATGGCGTGAAAAGTGTTCTTACCTTTCTCCGTAAGCAAATCTTCGTATGCAGCAACAGATCCTGTGTGACTACCAGAAGAATGAAAATGGAGGTTCCCTGACGGATATAACGTAAGAGAGTCAAAACAATCAGCCTTACCCTGCTGAAGCATTGCCAAGCCAAGGATGTGATTTCTCCACAACTGAATGAAATCAGGATTGTTGAACTGCATGGGATCATTATTGATGAAGCATTCGCTATTACGAGTCGTAACCGAATAAGCAGACTGGGGATCCTGCATCATCGCAAACTCCTTATTCCCCACGCTATAACCTTCTTCGGTATATTTCACCTCTATCCCTATCACGCCCTTTTCACCTTTTGACGTTTCGTATTCTACATAAACATCGAAAGCAGTCCTGTCGTTTATCGTATTGGGAGCATATTCAATCAGCCATTTGCGAATTGTCTTGATGTCTCTATGAGGGAGTATTTCAGAGAAACAGCGTGAAGCAGTCACCATGTCTGTCATCATTGGAACGAATATATTGTATGGTACATGCTCACTGCGCAACATGTTGGCCATCAAGCCGAAGTCTCTGGGTATTCCACCTCTATGCTCCAGGAATTCCTTTCTTATCTCTTCGTGGTATTCAGGAACAAAGTTCATAAGCCGTGCAGCATCGGCAGGTGTAAGGATAGCAATGTCGGTCTCTGTTGTACGCCGATGTTCAAACTCTTCAGCGGTCTCGTTTGAACCTTGACGGGTTGAGTGGTTGCGTCCCATCTGCAATTTCAGGACATTCTCCCTGAACCATGCCTGATGTTGGCGGCAAGCTCTTTTGTAGTCGTTGTCACCTCCATAATGTGCCTTAGCCGGTTGCGCTGCTTTCGAAGAACCAATATACTCAATCTTTATGTCACGTCCTGCTTCACCCAGATTGTTGATAATCCTGCTAAAGCTCAACCTGTCGTAATCGGAAGAGTAGGCAAGAATGAACATTATCTTGGGGCGTTCCGAAAAACTGTATTCTACATGTGTGCCTTTAAACAACTGCAATTGTGTTTTCTGCTTGATGATACTCTTAACGTCGCCAAGAAGTACCTGCCTGACATATTCATTGTTGATGATGGCCTGTGACATTCTCACATGATCCTCTATTCCAGACTTGCCTTCTACGGCTCCCAAACCACATTTCACCTCTGCCAGATAGATGTCATGCTTACCTTCTTCATTGGGCTTGTTGCTGACAACGAGTAAATCGACTTTTGTCTTATCCTTCAACCTATGATCCACAGGAATAGCCGTTTGGTCAGGTGCCCATTCCATGTCTATAGCAAGATAATCTCCGTCAAAAGAGCTGTGTTCCGCTTTGTATTGCTGCTGAACGATAAACTCATCATGCGATTTGTAGTTTTTGCACAGTGCTTTGGCATCTTCAAAATACTGCCTGACTTTGTGTGTGTCTTGCAAATCAGAAGGTTCATGAAGCTGTACGGTCAATGTCAAACCATCTTTTCTGTTTGTATAATAGCGAGGGTTGAGCATGGTGATATTGTCTAAGGCATTCTTCCTGTGTGATATTCTAAGAATCAGGTTCTTCTGACAATATATCATCACTTCATCCTTCACTCTGATTTCATAGGCTAATTCTTTATCAGCCTTTACATATTGCAGGAAAGAGTGATATATGCCACCTTCCAGATATTTCGAAATACTCTCTGATGATAATCGTCTTGCCATGATAAATATCAGCTCTTATCTATAAAACAGTTCAATGATTCAACAAATGCTTCTTCCATTCCCTTCATCTTCTTACAAAACTCCTTATACGAGGTTGCAGTCTTGCTTATCTCGATGCCGAATATTGAGAGTGTAGCAGTCCTTCCCTTCAATTGTGAGGTCGGAATCTTCGTCTGTTTCTTTTCCAGCGGAGCAATAAAGCCACCTCTATCCACATGTAGAGTAGTCATATATGCCATGACCTGATGTATGTCGTCCTTGTCAACCATAGAAACCTTCTTGTAACTGCCAAGCCGTTTATATTTCGCATCAAGCACCATGTCATCTCTATAAAAATCGGGGTAGCGAACACCGCTATGGTCATCAAACAGATAGATACCACCTTTTTGCAACTTGTTCTCAGGATGGAAAAACCCTATATCACGCAAAATAGTATTTACATACTCCTCCCAAAGCCAAGCTCCATCGAACAGAATGCCGCAAATTTCATCGTCACTTTCACCGTATTTCACCTCTTCCATCCTAAGTATCTGCAGACATAGAGTTTGTAATGGCCGATACTCCGTATAGTAAGGATGCGCCTTTACGCGCAAATTCTTGCTGATGATACTGCTTCGCTCACTCTTATTATATAAGGGTGTATGCTCTACAATTATCTTCACGTTCTCGATAGTCTCACGATCAGCATTCAAGACAGACTGGCCATACCTCTTGGTTTTCATAAACTCAATAGTATGACGGATAAGCTCCGTCATATTGTTGTCGTGACTGTACTCGCGTGTCGAGTAGGCTATATTCCCGACAAAAGGTACATTTCTTGCGACATGTCTGCCTATGTCAATAGACCCTTTGAGATTAGCATCATTATGTTTAAAGTTCTGGTATTCCCTATATAAACCTTGACGCATAGCTGCTTTGAGGAAATATGGGAACATAAACATGATGAAATCAAAGACATCTTCTTGCTCATTATTGTGACTGAGATCAAAAAGCTTAAACGACAACACTTTCTGGAGCATATAATGCAGTAAGAAGTCATCCCGCCCGACATCAAATCTTGACTTTATCTTGATTTGAAGGTTTTCGACACCGATGAATCCCATGACATTACCTGTACTAATGCGTACTATATCAGAATCATCAGTATTTATGATGCTCATGACAGATGATTCGCCAATCCTATCGTCTGACGATTCAATGCTGTAGGGGAAGATGAGTAAGTTCTCATTCTCCCTACACAGCTGAGCAACCGTCTTATCTGCGATCGGGAACAATGCTGCGACATCCTTTCTCAGGAACGTCCCTGCATCGGGCTGTCCGATGTTGTTATCTGTCAGATTAATCCTCATCTATCAATTCTACTTCATCTGTTGCCGATTCATCTTTCTTTTCAAAATATGCTTTGCTGAACTTGTCAAGGATTTCTGCAGTCTTACGGAATCCACGCAAATATTCCTTCAGCAATGGCTCGATATTCATCTTCCATAGCTTGGCGAAGTCACCGCCATTCTCTCCAAGTTTCAAAAAATAAGACGGGCCAATCATGTATGCTGCCCCCAGACCATCGGTCTCAGCAATGGCATTGTTCAAACGGCCCATTGTTGCCTTAGCCTCTTTTGCACATGGCAGAGAGTCAAGCATGGATTCTGTGTCTGCAGGAGTTACTTCTTTCCAAGTAAAACGTCTGCGCATGGCAAAGTCCATACTCTCCACAGAACGGTCTATATCATTCATCGTTGCAAGTATGTACACATTCTCTGGCACATAGAATCCCTTTGCAAACACGTCTGTTTTCGGCACAAGGTTCTGATATTGTGTTTGCACCAAATGGTCTTTTTCCCCTCTGTAGCCAGGATCAATAGCATAGAACAGCTCGCCAAAGATCTTCGAGGCCTCGCCGCGGTTAATCTCATCAATAATGAACACAAAAGGCTGTAACGACAAATTGTTTTGAAGAAAATTATTATAAAAGTTTCTATAGTAAGTTCCATTATGTTCGATTTGTAACAGACGTTTAATATCAGGAGCCTCCATTTCTATTTCTCCATTTTTGAAAGCCTTGTCTATGATTTTGAGATTCTCCAGAGTAATAGAGAATTCCATGTTTTTTGTTTTCGCATATATAATATCGTCCTTAACAATGTAATCATCATTGCAATTTAAATCTATTCCATCCTTTATGGACTTAACAATATGCATATATGTCTTCGTCAGGTCAACATCATTATTTATTGCTTTTTTACAAAACTCTTTGAACACGCCGTCTTTTCGTTCAAATCCTATCTGGCCGTCACTCTTCTCGACAGGTCGCAGACCCTCCACGAAATCAGTATAATCGTATGAGGGATGGAACTGAACAAACTTCGTTTCAGCTCCCATCTCATCGGCGATAGCCTGAGCCATGAAGGTTTTACCAGTGCCAGGAGCACCCGTTAAAACAAGGTTGTGAGTCTCTTCAAGTAGATTGATGTAGTCTGTATATTTCTGTTCCATCTTATTGTCCTCTGATTCTATGTTCAACAATTCTATATTTTTCTGTGCCTGTTTGTCTGTCGTACCTTGGAAGAAAAGGCTGTGCTTGGTTTCTTTGCATACCTTCGGTTCATCAAAGAAAGGCAGATGCCACTCTACTTCCCTGTACATGGGATTCTCATTAGTCTCATCAAGATTACATTCTGACACGAATCGCCCCCAGCCGTGTAGGAGATGATATTGCTTGCCGTCTTCTTTTTTGGCCTCGAAGACTACTACAATATCACCGACTTTTACTTCCTTAACAAATGCCCAATAGGCATCGGGAATCCTTATATCCTGGTTCCCTACATCATTCTGATAGGCAGACCTAAGCGCAGCTTTTGACTTGAATGTCCGAAAATCCTTGATACTCTTTGCTGACGAGCCACAACGTAAAATACTCTTTTCTTCTGGAAGGAACTTCTCACCCCAGAGCCATACTCGCTGCTTCTCATGGTGCAAAATCGGGTAAATATAACCTATTTTACTGGGGAAAGAAGCGAAGAACCCATAGAACATCCTGCGCCAACAAGAGATTGCATTGTCTTTGACCTTTCAGTGAGGAACTAACCAGCTCCTGCAATTCATGGTCTTTCTCCACAATGGCCAGGAGCGGTTTTATGAGTTCCATAAAATGGGCATAACATTGCCCGGTTGATTTTGTATCAACTCCTAAATAATGGCATTCCTCCTTATACACATCGAATTTATAAATGGTGTAAGTGTCTGGATCAACACCAGTAAGGATTGCTGCTGCTGTGCGTTCATCCTCCGCAAAGATATTCTGCTTATCGTTGTCTGGCACCTTGGCCACCTGCCTCATGCTATCCTTATATGCCTGAATACGCGACGTCAATGGAGTTTCACTATTTGACAAAGCCTTCAGAGCAACTTCAAAATCATAACGACGATTCTTGATGACAAAATCAAGCGTAGGGCTGACAAGAGCTGTATATACAAGGTTAGTTACTCGCACCTTATCGACTACACTGATCAAATCCAGGCCTTGACATTGGGTAATGAGCTGCCATTTATATAGTTCATCCCATTTATCATCGTCAATTCGTATCTCTTTTCGAACCTCCTTATAGCATTCCACCAGATACCAATACAAATAGTCCCTGATGGCATCTACCAATTCCGGGCGTAGTTGCCATTCAAAAGTCCCTTCGCTACCAGCAGGCAGGTCTTTTCCCTCACACATTGGGACAAGCCAATAGCAGGGCTTCCCATTAGGGCGTATTATCTGGAACTTATTGAGCCGTTTCTGTACGTACTCGCCGCACTTGGAAATAGACAGATTTAGTGATTGAGGGCTGCCGCCCATCTCATTACACACCGCAGTACATGATCCACGATGAGCAGGATAATAAAAGAACTTTAGTAATGCCTCTTTATATGAAACAGGCATCGATTTATCTTTCAGCAAGTCCAGCCATTCTTCCTTGCTGATTCCGATGTCACATGAATAGACATCGCCGTTTTGGATAATCTCTATCTTGTTCATATCTCCAATATGTTTTTGAGTTTCTCAATCATCAGTTTTGCCCTATGATTGATAATTTCAGTACTATCATCAATGTAACGTTGGCACTCAGCTATAAAGCGGTCACGGTTCGTATATCCACCACGCCAGTATGTGTACCCTTTGGAACGTACGACGGGAACATAGTCACTATCCACATAGTCTATCAGCAGGTTCCCTTCCACGAACTTTACCCAGCCATCCTGGCCATAGAACGGTATAAAGTCCTCCTTATTCAGCTCAACTAACTCCTCCAAATCAGGGTCTCTCTGGGAATCACCAGTCAACACCAAATACAGAGCTATCAAAAACCGATCTTCGTAATCGTGCCATTCATTATGGCAGCCACGATGCTTGTTAATGCTCCATTCTCCAATGCGTCTGTCAGGAAGAACGGCCATATTTCCAATGGTATAGCAAGTAGTCTGGAACTCCTTCATCTTTGCTTTTAGCCTATCATCAGGATTCCATATCGTGGTGAACTTCTCATTCCAAGGCTGAGAGAACAGTGTATTATAGGTATTGAGCGTGTCACCACGAAGTTTGCCGTCACCAAGATTGTCCATCGATAGGTTCTTCCAAACCTCACCGAATACCAAGCAATAGATAGCTCTCATCAACTCAGTATCATCCGAATCGAAGTTACGGCCAGGGCAGCCATACACCTTATCATTGCGTAGGTTGCCCAACGGGAAGGTCGCCAAACGGCTGATGTCGGCACCTCCCAAATAATCCTCGATAAACTGTGCGACAAGCTCTTTCGGATTCATAGGCGTTTCACTTCTGGAAATTTCTCTTCTCGCAATACTTTCTCGGCAGCATCCATCAGTTCTGGGCGAAGTTCCCACACCCAAAGACCGTTCTCCTTACGCGCTCTGATAGTTGGGGTTGACCAGTAATGGCGCACATCAGGATCTTTCTCGTCTATCACTGCGAAGTTGAGCATGTGCTGTGCGCGTCTGCCTAAAGCAACGATGCTACCAGTAAGGGCATCGGACTTGACTCCGAACATATCCTCCATCTGTTGCAACGTATATCTCTGACCACGACCAGCCTGCAGATAGCATTGTAACATACGTTTAATGCTATTGCTTGCATTGACGATTATCCGGCACCATTCATCCATAGAAATGGTTAGTGGGGCCTCCTTGAATCCATCTGTGTATGTATGATGATATGAGGTAAATGGCCTGTCATCAATGAGTTCTACACACGATGAGCCACCACCAAATTGTGGAACTTTATATTTGAGTCTGGGGATATTGACCTCCTTCGAGAACACATCCTTCCATGTATTGAAGGTTTTCTCGTTAAAAATAGCATAGCCCTCTTCGTCAAACCCGTCTATTATTCGGAAATCAGCTATAAGATCCTGTTTCTCTTTCTCAGATAAAGAAGGAACCCATAAAGTCTCGAACTTAGCCTGAAGCCCAGCCTTGGTAAAGCTGTTTACTTTCATCTTTGATGACTTCAGGAAGCGTTCAACAGCACGAAACAACTTCTTCATTTTTGCCCTGTCAGCATAGGTGAAGTCATACTGCGTCACGGGAACAGCCATGTCTGCCAGCAAGTTGTCTGCCGTCAGAAGCGCCTTTGTCCCTTCATCACCTGCAGCGATTACGATCTCATAGATAATCGCCTTCAATATTACTTCTTTCTGATCAGTCATAATGCCCAACTGTTATTTCTTTAATGTCACTCCGTTTCGTCTGGACTATCATAAAACTCCATCGCTGCGAGGGCTTCATCATCAGTGCTGAATTCAGAATCCTCTTCGAAGATTTCTTCCACTTCGTCAACGACTTCCCTGTTCTCCAATTGCTCTATCTCCACCTTCTGTTTCTCAGGTGTAAACGAGCCTACCTTACCTGCCTTTATTCTATGTCTCATAACCTTATTTTCCTTTTTTTGGTGCGAAGATACGAAATTTAATTGGAATATTGTAACAATTAACTCTCAAAGTGCAATCATTTGTCGCATAAGTCTTCTTTCTTTATCAGTGATAGTTCTTGTTTTGTTAATTCCTCTTTCGATGCTAAGCGGTTAGCCTGAGCTTCTATGGCCTTTTCAAAGAGATTGCGAACATAGCGAGCATTGCCAAAGTCCTTTGACTTGTGAGCAACGGTTTGTTCAAGATGCTCCCATAGGTACATGCTAGCTTCGTCAGAAACGACATATTCATTCTTCTGTGCAATATGACAGAATATTTTGTATAATTCTTCTGCAGTATAGTCGTCAAAATGGATATATCTGTTAAATCGTGAGCGCAGTCCCGGATTGGTATTGATAAAATACTCTATCTCGTTGGTATAACCTGCAAGTATCACAACAAGCCGGTCACGGTCATCTTCCATCCGTTTCAACAATGTTGCAATAGCTTCCCGTCCGAAATCTTCACTACCTCCCTGTGCTAAGGAGTAGGCTTCGTCAATAAACAACACACCATCCAGAGCACTGTCAATAACCTTATTAGTCTTGACAGCCGTCTGTCCCACATATTCTGCCACCAAACCAGAACGGTCTGTCTCTACTAAATGCCCCTTTTTCAAAACACCCAACTCTTTATAAATGTCGGCCAGAATTCGTGCTACGGAAGTCTTTCCAGTTCCCGGATTCCCAGAAAACACACAGTGGTAGGAAATACTTGGTGACTTTAGTCCCATCTCATCACGCTTTTTGTTCACCCGAATAAAATTGGCCAATGTCTTTATCGACTCCTTTACGGCACCTAAACCAATCATCTCATTTAACCTGTCGATAGCCGGATTTGCGATGGCCGTTTTTCCTTGTTCGCTTTGAGCCCTTATGAAATCGTAAAAGTCGTTGATGGCCTGAGCAAAAGCTCTACCTTTATATACATCAGGGAACAGGACGGGGTCGTCGTAATGTGATATTGTTAGTTTACCATACGTCTTCACTTGTGTAATGTCCTCTCCATCCATGAGCAGCTGAGGAGGATTCCCAAACTTATCGATATACAAATAACGTGAAATTTCATACCCGCTGTAAGTCTTACTCTTTCGCTCAGTGAAATTCTGCTCTTCGTAGGTCACTTTCATATCTTCCAAAGGAATGATGTCGAAGTTGATGCTGCTGTCTTTATACTCAACAACTGCAAATAGCGGATAGAAATATATCTTAAACTCACGAATAGAAAGTGAGGGGATTTTGTCACCCACATAATTAAAGCCAAACCCTCCTTGGGAAATAAAGGTATACCATAACTTCAGCTCTTCCGCATCCTGTATGTTCTTTCTCTCATTTATGCACCAGGCATCTTTAAACTCAAAGTTGAATCTCTCTGATAGTTTCTCATAGGCCAGCATTACCTCGTCCGCGAGCTTCTGCATGATGTCTATGCTTTTGAGACTGATGGCTTGTGCATTCTTATCAAGCCTTTCCTCTCGCTCAGCACTTTTCTCTCGGTATTTAGTAGGATGCTTTTCTTCATATTCATCTTCATCAAGATAACCGTATTGATCTATGATTCGACCTCGCTCCACATTCAAATCGTACGTGTCGATATAATTTTGGACGAAAATTCTACGAGTAGCATCGCGCTCGTCCTTCAGTGCAGCCTTTGCTTCATATAGTGTAGTCTTATTCATAATTCTGTCTTACTGATATTGATTCTTTCTTCGATATTCTTTTGCTACTTCAAGAAGTTCTTTGAACTTTTCCAGCCTATCAGCAGGAAGTTCTCCTTTGGCAATACGCTTCTTAGTCGCCTTAAACCAGTTGAGCATGTCGTGCTCCTCCAGTCTATGTTTTGATGGCCTTCTATGATTTTCTTTCATAAAAGTCATCATCTGATCGTACTGTATCTGCCACTTTTCTTCCTGTGTCATACTATATCTCCTTATGTTCTATACTTCTTTTTCTTGCGGAAGCCCATGATGAACTCCCACTTCTCATCGTAGTCGGCAGTCATCAAAGCCTCCCCAGCGTTTTTTTCTTCTGCTAGAGGAATTAAGTCTTTGGCCATTTCTTCAATGTCATCTCTATCCATAGAATATATTATTTGAATTTTCCTTTTAATAATGGGATGAAAAAGACGGCAATAGCAAGCAGTGCAAAACCGAAGAAAGCAACTGCAATAATTGCGGCAATGAAAAGTAAAATCCACAAAACGGTAGTCCAAATACCTTTCTTGGGAGGCATAGTTGGGCTTGAAACAGCTTCTTTCTGAGAAACAGGCCCAGAAGTGACACCTCGTTGCTCCATTTCCGTTTGTTTATATTGTTTTATCTCTTGCTGCTCCAAATCTTTTCTTTTTTGTATTGCCGCAATGGCCGCTTCCAGATTAACAGACTCCTCTGTATGATTACCGTCTATTGGGAATTGGTCACAAAGAGATGGAGCTAACCACTCTTCTTCGGTTTTCTCTTTCTCAACGGTCGCATCCTCAACAGACGTGCATTCTTCTTCGTCTACTGAATTGGCAATTTCCTCAACATCAATTACGAAGTTTAAATGATTCTCTGCACCTTCCACCCATTTGTTAACCTTGCGCGTAACTCTTGCCAACGCTTCTTTCGTAAATACAGGTTTCCCTGATGTGTAATTCTCAACTAAATAATATAAGATGGGGACCAAATCGAAAAGATCGTCAATTACTACAATCTTTTTGCCATTTTCATGTAAATTAAGTATTTCCTTCGCATCTTCAACTTTTGTTGACAGTCCTATAGGAAATATGTCTGCATCCTCAATGCTATTACTTTTTTGAACCCCACACAATAACAAAAAGTCCTTGTAAACAGAATTGCTCTCAAAGATTTGTTCATATGGCGGAATGCAAGCAAACTTTAGTCCATAAAGAGGGCAAGACCGTATACTTGCATCAAGACTGATAATACTTTCAAGAACCTCATCATGCAACCGAATGGCTTCTTGCATCTCTTTATCGCCAAGTTGCTTGATATGCTTGTTCATATTGTCATATTTGTTGTCATCAAGCCAGTTCAATAAAGAGTAATCTGGATCTTCTCCTATGAATATATAGTCGGTTATACTGCTGAGTGTTACCCTATTCTTTGCTCCCAGACTTTTTAATACGTAGTTAGAATATTCACTGCCGAGGAAATAAACAGAATTAAGATAGTTGGTATGTTCAAATATGCCAGTAACTATGACACGTTTGTTAAAATATGGGTTATTCCTGACACATTCTGGAATATGCATCTCCCTGTTTGATTCTACTGTTCGCTCTCTTTTTACAAGTGATAATGCCGACTTGTCTTTCTTTTCATATTTAATGAACAGGATGGCGGCACATAGAGATTTCCTTCCTGCATCAAGAAGAGATTCTTTAGTGAAATCCATCCTTTCTGCGAGGTAGTTAAATGTTCTATGATACAAACTCGAGACGTCTATTATTTCTCCCCATCTTGGGAAAGGAAGATTATAGTACGATAATGCTCTACGTAAATGATGGAATACCTCTATTGCAGGAACAACTATAGAAATGTCATCAAATTGCCAACGGTTTTCCTCCCAGAATTCAGGCCAATTTGGTGAGACTTCTGTCATTCGAGGTCTGACCATGTGGGTTGTATAGAATCCTTCGCTATATTCATTCTCAGGAGGCTGAATCAAATAGGTAGTCGTGCTCACGACATGCCCATCTTCAATAAGAGAAATACCCACCTGACATGGAAGGCCGTTCTTTTTAGCGGTCTTAATGTCAAGTGACAGGTATGTATTCTCTTTATTATTCATCTCAATTTCCTGTTCAAATCATCTGGTGTAATTGACTTCTTGCCCATAGTATAGAAGATAGAGCGGAGAAGATAAATTATATGATTCGGTTCTTAACATCTGGGGGTTAATCATAAATTCATTAACTATCAGGTGCAGGGTCGCACCCTGGAGCAATAAGCAGCTTGTCTTGATTATCCAACGGAATCCATACGATTTCTTTGATATAGGTATCCATTTGCTCCTTACCTAAAAGTTTGAGCGCAATTTGCCTTCGGTTATGGATTTCGAATCGAAAGCGATCCCATGTTTCTTTGTCCATGTAGACAATATCACATGATGGCGTTACAGCCTTTTGATAGATACATCTTATAGCTACTCTCATAATGTATTCCTTTTACTTTCCTAATTCATAGATAGCATACATCCAAGGAATTTCGGTGCCGTCTTCCTCGTTCTGGTACTTTGCATCGTTACCGTTCTCGTCCCTAAACGTGTCCCATCCGCAATTTGTCACCTTGCGAACCATCACGTCATTCTGTTTGGCTTCCTTGTTTGCATGAATAATCCGTAGTTCCTTGACAGGCTTCAGTTCAAAGGAATCATCCTTGCAGATAATTCCAATTGTATATGGGTCATTAATGTCTATACAGAAGGTAGAATCATCCTCCTCAAGAACCTTCCAAGCCCGGTCGCCAACATGAACGGTCAAGCATTCTCCATCCAAAACAGGGAAGTTCTGTGCAACCTTATGTGCAGGAGGCAGATTGTCCTCGTCGAGAGGATAGTCGAACAGGCCCAACTTACCTTTTACATCCATAATAGGTTCATCAAACAAGTATGCATTCTCCAGATGCCAGTGCGTACTGTTAGCACCTGCCCAGGGAGAATCATTATTGTTGTCCGAGTCAAAGCCCGTCACATCGACATAACCAATGATAGCAGACAACGGCATATCCTCATATTCAGGCATGATACCAAACAGGCGAAGGTTCGCCATCGTCGAAATCATCTCTGGATCGAGGTTCAGTGCATCAAAGTCCTTTGGCACTTTCTTCGCGCTGGCATGTATAAGAATACGACCAGGGGCAGATTTTGGCTGCCAAGTGCGATTTTCGACATCCTTGACTCCCGTACATATTGCAGAAGCCCAAGGCTGCTGTACTGACAATACTTTCATGTTACCACTCTTATTTCTTACAGGTTCACTTTCAACAGGTGGCTCTGCTGCCAATCCGATAGACTGTGGCTCTGGATTCATGCTAACAAGTTGTGCAAGCATCTTTGGCTGCAGGTATTTAATGTTGTAAGCAGTGACATAGAGATAGAGAGCCGTAACTATATGGATAGCGGCATCATACTCTGCCTCGGTAGCAATTGGAGCCTGGTGCGACTGCTCGTTGCGCCAGTCACGCAACTGCTGTAGCCAAGTCTTAAACTTATTCGAGTCTGGTTCATACTTCAACCGCTTCAGGCATGGAGTCTGATAGATACAGTCACCAAGGGCAGGCATCTCGCCCGGACGGGCATTCTCACGGGTAACCACCATCTCCTTGCCGTTCTCGATGAAATAGATCTTCTTCAGGAACACTTCAAAGTAGCTCACCAACGAACGGAAGTGACTCTTCTTGTCTATGAAAGCCACCTTTCTGGGTGAACAGTAGAGACGGTTGAAGGCGTTCTGTAACACATCGTTAGCACCATCCATTGATTGTGCTGTTTCTGCGGCAA
>Ga0256405_10007448_pt1 | contig 16471 bp, 14 predicted proteins | sample RumenRJG_02DNA_FD_189096 | JGI IMG/M metagenome (GOLD analysis project Ga0256405, IMG submission 189096) | Bovine rumen microbial communities from Lethbridge, Alberta, Canada - RJG_02 | ecosystem: Host-associated > Mammals > Digestive system > Stomach > Rumen | place: Canada: Alberta...
TCATTCCTGTGCTCATGCGCACTGCCGAGAAATTCCGGATTATGTTGTCCACCGCAGCATCTACCTTTTTCTGCAGCTCCTGTGTCTTCTGTTCGGGAAGGTTTCTTTTCGCTTCCGTGAGCTTTTCTAAGGTAGAACTCTCGACAGGCTCTGCACCCAGCGATTTTTCAGGCTTGTTGCAAAGTTCGGAGAATGTCGTTTCCACGCTGATTGCCTCGTCAGATTTTTTCCCTTGCACTACATAGGGCGCATTTTTGCTGGCGCAAAAAACAGGCTTTCCGCAGTTCCGCGCTAACCGCGCTCCAGCCTCCGCACTCGTTCATTTCGTTCTCTCGCTTGCGGTGGCCGCCTCCGGCGCTACTACAATCCTTTGCGCGCTTCGCTTCATATTTAAAATATATGAATTGCCAATCAGAAAATACTTACCCTAAATATTTTCTGATTGGCACTCAAGGTTTCCATACTTCCCCTGAGTTTATGTCAAAGAACGGAACTTCTAATTATGGAAAAATGTATTATTTCAATTCAGGATATTTTTCCTTTATTTCTTCTATTGAAGAAAAATGATTATGTAGAAAAATTTTATAATACTTCTCAGAGAATCTATAAGATTGAAATAAACTACTCTTGCAAAATATTTTGGCTATTGCATATATTAAAGATGAATCATCAAATGGACCATTAAAAGAAATATTACCTCTTTCATCTTGATTGCCATAAATAAACCAACAATCACCTAACTGAATAAAACCTCTTGCGTCTGGACTTTTTACTATTTGATTGATATGTAATTGCTGAAGTTCTTGTAAATTTAGTCCAGTTTTTAAGATTTCTATTATTTCATTTGTTGTCATTTTATTGTTACTTCTCCTACATTATCTATTATACCAGAATTAACTAGTAATTCCCAGCTAAAACTTGTGTTTAATTGTCCTGAACCGCCCTCCATATTTAAACCTCCTATTTGCCATGGAGATATATTTCCTGAAAAGCCATAAGATGAATCAATTGAAATATTAACTGACTGCAACCCATCAACAATTCCATCAGTTCCAAAAACCTCAAAACGTTTTCCATTCCACTCATAATAGCTTCTTATAAGCAAATCAGAAATATCTTCAGAAATTTTCAATTTCTTCTGTAACAATAGGCCTTTTACATCATCATCTATATTCGAATTAATAATTTCAATAACCTTTTTATACTTATCCACATCCATTACACCAGTTCTAATTTTAGAATTAGACGAAGGTATTGATCGTTGTGAATTGCTCGCATACCATGACTCAATTGAGTCTCCATAGCCTAAGGTATTTCCACCTTCACTTCCACTTCTACTTACATAAACTTTGCCTTTCATATTACCAATTGATTTAACGCTTTCCAGTTTTAACCCAGCATATTTTGGCCAATCCAAATTCAAACTACCGTCTTTTCGTAAAATCACAATATCTTTAATATTTTCTCTCGTTATTAAATCATAGTTTTTGGTAATCCAATCATATTTAGGATTTCTTTGAACCATTTCATATAATTCTTTATTTGACAATGCTTCAAATACACTTTCTTTATTTTCATTAGAAAGCAGATGAAAATTATCTATGTCTTCTTTACGCTGTATCTTCTTCTTCCCTTTTAAATAGCCAGCCACAGTACAGATTACATTAATTGCATCAAGAGTAAGTTTAGCAATACAACGGGCCATAACTTTTGCAGCGTTCTTAGCCTCATGCATTGTTCTTGCAGCTTCTTTTTGATTATTTGCCTGTATAAGTCCGCCAATTGCATTCTTGGCATCTATAGCAGTCATTACAATGCCGGCAGTCGCAAGTGCAGCCTGTAATTCTGCAAAAAGACCTCCCGTAAGAATAGTAATACAAGACATTATTATAATTTGGATTGGATTTCCAAATGCCTCAACAAAGCCGCTCGGAAGATAATGAGCTACAAATTTATAGAAATACTCATCCTTCTTTTCATCACTCAGAGTGTTCCAGTCTATGTCTTCATTCCTGTAATTGTAGAATAGTCCTTCCGGTTCTGCCATACTGTTAGACCAGGAGTTAAGGAGAAGCAAGGCCGGCACATTAATGAGCCTTCCGTCATAGTACATCGAGATGTTTTCGAGTGCGTTCACGGTATATCGAGCTTTCGGTGTCATTCGGTAATCACGGGCACCCATGCCCTGCTCCTGCAGGACAGTAATCGACACCCTGCCGTTGTTGTAGGAGGCCTCTATTTTGTCTGACTGTCCGTTGTCGATGACTGTATCTGTGCCTTCATTTGCAAGCCCTGTGCCTATGAAAATCTCGCCAAGAACGGCAAGCATCTCGTCCTTCTCCCTGCCGTTCACGCACTGAATCAGTCTGTTCAGGAATTTCCTGTCCGTGCCGATTTTATTCACGAAGGCGAGCCTGTCATCCACCGTCAGCGACATCAGCATCCTGTTTATTCCCTGCTCCTTGTCGTCGCCCACGAACCAGCTGTCCAGGATGGACTCTATCAAGGCGGTCTTCGTGCCGAAGCTGATTCTCTCGGTCCTAAGCTCCTCGTCCGTAAATCCGTTTATTAGGTCGAGCTTTTCCGCGATGTTCGGGGATTCTTTCAGAACATCATTTATGTCCTCGATGACCGCGGGCGTTTCCTCCGTGAAGAGCCTCATGTCGATTTTATATGCCTTTGCGAATTCTCCGACTTTTTCGTAATATTTCCGGAAGCTCTCGCTGTCCAGCTGACCGAGTATTGAGCTGTATTCTGCGGAATAGACGGCTTTCTTCAGTTTCTCTTTCTGCTCATAGAACCTTGTGTTGTCGAGAGTCTCGTCTATTGCTTCTTTCGGTGCGCGGAAATAGGTCTTGAAAAAATTGTCAAAGAGGCATTGGAGGTTTGAGACTGCCTGTTTTCTCGTTATTTTTCTCATATTTCCCATTCCCGCATATCGGCTCTCATGAATTCCTGATATTTCAGCAGCAGCTCAAGGTACTCGCTGTTCGGCATCCGACCTTCTTCCCACTCAATGTGCTGCTCCAGTTCTCTGACCGCATTGCTTACAATTTTCCTCCACACCGATTTTCTGAATCTATATTCCGTTCCGCCTATCTTTTTTGCTATCAGCGGGTCGGGATTATATTTCTCATTAAGCTCATTTATCTCCGCCTCCTGCTCAAGCTCTGTCCTTGATGAATTCTTATAATCTTCCTTGTTCTTGTGCTGTGCTATATGTGTCAGCTCATGGGCTATCAGTGCCCTTCCTTCTTCCGTCTCGGGCTTGTACGCTCCGTTCCTGAAATATATCTTGTCCGCTACCGCGAGAGCCAGCGCATGGCGGCTTCTCGTATATTCGTCCGCCCCGGAGCCGTAAAGGATTTTTACCTCATCCAGGTTGCTTCCTGTTTTCTGGTTAAAGTCATTTATGATTACGGTATCCAGGGGATGTTTCCTGTCCCTGAATAAAACTCGGTCAACGGCTCGTTCCCTGTACTGGTAATCTGCGAGTTTTGTTTCCCGTTTAGGGTCATTGTAGACTTCCATAAAGAATTTCTGAAGGTTCGGCATTTCTTTCGCGATGTCTGTCAGGGCTACAATCGCCTGATATGCCTCTGAGAATTTGTTTTCTTCTTGGATTACATCTTCTAATTTGCTCATAGCTGTTTACCCTTAATCTTCTCGAGCATATTTTCCTGAAGTTTTTTGGTTGCCCTTTTGATTTCCCTGTCGCTCTCTTCCCCGCTTCCCTCTGCATGTCCCACATCCCAGAACTGGTTCCTGGCGAACATAGGGTCGGCTTTTGCGAGAACTGCCTTGTCATGCTCGTAGTTCGCGTTCATCCTCTCAAGCCTTGCGGCCTCTTCCTGTTCGGGAGTCGGCATTGGCTCTGTCTTGCCAGAGGCGTTCCCATGGTCCGATGATGAAGAATGACCTGATTTTCTGCTGATACTTCCGTCCTCCCTGCTATGTACGGAAGTATATGATGCCCCTGTTTCCGCTGCGCCATTCCAGTCTTCATCGGTTGGCTGAACAGTGTACGCAGCCCGGCTTTCGTTGCTTGCAATGGCAGCGTGAGGAGTTCCGCTTTCCTTGAAGGTATTATTGCGTGCTCCGTCTGCTGCGGCAGAATAAGAGGATTTGTTTCCGCTGAATGTACTCCTGTTTCCAGTGTGTTCCGCAGGGGAATGTACGCTTTCGGCATGGCTTCTTGTGCCAGGCGGAAAAGCCGTCTCTCCTGCAGGAACAGATGAATGAGTTTCTTCGTTGCCGTTTCCAAAGTCCGGCTTTCGAGCCGCTTCTACGCGCTCTGTCTTTGAGACGGCGTTTTCCCCATAAAACGGAGTTTCGCCGTCGATTCCAATACTGAATTCTGCAAACCTGTCGCCGCCTTTGATTTCTGCGTTACGCCCTACGCCGCTGCCGTTTTCCGTATGCCTTGAAATTCCTGAATCTGCGGCCGCATCGAGAGCGTCCGCCAAAATCTGGCTTCGTGCCTGTTCCCTTGCGCTCACAGAATCATGCTCCCCCGAGCTGCGGATGTTTCTTGGCGTGGCTTCCCTGTATGCATCTGATGCAGTGCGGCTTCGCCAGTCCACAAAGTCAGTCGCGTTCACGGCTGCCGCCAGTTCCCGCGAAAGCCTTCCGTTTGCGTTTATTTCTGCTGCCTTGTAGTCTGTGAAAATATCAGCGGATTTTAGTTTTTCGTTCAGCTCGCGGACGGTTTCTTCCGTATTCCTTGACTGCATAATTGGCACAATTTTTGCGAATGTGGCATTTCTGTTTTGCTCTGCATCTTGGGCATTGTAGCCCATTTCTCTGTCAAGTTCTTTCGTCTTTGAGAATGTAACGACATTTTTATCAGGAGATGGTTTTAATCCCTGTATTTTTTCTGCTTCCGATTGTACAAGATTTTCGACATCGGAAACGGAAAGACCCGTTTTCCTGAAGCTTTCGGTTTTATACCAGGCCTCACGCTCCTCTTTGCTGAACAGGTTCGGAAACAACTCGTATGCTTTTTTTGCCTTGCCTGCTTCTGCATAAGCCTTATCCGCCCCTGATTCTTCTTTGTGAGTCAAGCCTGTGCCAGTTTCGGTTTCTCTTTCTCCAGAGGGCTGCCCTTTCACGGTCACGCTCTGTCTGCTCTCCGCAATGAGCCGCTCAACCTCAATTTCTTTTGTCGGAGGCGGAAGGTTCTTTGATTTCTCAATCAAGTCCGCTATTCTTATGTCGCTGAAAATCCTTTTGTCGCCTCCGTTCCGGGCATTGAACGGGGCGTTCATAGCCGGTGTCTGGTAGACGATTCCGCTTGCCGGCGGCACGAAGACGGCGGAATCTTTGCCCCCGACTGTTTTTGCGGCAAGTTTTACCGCCTCTTCCGGTGTCATTCCTGTGCTCATGCGCACTGCCGAGAAATTCCGGATTATGTTGTCCACCGCAGCATCTACCTTTTTCTGCAGCTCCTGTGTCTTCTGTTCGGGAAGGTTTCTTTTCGCTTCCGTGAGCTTTTCCATGACGGTACTATCTACAGGCTCTGCGCCCAGCGATTTATCAGGGTTGCTGCACAGCTCGGAGAATGTCGTTTCCACACTGATTGTCTCGTCAGATTTTTTCCCTTGCACTACATCTGCATATACAGTGTCGAATAGCTCGTGAACCTCTTTCCCGCTTGTTTTAATCGTTTCTCTCTCCAGAATCAGGTTCAGAATGGCTCGGCTGAAAAGTTCTTTTTTGTGTTCAGGTACGGCATAGTTCTGAATGATATTGAATTCTTCGTCCGTAAGCCCGCCCTCTTTTTTATCCGCCGGATTGAATACGGAAAGGGGTATCTTCGTTTTCTCTGTCTGGATTGCCCGTATAAGTTCTTCCCCCTCTGTCCCGCTCGCCTTTACGATTGCGATTTTTTCTGAGAGGCTTCTTCCAGACTCCTCGGTTCTTTTACTTTCGGCTTTTTCTGCCAGTTCTTTCTTTGTCTTTCTGTACTCTTTGTAGCTTGCTACCTCAGCGTTGCTTTCAAGCGCTTCACCGAACAGTTTCTTATAGAATGACAGAATCCTTTCGTTTGTGATTTTCTGTCCTTTTCTTTGCCGTGAAGGGATGGCAGTTTTTTTGGCGGGGGCAGCTTCCGAGACGGATTTCTCCATAAGAAGCTGGGGGTTCAGTCTTTTTGCATCGGGTCTTATATCTCCGCCGCATACGGCCTTTATCGATTTGATGCCCATCTCGTCCATCGCCTCTTTTATGAGGGAGACGGTTTTTTCTGCATCTTCCTGTTCGACTCCGTAGATGTTGCCGTCAGTAAGGAGAAAGATTCTCTCGAATGTCGAGATTAGGGAATAGTTCGGATCGTACAGGATTGCTCTGTCGCCGTCCTTCAGTATTTCAATTTCAGGAAGTTTCTCGAACCTTGCCCCTGCATAGCTCGTTTTTTCATATTCCCCCTTTCCTTCCCGTACCATAGTCCATGTGCCGGTCTCATCGTATTCACCGTGCCAGCCCTCTTTGTGCACCTCGTAGTTCGGATCCCAGCCTTTCCTTGTCCAGTCAAATCCCGACTTGTCCCTAAGTGCGTCAAGCCGGAATTTTGATTTTTCCGGGTTGTATTCGCCTGACACGCTTCCGTCCGGGTATATGTAAATTGGAACTGCGTCCGGGTTTTCTTCCAAAATATTGGAGATGGGACTTTTCGCATTGTGCGTTTTCTTGTATTCCAGGGGAAGATAGCTCTCATAGACAAAGCCGTCTTGCCTCATTGCCGTCTTTGATATGACGGTCATGCTTCCCGTGGTACCCATGAATTCCCACAGGTGCTTCTGATACATATGGGCTTTGATTATTTCTTTTTCAAAAGTGCTGAGGGCGGCTCTGTTTATGTCATGCCCGTCAAAGAATTCCAGATCGATGTTTATGTATGGAACGCTTTCCGTCTTGTATCCTGATTTTTCCATATGCCATTGACACAAGGTTCGCAGGTCGTCACGGAGTTCTTCCTTGTTCTCTGAGTCCGTTTTAAGGGCTTCGCTGTATGCGGCTGCCTTTTCTTCTATTTCTTCGACTATGTTCGTGAATCGGTTCGTTTCTATATACCATGACAATTCTTTCAGCATTTTAGCCCCCTATGGCAGGATTAGATTTCTGACATCAAATTTCTTTCATTGAATTTTCATCTTTTGCCTGTAAGATTCTTTGAATCTCATTCTCTGAATCTACAAAGCGCTGCCGTTTCTCCTCTTCATGAATTCTGTTAATTTGTGAAAGCCATTCAAATCTTTCTCTTTTTGTCATGCCCATAATGTCAGTTTTTGACCATTTGAAGTTGTATGCTATATCTGCCGCCTCACGGAATATCCCTGCCCGCGGGCGGCTTATGCTTCCCCCAGTTGTGAAATGATTCCTTCATATTTATATCCACAATACTTACATTCCAACGACATTCTTTTGATTACCTGATGATTTATTTCATTCATAAAGTCTACAAGAAAAGCAAAATCTACAGGCTCAAGTTTTTCGATGGTGTTTCTGTTTATTGATGTCAATGCCCCAAGTTGCGTTACACACCGGGACAGCATTACAACATAGTAACTGCCTGTTCCTCTTTTAACCTGTCCGTCCCTCTCTATATCAACAAGATCCTTTACCTTTATAAGCCGCATAGTTCCGCTAACTTTCCGCCCGGCATCAACTTTTATTCCAGAACCTTTTGGCAAGGTAAATCTAAATTCTGTTCTTAACTTTGGCATAATGTCATCCCCTATAATAATTCAAGATTACTGAATCTTCCGTTTTTATTTATTGGCTCAAAAGCATTCTCCGGGTCAGTTGGATTGTCTGAATCTTGCTGCTCTGGAGACTTAGGTAATTCACGCGGCTTCACACTTGTATCAGTAATAAGAACCTTTCTGTCTCCCGTATTCACATATACTAAATCGGCTTCTGTTGAAAATAGCGAAAGCTCCTGAAATTTATATTTTGTTTTTAAAAATTCTATTGCTTGGGCAAAATTATCAAATTTTGTATCGGTCTTTGAGATAGAACTAGAAGCAAGTTCCTTTTCGACATTTCCATGCCCTTCTTTCTCTGCAAGGAGCAGTGCAAGCGTATCTTTCGCAACAGTATCATCGAGATTGTCGATTGCAGCCCTTATTTGTTCAATCTTAGACATCTTAAAATCTCCTTTTTATCAGTTCTTGGGCTTCTTGCTTTTTCAGAAGTTCTATACCTTCCATCGGTGAGCAATACCTGTTTATGGAATAAGCATTAGAATAAGTGTTAATACATTCTGCATCGTCAGTTATCTCGCCAGTACAGTTTATGAATACACACGATTCTGTACATACCCCCCTTAATGGGTAGCCTTCAAAAACACAGTTTATGAAAATACAGTTCTCAAATTTTGCTCCAGAAAAGCCGTTCATTCCAGCTTCATAGGTATTTTCAAACCTGCAATTTTTAAAACAAGAATTTTTTAAGGTTGCGTAAATGCCTTCAAAATCAGAAAAATATGAATTCTGCACTATGCAGGTTGTAAAAACAGCACGCTGCATGGTGCTTTGCTTAATTGTCATATGGTTTATGCTACATTTGTTCCAGCTTGCCTTTATAAGTGTATCTCCAGAATAAGAGGTAGAGCTTATAGAACAGGAATCAAATTTTGTATTCATCAGGCTTGATCTGAAAAACATACAGTCAGAAAAGGAAATGTTATGAAATGCAGCTTCATTTATGTTCGAGTTGTTTACAGTTACCTGTTCCCAGGAATTATCGAATATTCCCATCTCATCAAGAACGCAGTTCACAATTTGCGATTCCGAGATTTTTTTTGAGCATATACGGTCTTGTAAAATATGCTTGTCGGTCAAATTACTAAGAAACATAGTAGCCTTTATTCCTGATGAAGATACCCTTATCATTATTTGTATATACTCATATCTTTATACAAATCCGCAAGTTTTATTTCAGAAATTGCTCCGCAGCTAGGACAGTGTGTTATAATTGAGGATCCGTTTTCTCCGTTTAACTGACGGTATAGTAACTGCAGGTAAATAAAATCAGGTTCATATAAATCTTTGATAATATCCTCAGTTATAGGCTTTAAGCCGTCAAGTTCATCAATAACTTTGGTCATCAGAAGAATATCGCGATAGCGCGTGTTCATTCCTACTTCGTCCGCATCCTGTATTTCAAGCTCATCGCCCGTTGTTGCCAAATGTATTTTCCCATTGCGGTATGTCTTTCCATCTTTTTCGTAGCCAAATGGTAATGTGAAGCTGATTGATTCTGCCATTAGTATGCACCGCCTGTATAAACTGATGTATTGTTTTCTTCCTGCTGATAGAATTCACTTTTTTTCTCAAAACTTTTTATAATTCCAAGGCTCTCTTCAAGGTCTTTTGTCATATCAATGCAGGATTTCCCTTTTGCCCCGATTACATTGATTGTAACCTCTCCTGTATTGGAGATTGAGATTTCAAGTTCTTCTTTTTTTGACATTTTATACCATCCTTAATTCAGTGCTATTCCAGAACCTTTCAATGTCATATCTTTGCTTGCCTCAATATTTATTTCCTTGCTGGCTTTTACAGCAAAGTCTTCTGACTCTATCGAAAAACCTTTCTTCGCCGTCAATGTAATTTCCTCTTCAGCCTGTATAGTAATTGCCCCCTTTGCAGAAAATCCGATGTCCTTGTCGGTCTCCATATTGACAAGTTCATTTTCGTTATCAATCTCAAAGCGGGTCTTATTGCCACTGGCAATTATCTGTATTTTTTCTTTATCTTCTGTATCATCAAGTATAATCATATTTCCTGATTTCGACTTGAAAAAGGTTAAAGAATTGTTACCATCTCCATTTAGGTCTGCATCTGTGTTTTCTCCCGTTTCTGGAGGTGTAGAGTTTGTATTCCAAAAACTTCCGAGCACAATCTGCCTGTCTCGGGATTTTCCCATTGCAAGAACTAAAACTTGGTCATCAATATCAGGCAAAGAACTAAAACCTATTCCATTTCCTGCAGCCGCAGATAAATAAGGAAGCCAATATGAAACAGATTCTTCTGCGAGCGGTACAGTAACTTTTATCCTGTTGAGTTTTTCTTCGTCCTGATTGTCAGTTACTTTCGCAACATAAAAATAAGAACCATTCATACATTCACTCCTAACCATATTTTACCACTTTTTTTACCATTTGGAAATTAGGCAAGGTTTTTTTTAGGAAGAATTTTAAATTCAATATTTTCTAAATATCTTTTTGATTCATCAAAATACTTATTAATAATATCTAATTCATAATTTTCATCGCATTCCAATTTCTTTAATAAAACTGAAATATCTTCCGAATCAAATCTTGCATATCCATTCGAGAAAAACAAAGTCCAAAAATTTTCATTATAATCCCTCCTGTTTCTTAACGCATCCGAAATTTGCTTTTTCAAATCAAAAATATTTTTTTTCATATTATTAACTTTAAATAATAAAACTTCTTTCTGAGAATCCGTAATATTCCCACTCAATGCGTATTCATTCAGTAATATAATTGTATAAGTACAAATTAACTGTCTGCAGGCAGAAAAATGGTTACTAATAAGAGGATAGTCAATTTGATAATTTAAATAATTACCCCAATTATCTTTGGCAGTTATTAATGAATAATCATCTTTTAAAGCTCTTAAAAAATGATTGTACATTTTATAGATATTCGTTTTCATATCAACAATTTTATTAATATAAGACAAACGGCGATCAGGAGTTTTCGCTATAATTCCCAACTCATCACGAATATCATTTAATAACATTTTATATGCAGATAATTCATCAAAAAAATCCATTTCTTTTTCATACTGAAAATCTTTCCGAATATAATTTTTGAAGATTGCAATAGACTCCATAAATTTTACACCCAAATCATTGTAATTTTTCAAAGTATTTGAAATATATTCTTCTTGTACAATTGAGAAAAGTAAATCTGCAATGTCGGTGACTGAAATTATATCAAAGCCCTCATGCTTACCGATTCCTCCAGTTGGACTTTTTAAGATAGATGATACTTTTCCATTTTGATAATGCATATATTTGTCCGGGGTCATTCCGAATTTTAATATCTCTTTTCCGTAATTTGCATTCAGAACTCTTAATAATTTATCATATACATCTTGTGATAATCCAATTATATTTTGACATAGATTTTCGTTGTTTGCATTTTCTTTATATAGTCCAAAAGTTTGTTTAATAATTTCACTATCCATATTTCTATCTCCCTATTCAGAGTGCAATAAATTTTGTTTATTAACAATATCATTCATATAAAAACTATCTTTGCAAGGAACAACATAGTTTACATTCTGAGATTTCAGAAACGATTCAAATAACAATTCATTTTTGGACATATCATCTTCCTAGAATGCTTTATTTCTCAAACTCCCGAATTAGTTTTATATTTGCTATATCAATATCTGACAGTTTATCATCTGAATAATTTTCATCGGGTTTATACCAAACATATTCATTAAACAAAGCCTGCAAATCTTCGCTCTTAAAAGTTCGCCCATGCCTAGCGTAGATTGCGTTACGCCAGATTCTTAATGCAGGTTTTGAAAATCCTTCCAAGTCAGAAGGTACCAACAATCGTTCCAGTTTTGTGTATTCGATTCCCGCCTCCGCGAAAAAGTCTGGACTGCCGTGGATTTGCTCTAGTTCTTCGGAAGATGCGGTTTCATCTTGGACATATTTTTGCTGAGTACGGTCGTAGTAATAGAATATCCATTTTTCGCTGTCAAAAAGTTTTATTCCTTGCTTTTTTTTATAATTTATAAATTCTAGATATTTCGAAAAAGTTGGGAAACAAGACTCATCAAAGCCTATTTTTATATCATCAGAATATATATTTATAACATATATTTTGCAGTGAATATATCCTGTAATATTATTTTGTGTAAAAGTCAGAATTTCATCATTTCCGTCATGATTAAAATCGTATTGAAAAGAATATAAATCTAATAGTCTAAATAATGAAATTTGTTCAAAAAAAACACTCTTTTCAATATTTGACAATAATGACGAGTTTATAATCGGAGTTGCAAGTCCAAATACTTTTTCAACATTTTCTTTTTTTATAATAGAAAGATACATAAAGGGTTTATTGTTTTTCTTTAAATTCCATATACCTAATATGATTAAATAAAGCGGAATGGAAAAAGAACATTCTTTTAATAATACAAGTTCAAAGGCATCGTTTTCTAAAATCTTTAATTCTTCATGTGAATAAATTATTCTTTTTAGATTTTCAATATTTTTTGTTATAAGAGTATTTTGTTTCATATAAAACTTTGCCTCATATTGCAGTAGAAATATATGCTTTTTTGTTTTGTTTTATCATCTTCTGCACTAAACGCTTCAAATAAACTCTTTTCCTCATTCGTTCCTCCTCCAACATGAGCAACATTTAACAATTGTAATCCTAAATACTCTCCCTCACAAGGTCTTACGGTAACAAAATGCGGTGAATAATTAGTATTAGGGTCATTGCCCTTTGGAGTCAGATTTTTCCAAGCCACAATCACAACATACCCTAACTGTGCCATATAAAAAGCCTGCTCAGCAGAAATACAATATATACCTGTCTTTGAGGAATCTTTACTCTGTTTCTCTAAAACATCGCACCAGTAATTACTCGGCTTATACTTATATTGCTTAGAATTCGGGCATTCTGGAAATGCTTCTTTTAATGGATTCCTAGAAAAATTTTTTTTAGTCGCTGCTCTATCTGTAAAATTATAAAAATTTCCGTCAACCTTTATTATTGTTTCAAAAACTGCATGATTACAAAATGTCTGACTGTTTGAACTCTTAAAACCGAATACCGCTTCATACAAACCGAGATTCCCCTGCTTATATGAATATTTATGCATGACCGTATCTTGAATCTTAATCAATTTATCTGCATAAGCTCTATGTAAATCTGATAAAAAAGTTTCAAATTGAGATTTATAGAAAAATGTAAACTGATGGCAATCTCTTATTTCATTCGGCAAAGATTTATTTAAATAATTGTTATCCCAAATTGCAAGATTCTTTTTTATATATTTTTGTTTTGCTCCTAACCCATTATAAACAGAATCATCATTATGCCACTCTGAGGGATGTTCAAAGGCTCCTTCTTTATAATTTTTATTTTTTATTTTAGTCTTTTCATCAAATATTTCTCTAAGTTTCTCTTTTTTTTTCTGAATATCGGTTTCTTTATCTACGATTTTTAAATCATCATATGAAACAAAGTTAAAATAGTCATTTGGAGAAATAAAAATGTCTTTTTTCGTATCAAGGCAGTAATAGAGATTATCAGAATAGCGACAATACGGTTTTTCATTTAAATCATATTTTATATTATCATTATTAAAATAAATTTTATTGCATGAAATTATTAGTGACTTATCGCTAATAATTTTATTTTTAGCAATCGCTTCATATAAACAAGGATTGTATTTCATAGTCTCTAAATTTTTATCCTCCCGTAGCAAAAACATACGACGCTTGTCAAAATAAACTTCCCTTAATGGGTTACTATTCAAATCGACATAGAATTCGTTATCATCAAAATTTAATGTATGATTATTAATAAAACATATCTTAAATTTTGAAAATTCTGGAAAATCAAAACCACAAATTAAATCACGAAGGCTTATTTCTTTTTGATATGAAATGTTATTTATTGATTCAATTTTTAAATGATGGAATTTTTCTATAAACCCAACTTGCGATTCACTTATAAATTCATTATTTAATAAATAATAAATTTTTGCCTTAAAATTCAATTCAAGCAATTTAATTCGGATTAAATTCTTTAGATCAAGTTTAAAATCTAAATCTGTTTTTTTTTGTAAGAAGCTATTATTATCTTTATAAAGAGTACAAGGCAACAAATATGGTTTGACTCTCGCTATATTTGGATATTTTTCTCCATTCGGAAATTCTTTTATTTCAAAAATTGTATTTCTTAAATACCTCCTTTTAATAATCTCTGTTTGAGAATTAAGTGAAAATAATTGAACCTCGCCATTAATTTTATGACACTCATTTGCAGAGATAAATAACTGATTATTATTGAAAAAATTGGCAGCATTCTTTTTATCCATAAAATATTCTAATTGATAAATAATGTCATCCTTTTCTGAGGTACCAGCTTTTGCAAATGTCGAATGAGGAAATAAAATTTTAGGATTATCAGCATTACTATATTCAATATCCTTTAAGGTTTTCTCATCTAATAGTTGAGCCAAATGCATATATAAACTAAAAAAATGGAATTTTTCAGCATTCTTATCATTATAGTATTTATGTTGGAATAGAACAAATTTATGAGAACTATATAAGTTTATTTTTTTTAGAATTTGTTTAATTACTGAATTTATAAAACTTCCCTTTAGTTCATAATAAGGGTTATCACCCATGTTTGAATACATTTCTTTTTCTTCATCTGACAACAATTTATATTCTGATTCAGTAATCATTTCATATAGGTCGTTATTTTTATCCAACAAAAACTCGGAATTTCGTATAGCACAAACAAATGCTAAATATTTTTGAATAACGAATTCCTCATTAATAATATGAACACCATTATGCCAATATCCAGAAGAATTTAAGGGAAAGCAAACCTCTTCAGAATCCATAATTATTTCGACACCTTCTTATTAAATTCAACTAATAAATATATATCAGAAATATAACAATGTATACCTTCTTGAATTACTGTATTATAATCAATCAAAATAATATTTTCTCTTTTTATTTTATTTTTATATTGTCCATATTCAAAAGTATCCTCTATTTCATTTATTATAAATTTCCACTCATTTGGAATAACATCAAATTCAAAAAAACCATCAGAACTAGTCTTCTCAATATTCTCGTCATCATTTGTTAGTTTAGCCTTTATATTTTTTTGAATATAATTATACTCATTCAATACTGTTATTCTTATTTTTTGACTAATCTCCACATCCGAAGATTCCGCTATCTTGCATCTCTGCCCAGTTACCTCAAACATAAACTTTGGCTTTTCTTCTAGTTTTTCTCCGTTCCAGTGGTAAGTCCACTCAACTTCAGCCTTACCGTCAGCAATGTCCGCCCCCTTAGAGAATACCTCGTGCTTGTTTTCATCATATACACGGAAAGTCACTCCGCCTTCCATGTCCTTCGTCTCGGCGTACAGCGTAATCGGCTCACCCACAAGCCCCTTGCTCGTAGGATTCCCGTCCTTGTCCCGCCACTCTGCCTTCGTTATCTCCGGGCGCACCAGTTTTACTTCTACACTGTTGCTGCTCTTTTCAAAATTACACCAGGCACAGTGAGCGCTGAATACAAACTTAGGGTCGCTGTCTGGAGGAAGTTCGCTTTTATTTGCGTGGTAACTCCACTTTGCACTTACGCTTCCACCTTTTACTGTAAGCGGGAACGATGCAATCGGTACACCATCTTCCGGTCCTTTTCCTTCCGGAAAGACCTGCAGCGTTACCATATTGCCGTCTTCTATGTCCTGCACGCTTGCGGTAAGCTCAACTTCCTTACCCTCTTCAACGCTGGAACTGCCCCACTTAACGCTAGAAAACTTAGGCTCCTTCTTTTCTTTTTCTTCCTGCTCTCTCTTCCATTCTTCTGTATTTTTAGGATTGATGATTACAGGCATAGGCATACTGGCACCCGGCGCAATAACCGTGCTGTTGTTCTGCGCGCCCACGTCATTGCACGTGCTGACCAGGGAGCCGATTACGGCCGCTTCCTTCCCGTTGATTTTTACCTTACGGCTTGTACCGCCTGTAACATTTCCTTCTTTCTTAGGATTATTCTGGAACTTGATTGTACCAGGCAGCTGCATGTGCATACTGTCGTCATGTTTTGCAACGCTGTCTTTTGTTGCACAGGCCTTATCTTTTATCTTTACGTCCTTCGAGAGCTTGTCCGCCAGCTTCCCGATGAATGGATGAGGAAGCGGTACTGTTGTAGTTCCGTTTCCGCTTGGAACTACCATAATATGAACGTCAAAGCCCATTACCTTGTCGCCCTGCACGGCCAGCTGCTTGCCTTCTGCAGTTACGCCCTTACTTCCGCTCAGCTTGATGTTCTTGCCCTTGAGATTAACTGCCTTGTCGCTTGTGATGTTCAGGCTTCCGCCAGCCTTTATCTTCAGGGCATCGTCTGTCCTAGCTGTGAGAGTCTTTTTTGTCGCAAGGTGAATTTCGCCTTCGCCTTCACATTTGAAATTCCTGCACTTTATGTTTATTCCGCCAAGCTCGTTCTCGACCTTTATCCCGCCGGACTTCCCTATGCTCACCCGCATACGGCCTTCCGCACTTTCTATCCGTATCTCCTCGCTTCCCTCTTTGTCGGTGATTTCTATCCTATGGGTTCTTGTCTGGAGCACCGTGCTCTCCGCACTGCTTTCAGTCGAGTGCTCGGGCGGCCTGTGCTGCCTGTCGTAGATGAACCCAAGCACGTA
>Ga0256405_10007449_pt1 | contig 16465 bp, 11 predicted proteins | sample RumenRJG_02DNA_FD_189096 | JGI IMG/M metagenome (GOLD analysis project Ga0256405, IMG submission 189096) | Bovine rumen microbial communities from Lethbridge, Alberta, Canada - RJG_02 | ecosystem: Host-associated > Mammals > Digestive system > Stomach > Rumen | place: Canada: Alberta...
ATAATGAATTAAAACCATAGAATATGATACCGAATGAGTGTGAGAAGAATTGGATCCATATCTCGATGTCATCTTCTTCACATGGACCTTATATGGTGTTTCTATTCCCATAAGATTTTCATAATATAATTCGCGATTCTTTAAATATTTTAAGAACCATTTCTTTAATTTCTTATCGAGGTCTTCTTTATCTTTATAAGAGATAATATTCCCGTCGCTAAATTTGATTTCTCCGCTTTCATATAATTGTATTTTATATCCTAAGATATAGATGAAATCATTACCTCTTGCTTCACTACGGACATCCGCTTTTATCAATTTACCAGCGAATTTATTTAATCCTTCTACAACATGTTTTTGTGTCACGAAATATTTAGGGATAGAAACTTTAAAAGTTCCATCTTTAAATACATAACGAATATTTTTCATTTTCTTTTTTGTTACTTCAACAGGGTATTGTTTATTTTGATAGATGTAAATGAAGGAATAATCAGACATGCGAATATTATAACTTGATAAAGTTAACTACGAAATATAGAATTATTTACGGTTTATGGAAAAGATTTTAATTTCAGCTTGTTTAGTCGGCGACAAAGTCAAATATGACGGTAAAAGCAATTATAACGAGAAAATCAAATTGCTCTTAGAGAAATATGAACTCGTTCCTTTTTGCCCAGAAGTTGAAGGTGGTTTAAGTACACCACGTCAACCATCAGAAAGAGTCAAAGACCGTGTCAAAATGGTCAATGGCAAGGATGTCACTAAGAATTTTGAAACCGGTGCAGAACTGGCTTTAAATATCTGCTTATACCTCGGAATTAGAATCGCTATCTTAAAAGAGAAATCACCATCTTGTGGTTCTAAACAAATCTATGATGGAACCTTCTCAAATAAATTAATTCCTGGACAAGGTGTGACAGCAGAATTATTAAAAAGAAAAGGTATCAAAGTCATTTCCGAAGAAGAGATTGATACCCTACTATAATTAATTAAACTCAGAATTAATAATTTGTTTCTTGGCGGTTATAATTAACGCCAAGTTTTTTATAATATGCTTCTCTTAATTGTTTCCATTTATATCCTAATAATGGTAATAAATTTAAGAATGTTTGGAAGGCTTTAATATAACTAGCGTCATCCTGTTTTTTCTTATAAGCATCTAAACGATGATAAACTTCTAAGAATTGATCGGTTAAATTATCACAGTGTTTTGTGAGATTATAACTTCTTTTAGAAGTTTTAATATCTAAGCCTAAAGATAAGAAGAAATGTAATCCATCTGCGAATTCATCAAGGACAATATCATCACTTTCCGGACCTTTATTAGACCAGTATTTGAAGCAGCGTGTGGCGTTCGCTAATTCACCGATTTCCACATAGCACGCCATAATTCTTCTGTGTCTAGTGGTCTCGTAAGAAACGCCATGATTCTTAGCGATTGTCGCATCTAATTGCGCTTGGGCATTAAAGAGTTCTTCTAAATCAATTCTCGCCATATTATTTAACCTTCTCTAAATGCCAAATTTCTGTGGCGTATTGTTCAATAGTTCTATCGCTAGTAAACTTCCCACTATTAGCGATATTCATCAAACACATTCTTTGCCAATGCATCTTATCTTGATAGAGTTCTTGGGCTTTTTCTTGGGCTTTCACATAACTATCAAAGTCTTTCAAAATGTAATAGACATCGTGTTGATTCATGATTTCATCAAAAATCATTCTAAATCTATCTGGTTTATAATTAGTCCATTCACCAGAGAATAATGAATCGAGAATATTTTTCACACGGAAATCACTATTATAAATATCCCAAGGATTATAAGAACCATTTCTATTAAGTTCTTCCACTTCGTTATTTCTTAAGCCGAAGATAATTTCATTTTCTTCGCCTGCGCTTTCAGCGATTTCGATATTAGCGCCATCCATCGTGCCTAAGGTGATTGCACCATTCATCATTAACTTCATATTTGAAGTTCCACTTGCTTCCTTACCAGCAGTAGAGATTTGTTCACTAATATCAGCAGCAGGGATAATAATCTCCGCTAAAGAAACACCATAATTTTCAATGAAGACAACTTTCATAAATGGAGAGATTTCTTCATCATTATTGACCACTTTGGCGACCGCAACGATGAGTTCGATAATCTTCTTCGCATAGACATAACTTGGAGCGGCTTTCGCCCCAAAAATAAAAGTATGAGGATAAATCCTAAACTTAGGATCGGATTTCATTCTTTGATATAGATAAATAACGTGGAATATATTTAATAATTGACGTTTATAAGCGTGTAAACGCTTAATTTGTACATCAAATATAGAATTCACATCGACATCGATATCTTGTTTCTCTTTGATATATGCCGCTAATTTCTTTTTATTCTCTAATTTGATGTTATCTAAGGATTTCAAGACTTCTTTATCATCTGCGTATTTTTCAAATTCTTTGATGTTTTCCATCTTGGTAATCCAGGAATCACCAATTTTTGAGGTGATTAAATCCGCTAAAGCGGGATTGCTATTTAATAACCAACGACGATGGGTAACACCGTTCGTCTTATTATTAAATTTCTCCGGCATATAATGATAAAATTCTTTAAATGTCGTGTTCTTTAAAATCTCTGTATGTAATGCAGCGACACCATTGACGGAGAAACCGGTATAGATAGCTAAGTTAGTCATATGGATTTGTCCGTCTTTAATAATGTTCATCGCATAACGATCACCGTCATTAACTCCTCTTTGTGTCATTTCGATATTGAAACGACGGTTGATTTCTTCGATGATCATAAAGCAACGAGGAATGAGGTTTTGCACATAATTAACCGGCCATTTCTCTAAAGCTTCCGGCATGACAGTGTGATTGGTGAAAGCCATACATTTGGTGACTTCTTCCCAGGATTCATCCCAACCCATATCATATTCATCCATCATCACTCTCATCATTTCGGGAATGGCTAAAATGGGATGTGTATCATTTAATTGGAACACATAGTGTTCGTGAATACCTTTTAAAGTGCCGTGATGTTTAAAATAGCTCTTTAATGTGCATTGAATACCACTACTCACTAAGAAATATTGTTGTCTTAATCTTAAGATACGACCATGTTCTGTCGAATCATCAGGATATAAACCATGACATAATTCTTCAATGGTTCTTAAATATTCTTCAAAGGACATATTCTTTGGTAAATGGTGAGCGCTTGGTTCCGCATTCCATAAACGCAAGGAATTGGTCACTCTATTACGATAGCCAACAACTGGAATATCATAAGGAACCGCTCTAACAATCATCGCATGAGCAGTTCTAATGCCATAGCTACCATCCGGTTTTAAATATGTTTCTGGACTACCATAGAATTTGACTTCTACTTCATATTTTGGTCTTCTAATTTCCCAAACATTACCATTAGTTAACCATTGGTCTGGTAATTCTTTTTGTTTTCCATCGATAATTCTTTGACGGAAGAAGCCATATTGATAACGAATACAGTTACCATGCCCTAAATATCCTAAAGACGCAATCGAATCTAAGAAACAGGCGGCTAGTCTTCCTAAACCACCATTGCCTAATCCGGCGTCAGATTCTTGTTCTTCTAAATCATGAATATTTATGCCAAGTTCATCTAAACCTTCCTTAGCGACCCCATAAATGCCCATATTTTGCATGTTATTCATAAGCAAACGGCCGATTAAGAATTCCATAGAGAAATAGATTAAAGTCTTTTGGTCACGCTTGATGGATTTATCACGAGTATTACCCCAGTCAACGTTAGCGTAATCTCTGACCATTTCGCCTAATATTGCGTATCTTTCAGAGATATGGCTATCGCTGACAGAGACACCATATCTTTCGAGCATACGCTCCGTATAGGCTTTTTTGAATTCTTCTTTATTTTCAAACATATATGTTAAACTCCCTTATTTTGTTTTCTTTCTTGTTATTTTCCTCTTTTCTGGCATCAATTTAAAGATGCAAGCGCCTAAACACGCTAATTTGATGGTGATATGCGCTGGTAAACCTTCAAAACTTCCCTTTTCAGACTTAACTGGTAAGCCGTTATATTGACCCCAACCACTATAGATGTCTTTATCGGTGTTGAAGATTTCTTCATAGGTTCCTTCTTCTAGGACAGGAATATTGAAATAGTCATAGTAATTCGTGGTCATATTGAACACAAACACTAATACATCATCATCCACTTTTCTTCTAAATGCAAATACCGATTGATCTTTGTTATCCACCATTAACCAGCGGAATCTCTCGGGATTATGTTCTTGGAAATACATGGCTTTATGATATTTATAAATTTCATTTAAGTCATGAATCATCCTCGATAAGGAATCATGTTTTGGGAATGATTTCAAGTTCCACTGTAAACCTCTAGATTCGTTCCATTCATCGAACGTTCCTAATTCATTACCCATAAAATTAAGTTTTTTACCGGGGTGAGCGAATTGATATGTATATAAATTTCTTAATAAAGCGAATTTCTGTTCATAATCGCCCCACATCTTATTGATAATTGTTCCTTTGCCATGGACGACTTCGTCGTGAGAGAGAGGAAGCATAAAATTATCGGAATAGAAATACGCCATAGAGAAAGTTAATTTATTGTGGTCATATTTCTTATAGATCGGATCTAAACTGTAATATTTCAAAGTATCATTCATCCATCCTAAGTCCCATTTATAATCAAATCCTAAGCCACCTTGTTCAGTTGGTTTAGTAGTACCCGCAAAAGCGGTACTATCTTCAGCGATCATCATTACCGAATCATGAGCGATATGGATTTTTGCATTTAGTCTCTTGATAAATTCCACCGCTCCTTCGTTTAAGCCAATCGAAGAATCACCATTGTAATAAATGATATTGCTAACTGCATCTACTCTAATGCCATCAAAATGAAAATAATCGACGAAATAATTCATCGCACTCATAAGGAAACTTCTCACGGGGTCTTTACCTAAATCGAATTGATAACTACCCCAAGGAGAGATTCTCCATTTGTTGCTATATTCAAACATTCTCGTGCCATCATATTCCGCTAAAGCCCATTTATCTTTGGCGAAATGAACAGGAGCAAAGTCAATAATCGCGCCAATATCAGCTTGATGTAATCTATCGATTAAACTCATAAGTTGGAATGGGTTTCCATATCGAGAATCAATAGAGAAAAATCCTGTTCCTTGATATCCCCAAGAGCCATCAAAGGGGTATTGCACTAAAGGCATAAATTCCACATGGGTATAACCCATACCTTTGATATAAGGAATTAATTTATCGGCGATTTCTTCATAGGATAATGTATGTCCATCTTCTCCTTTTCCCCACCAAGAACCGAGGTGCATTTCATAAATGGACATCGCTTGGTCAAAATTACGAGTTCTACTCTTCATCCACGGATCATCGTGCCAAGCGAAATTTGTATTATCAAATAATTTCGAACAAGTACCTGGTCTTAATTCAGAGAAAAAGGCAAAGGGATCAATTTTATCGACATATTTACCTTTAGCATTTAAGAAATGGAATTTATAACTTTGATAATTATGAAGTCCAGGAATAAATGTTTCCCAAATTCCACAGTCATCAATTTTATTCATTTTATTAGCGGTTACATCCCAGTTATTCCATTCACCGATCACTGAGACATCGTTAGCGCATGGAGCATATAGTCTAAAAACTACACCATCAACATCATTTTGTTTGACGAAGTGGGCACCAAAATAGTTGTGAGCGTCAATGCATTGACCCATTAAAAAGTCATATGTTAGTCCGTATGCCATAATAATCCTCCATTAGCGGCATAATTTGCCAATTACATTCTAACACACGCGCATGTAAAGAAAAAATAAAAAGTCGCTAGATATCTAACGACTTTTACTAATTGTTTTAGGTTATTAGCCTTTAACCGCACCAGCAGTAACACCTTCGACGTAATATTTTTGTAGGAACATGAATAAGGTGACAATTGGAATGGCCACGATAACACATCCAGCAGCGAAGATTGTGAACATCGGAGTAGTAATTTGATTGGCGAAGACCATTTGGTATAAACCGATGGAAACGGTCCACATCGCGGGGTTGCCATCACCGATAATAACTTTGGCAAAGATGAAGTCCATCCAAGGACCAGTGAACGCCATTAAAGCGGTATAAATGATAATTGGTTTAGATAAAGGAAGAATAATCTTCCAGAAGATTTTGAAGTTGGTGCAGCCATCGAGTTTGGCACTTTCCACTAATGAGGTAGGAATGACATCGAAGAAGCCTTTGGCAACTTGGAAGCCTAAACCAGCACCTGCGGAATAAGCGAGAACTAAACCGATGATATTTAACCAAGCTGTGCTACCAGTATTACCGGCTAAGCCAATCATCTTTAAGAGATAATAGATAGCGATCATCGACATGAAGCCAGGGAATAAACCGAGAATCATGGTGATGTTCATAAATGCTTTACGCATTTTGAATCTTAATTTGGACATACAATATGCCACGGATAAGACCAAGAATGTGGAAACTAAGCAACACACGATAGCGATGGTTAAGGTGTTCCAGAACCATCTAAGGAAATAGAATTCCACACCATTCCAGTCTTCAGTGAATAAGGCTTGGAAGTTACCAACACCGAATGAGGATGGAAAGAAGTCAGAAACGATATTGCCATGAACATCGCCTCTAAAAGCGGTCAAAACAATCCAAAGAATGGGGATAATCCAAATAACCGCTAAAATGGAGAGGACAATATAAGTTATGATTAATGAACCAATTTCAGCCTTTTTTTGGCTGCGGAATTTTTTCTGTGCCATATTATTGGAATGTATCCTCCTCGTTATAAGCTTTACTTCTTCTATAAGTAACTAACGTAATTGTTGCAGTAATTAAGAAGGTGAAGATACCGATGACAGCACCAGTATTATAGTCGTGTTGGTCGATGGTCAATTTATATAACCAAGTGACTAACAAGTCGGTTTGACCAGCTTGGAAGGTGCTTCCATCAGCGCCATACTTAACTGGTCCACCACCAGATAATAGGAAGATGGAGTTAAATGAGTTAATGTTACCGACGAAACTACCGATGAGGTATGGAGTGGTAATAAAGATGACATATGGTAAGGTGATTTTGAAGAACATCTTTGCTTTGCTCGCGCCATCAACTCTCGCGGCTTCATATAAGTCAGCGGGGATGTTCATTAAAATACCGGAAGTCATTAACATGGTATAAGGAATGCCAAGCCACATATTGATAACAATAACAGTAATTCTCGCTACCCAAGGATTGCCTTTATCGGTTTGACCTAAGAAGTCAATCGCTTGTTTAGTAAGACCAATATTCATTAAGAATTGGTTGATTGGGCCTTGGCTCATCAACATATTTCTCATAATCATCAAGGAGATGAATTGTGGAATAGCGATAGTTAGAATGAAGATGGTTCTAAAAACTTTTTTACCTTTCAAACCTTTCTTATTGATTAAAATCGCTAGCAAAATACCACCGAAATAGCAAGTAAATGTCGCGAAGATTGCCCATAAGAATGTCCAACCGAGAACAGGTAAGAATCGAGCGCCGATTTCCACACCGATAGCCGAGGAAGCATCCATCGTGAAGACGGAAGCGAAGTTATCGAAACCATTCCAATGGAATAATGTGGTTGGCGGGGTTAATGATTGCATGTAATTGTCGTTATAAGTAGTAAAGGCAATACAGATCATTAAGATGGTTGGTAATAAGGTGAATATCAATGCTGCCAAACATGTTGGAGTGAGCATTAAGATATGGAAACGATTATCGAATAAGGCGAGAACGTCTTCTTTGAAGGAAGAGGGTTTTCTACCTTCTTTAACCGCTGTATCAGCTAAGAAAGAACTCTTGATATTACTGAGCCAAAGGATGATGAATAAGATGATCATCGCGATGGTCACTAAGCCGAGTAATAACATCAAGAAAGAACTTGACGATTGCACGACTGTACCGGGAGTCCAGTGAGTAATGGAAGCTTCAGTTCCTTGTAAGCCAAGATTGATTAAAGATTTATAACCGGTAGGAACTTTGACACCATTAGGACCGGTAACTGTTGGGCAGAATACCATGTAGCAAATGAAGCCAACTTGAATGAGAAGGTATAAAATACCTTTGATAATTTGGCCATGGAACAAACTACCAGCACCCATGATAAAGTGCGATATTTTTGTGCCGATGCTGCCTTCCATAAATCTTCTTCCGAAATTAACGAAGAATTTCGCGATACCTTTACCTAATTTAACAAAGGCACCAGGAAGGGTTTTTGTGAAGAAATGGGGAATGCTCTTTGTAAAGAAATTTACAAATGCACGACCAATTCTCTTAAAAACATTTTCTTTTTTATATGTTTTTGTTTCAGCCATATAATCCTCCTTTCTCTATCCCCGACTATTCATCCTTATTGCGGTTAACAAAGGCTTCCGCAGGATAGGAGGTTGGGTATCTATCTTCTGATTTTGGGCTAGTACCATGTTCCCAAATATATTGCATTCTCCATAAAGTGCGTCTAATGCCATCGACACTATCACCACCAGAACCAGAAATCTTTTTAATGCAGTTCTTATAAAGATCTGGTGTGCTCTTGGAATAGAAATAAGTATTTAATGTACCGGTGACAAATGGTTGAGGAATGCCATAGATATTCATTCCTGTTTGAGCTTTTGCCATATCGATTACAGAAGCTGGTGCATCAACATCAGGAACTAAAGAATTAATAAATTCATCCGCGCCGACATAAGCAGGAACGTTTGTTGCTTCTTTGAAGGAACCATTTTGCGCATCTTTAGATGATAAATATTTCAAAAGAGTACATAAGGCTTTGTATTTTTTCACTTTGCCTTCTTCGGTCTTATCGTTCTTGTCTTCTAATTTTGCCATATTAAGAGCAAAACATTTGCAGTCAACAAAACTACCACCACGATAGACATCCCCTGCTTTTGGAGCTGTGTCAACAGTGCCCCATAATTCTTGAGGAATACCTTGGTCTTCAGGATAAACGACATCGTTAATGCCTTCCACATCAGCGGCGGTTAATGTAAATGTTGGGATGACAGCGCAGCCGACATTTTCTTCGCCGACAGCGTTTTTGAAGAAGTTATAATGCCAAGCACCGCCGATAGCGGATAAAGCTTTATGTTCTTGCACTTGGATGTACCATTGACCATCGAAGTCAAGCATACCACCATTAGGATCTTCGTAACTTCTTTGCATCCATTTTAAAGTTGCTACTTGATCATTGTCTTGGTTGTAGCAATCATAACGATTGCCTCCTTCGTATAAACGAAGATTAGAAATATTACCAGCACTAATATTGCGAGCTAATAAAGTGAAGGAGAAGTTGTAACCATCAGTGCCAGTCACCATGTATGATTTAACATCATCACCTTGCGCAGCAGCGGCTTCTCTTAAACCTTCAAATGTTTTAGCTTGTTCCGCGGTGACATATCTAGTGTCGTAATAAAGGAATAAAGCTTGGGAAATATAAGGAACAGCAAAAGTATAAGAAACGGATTCTTCTTGTCCTAGAACATTAATAATAGCTTTTTTAAATGATTCGGGATTGTCCGCTAAAATTTGGTCGAGTAAATGATCATCATAGTCCTCCACGATGGGGGCGATATAATTCATTCTAGATAATTTACCGATATTATCGTGGGCAATCGTAATAATTTCTGGACAAGCCGTATTATCGTTAATCATTGCCGCGGCCGCTGTACCTGTATCAGCACCGACGACGTTGACCGCATATCCGAAGTCACTATGTGATTTCTTAAATTCGTCCACTAAGCCACGATAAAAATCAACTGATTCAGATCCGACCCACATTTCAATTTCTTGTCCACCTTTAGGTCTAGTTGCCAAAATAGTAAAAGTCGCCCATCCTGCAACCTCGGCGACAACTAAAAGTGACAAAGCTGAGTAAATAATGAGATTTTTCTTCTTCATATATTATCTCCCTAGTCTATTCCTATAGGAATCGTTCAATTTTATTATATGCATTTTAATAAGCACCTTCAATAAATAAATTTCAAGATTATATATAATATAAAAGTCTAATGTTCCGCGAGGCGTTTGAATGCTCTAGCGTCAATAACCCTCGTACGCGTCGCAAAATCATGCAAAGTGCGGCGATTTTTATTAAATAAGGTAATAATAAATAAAATTATAGGTACGACTAAAGCGACCCATAAACCATTGGTGAGTAACAAGAAAGGCAATACTCCTTCCACAAAATATTGAAAGAAGAAACGTCCCACTATTTGATACCATTTGGCCTCAGTTTCATATTTGCTATTAATGAGCATCGTACCAGCTAAAAGCTTCCCTACTGTCGCTCTTCTCTTATTTAAAAGAGGAATAGCAAGTAAAAAGACACTGCAAGAGATAAAACCCGCTAAGCAAGTATATCCAGAATCAATTAAACGATAATAGAAAGAATAATCTTTATAACGGTCATCAGCTTTCACTTTTGCTACATAAGTCTTCTTCAATTCATCGCTTAAATCTTCATAATCTAAAATGATATACTGCTTACCCACTTCTGTATCACTATGAACGATATGGTTTTTGACATTTTCTTCATAAGCCGGTTCATCGCTATAGCATTTATAACCATAGGTATCTCCATTATCATTTAAAGAGACGAGCTTGTATTCTTCTTGTACTTCGTAAATATAATTTTCATATTGCTTTAAAGGTTTGTTCATAGCTGTATTTCTAAAGACTTGAACAAGGGCAAAAGACGCTAAAAATAGAAGGAATAAATCGATGAGTCCTGCCGCAATTCTCATAAACCAAAGAGGTTTGCTATTAGGTGGCAAAATCTTGGTTTCATCTCCCTGTTTTTCTTCTTCAGTCATAGGGATGACAAAATCATTTTTTTTCTCTTCTTTGACCGATGTATTTTCTACTTTTTCTTCGTCGCTCATATGTGTATTAATTATATAGTTTTATTAAAAAACCACCAAAAATAATTGGTGGTTGTTATTTAAAGTGAAATGATTAGCAGATACGGAAATCGATTTCTTTTTGCCAAACTTCAAAGTCTTTTCCTTCGATTTGTAAGAGGACTTTTTCGGCGGCAAATTCGCCTTCAACTTCCACTAAAATACGTTGTTCACCGATAGCAACACGAGCGTATTTTTGATTGCCATAATCAAGGACTTCTTCCACTTGTCCAAGTAAAGCACCTTGAGCTTCCTCGCCTTCGAGTAATTGAACGGCTTTTCTATTGAAAACATAGCGATATGTCTTTTTGTAGCAGCTGTTGCCTTCGACAGCATTGATCTTATAACCAGCTTCTTGTGGGGCGTTGATAGCGACACCATTGATGACATAATCAAATTCGACAGCATTACGACCGACATCTCTCTTCTTAAAGGCACCTTCAAGGGCTTCTTGTTCGCCGATAGGTTCTAAGACGACTTCTTTATCAACTAAGACTCTGATCTTGTCATTTCTCAAAGAGAAGGAATATTTTTGGCCTTCCTTGACTGATTCATCAACAAGAGCGAATAGGTAGCGGTCTTCCGCTTCTAAATAAGCGAGTCTTTGGCCTTCCACTTCTTCCACTTTCTTGACTTTTAATGTGAAGTCTTTGCCAGGAATAACGGCAAATGGAGGAATTTCAAATTCTAATTCACTAGCGTCCTTAACTGCAGCTTTAAGAGCATCTGGAAGTTCCACTTTGCTACCGAAGATATCAAGTTTACCAGCAGCGACTTTACCACTAAATAATGAGAATTTAGGAACTGGATGTAATAAGGTGATCTCAGTTTCACCATCAAATAAATGGAGTTTTTCTTCACTGATGGATAAGTTGATGACATCTCCCACTTCCACAGGTGTTCCTTCAATAGTCTTAATGGTGACGTTCTTACCTTGATCTTTCATAGTGAATTCATCACTTTCATTGCCTAAAACGCCATAGACGATACATTCATTACCTAAATGTTCGACTGCGTTAACAGTAACTTTCAAACCTGTCTCTTTTTCGCTCAAAGCGATATGTTCAGGACGGATACCTAAAATGACTTTAGTTTGACCATCTAAATATTTGTTATGAATCTTACAAACCGCTTCATAATTAACTGCGCTGACAGATCCATCAGGATAGGTGATTTCCACTTTGTCGCCTTTTCTTAATAAGGTGACATCGAAGAAGTTCATTTGAGGTGTGCCAATAAATCCAGCGACGAATTTGTTATAAGGTTTATTATATAAATTCATCGGTGTATCGATTTGTTGGACATAGCCTAGTTTCATAACAACGATTCTAGTACCCATTGTCATAGCTTCGACTTGGTCATGGGTAACGTAGATGAATGTTGTGGCTAATTTCTTATGCAATTTAGTAATCTCTGTTCTCATTTGAGCACGGAGTTTAGCATCTAAGTTACTTAATGGTTCATCTAACAAGAAGACTTTAGGATCACGAACAAGAGCACGGCCTAAGGCAACACGTTGTCTTTGACCACCAGACATGGCTTTTGGCTTTCTATCGAGATAATCTTCAATATCGAGCATTTTCGCCGCTTCTAAGACCTTTTGTTGTATTTGGTCTTCTGGCATATGTCTATTTCTTAAACCGAACGCCATATTGTCATAAACGGTCATATGCGGATAAAGAGCATAGCTTTGAAACACCATCGCGATATCTCTATCTTTTGGTTCTAAGTCGTTAGCGAGTGTATCGCCGATGAACAGATCACCAGAAGTAATATTTTCAAGACCAGCGATCATTCTTAAGGTTGTGGATTTACCACATCCGGAAGGACCGACGAAAACGATGAATTCTTTGTCTTGAATATCGATGTTAAAATCATTTACTGCCTTATGACCATTTTCATAGACTTTGTAAATGTGACTTAATTTTAAGTTAGCCATAAAAAACCTCCGAAACCTAAAATCTTGTTATGTATAAAAGTTCAATTATTATTGTAATCTCATTTTATTAAAAAATGTAGTGTTTTTTTACCAATCAATTTTGACCCCTTTTCTTTCAAGAAAAAGAATGATCTGTTGCGACTCTTTTGTGTTCGTGGAAAAAGAGGTAATTTTCTTGCCTTTAACCATGACATAATAGAAGCCATCTTTATTGACAATCTTCTCAATTTTAGAGTAAGGAATCTTATATCTGCCAAACAAGACATAACGATAGAAACTATCATCGTCCACAGCGATATAAAAGAATAATTGATAAACGAGGATAATCCCCGCGGCGACGGTGAATAGTCCGCAAAAAACGAAGATCAAAATACGGATTACTAATTCTTCTTTTTCTAAGAAAGCAAAGAGAATCACCATCGCTAAAGAAACGACAAAACATACCGCCGCAAAAATGGTTAAAGATTTGATGGGATATGTTCTTAATCTATTGGATTTATTCATTAAGCGCTAACTCTCTTCAAAATAAGGGAATCGTAAGCAGCAACAGTAAGGTTACTATTTATTTCATCACCATCATGGAAATTCTCTGTCGAAGAGAAAATCACACGATAATTACCGCCTAAATCAAGTCCACCATTTGCTTGGGCATGAATGACAATATAGTTACCATCGACATTTGTGACATCCATACGAATGATACCACTATTAGCCATACTAGTAGAAACAGTGACATGGGAATTAATTTCCGCTCTAGTATGTAATCTTAAAGCGCGGTTAGCAACGCGTTTATTGATTAAGTTTTTGAAGTAATTAAACATTTCGACGTTTTCTAATTTTAAGTCATAGTCCATGTTGTTGATGAAGTCGCCAACATTATAGGAGTTATGGCAATATTTAGTTTCGCCATCTTCTTCATAAGCTTTAGTTCTCATGAAGTCTTCGCCTTCTTGCATAAATGGAACACCTTGAGCAGTGAACACTAAAGCTTCCGCTTGTTTATAAGCTTTCTCTAAATTAGAAGATGGAACGGTTTGCACTAATTGATCAAACAATGTGTAATTATCGTGACAAGAGACATAATTAATAACTTGTTGTGGTTCGACATTAGTTTGATTGCTATTAAATAAGCCTAAGAAGCCAGGAACTAAAGAAGAAGCAAATGCTTTGACTCCTTGAGCAAAACCTTTGCCAGGACCATTATCGCCTCTAGCGGCATTTCTAAAACCATCAGAGAAAGCACCGACATAAGCACCATCACCAACGAAATATGGTTGTGCTAAAGAGCCTTGAAGTGTTTGTTGATTGATTAAAGCATCAGGATTGGTGCCGGATTTAAGTTTAGTGCTACCACCAGTCCAAGGTTCACCGAACACTAAAATCTTGTTATCAATCTTAGAACAATCTTTATAAACATCAATCATCACTTGATTGTCCATTAAACCCATGAGGTCGAAGCGGAAACCACTTAAGTGATATTCTTCGGTATAGAATTTACACGATTCACGGACAAATTTATTGACCATATATCTTTCACTAGCCATCTCATTGCCACATCCGGAGCCATTATAGGCTGTTCCAGAAGCTTTTGTACGATGATAGTAGTATGGAACCAATTTTTCAAAATTGCTGTCAGAGAAGCTCGATGTGTGATTATAAACAACGTCCATAATCGCATTGATACCTTTACTATGAAGAGCAAGAATCATTTGTTTAAATTCCTTAACACGGCAAGCACCATCGCTTGGGTTAGTGGAATAACTACCTTCTAAACAGTTGTAGTTTTGTGGATCATAACCCCAGTTATAATTAGACTCACTCATTTGAGTGGTATTTTCTTCTTCGTTAACAGAGGAATAATCATATGTCGGTTGAATTTGTACGTGAGTAATACCAAGTTCAGCAAGGTGGTCTAAACCAGTGGTTACTTCACCTCTTTCATCGGAATATCTAGTTCCGCGTTGCGCTAAACCCAAATATTTTCCCCGTAATTGTTCTTCAACACCACTATTGGGGTTAATTGTCATATCACGAACATGAATCTCATAAATAGAAGCATCAGTTGGTTCACCAAAATCAGGTCTTTCATCAGAATTCCATCCGGTCACAGTTTCATTGAGTCTAGCAAAATTCAAAATCATTCCACGTTTACCATTTAAACCAGCACTCTTGGCGTACGGGTCAACCACTTCATTAGTACCTAATGAATTAGTAACTGTATAAGTATAATATTTACCATCTAAATCTTCATTAGCGGTATATTCCCAAATGCCTTTTTGACCTAAAGTCATATCATATGTATGCTCAGGTTCGGCATCGACACGGTAATCACCACTTGCGTAGAGATTGAGTTTCATTGAACTGGATGTTGGAGCCCAAACTTTGAAGAATGTTTTGGTGGTATTCACTTCATCATCAAAGGTAACACCCAAATCATCACCGGCATAATCATTTGCCTTAATGAAATCTTGACTATCATAAATAGCAGTCATTAAGACATCGGAAGAGCAAATATAATTTGCAGAAATTGTATATTTGACAAGAACTGTATCGGTATATTCAAATGGTTTAGAGAAGTTCAAATTAGCGGCTGCTTGATATCCACCACCAGATTTGGTGATAGTAAAATCAGTAATTGTGAAATCGCTAACTTTTTGGCCATTCTTAGTGATATCAAATCTCGGACGATAAATTTTAAAATCTTCATGAGTGGTCACAAAGATCGCTCTAATCGTGCTCATATCAACATAGCGAGTGTAATCTAATGTCGACATAAATGCAGATTCTTGTGTATAGAAGACAGTCTCTGTTTTAGTCTTAGCATATACTCTTTGAATTCCGCCTGGATTTGTCGGTTTGATCATCGCTGATAAATCGCAATCAGGATCTTTACTATAAGAACCGGTCCAAGTTGCAGTTGTAGAAGAACAAGTGGTAATGACAAAACCAAGTTTAGTAATGGATGAACCATTTGCCGCTACTTCAGAGACAGGAATTTCACAAATAACACCATAGGCATTGTATTTGGTGAATTCATGCCACCAACCATTGCCTCCATTCATATCCCAAGCCCAAATACGCCAGGAACGATAATTCTCAAAGTCATTGGTGTTGTCGTCTCTGTGGTAGAAAATCCTAATCGTATCGGTAGGTTTTTCTTGTAAAGAATCGTAGTCTGTCTCATCTAAAGTGTAACGAGTGACATTTGTGGGTAAAACTAGTTCTTCTCCCACTTCATCTTCGCCATATTCTTCTTCAACGATAGAAGATGAATTATTGGCCTCTTTACTTTTGCAGCCTAAAACGCCTAATGACATAGCTGCTGTAAACAAAAATACAAATAATTTCTTGCTCATAAGTCTCTCCTTTGTAATCTAGAAATTAGTAGCGTCATAGAATTTTGCTTTTGTATCGATATTTCCCGTTTGTTTAATGAGATTTTTATCCCAGGTATTAATATCGGTAATGACATAGTCTTTTTCAAAAATGGCTAAGAGGAAGCCAGTGTAAGGTTTATTAGAAAAATCAATTAAAACGATATCGTTTTGCACAGTATAATC
>Ga0256405_10007450_pt1 | contig 16463 bp, 10 predicted proteins | sample RumenRJG_02DNA_FD_189096 | JGI IMG/M metagenome (GOLD analysis project Ga0256405, IMG submission 189096) | Bovine rumen microbial communities from Lethbridge, Alberta, Canada - RJG_02 | ecosystem: Host-associated > Mammals > Digestive system > Stomach > Rumen | place: Canada: Alberta...
AGCAGAATGAATTCTTATGCACCGATATCGCCAAAAAGAGAAAGCATGCCATCCGCTGCAACGCCTATCTATATCCTTTATTAACATTATTAAGCGGCGGCACTACTGCGATTATCATTCTATATGCATTCAATTATAACACTGCCTCTGCTACCGCTATTGAAGCGGCAACACTTGTATTATTCATCTCTTTGATTGAGCGAATCTTCAGCCCCTTATTATCCTTAGCAGAGATCCTCAGCGATTTCTTTGCATCTCAAGCTAGCGCAGAGAAAGTCGCTCAGCTATTAGATGAGAAAGTGGATGTCAAAGACAGTGAGCAAGTCATTCAAACCTATGGAACTTTATTCGACCCACGTAAAGAGAACTTTCCTACCCTTAAAGGTGATATCGAATTCAAACATGTCTATTTCACCTATGAAACCGGTGGCGAGGTCCTCCATGATATCAACTTGAATATCAAACAAGGCACATCCGTTGCTTTAGTTGGGGAAACCGGTTCTGGCAAGACCACCTTAGCCAACTTAATCTGCCGTTTCTATAACCTAAGCTCAGGCGATATCCTTGTGGATGGCGTTTCCATCACTGAACTTTCCTTATCCGCGCTTCGCAGTCAAATTGGTTATGTCCAGCAGACACCATTCATCTTCAATCGCAGCTTCTTTGATAATATTTCTTTTGGATCCCCTAACGCCTCTAAAGACGACATAATCAAAGCCGCCAAGGAAGTCGGCATCCATGAATTCATCGAAAGCTTTGAAGAAGGCTATGATCATGTTCTTTCCGATGGCGGCGCCTCCTTATCGCAAGGACAGAAACAACTGATTTGTTTAGCTCGTGCGTTAGTTCGTAATCCATCAATCTTGATCTTGGATGAGGCCACTTCATCAATCGATGCGATTTCCGAAGTCAAAGTGCAGCATGCGATCGCCAAATTGCTTGAGGGTAGAACCTCTATTATCATCGCGCATCGCTTATCTACAATTAGGGACTGCGACCGCATCTTGGTCTTAGATGAAGGCAGGATCAAAGAAGACGGAAACCACAAAATGCTATTGAATAAGAATGGAAAATACGCCGAATTATATCGTTCCCAGTTTGATTTGATGAGCCTCGATGAACAATTAAAATCACTCGAAGATTAGTCTAAGTTTCCATTACTTTACCTTAATCCAATAACTTTTTATCAAAAATATCGAAATTCGATATCGTTTTTGAATATTCTTTTCATGATTGTGAAATTTTGCGTATATACATCTTTTATTATTTAGGTGGTGCTTTTACATAAAAGGGGAATACTCATGAAAGTAGGAAAAACATTTGCTTTCGCTCAGATGGTCGAATTGCTTCAGAATAAAAGGGCGCTGAAGAAAGAAGCCATCGTAAATGAATTCGATTTGACGGAAGATCAATTCCACCGCTATATCGGGGATTTGAAATATTATTTCGTCACCTTCCATCCAGAAAGTGAACTCGTTTACGATAAGAAGAACGATTGTTATAAGATCGTCTCGCCTAGATAAAAGAAGAATCGACGTAAAAGCGCGGCAGATCGCCGCGCTTTTTCATTTATTCGGCCATAAATAGCAGGCAAACAATGCATTTTTCTTTATTAATATAATAAAGAGTAGGATAATACCACCAAATAAAGAACTTTGGAGGTTCTATACAATATGTTAGTCAATGCTACACGCATGCTGAAGCTTGCCCATGATGGTCACTATGCCGTTGGACACTTCAACACCAACAACCTTGAATGGACCAAAGCCATTCTCTTAGAGGCGGAAGAGCAGAAATCACCAGTTATCATCGGTGTCTCCTGCGGCGCTGCCAAGTACATGGGCGGATTCAAGACCGTCGCCGCGATGGTCAAAGCGCTTGATGAAGCACTTCACATCACCGTTCCAGTTGCATTACATTTAGACCACGGCACCTATGACGCCGTCAAGGATTGCATCGAAGCCGGATTCACTTCCGTCATGTTCGATGGTTCCTCCCTCCCATTCGAAGAGAATATGGAAAAGACCCGTGAGCTCGTCGCTCTTGCCCACGACAAAGGCCTCTCCATCGAAGCTGAAGTCGGCGCGATCGGCGGCACCGAAGACGGTGTCACCGCGGATGGCGAAGTCGCGGACCCAGAAGAGTGCGCGAAAGTCGTCGCTCTCGGCGTGGACTTCCTCGCTGCTGGTATCGGCAATATCCATGGTATCTATCCAGAAAATTGGACCGGTCTCCATCTCGACGCCTTAAAGAAGATTCAGGCTGCCACCGGTGGCATCCCACTCGTCCTCCATGGCGGAACCGGTATCCCTGAAGATCAGATCAAAGCTGCTATCAAAGGCGGTATGTGCAAGATCAACGTCAACACCGAGTGCCAACTCGCCTTCGCTGAAGCCACCATCGCTTACTGCGCCGCTGGCAAAGCTGACCCAACTGCCGCTAATGCTGCTAAGGGTTATGACCCACGCAAATTGCTCAAGCCAGGCTTCGAAGCCATCCGCGCGGTTGTCAGAAAGAAAATGGAACTCTTCGGTTCCGTTGGCAAAGCTGCCTAATTCAACTGCTACCATAGACCTAGTCGCAAGGCTAGGTCTTTTTCTATCCTACCATTTAAAAATGGGACGACATCAGGCCGCCCCATTATAAATATATAGGATGACAATCAATAATCGGTAAGGAAACGATGATGTACGAAGATCATCGCAGCGGTTAGCAAAGCATAAAGCAAGGATAAAGCCATTGGGATAAAGGATTGGATACCCAAGGTCATCAAGCAGAAGAATGCATAGGAGATCGCCGAAGCGAAGCATCCAAAGACGAAAAATTTATCTTCCTTATCGCCTTTTTTATCCTTGGTTAGTAATGCCTTGACCATTAAGATAATACCAAAGGCAACGCCTAATAAGGTCACGATGAAGAAGATATAAGATGCCATCACAAGATTTCCTTCCTGCAAGGCGAAGGATTCATAGAACATCGCAAGATATGCTTCCCCATACTCAGCGTCACCGATGATGACTTGATAGATCGGGGTGAAAAGAGAAGCCATGGCTAAGACTTCAAAGATCACGAAGAGTAGATAAGCACGTCTTTTGTTCATAATTAGTAATGGGTCTCCTGACGGATATGGTTGGTCTTGCACTTCGCTTTATAGGCCGACAAGACCTCATCCGAGGAATAATCGAATAATGGGATGATGTTGAGGTAATCGGCGAATGCTTTCGCGTAATGCTCTGGATCGAAGTTTTCCTTCAGCTCCACCACATCCTGATAGACTTTAAGGATTGCTTCGGTCAGATCCTTTTCCCTGACGACGAAATGATGGGTGTATTGGTTAACCCCCATCATCACGCCTAAAGAAAGTAGGAAATGCAAGCCATCCGCATATTCATCAAGGATGATTTCTTTCGCAGAAGGATCTTTATAACTCCAATACTTGAAGCATCTGGTCTCGTTGGCGAATTCGCCAAGCTCAACAAGCAAAGCGAGGACGCGCCGAGAGAACGTCGATTCATAATCGACATGGTGATTGCTTGCAATCTCCTCGTCTAAGATCGCTTGGAGAGCAAAGCATTCATCAAGAATGATCTTATCGTCGGTCATACCTTCATCTTCTTCAAATGCCAGATGTCGCGGTTATATTCCTCGATGGTACGATCGGAGGTGAAATAGCCTGAGCAGGCGATATTCATGATCGCGGCATGCGCCCAGACCTTCTGCTGCATGTACATGAAGTCGGCTTGCTGGCAGGCTTTCATGTAGGCATCGAAATCAGCGAGGACGAAGAACTGGTCGTTATGGTTCATGATCTCATCGAAGATCATGCGGAAGCGATTGGGATTGCCTTCGCACCATGGACCAGAGAATAAACTATCCATGACGCGCTTGACGCGGAAGTCGCTGTTATAGACATCCCATGGGGAATAAGTGCCATTATCGACCATCGCCTGGACCTCATCAGCCTTAAGACCGAAGATGACTTCGTTCTCTTCCCCAGCAAAGTCAGCGATCTCGATGTTCGCGCCGTCCAGGGTGCCAAGCGTGATCGCGCCGTTCATCATAAGCTTCATGTTGGAGGTACCGGAAGCTTCTTTACCAGCGGTAGAGATCTGCTCGGAGATATCCGCGGCTGGAATGATCTTCTCAGCAAGTGTGACACCATAGTTCTCAACGAAGACGATCTTCATGTATTTGGAGACATCTGGATCGTTATTGATGACTTTGGCAACCGCTAAGATGAGCTCGATGATCTTTTTCGCATAGGTATAGCTTGGGGCGGCTTTCGCACCGAAGATATAGGTATGCGGGGTCATCGTGAAGGATGGGTCTTCCTTGATCTTGTGATATAACGAGATGATGTGGAAGATGTTGAGCAATTGTCTCTTGTAGGCATGGAGTCTCTTAATCTGGACATCGAAGATCGAATTTGGATCGATAGAGAAGCCATAATGCTCTTCGACGTATTTGGCGAAGGCTTTCTTGTTCTTCGCTTTGACTGACATGACGGCCTTCTGGGTCTCTGGGTCATCGGCGAATGCCTTGAATTTGGCGATCCCTTCCTCGTAGTTGCTCTTCCAGTTTTCACCGATCTTGGAGGTGATGACCTCAGAGAGCAATGGGTTAGAATAGACGAGCCAACGACGATGGGTAACGCCATTGGTCTTATTGTTGAACTTCTCAGGGAAGATATTATAGAAATCCTTGAAGGTATATTCTTTTAAGATACCGGTATGGATTTTCGCAACGCCATTGACGGAGAAGCAGGTGCAGATGGCCATATTGGTCATATGGATCTGGCCATCTTTGATGATCTGCATCTGATGACGGGCGAAATTATCGACGTTCTTCTGATTGAGGAACATGTTGAAACGACGATTGATTTCCTCAATGATCATGTAGACCCTCGGGACGAGCTGTTGGACATATTGAACCGGCCATTTCTCAAGGGCTTCTGGCATGACGGTGTGGTTGGTGTAGGCAAACATCTTGGTGACGATGTTCCATGCGCCATCCCAGCCATAGCCATATTCATCCATCAAAAGCCTCATCGCTTCTGGGATGGCAAGGATTGGGTGGGTATCGTTAAGCTGGAAGACATAGGCTTCGGCGAAACGGTCCAAGGAACCATAACGGTTATAGAAGCTTCTCATGCAGCTTTGCAAGCCGGCCGAGACTAAGAAATATTGCTGACGGAGACGGAGCATACGTCCATGCTCGGTCGAATCATCCGGATATAAGCCATGGCAAAGCTCTTTCAAGGTCTGGAGGTATTCCTCGAAGGATTGATCCGTTGGAAGATTCTGCTCGCTTGGCTCAGCAGACCATAGACGGAGGGAATTGGCTACACCATTTCGGTAACCCGGGACGGAGACATCGTAAGGTACCGCGCGCACGCAAGTCGCGTTGACGGTGCGAAGTCCATATTCGCCATTCGGCTTCAAGAAGGTCTCGGCAGAGCCATAGAACTTAACTTCAACCGCATGCTTTGGCTTACGGACTTCGAAGACGAAGCCGTTAGAAAGCCATTGGTCTGGGAGTTCAACCTGCTGGCCAGAGAGGAATTTCTGACGGAAGAAGCCATATTCATAACGGATGGTATTGCCGTGTCCTGGATAACCTAAGGAGGCGATGGAATCGAGGAAGCAAGCGGCAAGACGGCCAAGGCCACCATTGCCTAAGCCGGCATCGGCTTCCATATCCTCAAGCTCACCGATATCGATGCCAAGATCAGCAAGGCCGTCTCTAGCAATCTCATAGATGCCGAGGTTCTGCATGTTGGAGGTGAGCAATCTGCCCATCAAGAATTCCATGGAGAAATAAATGAGCTGACGTCTATTGTTATCGAGGATGTCGGAACGGCATTTCCTCCAATAGACACCGGCGTAATCACGGACCATCTCGCCAAGGATATCATAACGTTCCGTGATGTGCGCGTCTGTGACAGAGCGTCCATATTTCTCTTCAAGACGCCTTGCAAAAGTCAATTTAAAATCTTTTTTGTCTTTAAACATATCGTTTTCCTTATTTTGAATGAGGGTTTATTTCTTGGCCTTTTTCTTCTCTATCTTTGGGGCAACTTCCACTTCCTTGCGGCGTTTGAAGATGCAAGCGCAGTAAGAGCCAAGTTTGATGGTCATGCGCATTGGGCGTCCTTCCGGTCCCATCTCATAACGGGCGACCGCCGGCATGCCATTGTACTGGTTCCAGCCACCATAGACGTCCTTGTCGGAATTGAAGATCTCATCATAGGTGCCATCATGGAGGACGCCGATATCATACCATTCATAGTAGTTCGGGGTCATATTGAAGACGAAGATGAGGTCAGAATCGCCGACTTCACGCTCGAAGGCGAAGACCGATTGCTCGGAGTTATCGACCATGAGCCAATGGAAATGGGCTGGGTTATATTCTTCCACCTTCATGGCATCCTCAGCCTGATAGATGAGGTTGAGGTCGCGGCACATCCTGCGGATGGAGTCATGCTTTGGATAACGGAGGAGATCCCATGGTAAGGATTTCTGCTCGTTCCATTCATCGAAGGAAGCGAGTTCATTACCCATGAAGTTGAGCTTCTTGCCTGGATGGGCATACATATAGGTGTAGAGGTTACGCAGAATCGCGAACTTGGTGTCATAATCACCATAGAGCTTATTGATGATCGTGCCTTTGCCATGGACGACTTCGTCATGGCTTAATGGCAACAAGAAATTCTCGGAATAGAAATAAGCCATGGAGAAGGTGAGCTTATTGTGGTCGTATTTCTTGTAGATTGGGTCAAGAGAATAATACTTAAGGGTATCATTCATCCAGCCAAGGTCCCACTTATAGTCGAAGCCTAAGCCACCGTATTCCACTGGATGGGTGACTTTGGTGAAGTCGGTGGAGTCTTCGGCGATCATCATCGCGGAGGGATGACGCTCATGGATCTTGTAGTTCAAGCGGCGGATGAATTCGGTCGCGCCGGTATTCTCGCCGTTGTTCTTATTGCCATCCCAATAAACGATATTGGAGACCGCGTCACAGCGGATGCCGTCGAAATGGAAATAGGTTAAGAAATAGTTCATCGCCGACATGAGGAAGGAACGGACGGGATCCTTGCCAAGGTCAAACTGCGCCGAACCCCAAGGAGATAGGGTATGACGTGGGTCACTGTATTCATATAAGCAGGTGCCATCGAATTCACGCAATGCATAGCTGTCATTGGCGAAGTGGACTGGCGCGAAGTCGAGGATGACGCCGTAACCAGCGCGGTGCATGCGATCGACGAAGCTCATGAGCTGCTTTGGATTGCCATAACGGGAATCGACGGAATAGAAGCCGGTTGCCTGATAGCCCCAAGAGCCATCGAATGGATATTGGCAGATCGGCATGATCTCGATATGGGTATAGCCAGTCTCTTTGAGGTATGGGATCAAATAATCCGCGACTTCCTCATAAGAGAGGTAACGGTCGCCGACTTTGCCCTTCCAGGAGCCGAGATGGCATTCATAAATGGACATCGCTTTGTCGAAGTTACGGGTTCTCCCCTGCATCCAATCCCCATCCATCCATGGGAAGCCTTCGATGTCATATAGACGCGAGCAGGTCTGTGGGCGATATTCGCTATAGAAGGCGAATGGGTCAGCCTTATCGACATACTGTCCATGGCAATTCTTGAAATGGAATTTATAGGACTGATAGTCGCATAGACCAGGGATGAAGCATTCCCAGGTACCGGAATCGTCGATGCGATTCATCTTGTGGGTGCGAACGTCCCAGCCATTGAATTCGCCGATGACGGAAACATCGCTCGCCATTGGGGCATAAAGGCGGAACCAAACGCCATATTCGCGTTCGATTTCCTTCTTGACCTTCTTGCCTTTTGAGGCAGGTTTCTCCACCTCATACTCGCGATATCCAAAATGTGCGCCGAAATAACGGAAGGCATCAATGGACTGACCTAGCAGGTAATCATGTAAAATACCATAAGCCATAATTAAATTTCTCCTTGAGTATCCTTGTTGGTAATTATAGGCAATTTCACTTTCTAAAGAAAGTAGAGAATGCACGTTTTCATCGATTTTTCCTTCATTTTCAGGGCTAAAAATCGTTTGAATACGCATTATCTGCGCCTGAGTTGCCTTTTGGAGGCCAAATAGCTCAAATCTAGCATTTTTATGGCAACGCGAAATTCATCATTAAAGAAGAAAGAAAAAGAGAGTAAGATTTCCTTGCAACAAAGGAGATATTGCATATGTACAAAGTCATGGCCGTCAATGCCGGCAGCTCTTCGCTGAAATACAAACTATACGAAATGCCAGAAGAAAAAGTCCTCTGCTCTGGCAACGTCGAGAAGATCGGCTTACCCGATGCTTTCTTCGGCATCAAGTTCAATGGGGAATCCATCAAAGTCCCAACCCCGATCCCAGATCACGCCGTCGGTGTCAAACTCGTTTTAGAAGCCCTCACCAAATACGGCATCATTCAATCCCTTGATGAGATCAAAGCCGTCGGACACCGCGTCGTCCAGGGTGGCAAATACTTCTCCCATTCTGTCGATTTCGATGAGGATACAGAAGCTAAGATCACCAAGCTCATCCCACTAGATCCACTTCATGCCCCAGCGCACTTAGTCGGCTATCACGCCTTCAAAGAGGCCCTTCCGAATGCGATCGCCATCGCCGTCTTCGATACCGCTTATCATCAGACCATGGAAGAAGAGGATTATGTCTATCCGATCCCATATGAGATGACCGTTAAATATGATTGCCGCAGATACGGCGCTCACGGCACCTCCCATGATTACCTTGTCCATACCGCGATCGACCACTACTTCGGTGGCAAAGCCGAAGGCACCAAGATCTTATCCTGCCATATCGGCTCTGGCTCCAGCTTATGCGCTGCCATGGATGGCAAATGCGTCGCGACCACGATGGGTCTTACCCCACTTGGCGGCGTCATGATGGGCACCCGCACCGGTGATATCGATCCTTCCGTCATGGATTACCTCTGCACCTGCACCGGCTTATCCGTCGATGAGATGTACGATATCTTTAATAAGAAGAGCGGACTTTATGGCGTCGGTGGCATCAATTCCGGCGATACCCGCGACATCGAAAACGAAGCGCTTAAAGGCAACAAACAATGCTTATTGGCCGCGAATCTCTTCGCTCGCCGCGTTGCCGACTTCATCGGTTCCTATGTCGTCCGCATGGGTGGCTGCGATTTGATGATCTTCTCCGCTGGCATCGGCGAGAATAGCGCCTATTTCCGCCGCCTCATCTTAGAGCGTGTTGAGAAAGCCCTCGGCCTAAAGATCGACTATAAACTCAATGAAACCGTCCGTGGCGTCGAGACCGTCCTTTCCTTAGAAGGCAGCAAGATCAAAGTCATCGTCTTGCCAACCGACGAAGAAGTCATGATCGCCAGAGACTGCGCGAAGAGGTACGAGAATGGCCACTGCTAAGGTGAAGCTTGACCCCATCATTGTCGAATATGGCTTGAAGTTCAAAAAGCAGTATCGTGCGATCATCCGCGCGGTTGAGAAATTCGATTACATCGTCTGCTTCCGTCATATCAAGCCGGATTTCGATGCTTTTGGCAGCCAGCTTGGCTTCATGCAGTTCCTAAAAGACAATTATCCAAATAAGGAAATCCACTTTGTCGGTGATGACCACGTCAGCTTCACCCCAAGGTTATTCCCGGAGATGGAGAAATTGCCGGAAGAATGGTTCAAGACCCATGAATTCCTCGCCATCGTGACCGATGTCGGCGATCATGAGCGTATTGCTGATCCTCGTTATAAACTTGCTAAACGCAAAATCAAAATCGACCACCATCCTTGCAAAAAGGAAATCGCCAAGCCAAATTACACTGTCGTGGATTTGGATTCCGCAGCAGCCTCGGAAATGGTCGCAAACCTCTTACTCCACTTCAAAGGATGCCATATCTCCAAGGAAGCGGCGAGAAACCTATATATTGGTATCGTCGGTGATTCTGGACGTTTCATGTATTCTTCCACCTCGCCACATACCTTTGCGATTGCGCAAGCCTTGTTGGCCACTGGCATCGATCTTCACCAAATCTACCTCGAGATGTATGAGAAAAACCTTGATTCCTTATATAGCCTTGCCTATGTCTTAAGCAACTTCAAAGTCTCGCCTCACGGTGTGGCCTATTATTGCTTAGATAAGGAAACTCAGGAACGTTTGAAGATTACACCAATTTTAGGTAAAGAACACGTTAATACCTTCGCCAACATCGCTGGTATCAATGCCTGGTGCTCCATTACTGAAGATCCTAATCCAAAAGATTATTGCTGGAGAATCTCTATCCGTTCTAAAGGAAAAGATATCTCTGGTATCGCCCAAAAATGGGGCGGTGGCGGACATGCTCAGGCTAGTGGGGCGAAAATCCTTAGCCTTGATGAGCTTGATGCATTCATCGCTGATCTCGATGCCTTATTCGTCGAGTAAAGCAGATAGGTAATGATCTAATTCATCCAATACCTCAGGGTTCATCTCTGAGGTTTTGTTTTTATCAACTTGGGAATAAATCGCCTGCTTCTCTGATTCGGTTTTGCCATCTAAGGATGTTAAAATTTGATGTCCTTCTTCAATCGAATTTCGTGAAAACCATGGCAATTCATGGGTATATCGGTCTAAATAGACAGATTTTGCTGAGATTTCTAGGTGTTCTTTTATGGCTTCTATCAAAGAGACCTTAGGCAAAACACGAGTATCATCCGTGCCATGGAAATGCAGCGATTTCAAGGAAGGTTTCGATGATAACCCTTGGATGCCGTTATCGTTTAGTTTCTCGCCATAATACATCTTTGCCGATAGATAGAACATTGGTTTCGTTAAGTCCGCCAAAAATCCGACATTGGATTTCGCTGTTTCAAACATCATCTCATCGGCTTTATTGAACGCTAAGAAAGTGATACACCCAAGGATATGATCTAGATAAGATAAAGAAGAAGCTGCCGCATATCCTCCCCAGGAATAACCCATTAGAATAAATGGTAAATCTGGATTGTTCTTTTGTGTTCTAAAAAAGGAAACGCAGTCTATAACATCTTCCATGCCTCGATGGAATCCTTCAATGTTTGTTCCACCGCTTTTCCCAGAAGAAGATAAGTCTAAAGCAAGGACATTTATGCCCTTTGAAACAAAGTAATTCTCAAGAGCGGCTTCCCTACCATCAGATAACGAGGACATGCCATGAGCGCATAATACCGTCGGCATATTCTCATCGATCTGATAATAGTAACAAACTAAGCGATCGTGTCTCCCTTCAAATTCGTATTCCTCTCGGTTAGTTAATGCAGGGTAATCGCTTCTAGTTTTATAGACTTGATAGATGTCTTCATGCAATGTCTCAGGAGTAGATAATCTACGCGAAAAGATGGCGTTAAATGCAATTGTTGGTCCAAGGAGGCCACCACCGAAATAAATAACACCCAGGGAAAGGACAACGGTCAACGCGATGACTAGTCCCTTATGTTTCTTTTTCACTTGTTTATCCACAAAAAGAGTTTATCACTTTAAGCGAAATATATAAGCAATAAGAGAAAACATAATGTTTTCTTCCTACTTTATCCCGTTCTTCGTTTATAATAACGACATGCCATTCCTACCACTGCATATCTATTCGGGTTATAGCTTCCTTAGAAGCGGTTTAACCATGAAGAAAATCGTTGGTAACGCTTTAAAGCGTGGCTTTCTCTATGCAGCGATCGCTGACTTTGAGACATTGACTGGCTTCCCTGAGCTCTATCATCTTTGCAAAGACAATCAGCTCACCCCGATCTTTGGCATGGATATCAAACTTGGCGGAGACCGTTTTACCTTATTCATTCAGAATGAAACAGGCTACCGCAATATGATCCGTCTGGCATACGAAGCATCCAAAAATAAAGCATCCCTAGAAATGCTCTACCAGCACCAAGAGGGATTGAAGATCGTTTTGAACCCGGAAGAAAGTTTCATCAAAAACAAAGTTTGGAACAGTATCGATGAGCTTGCCCAGTATATGGCTAGCATCAATAAGCGCATTCCGAACCTCTATATCGGCATCCCTTATTTACCAAAAGAATCCCATTTTATTGGCTTTCTGCGGAGTTTTTTAGATAAATATCCTTATTCCAGTCTCGCCTTCCCTCATATTCTCTATGACAAAAAGGAAGATGCAATCGCCTTAAGAATCGTAGAAGCCATTCAAAACAACGACCACCTCGAAGATAAAGCCTGCACTGGCGATAACTATTATCTAGGCGAAGAGGAACTGAGTCAGTACTACCTCCCTGAAGAATTAGATGCTTGCTCTAAGTTTGTGGAAGATATCCAATTTGAATTCCAGATTAAGCGTGGCAAATTGCTGCGCTACCCAGATACGGAAGGTATGGATTCAAAAGACTATCTTCGTAAGAAAGCATATCAGGGCTTGAAACGTAGAAAGCCAGATTATGATGATTCTTACATCAAACGTTTAGAATACGAATTAGACGTCATCATCTCCATGGGCTATGCCGACTATTTCTTGGTTGTCGCAGACTATGTCCAGCACGCGAAAGACATCGGTATCCGCGTTGGGCCTTCCAGAGGATCTGCCGCCGGTTCGCTTGTTGCTTATGCCCTTAATATTGTCTTGCTTGACCCAATCCAATATGGGCTATTATTTGAACGTTTCCTCAATCCAAAACGTGCCTCATTGCCGGATATCGATATCGACTTTGCAGATATCCGCAGAGAAGAAATCGTTACATATTTACGCGAAAAATACGGCAAATCCCGTGTATCTTTGATCGTTACGATGCAAACGCTCGGTGCGAAAGCATCTTTAAGAGATATCGGAAGAGTCTATGATTATCCAACCCGCGAAATCGATTTAATCGCGAAAAGCATCGAATTTGATAAGCTTTCATTAGGTGATAATTATCGCCGCTCTAAGAGATTTAAAGAACTCGTTGATAGCGATCCATATTACTTACAAATCGTCTCTCTTGCCCATAAGATTGAAGGTTTGCCAAGACAATCTGGTTTGCATGCCGCTGGCGTCGTGCTTAATGATGAACCGCTAGAAAATGCAATCCCTGTATTCGAACAATCTGACGGTGCCTTAGTCTGTGGCTATGAAATGCTTTATCTAGAAGAGCAAGGCTTCCTGAAGATGGACTTGCTTGCTTTACGTAATCTGACCATCATCGATCAGACGATTCGGCTTATTAAAGCGGTAAAACACGAAGACGTGGATTACGCTTCCATCCCATTTGATGATAAAGGCGCTGTTGAACTGATCGCCAAAGGTCGTGTCATGGGACTCTTCCAGTTAGAATCCCCGGGCATGAAGCGCACGATTGCATCTGTTCATCCAACATCATTCGAGGATGTCGCCGCGGTTATTGCTTTATTCCGCCCAGGGCCAATGGCTTTCATCCAATCATTTGCAGATCGTAAGCACGGCAAAGAGCGCGTGGATTATCCTGTTGCAACTCTGAAAGATATCCTCGCCCCTACCTATGGCATCATCGTCTATCAAGAGCAGATCATGCAGATCGCTCGTTTGATGGCGGGATTTGATTTTGGCAAGGCGGACTTATTCCGTCGCGCAATCTCTAAGAAAGATGCTTCCAAGTTATTGTCCTTGAAGAACGATTTCATCCAAGGCTGTTTAGCAAATGGCTATAAACAAGAAGACGCTGAGAAGGTCTTCATGTTGATCGATAAGTTCGCGAACTACGGATTCCCGAAATCTCATAGCTATGGTTATGCGGTCATCACCTGTCAAATGGCGTACCTCAAGCGTTATTATGAGCTGCCGTTCTACTGCGCGATTTTAAACGGTGTTTCTCAAGAAGATCGCGCTTTTGCAGAGATTTTGACGGAATTAAGGCAATCCAAAGTCACTTTCTTATTGCCTGATGTCAATGCTTCCATGCTTTCTTATTTCCCAGAAGGTAACGACCATATCCGCTTCCCATTAGGCGCGATACACGGCATCAATTCCAGGACCTGCATTGAAATTATCGAAGAACGTAAGACCAATGGCCCGTACAAAGATATCTTCGATTTTGCCATGCGTAACAAGAAGTTTGGCTTGAAACTAGAAACGCTCATCAGACTCGTTGATGCAGGTACTTTTGATAGCATCTTGCCACACCGTGCATCCTTAAGAGCAGCCGCACCAAAGGCCATCCAGTATGCAGAGCTTTTCAGTGGCGAAAGTGGCAATGAAATCTTGCTGGATCTAAGTTTCCCAAAGCCTGCTATGCCTTCGATGTTAGACACGCCGGAAGAGGACCTGATCGCCGAGAAAGAAGCACTCGGGATGCTCCTATCTATGTCACCGTTATTTACCAAAGAGCAGGTCATTCAGGAGCGTGGCCTATTAAGCATCAACGAAGCGCTTGCTAGACCAAATGGAGGCGCTGCCGCAGCCATCATCTTAAATGTCAAACAAATTACCACCAAAAAAGGCAGCAAGATGATGTTTGTTACCATCTATGATCAATATGCCCAGATTGAATGTACGGTCTTCGAACGCGAGATCAGCCAATGCTATCAAATATTACGGGCTGGGCAGATGATTGAAATCTATATCCATAAGGATAACTATAAAGAAGGATCCTATATCGGGGAACGTATTAAAGCATTATAAAGAGGCGAAACTATGAAAGAGAAAACCATCTATATCATCGACGGGAATTCCTTGCTCTTCCGTGCCTACTATGCAACTGCATATGCTGGCACTGAAAATATTATGCGCACCTCCACTGGTATCCCTACCAATGCGATTTTCGCTTTCTCAAATATGATGTCCAAACTCCTTGGGTTAGTAGATGAAGGAGATGGCATTTTCGTAGGATTCGACGCGGATTCGCAGACTTTTCGCAAAGCGGAGTTCGAACAATATAAGGCTAACCGTAAGCCTTGCCCCGAGGAATTGATCGCCCAATTCCCGGCTTCAAGGGAATTATTAGATTCGCTTGGCATCCACAATTATGAGCTGCATGGCATTGAAGCCGATGATATCTGTGGCACGGTTGCAAAGATGGCCAAAGCCAAAGGCTACCGCGTAGAAATCTATACTTCGGATAAAGACTACCTCCAACTAGTCGAAGAAGGCATCACTGTCAATCTCATAAAGAAAGGCTTATCGGATATCCTTCCAATGACGCCAGAGAAGATGAAAGAAGTCTTCGGTTTTGAGCCAAAGCAAATCATTGACTATAAAGGCTTATGCGGAGACTCCTCCGATAACCTCCCAGGCATCGCTGGCATCGGTGAGAAGACGGCGGTAAAACTCATCACCGAATATGGCAGTTTTGAAAACATCATCAATGCCGCTCATGAAGGCAAGATCAAGGGCAAAATGTGTGAGAACATCCTCGCTGGTGAAGAGATGGGAAGAGCCTGCTATCGCCTTGCAACGATGCTAACTGATGTAGAACTTCCGTTCTCTATCGATGATCTTACCTATGCAGGATACGATTTCATGAAGGCGAATGCCTTTGCTAAAACCTATGAGCTGAGGAATTTTTTATCTAGGCTTCCAGGCAAATGGAAACAATCTTCTTCCGCTCCGGTTGTTCCAGAAGTCCAACGCGTTTCTACTCTAGATGGTATGGAAATTGGGAATCGTATCGGTTTTGCCTTAGATATCGATGAAGCTTCTTATAATGATGCTACGCCTCTAGGATTAGCAATCTCTAACGAGAAAGAGATCCGTTATCTAGGTGCAGAGAATCTTCAAAATAACGAAGTTTTGCTGGGTATTTTGGAAAATCCAGCAATTAAGAAGTGCGTTTTTGATTCCAAAGCAATCCGCGTTGCGTTATCTAAATATGGGCTAAGTCTAGAAGGCGAGGTCTTTGATTTATTGCTTTCTTCTTATCTTCTAGATTCTTCCTTAACCTCTAATAGCGAAGAAGCCTTTGCCTTATTCGGTGGCGAAGTTGGTGGAGATGAAGCAAACCTTTCTTTGTTCTCAAGCGGGTTTCCCATCAAAACGGGCAAGATGGCCTATTATGCATTGACCTTAGAAAGCAAAGCCAAAAAGATGCTGGAAGAGCAAGAAGCGTTAGAGCTCTATAACAACATCGAATTGCCGTTAGCCAAAGTCCTTGCCGAAATGGAAATCGAAGGCTTCCCAATCGATCAGAAAACCTTAGAGGATGTTGGCGAAGAATTCCGCAAGAAACGTGACGCTTTAGAACAAGAGATCAATGTCATGGCTGGACATGACCTACTTCCAACCTCCCCGAAGCAAGTCGCGGAACTCCTTTATGATGAACTCCACTTGCCTCAGCCAAGCAAGACCAATCGCTCGACCTCGATGGAAGTCTTGAAATATTTAGAGCCAATGCATCCCATCGTTGGCAAGATTCTAGAATTCCGTAAATACGCGAAACTCGTCTCCACTTATATCGATGGATTCATCCCTCATATCAAAAAGGATGGCAAAATCCATACTTGCTTCAATCA
>Ga0256405_10007452_pt1 | contig 16457 bp, 35 predicted proteins | sample RumenRJG_02DNA_FD_189096 | JGI IMG/M metagenome (GOLD analysis project Ga0256405, IMG submission 189096) | Bovine rumen microbial communities from Lethbridge, Alberta, Canada - RJG_02 | ecosystem: Host-associated > Mammals > Digestive system > Stomach > Rumen | place: Canada: Alberta...
ACGCAAAAAGGCGGAAAAAGAAGCCGAAAAAGCCGCAAAGGCTACATTATCAAAGCAACAGAAAAAGGCGAAAAGCGCAAACGATAAGGCATACAAGGAATTGTGCGCAAAATTCTACAAAGGTGAAATTTGTGCAGAAGAATTTACTCAAAAGGTTGCAGCACTTAAAAAGGTGGCTTAAGCCTTAAATAGTATTAATCTAAAAGCATAAAAGCAGATGAAAACGGTACAAGATTTCTATGACAAGTACGGCACGGGCAAAAACTACGAAGACTTATTTGCCATGATGTGCAGAGCGAAGAAGGAGCAGAACCCTGTACTCGCTTATGATGTGGAGTGTTTTATAGAAGACCTCCGCGAAGTATGTGACAATGATTTCGATGCGCTTTTGTGGCGTGACTATCAATTTATAACTAACTGGAAATAAATGGGAGGTGTAAAGGTTCGAAGCCTTCGAGAAGGGGTGCAAAGCCCCAAACACCACAATATAAGGGTGTAATTAAGAGTAATTGCATACCTTCGTACTACAAAGTACGGCAAAGCCTTTTGATTATATGGATACCTGCAAAGTGCGGGAAAATGCAAAGGCAAAGCGCAAAGTGCGCATAAAAAGCCAAAGCAAAGCAAAGTATATGAAGAAGGTGGCGCAAATGATACAGTAATGTATTTTTGAAAAATTGATACAGAGTAAATAATAACTTTAATGTATTTTTGTAGCGCAAAGTGAAAATTACGTTTATGCTACCACTTTATCAAAGTGTTATGTATAACACAAAGATAGTAATATTTATTACTGCAAAGGTAGTAACCAATGCAAAAAGCAAGCAAGCGTAAAATATAGAATTGAAAGCGCAAAGGTGAAAATTTTATGATGTTACGATGTATTGAAAGAATTGAAACATTCCGAAGGGTGCACGTATTAAGTACGGGGTACGGTAGGAGCACGAAATAGAATGTTTTGGTACGCATACGAAAAAATAAATATGCGTATTCAAGTGGAGCAAAAAACTATAAACGTGCGGAATAATTGTAATAAGATTATATGCTTCGAAAGCGTCCGCACGTGCAAAGTATTGATTAAAACATTTTAAAGATGAAAGAAATAAGCAAAGAAGACTACAAAAAAGCACGTACAATTATACGCAAAGAAGAGCAAAGTATTTGCGCGAAAAACGCATACAATACGTGTGCATACGTGAGCAGGCGAGAGCAAAAAAGAAGGTTGCATAAATTGCAGCACATGAGTGCAGAAGAGCAGATGCAAGAATATTATTTGCAGCAGAAAAAGCAGGCGTTCACAATCGGCACGCCCATCGAGCGAAACGCTTTCGAGATAGGCAAAGGAGTGCGGACTAAGAAGAAAGCACGAAATACGTGTTATCGTGAAGAAGCGGGCACGTGTGGCACTTATGTACGTACTATGCGCTTCGATAATAGTTATATAACAAAGGTTTGCAAAAGCAGGAATTTATATTAAATCATAGTATCAACTTAAACATATCGAGTAGTATGAAAGTAACAGAAGTATTATTAGGCAGATTGCTTGGCGGAGCTATCCGTGTAGTGTTCTACTATGACTACGAGGAAGGGTATGGTATATACCGCTCTCATGGTCATGGTCGAGGTGTTACAGAATTTGAAACCAAAACACTTCTTGAGGTGCTTATGTGGGTAGAAACTACACTCGGCATCGAGAAAGAAAAAGTATCAACAGTTTTTTAATAAATAGTATTAATCTAAAAACATAGGAGGCATTATTATGCAGAAATCTTTAGTTTGGGTAATTGTGCAGTCTGCTATTGTAGACGGCAAAGAGACCAAAGGTATTCATGGCGTTTACACCTTTAAGCATCAGGCGCAAGACCGCATGAATGAGATAGTAGTAGAGTTTGAGGACAAGCAGGACGATGAAGGTAATTTTCTCTGGGACTGCGAGCGTCCTTGGTGGAGTATTGCAAACTTCAAGAGCAATACGCATGATTTTTCTATGCGTGTCGAAGTAGTAGAGCGCGAAATAGAGATTTAAGTATCATTATAGTATCAACTTTAAAACAAAATCATCATGGCAAAATTGTATTTTGACGGAGTGTGCGTAATGCACGACGTAGTAGAGAACGTAAAGCAGGCAGCATCATTGTGCCCTGCAAGTGTAGAATGTAAAGTAGTGGAGGACTGACTATGCGCAGGAGATTTTTAGTTCAGAACACAAAGAAGTACGCAATTTACGGAGTAGGTTGCGTTTTGTTGGCAAGCGGACTGAATTACAAGTTTGCGAGTGAGTGCGTAGCAGGGCTGCGTGCGCAAGGTCAAGTAGTAACAATGGTGGAGGAGTAGGACTATGAAGTACGTATCGTTTGAAAACGTTATCTTTGTCTGCGTAATTGCAGGCGTATTGACTGCATTTGCAGGGCTGTGGTGTCACAATTTGGTGGCATTGTGTATCGGTTTGTTCGTAGGCGGCTTTATGCCTATTGTAGCAGCAGGAATTTGGAGCAAATGATTGAGTTTGTAGTAATAAGCACGGCATTTGCGTGCATTGCAGGCATCCGTGCGTTATCATAGGGCAGAATTGGGCGACGTTCACACTCTGCACGCCGCCCGACCGACAGATTTTCAGTATTAACTAAAACATTTAAAGCAATGAAAGCATTTATTTTCAAGGTGACTTTGGTCACAGGTTTAGTAATCGTATGCAACGGCATCGGCAGAAACGTTAACGATGCTATGTTGGATGCCTGTATGTATCTTTCGCAGACCGACTATCCGCAGGACGACATCATGGATGTTGAACTCGTAAACACAGAGGAGGAGCAGGCATGATTAAGAAGTACACGTTGTACCTTGGTCTGAATGACAAGGATAGCAAGCAGCAGGAAATTAGCACGATTGAGGCGTACAAGGTAGTAAGCAACCTTATAAGCAAGGACTTTGACGGTGGCACTATCTTTGAGGCGAAGGGTATCTACAAGCACGACGACGGCACAATCGTAACCGAGACGACTTTGCGTATTGAGTTGCTTTTTGCGGAGCAGGAGCAGGTAAGGACGCTGTGCAGTACGTTGAAGAAGATTTTCAACCAAGAGAGCATTGCAGTGCAGCAGGAAGTAGTAAATTCAGAACTTTATTAAACAACAGGAGGATATAACATGAACAAGGAACAGATTTTGAGCGCAGTGGCTTCACTTGCGCAGTCACAGGGGTTTTATGGTAGATTGCTGCGTGAACTTCGTAGCAACGAGAAGGCTCTCGACTATCTTGAGCAGCAGAACTTCGGAGATACGTTGGATTTGGTAATGTTTTTAGAGTGTTAGGAGGACAGAGTATGATACCAAAGAGATACAGAGTTGTTGCAACACCTCAGCGAGCAATACAACTATTGAAAGAGGGTCGTATTGCAGGAGTGTGCAAACCACAACTTTATCTTATCACTCCAAAAGTAGCATGTAGGGTTATCGCTATTTATGGAGATGTTGTAATACTTAAACATTAGGAGGACTAAATATGGACAAAAAGACAGCTTTAGTAGTCAAGGTATGGGTGTACTTTGGCTACAACTACCCTGACGTTGAGGGCATGATAGAATACATCTGCAAGCAGAATGGAGAGGGCGAGGTGTTCAAAAAGCACCTTATTGGTAAATGGAACAGCATATATGACGACTATGGTTGTCACGCAGTTATGAACCGCTTCTTTGCAGAGTTGTCGGACACGTATCGGCAGGCACTTGTGGACTATGCAATCAAGTTCTATGCACCGACTGCGTTCCATTGGACGGACGAAGAGAAGAAGATTTTAGGTATTAACAAATAGTATTAACTTAAACAAGCAGAATTATGGCATACACAATTAAAGGTTTGGCAAAAGCCAACGAGTGCGAAACATTTGATGCAGCAGGATTGGCTGCACTGTGGCATTACTGGTACATCTGCAACGTGAACGACAAGCAGAGTATCAACGACTTCAAGAGTTTACGTAAGGCAGACAGACGGGAAATGTTGAGTTTCTTGCGTAGCGAGCCGTTCTACTCAGAGTTATATAATCACATTATTAACAACGCCATCTAAAACATTACAACTATGGCAACAATGATTTATAAAAGCGATTTCCGTTTCCATGAGATAACGGAAGAGTACAAGGAGAATTTTGTAGAAACAAAATGGAATGACCTTAGCGATTTCCATGCAGAGGCTTTAAAGTGGGCAGGCGATGCAATAAGACCATCCAAGAGCGAACATTTTTGGAACAATGGCTGTTATTGTTGGTGGACTAACAATCAGACGCATGAGTATTGCGTATGGATGACTACGAACGGCATCCTTATGTACGAGGACGTGACAGAGAATAAGTTATATAGAGTTGGATTTAACCGATAGGAGGACACAACTATGAAAGCAGAAGTAACAATCGAACAAGTATGGTTAAACAAGAGTTTGAGCGATTTCTTTTTCCGCGACCAAGCATACAATACGCTTGAGGAACTTGTCGCTCGGTCTTCTATGGGCGACCTTGATACAATATACCATCTCAACGACGCAACAGACGGCATGGATATTGACGATGTAGAAGAAATGTTCTATTCTGAGTCCGTTGAGTATTGTGCAGATGAGTTTGGAATTGAATTAGAAGAAGAGGAGGACGAGGAATGAGATACTATAATTACGACATGCAGAGGGAGTTGCCGCAAAACATGCGGGACTCTCTCCAAAAGTATTTCCCGACCAACGACTTCGGTGTGTCGCTTGTATTGGACAACCTTGCAGGTGATATTGACATAGTAACTATTGACCGATGCGAGGGCAGCGTGACAGGCAAGACAACTTGGACGCACTACGCTAACTTGCAAAGGACTGACGATGGTACGTGGGAGTTGAACGAGCAGTTCAAGGGCGAGAACGAGCAGGAAATGTGGATATACGGCTACTTCAAGACGTTTGGTGCAGCCGTTCGCAATCTTGCGACCAAAGGAACAAAGGACAGGAAACCAATAAAGATTTATTGACATGAGAACATTCAGAGTAAACGTGGTCGGCTTCAACGCTGACATATTCAGAGAGAGATATTCAGAGTACATCAAGTCCGAGCACGAGGTGTACTTTGAGAACGTAGAGTTTGAACTGCAAGCACCGCAGGAAATCTACGATGAGATAGACAATCTTAAAGAAGAACTAATTGAAATTTTGGAGGACTAAGTTATGACAGGCAAACAGATTAGATTGGCTATGGACGCAATACCGCATGGTTTTAAGGATTATAACTCCGCAACAAAGCAGCAAAAGAAGGAGTATGCGGAATTGTCTTGTAGGGAAATGATTAACTCAATTATGATTTACGGCAACATCAACTCTCCTTACAACGAAAAAGAAGACAAGTTAAACAATTATCTTGAAGAGCGTTGGCAAGAGCGTGGTATGTTCTATGTTCCTCGTAAGCGAATAATTGAACTCGTAAAGGAACAGCAAGCAGACTTTGCAAAAGCGGTGGTTAAGTCTGGTGTATATACAGACTACGAAGGTTGCACATATAACACTTGTGTGTGGGCAGACGAAATGTAAGAAAGGGCAAGACTATGAAAGAAGTATGGTATAGAGCATTTGCGGACTACACACCGACAAACTACGGAGGTGGTACAGACGAGTTCTTCTGCATCAATGTAGAGGACGAGAACGATGCTGCACAGATGAAAGCAGCTGATGAAAAAGCAATCAAGTTGGCAAAAAAGTGGGCAGCACAAGGCGACGACTTTGCAGACGTTGGTCACGTTGACATGGACTTGGTTGAAGTAACGGAGGTGGACGGAGAGAAGGAATGTTTTCCTGAAGTAAGAACTATATGGTATTAAGACTGTGAGCGAACTGCAACGAATAAGAGAGAGCCGTGAGGATGGTTGCATGGAGGCATTGGAATACTATGCAACCACCTTTCTTGACAAAGGCAAGGCACTAAACGAAGTGCAACTGAAAGACTACAAAGAGAAGTGTGCAATCTTGCAGTGTATGGGAGAAGATGCGAGCAAGTATTCAGACATGATGTTAAAGCTATTAAATCAATAAAGGAATAATAGATTCGTTCACACTCTGCACGGGTCGGCTGCGATGGTCTTAGAGCCTACACTTTTGATGTGGTCGCAGCCACTTATTTGCATGTTTTAGATTGATACTATTGTTCGTCCGTTGGCTGTCGTGAGATACCCGACGGACATTTTTACAGGAATATTCATTTTAAAAATATATAAGATTATGAAACAGATTATCGGTTATTACAAAAAAGTTGGTGTTGGTAGAGAATATGGCGCATTAATCGCCTATATGGAAGGAAACGTTACCGACATTGCAGACGCAAACTTTGTTGTCTATCTTATTGGCAATATCGTTTATGTTGCAAGGTTAAAGGACGGTGAGGAAATTCTCATTGCATGTGCCTCTAATTTCTCTTTCAAGACTGATTCAGTGTATAATTTTTAAAACGATATACATTATGGCAAAGATTCAACTTACCGATGCAATCATCAACGAGATGAGCATCAGAGAAATCAACAGACACTTCCGCAACGACGACGAGTCAGACAAGTTTCCTATCTGCGGAAAGTTCAACGTGACCGAACGGGCAATCAGGAAGTTGCGCAAACAACGTCGTGAAGGTATGATAATCAACGAAGGTCTTGAATACTACCTTGCTCTTGAGGCTGAGATTGGTCGCATCGTGAACGACGAGAGAAACTGGTAACTTTAGTATTAACATAAACATTTAAAACTATGAAGAAAGTAAAGTACGAATGGTACGCAATGGTTGAACACTCGTATTATGGGTGTATAGTAATTGCAAACTCAATTAAGCCAACAAAGAAAGAGTGTATGGAGGTTGTCGAGCAACTTTGTATGGAAGACTATGTTACATACCACAGACATCGCACAGACACCAAGATTCCATATCAAACATTAACATATTAACATAAAACATTTACAACTATGGCAACAATTAAGGAGAAGAATATGAAAAGTATCAAAGAAAAGGCAGAAGAGTATTCTTCTGGTTATATGAATTTAGACAGACAGCAAGTTGCAAAGCAAGCATTAGAGTATGGTGCAAACTATGTGCTTGATGCAATAGAAGAAATAATTAACCATCCTCTTAGATTTGTCAGTGCAGACAAAACTATTGAGGAGGGTATGATTGGAGAATTATCCAAATTGGTTGAACAACTAAAAGAGAAATAATTATGACACCAGAAGAAAAGAAAAAGTATTTAGAAGCGGTTGACTTAGTTTGTATCAACTGCATATACAAGATTAGCGATGAGTGTAAAACTTGTCTTGTTAGAAAATCTGTAGATTATCACAACATCTAAAACATTACAACTATGGCAAACGAATTAGTAAAGAGATTTATCAAGAAGGATGGCTCACAGAGAATTTCCTTCTATCGTGAAGAGTATGCAGAGAATCCTCGTTACAATACAGACGAGCCTCTGCACTGCGAGGACTGGTCAAGGGACTACTCGATTATGGACAAGCGTGAGAGAGAGTACAAAAAACATTCTTGTAGTGACCGCTTGCGCATCCTTATCGGTTTGTATGGGCATCGGGATGCTATCTTCGGAATACTGAAAACCAATGCAAATTCGGATGAGCATGACAAGTACGAAAACTCTCTCGTCTACAACAAATCAAGAAGAGAATGGATATTGCAGTCTTGGCAGCCATCATGGAAAGACTATGATGGTAACACACACGATGCACATTGGGAGGAAGAGGTTAGTTTCTGCTGCAAGATTGACAACTTGGGAATGTACGACTTAACCGACTATCTTTCGGACGAGCAGATAGACACGATATGCAAACTCAATTTATTCACCGACAAGGTAAAGATAATGTCCTATGGGTTTGGTTACTACGGAGAATTGTCTTTTTATCACGAGTTCTCTACGGACAGCGAGGGCATCTGCTGGCTTGAGAAGGACGAGTTCTTGAAGTACAGCGGATGTAAGGAAGAATATTGGAAAGAGAAAAGCCTTGACGAGATTGAGTTCCTGCTTGGCGAACTTGAGGCATGGAGTAACAACGAGGTCTACGGCTACGTTGTCGAAGATGCAGTCAAATACAAGACAACACGAAAGTGTTTGAGTGGAAATGCAGAGGATGAAGAGTATGAGGAGACCGAATGGGAAGAGAAAGGACTTAATTCTTGTTGGGGATTCTATGGACATTTTGACAAGATGGAGGACTATATGTTCGATAGCGCAGGGTTAAACAAAGAAGAATTTGAGGAGGTTTCGGCATGAAGAAGTTTAGAATTGATTGGGATATGATAGGCGGCTTCCTTTGCTGTCTTGTGGCTCTCACGATGATTTGGGCGTTCCTGTGGGTAGTTTACCCATAACGTGTGCGCACACGATATAATAATTAATAAATATAATTAATAAAAGTAAATACATTATGAAAACTTACAATCAGATTCACTTCTCGCAAATCAGCGAGATTCTTATGCAGGCAGCAATGGGTGTGTCTGCGGTGTGCGGATTCAGATACACCACATCCGACATGGTGTATTCACTGAACGACTTCGCAAGCAAAACGCACTCGTCACAGATGAAAGAACCTTACTACATTGCAATCAGAGAGCAGGGTACGGAAAGTGGAAACAAGGAGCACTGCCTTGACAGATGCAAAGGTCTTGGCTACCCTCTTGTCATTGCAAAGATTGAGGCTGACAAGGTGTGCGACTACAACATGACAATCATGTTCACTCATGGTTGGATGGACAGAGACAACAACTACATGGAACAAGAATTTAATTCACTTTAAACAACGGAGGACTGATTATGGTACTGACAATCAGAAACGAGTGGGCTGACGGAAGCACACACGAAACGAAAAGCAACTACACTGCAAGCCGAGGACGCTATTTTATGGCTTCAATGCGGGCAGCAGTGCAATTTCCAACAACCGATATAGAGAATGGTTTCGAATACGAAACACCGAGGCAGTATTGCGGCAATGCAGGCAAGTGTAAAACAACCGTCACTCTTACAAGAGGGTGGTGCTAAACAAATGGAGGATTTAATTCTTTTAACTTAATAATAGTTAAGAAGAAAAACATATTTGGAATCTAATTATTACCTTTGCAAAGTATTAACATTAAAACATTATAGCAATGAAAAAAGTTTATGTAACATTTTCAGTTCCACATCTATTTCAGTCTGACGAGAAATTCGCAGTCAAGTGCGATGACATGGAGCAGGCAAGAGAGGTGGCACAAGACGCCAACTCACTTAACGGAATCAAGAACATAAGACTCCGCAAGTGTGGCAAACCAAGAGGCAGAGAAGTTATGTCATACGATAACTATTGGGAATACGACGAATGGTATTAATATAAAACATTAGCAAGATGAAGACAAGAGAAGACGCTGTAAGACAACTTGAAAGAATTAGGAGATTGCTTTTACGAAAATGTTATTTTGAGAAGAATGGCAATCTTGTTGTTAAGCATGTAAATAAAAGATATGAACGTGCCTGTAAAGCATTTGAAAAAATGTTCGGAAAATTACCGACGATGCTTGAAGTCGAATCAATATGCTACCCGAAAATTAACCAAAACTGGAATTACAAAAGCAAATAGTTATGTGTAGAGTATTCTTATACAGCCGCGTTAAAGCATGTTAAAGATTTTGCCAATTCATTTATTCTTCGTATCTTTGCATCGTGGATAGGTCGGAGTAGCTACCGACTGACAAAGGGTAAACCTATCGCCCTTTCCACTTTGCAATTGATAGGTGATTTTAAAGTATAGGTAACATTATGAAAGGTTTAAAGTACACTACTGAAGAGTATGTGAGAATCTGCAAGGAGAACCATCCAAATTGCGACTACGATTATTCAAAGACTGAATATACTGGTGCTTTGAATAAAGTTTGTGTTATATGTCCAAAACACGGTGCTTTTTACCAAGCAGCGTATCACCACATGAAAGGTGACGGTTGCCCAATTTGTGCGCACGAGAAAGACGCAAAGAATAAAACATCTAACACTGACGAATGGAAAACGAAGGCACTAAAGGTTTGGGGTGGAAGATATAACTACGACAAATCTGTTTATGTAAATGACGATACAAAGATTTGTATAACATGCGATAAGCACGGCGATTGGTGGCAAAGACCATCCAGTCACTTGGCTGGGTACGGATGTCCAAAATGCAAACATGATACTATAAGGGAGAAAAAGAGTATAAGGTACGGAAAACAATTCTTGGAAAAAGCAAAGAAAATTCATGGAGACAAATATGGATATGAGTATGTCGAATACATTAACGAGGTAACTCCAGTTAAAATCGTTTGTAATAAGCACGGTATATTTGAACAACAACCGTGTGTGCATTTGTCGGGCTGCGGATGTCCGCAATGTAAGTTTGAACAAATATCAGAAAGAAGTTCTCTTACTCAAGACGAGTTTGTTAAAAGGGCGAACGAAGTTCACAACTTTAAATATGGCTACGATAAAGCTGTGTACAAAGGCTATGGAGAACCAGTAGAAATATACTGCCCTAATCATGGTTACTATTGGCAAATAGCAGGCATACACATGAAAGGCTGCGGATGTCCTAAGTGCGCTGGCAGTCATGGAGAAAGGGGAATATCTAAGTTTTTGGACAAACACAGCATACCATACGAAGTGCAATACGTAATACAAAACGAAAGTTTATTTTCAAAGAGGGATAAATTCTATGTTGATTTTAAACTAAAAGAGCACGACGTATTTATCGAATTTAACGGACAACATCATTACGAGAGCGTTAAACACTTCCATAGTCATGGGTTTGCATTTGAAGACCAACAAGAACGTGACATGGCACTTAGATTATATTGCGAAGAACGTAAAATAAAACTGATAGAAATACCATATTGGGACATAAACAATATAGACGCAATTCTGTCAAAAGAATTAAAGAGTATAATAAAACAGTATTAACAATAAACATTATGGAAAAAAGATTCATTTCGTGGAGGCGCGTCAGTACAGCAAAACAACGCGGCTCACACTTGGGATTGGAGGCTCAGAAGTCTATTATTGATTTCTTTATAGAAAGAGAGAAAGGCGAACTGATTGCAGACTATGAGGAATGTCATAGTGGAACTGACCTTGCAGGTTGTACGGAGTTAAAGAAAGCGAAGGCACACTGCAAGAGAATTGGCGCGACACTTATTATCGCAAAGACAGATAGGTGTCGTGACACTATCGAGGCTCTACAGTTGTACGAGGAGATGAACGGGCATATTTATTTCTGCGATTTGCCTCACACAGACAAGTTTACTTTAACCTTGTTCTTCAGCCTTGCAGAGCGGGAAGCCATGATTGTAAGCCTAAGAACAAAACAGGCTCTTGCAGCGTTAAAGGCTCGTGGAGACGTGAAACTCGGTGCAGCCAATGAGAAGTTTAAAGCCAACAGAGCGAACAAAGACAAAGAAGTTTTACTAAATCAATACAACAAAATGGGTAACACGAAAAGAACAAGATTTCAGGAGAGCCGAAAGACTCAAGCATTCCTCAGAATATTGCAACAGGTATTCCCCGATGCGACAACGAACGAAGACCCTCACAAGTGGGAGTGGAAGTTGATAACAACCAAGGGCGACAACAAGGACAACATCTTGAAGATGATGAAGACGATGCGCGACTTGGACGACAGCGGACACCTCTGGCACAAGTGGGACTTCGATGCTGACGAACGTTTGCAGCAGCAGCGTCTTGCCGCTCACATGCACTCTATCAAGAGAACCTTTATGGCGTAAACATATTGTATAACTTAAAACATAGGAGATTTAGAAATGGTGGCATTATTGATTATCTTGACGTTTATCGTAAGACCAAGCGTATTCATCAGTTTAGGGAACAAAGGGTTTCGGAAGTAAGCAAGTGGTGTTTACACTCGACGCCCACCGCCGACGAGCGATTAGTTATTAACAAATAAAACAAAAGATTATGATTAATATTGAGAATTATATGCATGATGGTGCTAACTGGCAGGCACAAAGCGTACTTGCTTACCTTCGGGTCACAAAGAACAATGCCATTAATAAGACTTGGAATAAAGAATTTTACAAATACGACGCAAGTGTTGAAGTTGGTCGTTATGAGAATTGTCGTGAACAGGGTTACATCTTTAGTGTTCTGTATAAGGGTGAGCAGCGCAATTATTGTGTCTATGAACACAGAAATTCTGACGACCTTTGCGTGGTGGTGTTTGACGCGGTAACAATTAACACACCGACAAACGACATGGTATTTGAAGCAATGGGAGATAGTAAGTGGAATTACACGAAAGCGTTTGGTTTTGGTGAAATAGTTTCCTGCGGTGACTATATTGTCGAAGATGTGAAAGAATTTATTAACAAAGTAATAGAATCTAATAAAAAGTAAAAGAGTTATGAATAAGACAAGATTAAAGAAGTTAGAAACATTGGCAAGCAAACTCGAAGACCTGCGCGACGAGCTACAGGAAATCCAACAGGAGGAACAGGAATGCTACGACAACGCACCTGAGAATCTGCAATACTCTGAGCGTTACGAGCAGATGGAGACAAACGCAGACAACCTTGAGAACGCTTGCGACGAACTCGACAGCGTAATATCGGAGATTAGAGACATTATTGACGAGAACTAAAAATCAATTCTGAGCGCATTTCAAGTGCTATGCTTGATAACTACAAGTCCGCACCAAGAAATGCCGTTAGAAACGATTTAAATGGGTAAATAAACGAAATTTTATATAGACATGGCAAAAGATTTGGAACAAATTAATGTTAAGACACTTCCAAACGGATATGCGTTGACCGTTGGAGAGTACAACTACATGTACCACAACAAGAAGGACTTGTTGGAGGGTTTTATGTATCATGTTGGGTTGAACGAGAATGGTTATATCGACATGGAGACCATTGAGGAATTTCTCACTGCGAGTATTGTATATAGGTCTGACAATGGCAGCAATGTAAAGAAGATGATGAAGACGATGAAAGAGAACGAATCCCTGCGTTCCATGTGTGATGCTATGCGTAAGCGAATCAAGGCACTTGAATCTGGTGTTGATAAGAGAAAGGGCAAGAGTGAAATGAAACGCTTGCTCAAAGATGAGGACGAAGAATAGTGGCGCACGGTGCAAGCGTGAGGGGATTCGACTTCCCCTCGCCACACAAAAAGCATAAAATATCTTAATAAAATATTATTATAAGATATATTATTGCTAACTTTGCAATTGAAATGAATTTTGCTTTCATTTTTTGCTGATAATGTTTTAAGATTAATACTACTTTCGAGCCGAAAATTCGGGAGAACGAGTAAGGCTCTTCTTTTTGAGGGGATGGTGCGTGTCAGTCCGCTATAAGTGAATACTTAAAGACATTGGTGCAACTCCAATTATCTCCACAATGGGCGGTAGACGTACCGCAAGTCACTTGCAAGGCTTTGTCCCTTGCATACTGGCGACAAGCCCACGGGTATCTATATGGACTGCGTGGGCACTTTAGAAAGATTATGAACGAAGACAAAAAGATAAACTTTGCCTACATAGCAGGCAAGAATCATGGAAGGGTGGACATTACACCAGAGCAGTTAAACCAAGTAATGAAGATTTTGTATGGGTAAACCGAAAAAACGTAAGCGCAAGATTCGTGTCAAGACTGGCGCAAAAGTGGTTAGGAAGGATAGTGTACGGAATGACACGTTGCCGAAAGCACCTGCAAAAACAGTATTGCCTACAAATGGCATCACATTTAAAGTTAAGATGCGCAAGAAATGAATTTAGTATATAAATCAAGAATAGGGTTAATACGTTTTGCAAAGGTGTTTCCTTTTATTCTTTGTTTTATCGTACTCGTTTCTTTATCAGAAACACTATTTGCTTTGGTTCTAAGCGACTTTGTTGTGTTCGATGGTGGTATTTACCAAACACTCCTTTTGCGTGGCTTATAGGCGAAAAATACGAAATAGGTATATACTCCGTGCTATTGGCAATATTCTTGTCAGTTGCTTTTGAAACTTGCATTTGGAATAAAGCAAGCGAAGTTTATTTGCTTGTATATCTTAAACAACAAGTTTACTTTCCAACCATCGAACTCTACCCAGAATATATCTACGCTATTTGCATAGCAAACATACTAATATGTAGTTTCTTTTGCTACAAAGGATTGAGAATATTAACAAGTTCACAAAAACAATAAGAATTATGAAAACACTGACGTTTGACATCATGGTTGGCAAAAGGTTCTATAGAACAATGCACATGCCGATAACTATGGATATGGTCATTGACTATCAAGGAGACAAGCCAATTATTAACGGTGAGAAAATCAAGGAATGGGTGCTGCAAAAATGCCCGACGCTTAAATACGACAAATTTACTATTTGCTTTTAATATGAATGACGAAGCATTCACACTCTACACAGCGCCGACAAAACATCTAATCAATAAATAAATATTAAATGACATGAACTTTTTATTCTTTATCTTGCTTATCATAGCACTTTGCCTTGGGTTCGGAAAGAACACGAGATTGTAACATAATGTTAAATCTGTTAAATAACCTTTCAAAATTTGGAACACAACAACTTTATGTATAAATTTGCACAATGAAAGCGATAGCGATGCTTACGGTTGCATCAATCTGCTAAATTGACACGCTATGCCGTTGGTAATTATCTTCGCTTTTCGTTCTTTGAAAAAATGTTTGAGTGGCGAGAAAGCAGTTACTTCAAGGCTGATTAAAGACTGTTTTCGTTTTTCCCTCAAAGATATATATCCGTAGCGACAGACAGGGTTACTTCGCTGATTGGGTCGCCGTATCGCTGGTTCGAGCCCAGCCGTTCAGTTAAACTGAATGTAGTGTAGTGGTAACACACGTAATGTTCCTTGTCAAACTATCTCGGATAAACTACAGGAGGGGATGCTTTACTAAGTTTCCCCTCTTTCTTTTTTATATACGTTCACAAAAAACAATAGAATTATGTCACGATTCAACGAAAAAAAGGAAACTGGTGTTACCAACCTTGCAGGTGGTAAGGCTTACAAAGAGAGTAAAGAACTACAGTTGGTGTCTATGCTGCTGACTTCATTCGGAGACGACAAGACATACCGTAGTGCAGACGACACATTCAAAAAACTTGATGAACTTGTCAAGGACTGCGACAAGCTGTTTTGCGCAAAGGCTGTATGCTATGCACGAAGAGAGTTTGGTATGCGCACAATCACACACTATGCGGCTTCAGTGCTTGCGAAGTACATCGGTGGTGAGACGTGGGCAAAGGATTTCTTTGCGAAGGTCGTTTACAGACCTGATGACATGACGGAAATTATCGCTTGTCACCTGTCACGCAACGAGAAGGTTTCTAATGCCATGAAGAAGGGTTTTGCAGAAGCGTTAGGTACTTTCACTGACTACCAATTGTCTAAGTACAGAGGCGAAGGCAACAAGGTAAAACTTGTGGATGTCGTGAACTTGGTACACCCAACGCAGACCGAGAAGAACAACGGTGCTATTGAAAAGTTGGTCAACGGCAACCTTAAAGCCTTTGATACTTGGGAGGTTGAATTGTCTGCGGCAGGCAATGACGTGGAAAAGAAGAAAAGCGCATGGCGCAAACTTATCTCCGAAAATAAGTTGGGATATTTTGCACTGCTTCGCAACATACGCAACATCGCGAACCTACAGGACGACGAACTGAAAGACCTTGCCTTGGATGCACTGCTGAATGAAAAGGCAATACACAAGTCGCTCGTTCTTCCGTTCCGCTTTGCCACTGCATACAAGGAACTGTCAACGATTGATTCAAAGGCTATGTCGGCAATAAGCCGTGCCTGCGAGATTGCCTGCGACAACGTACCCAAACTTGACGGTAAGACACTTATAGCCCTTGACGTGTCAGGTTCTATGTCTGGCGTATCTGACATTGCAGCGTTGTTCGCTGCCGTCTTGTTGAAGTCAAACGACTGCGACTTGATTAAGTTTTCATACGACTCTACATATCAAATCGTAAATACTGACGATAGTCTTATGACTATCAAGAACAATCTGAAGTTTTCGGGTGGTGGTACAAACTTTATTTCCATCTTTGAAACGGCAAATAGGAAATATGACCGTGTTATCCTTTTGTCAGACATGCAGGCTTGGATGCGGAATAACTACTGGGTGCAGTCTCCGTCTGCCGCGTACAACGCATACAAGCAGAAGTACAACCCTGATTGCAAGATGTACTCAATAGACCTTGCTGGCTATGGTACACTGCAAGTACCAGAGAAAGATGTGTACTGCCTCGCTGGATTCAGTGAGAAGATTTTCGACCTCATGATGTATCTTGAGGAAGACAAGAATGCACTGCTTAACACCATCAAGGCGTACAACTTTTAATTTTGGGTCGAAATGTTAAAACTTAGTTAAAATTACACTAAACCCATTGCGGAATGAAAAAT